>WNFV01007219.1_pt1 | contig 22853 bp, 18 predicted proteins | sample 5400101 | NCBI WGS metagenome assembly WNFV01 (sample SAMN13153361, study PRJNA577476) | soil metagenome | isolation source: 115 cm soil or saprolite under grassland replicate 1 | place: USA:California | collected 2016-06-15 | reverse complement strand
GAGCCCGCGGATGATATCCTCTTCGAGCGCCTGTGCGCTGATCACCATGATCGGCGTGCTCGCGGCGAACTGATTGAGCAGCAGCCAGCCATCACCGCGGCCAATATCTGGATCGAGCAACACCAGATCGGGGTGCTGCTCCGCGATCAGCAGCTCGGCATGGGGCATGCGGCTGGCGCGCAGCACACTATAGCCGGCGTCGGTCAGCTGCGTTGCAATACGCTCCATTAACGAGACATCATCATCTACCAGCAGGATTGTAGCCATATGCACCAGTTATCAGTCGTCAGGAGACAGGAGACAGGAGACAGGAGCACCTTGTAACACGTCATGGGTCACACCTCACGCAGTCCTCAGTCCTCGTCACTCGTCACTCGGCCGTCGTTGACACAGGGCGAGCGGCGCGCTATTATAGCACGGCCCACCGGCAAGAACAAAGGAGAAGTGACCATGACGATACGAGTCGTGTGTTATGGATTAGGACCAATCGGCATTGGGATAGCACGTCTGGCCCTGACGCGCGCGGGAGTTGAAGTCGTCGGCGCGATCGACCTCGACCCACAAAAGATTGGTCGTGACCTTGGCACGCTGGTCGGCGTGGCCGATGCGGGTGTGATCGTCAGCGGCGATGCGGCGGCGACGCTGGCCGAGGCGCGGCCGGATGTGGTGCTGCACGCAACTTCGTCGGCGCTCGCGAAGGTGGCCGAGCAGCTGGGTCAGATCGCCAAAGCCGGCGCGCACGTGGTCTCGACCTGCGAGGAGCTGGCCTACCCCTGGACCGCGCAGCCGCAGCTCGCGGCCGAGCTCGATGCCGCCGCGCGCCGCGCTGGGGTCACCCTGCTGGGCACCGGCGTCAACCCCGGCTACGCAATGGACGCGCTGCCGCTGATGCTGACCGCGCCGTGCGCGGCCGTGCGCGGCGTGCGCGTGCTGCGCGTGGTGGATGCCGCACGCAGGCGCGGCCCGCTCCAGCGCAAAGTCGGCGCCGGGCTGACGCCGGCCGAGTTCGAGGCGCGCGTCAAGAGTGGCTTGGTGCGCCACGTCGGCCTGCCCGAGTCGCTGCATATGCTGGCCACCCGGCTGGGCTGGCGCCTCGACAAGATGGATGATACGATCGCGGCGGTGCTGGCGGACTCGCCGATCAGCACCGAGTTTGTGCAGGTAGCGGCCGGCCAGGTCGCCGGCGTGCGCCAGGTTGCGCGCGGCTTTATGGGCGACCACGAGGTGCTGAATCTCGAGCTGCAAATGTACGTCGGCGCGCCCGATCCGCGCGACTCAGTCGAAATCGACGGCGACCCACCGGTGCGCATGACGATCGCGGGGGGATTGCACGGCGATATCGCCACCGCGGCGATCGTGCTCAACGCCGCAGCAAGCGTCATGCGCGCCGCGCCAGGGTTGGCCAGCATGGCCGAGGTGCCGCTGGTTCACTTTTGGTAAAAGTTGTCAGTTGTCAGTCGTCAGTTGTCAGTCGTCACAACTGACAACTGACAACTGACAACTAGCTAACGTCCGCGCAGCCGCGGGTCGAGCAGGTCGCGCAGGCCATCGCCGAGCAGGTTGAAGCTGCCGACCACCAGCATGATCGCCAGGGCTGGAAACGTGCCCATCCACCAGGCGGTCGCCATATAGGTGCGCGCCTCGCTAATCATCACGCCCCACTCGGGCGTGGGCGGCTGGGCGCCGAAGCCAATGAACGAAAGCCCGGCTACCGCCGTGATCGCGCCGCCCATATCGAAGCTGCCCTGCACCAGCAGCGGCGCGAGCATGTTTGGCAGCAAATGCCGAACGATGATCTGCCATTCCGGCACGCCGACCGTGCGCGCCGCCAGCACAAACTCGCGCTCCTTGAGCGCCAGCACCTGCCCGCGCAGAAGCCGCGCGTAGACCGGCCAGGTCACGGCGCTGATCGCGATCAGCGCATTTTGCAAACTAGGCCCCAGCGCGCCGGCGATCGCCATCGCCAGAATCAGCGCCGGGAAAGCAAAGAAAATGTCGGTGATGCGCATCAGCAGCTCGTCGGCCCATCCGCCCAGGTAGCCAGCCACTACCCCTAGCAGCGTGCCGACCGCTCCGGAGATCAGTACCACCGCTACGCCGACGAACAGGGAGATGCGTGCGCCATACAAAATGCGGCTTAAAATATCGCGCCCCAGCTTGTCGGTGCCAAGTAGATGCTCGGCCGAGGGCGGCTTCAGGCCATTCAGCACGTTTTGCGCCTGTGGGTCGATCGGGCTGAGCAGCGGGGCGAACAGCGCGGCGAACAGAAACAGCAGCATGATCAGTAGGCTGAAGCCGATCGCCGGCTGGCGCAAGGCATACGCAATCTGGCGACGACGCGAGGTGCGGGTGGCGGTTGGAGATGCGGCGGTGATGGTGGTCATCGACTACTCTTCGTTATCGCCAGAATATCAGCGGAATCTCAACCTACCCGTATCCTTGGATCCAGCATATGGTAGCCGATGTCTACCAGCATGTTCGCCACCGGGTACACCACCGCCGCCACCAGCGTGACGCCCATCACTGCCGGGAGATCAAGGCTGACTGCTGATGTCGTGGCGTAGCGCCCCAGCCCCGGCCAGCCAAAGATCGTCTCGGTGAGCACCGCACCGGAGAGCAGGCTGCCGAAGACGATCCCGATCGTCGTCAGCACCGGGATCATGGCGTTTTTCAGCGCGTGGCGCAGCAGCACCGCCTGCTCGCGCAGCCCTTTGGCGCGGGCGGTACGAACGTAATCCTGGTTCAGCACCTCCAGCATGGCCGAGCGAGTCATCCGCAGCAGCACCGCCGTCGAGAAATACCCCAGCGTGGCGGCCGGCAGCACCAGGTGCTGTAGGCTATTTTTGAACAGTGGCCAGTTACCCGCCAGCAGGCTGTCGACAGTGTACATGCCGGTGAAGCGTGGTGGTGGACGAAGCACCGCATCAAGCCGGCCAGGGCCGGGCAGCCAGCGCAGCCGGCTGTAGAACAATGCCAGCACCAGCAGGCCCACAAAGAAGATCGGCAGCGAGCCGCCAATCAGCGCGAAGGCCCGCGCGAAGCCATCGAGCAGGCTATTGCGGCGAATCGCCGCCAGGATGCCCAGCGCCACACCAATGATGATCGCAACAATCATCGCGGCCAGCGACAGCTCGATCGTCGCGGGCAAAAAGTCGCGCAGGTCGTCGGCGACCGGCCGGCGGGTGCGGATCGACTTCCCAAAATCGCCTTGCAGCAGCCGCGTCACATAGCTGAAATACTGCACCACTGGCGGGCGATCGAGTCCGAGCTCCTTACGGTAGGCCTCGATTTGCTCATTGCGTGCATTCTGGCCGAGCGCCGCCGCCACCGGGTCGATCGGCACCAGCTGCGACAGCGCGAAGGTAATGATCGAGACGCCCACCAGCACCAGCAGCAGGCCAGCCAGTCGTCGAAAGATGAATCGAAGCATATGTTTGACAAGATGACAAGGTGACAAGATGACAAAGCGACAATCATCTTGTCACCTTGTCATCTTGTCATCTTGTCAGGATCTAGCCTTTGCTGATCGTCCAGAACCACACGCCCGGCGTGCTCGCTGGCCCGAAGGCGAAACCCTTGATGTTCTTGCGCACGCCGTAGCTGCGCACCGGCTGGTACAGCACGGCGTATGGCCCCTCGTGCTGCACGCGATCAACCAGCTGCTTGTACAGCTCGATCCGCTTCGCCGCATCCGGCGCGAGCGATGCGTCCTTGGCCAGCTTGGCGATCTCAGGCGCCTCCCAGCCGTTGCGCCAGCCGATCGACTTGGCCTCGTAGTTGGTGAACGGCGTCGCGTTGGCGTCCGGATCCGGGAAGTCCGGCCCCCACGAGATCAGCACGATCTGACCCTTCTGCGCCCGGTAGGCAGCGAGCAGCTCGGAAGTCTGGATCTGCTTGAGATTGAGCTTGAGGCCAATCTTCGCGACATCATTCTGGATCTTGGCCGCCAGCGTGCTGTTCTCCAGGCCGCCCGGCGCGGAGCCCGTCGGCACCAGCATCTCGATCTCGGCGCCTTCCTTCACGCCGGCCTTGGCCAGCAGCGCCTTGGCCTTGGCGATGTCCTGCTTGAACGGATTATTGCCGGTGTGGCCCAGGAATCCGTCGGGAATGATCTCTTGCACGATCTTGCCGCTGCCACCGATCAGCGTGTTGAGCTCGTCGTAGTTGATCGCGTAGCGAATCGCCTCGCGCACATCGGCCTTGTCGAGCGGCGGCGACTTGGCATTCATGCCGAAGTAGACTAGCTGCGTCAGGCTAGCCTTGACGATATCGAGGTCTGCGTTGCCCTCGAGTGCCTTGACCTGCTCGGTGCCCAAGTCCTGCACGATATCGGCGTCGCCGGTCTCGATCGCCGATTGGAGATTGGCCTGCTCGCTGATATTGCGCATGATCACGCGCTTGATCGCCGGCGCCGCGCCCGAGTAGTTCGGGTTCACATCCAGCACGTTCTGCGTGTTGCGCTCCCAGCTGACCAGCATATACGGGCCGCTGCCGGCCGAGTGATCGTTCAGCCAGGTCGAGCCAAAATCGCTGCCGGCGTTGGCCTCGACGAGCTTCTGCTCAACTGCCGCCGAGACACTGAAGCTTAGGATCGACAGAAACACCTGCGGACTACTCGTCGCGGACAGCGTGACCTCGAAGGTCTGTGGATCGACCGCCTTGTAGCTATCCTTCTTCAGGCCGGCGATATCGCTGAACAGGAACGCCGGCGACTTATTCAGGTCGAGTACACGATTCCAAGAATAGACCAGATCGGCGGCGGTGACGGGCGCGCCGCTCGCGAACTTGGCCTTCTCGTCGAGCTTGAAGGTTATCACGTTCGAGCCATCGGCGCCCGGCTTGATATCCCAGCTCTTGGCCAGCAACGGCTTGATATCCGGGCTGTCGGGCGCGATCGTCACCAGCGTCTGGTAGATGTTGCCGACGACTTCGATGCCGCCGAACTCATAGGCGACCGCCGGATCCATCGAGATTTGGTCGGTCAAGTCGCCGGCGAAGATCAGCGTATCCGCGCGGCTGACCTCCGGCAATTCAACCGCCGGCGCGGCGGCGGTCGGCGCGGCGGTGGGCGCTTCGGCCGCCGGAGCAGCGGTGGGCGCTTCGGCCGCCGGCGCGGCGGTGGGCTCGGCAGCGGCGGTGGGCGCTTCGGCCGCCGGCGCGGCGGTGGGCGCAGCTGGTACTGCGGTCGGGGCCGCGGCAGGAGTGCTGCCGCCACAGGCGGCCAGCAGCATGCACATCGCGGCGAACAGCGCCAACTTGCGTGCGAGCGGGAAGGATCGGGCCATGGTTGAGATCCTTTCTGTAGGCGGAACATCTGAGTCCATCATTGGGGTGCGCATATTATAGAGGGTGCGCGCAAGCTGTCAAGCCGCATGGTATACTCATGACAATATCTTTGCGTTCTTTACAACTAGCCGGCGCGGGAACGCCGGCACACAAGTTGACATGGATTGCGCGGTTGCCTTACGGCAGGATTGACAGGACAAACGTGGTACTGCGCGCAAACGCCTTTGAGCCTGCCCTTCGACAGGCTCAGGGGAGCCGGCAGCATGGTACGTACTATTTTATCTGTGTTTCGTTTTTTGCGCTCTGCGACCGCAAAAAACGAAACACAAAAGAAGATAACGTACCGCTGCGGAAGACCACATCTGGATCACTGCGTAAGCCCTAACCTTAATTGAGGAAAAAATTGAACACTGCTTTTGTAGAATCTACCGATCGCCTGGAGCTGACCGGCCGAGTGCGCGAGGAGCTGAGCGACCTGATGGAGATCGATCGCTACAGCTGGGATGATCGCGGCACGCTCACGTTGCGCGGCCGGCTCAGCGGCCCAGCCGATGCGCTCTACCGCGCCATTCGCACGCGTATGGAGCGGCTGGGCTTTACACCATTCCTGCGCCACGATTCCGCCGGCGATGAGCTGGTGGCCATGCCCGGCGTAATCCAGCGCCGCCCGCCGCGCGTCTGGCTGCCGGTCGCCCTGTTCCTGGCCACAATCGTCACTGTCGTGATAACTGGGGCGATGAACGCCGGCGTAGATGTATTCAGCGACCCGCGCGCTATCATCGCCGGCCTGCCATTCGCCACCACGCTGCTGGGCATTCTGTTCACGCACGAGATGGGCCACTATGTGGTTGGGCGGCTGCGCCATGCGCCGGTCAGTCTGCCGTACTTCATTCCGATGCCGCCGGGGATTAGCCTGATTGGCACGATGGGCGCAGTGATCGTCCAGCGCGAGCCGATGGAAGATCGCCGGACGGTGCTGGAGGTTGGGATCGCTGGGCCGCTAGCCGGGCTGATCGTCGCAATACCACTGCTGCTGTACGGCCTCACCCTGTCGACGATCGGGGCGCCAACGCCTGAGATGCTGGCGAGCGGCTACATCCAGGAGGGCAACTCGCTGCTGTATATCGCAGCCAAATGGCTGGTGTTCGGCCGTTTCCTGCCCAGCGGCGGCGTGGATGTCCAGCTCAGCCCGGTTGCATGGGGCGCATGGATCGGGCTGCTGGTCACGATGCTGAATATGCTTCCGATCGGTCAGCTCGATGGCGGGCATGTTGCCTATGCGCTGCTGGGGCGCACCGCCGACTATCTGGCCTACGCGACGATCGCCCTCTGTGTTCTGCTGGGCCTGCTGATCCCCCAGAACTACACGCTGCTGTTTCTGCCGCTGCTGGCGCTGGTGTTCGGGCCGCGCCACCCCGCGCCATTGAACGACATCTCGCGGCTGGGCATCCGGCATATAGCGCTGGCGATCATCGGGCTGTGCGTATTTGTGCTGCTGTTCATGCCCGCGCCGCTGATGATCGTCACTCCGTGAGTGTAATGGAGGGGCTGCGGTGCGAGCGCTTCGCGCTCGCATCGCAGCCCCTCGAAGGGTTAGCTTGGGGGCTGCAAAGCCGCCCCCAAACCCCCTCCATTTGCGATTACCCGGCGTAGCTCATCCCCGACGACAGGGTCGTCATCAGCGCGTCGTCGCGGTTCAGCTGCGCGCCGACTATCTCGGCCAGCACAATATCGTGGTCGCCGCCGGGCAGCCAGCCTTTGACGCGGCATTCCAGGTAGCCCAGCGCGCCGGCCAGCAGCGGGCTGCCGGTCACGGCGCCGGCATGATGCGGGAAATCGGCGAACTTATCGCCGACCTTGGCGTGCTTCTTGCCGAACGCGCCGGCCTCTTTGCGCTGCTCGTCGGCCATAAAATTGAGCGCGAACGCGCCGCTCTTTTTGATTACGCCCGTAGTGTGAGCCGTGTTCTGCACGGCCACTGCCACCAGCGGCGGGTCGAACGAAGCCTGTATGACCCATGTTACCAGCATTCCCCCGCGCTCGTCGCCATCCTGGCTGGTCAACACATACAGCCCATAGGTTAGCTTGTGCAGCAGCTCCGACTTGGCCTTCTCGTTCATGATCGATGCTCCTTTCCGTTCGTACCATTGCGATTGGCGATTGGCGATCGGGTATTGGGAGTTCGCGCCCCCCAGTCCCCAGCCTCCAGTCCCCAGTCCCTAATCCTTCCTCACCAAAAACGCCAGCTCGGTCGGAAACACGAAGCGCTCGATCGACCAGCCCTCGGCGTCGGCCAGGGAGCGAAAGCGCTGCTCGTAGTTTTCGGCCATGCCCTTGCCGCGCCCGCCCAGGCTGTGCGCCGGAAAGGAGACCAGGATGTGCCGGACGTTCAGCGCGCGCAGCAGATCGCGGCCGGCGTGCTTGGTCTGCTGATCGAGCGGCGGCAGCGCCTTCAACACCAGCGCCAGATCGGCCTGCTCATCCGGCGCGCCGGCGGCGAGATCGCAGACGCACGCCTGGCCGCGTATGCCAGCCTGCGCGAAGAAGCCATTTAGAAAGGCGATCATATCGGCGTAGATGTCGCAGGCGTAGTAGCTGGCATCCGGCGCGAGCGGCATCCACGGCAGCGCCAGCGGGTTGAGCCCGCACGCCAGGTCGAGCACCGACCGTACCGGCCCAAGCGACGCCAGCGTACTGGCATAGAAGCTTTCCAGAATCGGCAGCCGCTCGCGCGTCGAGGCGTGGTGGCGCATGATCGCCAGGCAAGCCTGTGCAAGCGCTGAGGACTGAGTGCCGAGGACTGAGTTCGAAAGCGCTTCGTCGGTCGTCGGTCGCCTGCCCTGAGCGGCGTCGAAGGGTCGGTCGCCTGCCCTGAGCGGCGTCGAAGGGTCGGTCGTCGGCCGCGGCAGCGAGGAGCGCCAGCCATTCGTCGTAAGGCAGCCGCGCGTCGAGGTATGCGCCCGCGACCTGGTGCAGCTTGTTCTTGGTCGCCTTGATCGCCTCTTTCAGATTGCGCCGCGCCGCCAGCTCGCGCAGCCCGATCGAGCGAATCATAGCTTCGCTGATCGCGGCGTACTTCTGGCTCGATTGGACAGCTTGGATGAGCTCGGCGATGGTGTCGGGTTGAGGTTTGGTCATCATGTTACTTTTCTCAGGACAGGAATCAGGGTTTCCACCAGCCGCATCATAAAGCGCAAATTATGAATCGTCGCCAGCCGGTAGTACAATGTGTCGCTTATTTTATGTAAATGGTGCAGATAACCCAGTGAATATCGCTGGCAGGTATGGCAATCGCAGAAGGCTGAGATTGGGCGATTGGCCTTGATGTGCTTCTTATCCTCGACATAGATATATTCCCACCAGTTGCCGCGCGGTTGGAAATTGGCGCCGGCTGGGTCATTGGTAAAGGCGTATAGCCGGCCGCTGCGTGCGTCGCGGGTCGGCAGGGCGCTGTCGAACATCTGGTAGCCCAGCGTATGGCACGCCACCACGCTGCCGGGGTGGCCGATGCCCAGCGCGTGCATTGGGAACTCGCGCGGGATCAGCGAGCGGGTGTAGCCCAGGATGTCGTGCAGCAGCTTGCCCTGCGCGTCGAGCGGCCAGCCGCCGTAGCCGTAGCCATCGAAGCCGATCTCCAACAGTGCCTCGGCGCACTCCCGGCGCATCTGCGCCGAGCCGCCGCCCTGTACCACCGCGAACAGCAGCGGGCGCGCCGGTAGCTCAGCGCTGGGCGAGCCGCTGCGATGCTGGCGCAGCAGCCGCTCGAATTCATCCTTGCAGCGCCTGGCCCACTTGATCGTGCGTGCCACCGAGAGCTGCTGCTCGGCCGGCCCATCATCGACATGCGTGCAATCATCCAAGCAGACCAGGATATCGGCGCCGTAGGCCATCTGGAGCTGAATGCTCTTCTCGGGCGTCAGCTGGAGCGGCCGGTCGGCGCCCTCGGGCTGGAAGCGAATGCCCTGGTCGGACAGGCTGCCGGCGCGCGGGTTCTGGCGGATCAGCGAGTAAGCCTGAAAGCCGCCCGAGTCGGTCATGATCGGTCCATCCCAGCCGGACATCTTGTGCAGCCCGCCCAGCGCGCTGATTGTGGATGATCCAGGCTTCTGCATCAGGTGAAACACATTCATCACCAGCGCGCGCACGCCGGCTGTGCGCAGGTCGGCTGCATCTGTCCCCCGCACCACGCCAAGCGTGGCGTCGGGCAGAAATGTCGGTAGCGCCAGGTCGCCGTGGATCAGCGGCAGGGTAGTGCGTTTCACTTCTGGGACATTAATCATAATTTAGCACGCATACGAATTCTATCTTTCTTCATAACCGTTTATAACGATTATCGTTCTTCAATAATGATAACACCCCACCGATCGATCGGCAGCAGCTGATTCTGATCAACTTCAGCACCGGTTAAGAGCGCTCGTCCTGGTGGGTAGCGATACGCGATCGAGCCAGGATCATCGGCGTAATTGAAGTAGTAGTGCATGGCTTTACCATCACTATTGATACCCGACTTTGTGATCAAGGGGAACCACAGCTCTTGGTCGAGCCCCCATAACCCAGCCTGCTTCACAGCTTGCTCCAGCACTTTACCCATGATCGCCGCACTGGTCATACATCCAATGTAGGTCACCATGCCTTTGCCGAAGCGGTTTCTGGTGATCGCCGCGTAGCTGCCCCAGTGCGGATGGTCATACTGCGCCAGCACCTCGGCTGTGGTAGCCGTGATCAGCTCCATCCAGGTATCAATCCGGTTATGCTCTCGGCCTACCTGGAATGGGTCGCCCTTCAGGCCAACCTCTTTCGGTTCGACGAACATGCTGTACGAAATACCGCAGGCCTCGCTGATGATGCCTGGCTGGCGCACCGTTCGCACCTTGACGTGTTGATCGGCAAAGCCGCTCTTGAAGGTATAGACGATATGGCCGCCGTTGTTCGCGTAATCGTTCAGCCGTTGTAATAGGCTGTCGGGGGCGGCGTACAGTGCCGGAACAATCAGCAGCGCATACTCTTCGAGATATTCGCTCGCTGGATGGACGATATCGCAGCCGATGTTCATGTTGTACAGCTGATCGTACATCAACCGCACGACATCGTTGTAAGATTTTTTGAAGCCGGGTAACCTGAACCATTCGATCGCCGTCAGCGCTTCATTGCTCACCAGCATGGCGGTTTTGTTGGTCTTCTTGAGGTTAGCCAGCTGTGGCGCGAGCCGTGCGAAATCCGCGCCGATTGTTTTCGCCTCCTCATACACCGGGTTCGGCTCAAAGTCGTGGCTGAGCAAGCCTTTCCAGTAGGTCTCGAACGAGTTATGAATCGAGTGCCACGGCCAGTACGCTACCATGTTGGCGCCTGAGGCAAGGTGGCTGAACGCCTGCAATCGCAGCTGGCCAGGGTAAGGCAGCCAGTTGGGGAACGCCTGGGCCTGGGTTTCTATCACCAGGTAATTGGCGCGCTTCAACGACCGTGCGATATCCCCACCGAGCGATATTTCGATCCCGGTCAGCTGATCTTGTGATGGATGATAGATATCGATGCCGGCGACATCGAACGGCCTGGCGGCGGCAAAATGATCCACATCCGGCTGGACGGCGTACGAATAGCCGCGCCACTCCAGGTCGAAGTTCTGGGTCACAAATTGATCTGGCCGCTTATACTCGTTCACGATCGCCACCTGCCAGGCCAGAAAATCCGTCACCAGCTTGCGCTGAAATTTGGCGAACTCTGCGCCAAGGCTGCCGTTGATCGTCCCAAGCATCGAAGGGAAATCTTCCCAGCTGTTGATCCGGTTGCTCCAGTAATCCAGGCCGAATAACGCATTGATCGTGTCCAAGCTTCCGAATGTTGCGCGCATGTATTTCACGAACGACAGCTGAACATTCGGGCCGGATGTGCGGTAGTGCTTGGTCTCATTATCCGTCTGATAGCCGATCACGGCCGGGTGATCCTGCACCTGCCCGATCAGCGCACGAATGATTCGTTCGGCGTAGAATAGGTAGGCCGGATGCGTGATGTCCATAATCTGGCGCGCGCCATAGCGGCCTGGCCCCTGCGGTGTGATCGCCAATATGTCGGGGTGCTCCCGGGCCATCCAGGTCGGGATCGCGTAGGTGGGCGTGCCCACAATCACGCCGATGCCTGCCTCATGCATCGCATCCAGGACACGGCCGACCGAGGTGAAGTCGAAGATGCCGCTCTGCGGCTCGTGGGTGCTCCAGGTCGATTCGGCGATCCGTACCACGTTGATCCCGGCCTCATTCATCATCCGAATATCTTGCGCCAGCCGATCGTAGGGCATGTATTCGTCGTAATACGCCACGCCATACAAGAGTCGTTGCATCACAGAAGCTCCTTCTGCGCTACCCGTTCAACGTCATCTTCCGCCGGCAGAAACGCTAGGTTTGTCTCAGTGATCGCAGACTCTTCAGAGAGTCTCTCAGCCAACCAAATCCTCATCCTGATCATCCTCACGACTCTCGCGCGCCTTGCGCTCCACGCCGGCGATCACCACAATGTACTCGCCCTTCGGCTTCTGCACAATCTGCGACTCCAGCAGCGCCGAGATCGGACCGCGCTCGACCTGCTCGAACAGCTTGGTCAGGTCGTTCGCGATCGCCGCCTCACGGTCGCCATACACCTCCAGCGCGTCCTTGAGCAGTGCGGCGACGCGATACGGGCTTTCGTAGAAGATCAGTGTGTGCGGGGCGTGTTTGTCGATCTCCAGGAAGCGCCGGCGCGGGCCACTTTTGCGCGGCGCGAAGCCGCGAAAGGTGAAGCTATGCACCGGCAAGCCCGATAGCACCAGCGCCATCACCACCGCGCTGGCGCCGGGGATCATCGTCAGCTCCAGCCGTTCCTCGATCGCGCGGCGCACCAGCGTGTAGCCGGGGTCGGATATGCCCGGCGTTCCGGCGTTGGTCACCACCGCCACCGATTTGCCCTGCCGCAGCAGCTCGACGATCCGATCGCCGGCCTGGCGCTCGTTGTGCTCGTGGAAGGCGATCTGCGGCTGCTTGATCTCGAAGCGCTTGAGCATCAGCCCGGTCTTGCGCGTGTCCTCGCTGGCGATCAGATCGACGGTGCGCAGCACCTCCAGCGCGCGCTGCGTGATATCGCCCAGATTGCCGATCGGGGTTGCGACGAGATAGAGCATGAACTTCTTTCTAGCTTGCCGGCATGTGTCGCGGCCATTATACCAATTGTGCTATACTCTGCGGAGCGCGCACCGTAGCCAAGAAGGAGAAGCGTATGCCGAACGAGCAGCAAGTCCCCTCACTGGTCATCCGGCAGGTCTGCGATAGCATTATCGATAATCTGGGTGCGAAGAGCCTACGGCTCCTGTTTGCGCAATCCGGCTTGCAGCGCTTCTACACCGGCGGCGATCTGCCACCGGCCGACGACACGCCTTCCGCCACGGTCGATGAGCTGAGCCACCTGTTCGCCACAGCGTTTCGGATCTTCGGCGACAAGGGCGTCAAGCCGATCCTGCCCACCTACGACAACGCCGAGGGCTTCTTTGTTGAGATCAGTAGCTGCCCGTACTGCGCCGGCAATCAGGCCGATCATGGCGTCTGCTACTTCCCGCTCGGCTTCTACGGCGAGGCGCTGCGCTGGGCCACCGGCGCAACCTACCCGATCGATGAGGTCGAATGCATCGCGGCGGGCGGCCAGGTCTGCCGCTTCCGGATCGGCCGCGCGCCCGAGCCGAGCTAGACAGTACCGCCGACAGCCATGCTTCTTAACTGTACCGTCAGCAGTTCTGGTCGTATGCCTGCGCCAGCACCACTGGCCGCCCAAGAAATGCACTGTAGCGCTCGACTGCCAGAGCCAGAGCCTGATTCTCAACCTGGCTCAGCGCCGTGAACGGGCTCAGCGTTGAGTGCGTAGAATGGTACCGTCGGCAAATGCCTGGTCGATCGCAGGCTGGCTCAGCCCGCTGGCGCGCTGGGCGATGCCCCAGGCTGCGCCGGGATACTCCTGCGCCTGAACCGCGCCCAGCCAGCGCACCACCTCGTCCGGCCGTGCGAAAGGAGCTCCTACGAGGCGCTGGTTGTGCAGGCGCTGCTGGGCGATATCCAATGATGTCATCTGCGTCAGCCCAGAACGGCTGTGAAAAACGTGTCGATCGCATCCTGGTCGGCGGCCAGATGCCGGCCCGCCACGATCTTACCATTTTCAAAGCTCCACAGGACGCACAGCTGCTGGTCGAGGTTCGGGCCATCGGCCCGGCTGGTGCGAATGTGCTGGCACTCCGCGACATAGGCATCGTTGACGCCAGTGATCAGCTTTTCGATGCTGGGGTTCGATCTGCCCATGACATTGCCCATGCCATCGAAGAAGGCCACAATCGCGTCAATGCCCACCTTCGTTCCGCTTAAGCGGTGGTGGCCCGGAAACGACCACGTGGCATGTTCGGCCAGCACGTTGCGCAGGCCTTCGTGGTCGCGGCTGCCGTAGGCGGCAAAGAACCTGTCGATCAGGTCAAGGTTAGGATGACTCATACTCAACTCCATCTCTCGCCGTGAAAGCACACCTGGCGTATCCTGGCTTAGGCGTGTTGCGCTTGCTGCTCCCAGCTTAGCACATCCCCTTCGAGCACGTCCGCAAGCCCAAGTCGCGTCAGCATATGGATGATTTCGCTCCGATGCTGCATGTTGTGCGTAACCACGTGCGCGATTGTGCCACCGAAGGTTTTGGGCCGCGGCGGGTCATCCAGGACATCGACATAGCTGGCGTCCCAGCGGCCCTGGTCGCCGATCGTGCGTGCCAGTGCCGCAAAATCCTGATAGACGCTCTGCCACGCTGCGATCAGTTCACTGGGCGTGGTCACCGCTTCCTCAGCGGACTGCCGCACCGGGCGCTGCGCCATCAGATCCGTCCAGACGCGCACATTGCCGATCATATGCTGGAAGGTCGCCTCTAGCGTCTGATGTCCTAGGTCAAACGGCTGGGTCCATTGATCCGCACGCAGCTCGCGGCAGCGCTCCAGGAGCTGTGTGCTCGTCCAGCGATCGTGGCCCAGCAGTCGATCAAGCAAGTCCATGGTTCCTCCTTCTGCGCGTGCCAGCGGGCAGGATGCAGCTATTGTACAAGTGTTCTGTCTGGTAGGCAACTCGATGCAGATCAGAGTAAAGCACAGATTTCATCTAAATCAGTCATACTCCCCAAGATGACTAACGGGCTATTGTCGCCTGCGCTGCGCCCGGCATATACTACACCAGAACGTTGTACTCCTTCATCTTAACCAGGGAGATACTAGACCATGCGCCTGCTGCTCGACCAACGCTCATACGACGAGATGCTGAGCAAGCCCTCCCACCCGCGCGACTGCTATGTGCGTGGGGCTGAGTATCTGCACCACCTGTATGCCGACGGCGTCAAGTACCTTGTCGCGCGCGCCGTCTACGATTGCATCAAGCGCGCTCAGGATGCCGGCGACAATGATGCGCTGCTGCACCTGATGTTCCACAAGGACGAGCTGGAGAAGCTGGTCACCGAGGCGCGCACCAAGGGCGTGAACTTGTCGGCCACCCGCGCGCTGGGCGATCCGCCGCCGAGCGATGATATGTCGATGCCGAAGCTTTCGAACAGCTTTATCCCGCGCGAGCCGCAGACGATCGAGCAGACTAGCCTGAATCGCACCTTCCTATACGAGCATCTGACTCGGATCATCTATAACAAAGGCCGTGTGACCGGCTTAGAGCTGGTCGAAGAGATGGGCTTGCCCTACCAGATCATCGACACATTGCTGAAGGAGCTACGTGGCCAGGAGCTGATCGATATTGGCGGCCAGCGCGGCTACGGCGATGTTAATTACGAATACATTTTGGCGCCACGCGGCAACCAGGCCGCCGTCGACGCGCTGCTCAAAACCATGTACTCCGGCCCCTGCCCCGTCACGCTCGACGAGTGGATCGCCTCGGTCAAAGCCCAGACGGTCAAAGATGTGGTTGTGACGCGCAAGAACATTCGTGAAGCCTTCCAGGGTCTGGTGATCGACGAATCGATCCTCAACCAGGTCGGCCCGGCGGTGAACTCGGCCTCGTCGGTGATGTTGTTCGGTTTCCCCGGCAACGGCAAGACCACTATCGCCGAGCGGATCACGCTGCTGATGGGCGACGACATCTTTATCCCCTACACGGTGTACGCCGATGGCTCGATCATCAAAATGTACGACTCGATCGTCCACGAGCCGCCCAAGAACGAGCTATCGACCACGCTGGAGTACGACAAGCGCTGGATTCGGATCAGTCGTCCAGTGGTTATCACTGGCGGCGAGCTGACCCTCGAAGGCTTGGGGCTGGTCTACAACAGCGATTCGAAGATGTACGAAGCGCCGTTCCAGATGAAAGCCAACTGCGGCATCTTTCTGATCGACGACTTCGGCCGCCAGCAGGTGCGCGTGTTCGACCTGCTCAACCGCTGGATCGTGCCGCTAGAGAAACGCTACGACTTCCTGACAACCGTGACCGGCAAGAAGCTCCAGATCCCATTCGACCAGCTGATCATGTTCTCGACTAACCTCGACCCGAACGATCTGGGTGACGACGCGCTGCTGCGGCGGATCAAGTTCAAATTCGAGATCATCGACCCGACCGAGGTGCAGTGGCGCGAGATCTGGAAGATCATGTGCCGGGTGCTGAAGGTGCCGTATGACGATCGCGGCCTGGATTACCTGCTGGCAAAGTGGTACAAGCCCGACGATCGGCCGCTGCGCATGTGCCAGCCGCGCGATATTTTGCTCCAGATGACCTCGATCGCGAAGTATAATATGGAGACGATCTCGCTCAGCGCCGACCTGATCGACGCCGCCTGCGAGACCTACTTCATCAGCAAGATCAAGAAGAACTTCGGCGCGAAGGTGCGGCTCGATTTGTAATCCAACGCGCGTCGAGCAGTTCAGGTCGCTGGGGCATGCGGCTCGCCGCATGCCCCAGCGACCTGTTTATTTTTTGGCCGAGCTAGCGTGGAATGCACTGCGGCGCATTCTACGCTAGCTCGGCTAGCATATTTCGTCCACATAGTTGGACGGTCAGCCACAGCTCAGCAGGCGCGATTTCAATCGCCAGCAGTATATTCTTTAGCAGAACGGAACCGCATATCGAAGGGTGCGGCGTGCTAGAATCGCACCCTTCGGCCGAGGCGCCTCTGGACCCAGGATGTTGTCTGATATTGCGTTCCTTCAGCGCCCTAGCGTCGGGGTCGGCGAAAGCTCGGAGATCACAGTTGGCGACTGGCGGCGTGCGGTGGCGCTGGGTGTAGCTGGCTTGGTCGGAACGCTGGTGCTTGTCGTGACACTGGTGTTGGTCGGGATGCTGGTTGGCGCCTGCGTCGGCGTTGGCGATAGCTCCGAGATCGTGGTTTGAGCCGGTGGGAAGGTGGGTGGCAATGGCGCCTGGGTGGCGCCGAGATCGAGCGCGGTGTCGCTGGAGATATCGCTCAGGCGCTGAAGGAAGCGCTCGACGCGCGCCGAGCGGCGGTCGAGCTCGGCCAGCAGCATGGCGCGGCCAACCTCGACGGTGGCAAAGATCGCCACGGCGTTGCGGCTGTCGCGCGCCTCGGCCACCAGCGTGGCGTTTTGGCTGGCGCTCTGCTGGCGCTCATCGCGGAGCGTGTTACGCAAATCGGCGATATTCGCAAGCTGGTTGTTGATCTCGCCCAGCGCCTCGTGATCGGTGGCGTAGCGCTGCGCCTGCGCGGCCACCTCGGTCTGGAGAGCGCTGTTCTGCGCTTGCAGCACCGCGCCGTGCGCCTGCACCGTGGCGAGCTGGGCCTGGGCCGCGCCAAGCTGGCGCGGCGTGTCGGGCGTATAGCCAAACCAGATCAGCGCGCTCGCGCCGGCCAGCAGCACCAGAAACGTGGTGATCAGGATCACCAGAATCGCCGAGAGGAACCGCCCCACGCAGCCGCCTCGCCTGCGCGCAGGTGCAGCTGCCGCCCGCGAGATCGATGGCGATGACCCATTTTCGGGCTGCGCCGGACTCTGCTCTTCCGTCACGGCGTCACCTCCGGCACACCCAGCGCGGTCGCGCCGCCACGGTTGGCCGCGCTGCCGGGCGCGCCGGGATACAGCGAGCGCTCGGCCACAATCGGCTGAGTCGAGCGCACGGTCGCCGCGAGTGCGGGCTGGCCGGGGTACAGCTGGTGCGCCGCGAGGGTGTAGCGCGAGCCGCCGGCCATCACCACCGACTGGCTAGCCTTCTTGCCGTCGGCCAGCACAAATTCCACCGTCACGCGCGCCTGGTTCTTGCTGGGGTTGCTCAGCAGCAAGTACTCCAGGAAGCTATCGCTGGTGCGGCCATCGGCGAATAGCCAGGTAAACGCCGGCTCGGTCGCGCCGGCATTTGCGGCGCCCGCGCTCGGCGCAGGCGCGCTGCCACCGCTGTTGTTCCAGTACATCGACCGCTCGGCCGCAATCGGCCGGTCGGCCACGATCGTGGTGGCGATGCCCAGTTCCGGCACAACCTCGTTGACGTTGATCGGCAGGCGCGTCTGGGGTGGCACAGCATATTTGCGCGTCAGCGAGGTGCCCGAGTCGGTCAGAAATGTGACCGCCACATTAGTCGGCTGCGCGTTCGGGTTGAGCACCAGGATGTTCATCTGAAACGGCGCCTGAGTGGTGCCCTCGGCGAAGTACCAGTGCCGCGAGAGCTTGACGATGCCATGGGCAGTGTGGACTCCCCCAGCGGTTGCACTGCTAGCTGGGCCGAAGATCATGGTGCGCTCGGCGACGATTGGCTGAGTTGCGATCACCCGCGCGCCAAAGCCCACGCCTGCCAGCCCGTCGCCGACGGTCACGACCGTGCGCTGGAGCGGCGCGATCTTGACAAACTGCTCGGCGGTTCTGCCATCGTTCTGCATGTAGGTGATCGTCGCGCTGGCATCGGCCGCCTGAGGATTGAACAGCAACAGGTAGGTCTTGTCGGTTCCATTGGTCGAACCTTCGGCGAAGTACCAGACCCGCGAGGGTTGGCTGACGCCTGGCCCAGCCGTAATATCGTTGCCGAAACTCATGAAGCGCTCGGCTACCACTGGTGCATTCGACTCGACGATCGCCGGCACGTCGCTGGTATCGTTGAACAGGTCGTTGACCAGCAGGTCGGCCCGCCCGCCGGCCGGCACCGTCGCGTCGCGCAGAACTGCCGGGCCGGGCTGACGCAGCAAATTGAAGCGCACGTTGGCCGTTCCAGCGTTCGGGTTTAGCACTGCCAGGCGCTCGGAGAAGGTAAGCGCGTTGCCTTCGGCGAAGTACCAGCGCGCCCGCACGGTTAATTGGTCGGCGCTCTGGCGCAGCGCATCGAGCTGGGCGCGCATATCGGGCGACGGGTCGCCGGATTCAGGCGCAATGTCGAAATGCGTTACGATATTTGGGCGCGTGGCCGGCGCGCCGCCGCTGGCCACCAGCGTGTGCTGTCCCGTTGGCGCAATACCATACGCTTGGCCAAGCCAGGCCAGCAGGCTCGCCAGCGCAGTCTGCTGCTGCGCGGGCAGGGCCGAGCTGCCAATCAGCGCCACCTGAAGCGCGGCATCGCCGCCGGAGAAGCGCGCCACCGAGGCGGTTGGGCCACCGGCGCGCGCGGCGTAGATGGTGCCATCGCGGTCGATCACAAAGTGATACGGCAGATCATCCCAGCCGAGCACCTGCGTGTCGTATGCTGCCAGCGCGCGCAGGAACGGCGGCGCGTCGGCCACATCGTCGGCGCCAATTTGATGCAGAATAATGCCGCGTGGTGTCTGGCGCACGATCGGCGCAGTGGGCGCGCTGGCGCCCCAGCTATCGCGCTGGATGATCTGCGGTGGCGCGGTGAGCGTGACCGGGCCATATGGCGCGGGCACCCGCGGCAGGCCGGCCGCGCGCGGCGGGCCATCGGTTGCATCCAGGTAGCTGAGGGCGATCTCCTGAAGCTCGGGCGAAGCGTTGTTGGCGGCGGTGCTAAGCGTCGCTCGGAACTGCAAGAACGTCGTCGCGGCGGGGAACACTCGCACCGACTCAAGCGCTAGCGCGCCGTCATCGGTCTGCGACCGCGCATCGCCGCCCGGCAACGGCTGCCAGGCGACCGCGCCGAGCTCGCCCGGTGTTGGGCCGCCGCGCACCTCTAGCTTCAACGTCGTGCTGACCGGGACAATCGCCTTCCAGACCGCGCCGACGGCGTTGAAGGAAAAATCGGTTCGGACGATATCGGAGGTGAACGTTCCCGACGTGCTAGCATCAGCCAGCCGCAGCTCACCATCGGCGTTGTTGCTGATCAGCAAGCCGTCCAGCGTTCCGCGCTGCCAATCGGCCACCTTGCTGAGCGATACCTTGCCGATCTGTACTTGAACCGATGTCTGCGCGGCGAGCAATGGCGCGCGGACGAACACCCCCACCCCCGCGAGCATAACCAGGATGAACAGCAGCAACGCACGTCGCATCGTGTCTCCTATGCCATGTGCGGAGTTCAAAGTTAAGCATTAAGAGTGAAGAGTTGAGGCTGCACGAACCTCATTCGGCCCATATTCGACAATCTGATCTTTGGGCACCCAGGTGAGCGTGAAATCTTGCAGCCAGGGCCGCAGCATCGCGCGCTTGCCGACCATCTGCTTGGCGCCCTTCTGCAAACTGTCGAGAACAATCTCATACGGGTGCTGGGCCGGATTACCGAAATCGAGCGCACCCGGCCAGAAGTGCGACGGGTAGACCATTGGGCAGACGTAGTCGGTATGTTCGCCCATCCGCCCGATATCCTGGGCGATCAAATCCGATGGCTCCCAGGCCACGACACCAAAGACATCGACCGAGAGATACGCGCCGGCGGTGTTGATCGCCGCCTGCGACTGGGTCAGCATCTCGACGATATTGGCATATTTCTCTTCGGTTGTAGCGTCGGGTTTCGAGAGCTTGAGGCGATCTTTATCCGCGGCACCAAACTCCAGTGAAGGGAAGCGAATATAGTCGAAATTAACCTCGTCGAAGCCCATATGCGCAGCCTCGACCGAGAGCTGGATGTTGTAATCCCAGACATTGCGGTTCCAGGGATCGAGCCAATCATAATGGATGCCGGGGCCGGGATAATCGGCGAATACGCCGCCGTTCGTAGCATCCTGCGCGGCCCATTCCGGCTTGGCTTCGGCCAGCTGATTGTCGTGGCTAAAAATAGCCACCCGCGCGATCGTGTAGATGCCGCGTTTCTTGGCCTCAGCGAGGATGGCCGGCAGATCCATGCGCGGCTGCGAGGTCTTCAGCTCTTTGACGATCGGCACCTGCGAGTCGTAGTAGACCACCCCAAGGTCATCGCGCAGATCGGATTTAAGATCGATCACAATTGCGTTCAGCTCGGTCTTGTCGATCGTATCGAAGAACTTCATCAGCAGGTCGTGGTTCGCGGCCACCGCCGCAGTGACATACAGCGATTTGGAGAAGAACGGATCGAGCTTGATCGTGCTGGGCACACTGCCGGGCTTGACCTCAATCACTGCCTTGCGGTAGCCGGGCGCGAGCACTTGGATGAAACCCTGCTCCGGCAGCCCATCGAGCTGAAAAGTTCCATTGGCGCTATTGTCGATCCGCTTAGTCGCCACCGCATCGCTCCCCAGGGTCGTCATGGACATTACTGTGGCGTTCCTGATCGGTGCGCCGGTTTTGCTATCCACCAGCGCGCCCTTGAGCACATCCGGCCGCAGCACCACGTCAAGCGTGATCATCTTTTCGAGCGGCTGGGTCAGGCCGGCGTAGCCATCGGCGCCGAACTGCACCGTAGCATTGGCCGGCACGCCCGTCAGCCGGTATGTACCATCCGAGCCGGTGCGCACGCTGAGCTTGTCGCCAACCTTCACAGTGGCGCCGGTGACCGGCTGATTGCTATAGCGATCGGTCACCACGCCAACCAGCGTATTGGGGCGCAGCGCCGTATCGAAGGCGACTGCCTGCTTCAAGTTCTGGCTGACCTGCTCGTGATCGGGGGCGCTGATCGTCAGCGTAAAGCTTTCGGGCACGCCCACAAGCGTATAGCGACCATCGGCGGCGGTGGTGGCGCTCAGGGTAGCGCTTGCCTTGACCAGCGCGCCGGCGAGCGGCTGGCCGGAATAGGCGTCGGTGATCGCGCCGCCGACCGTGTTCGGCCTGAGCTTAGCGTCCAGCACCATCGCCGGCGGGGTTGGCTTCGCCAGCTGCGGCTGCTGGGCCAGCACAATGCTGACCGGCTCGTAGCCATTTGCGGCGATCTGGAGCGTATCTTTCTCGCTCCACTGGGCAACCTGGTATTTGCCGCCCGCATCGGTGCTAAGCTGCGCGCCGCCCAGATTGATGGTGGCAGCCGGCACCGGCTTGCCGGTATATGCGTCGATGATCGTGCCGTTCAGCGGGATCTCCGGGCCACCGCAGGCCGCCAGCAGCGCGGCTAGGGCGATCGCGAATACCACCAGCGGCAGATTGCGAATGCGAGGTAGGCAGGACATCGAGCTTCACCAACATTCCTTTCAGGATGCTGCGGGGCTTGAGCCAGTGCAGTGGTTGAGCCAGAGACAAGCTATAGGGCTTTGGCCCGTGTAGTAACTGACTACTCCTGACGAGGTTACAGTCTAACCGCATTATAATCGACATAGCAGCGATTGGGAATAGCGCATCCGAACTCCCAATCCCCAATACCTTACAAGCGCTCACAGCACTCGACCGTATCATAAACGCTTGACAGAGGGTTGTCAAGCGCAGCTACGCTGATAGAGCGATGAAATGAATGTGTAAGGAGAAGCTTGCCGATGCCCAGCTCATTCAAGCCATTCAACCAGAATCCGCCGGCCGGCGCGCCGGAATCCTACTGGCAGGCCACCAGCTCGGCCCGCGCGCGCCGATCGACCCAGCTGCCGGCGCGCACCAGTGTGGTGGTGATTGGCGGCGGGCTGCTTGGCGCATCAACCGCCTACTGGCTGGCGCGGGCCGGCGTAGCAACCGTGCTGATCGAGCAGGGCGACCTGGGATCCGGCGCGACTGGGCGCAACGGCGGATTCATGGTCGCCGGCACCGCCGAGCGCTATCCGGCGGCGGTGGCACGGCTGGGCCACGCGACGGCCCGCGCAGTCTGGCGGCTAACGCTGGATAACCGCGCGCTTCTGCGGCGAGTGCTGGCCGAAGAAGGGATCGACTGCGACTACCGCGAGCCGGGCCACCTGCACCTGGCGCTGGGCGATGCGCAGCTGGCCAAGCTAGCGGCAGATGTCGCAGCGCTGCGCGCCGACGGCTTCGCGGCCGACCTGCTGGATCGCCGCCAGCTCCAGGCGCTGATCGCTACCCCGCTCGGCCCAACGATCAGCGGCGCGCTGTTCGCGCCCGACGATGGCCTGCTGCACTCAGCCCAGCTGGTGTACGGGCTAGCGGCGGCGGCCGAGCGCCACGGCGCGCAGCTTGTCACCGGCACTGCGCTCACCAACCTCGCGCCCGATGCTGACGGCCTACTGGCGCGAACTACGCGCGGCGAGCTACGTGCCGACGCGGCGGTGGTTGCCGCGAACGCATGGATCGAACAGATCATTCCGGCACTGGCCGGCCGCGTGACGCCGGTGCGCGGGCAGGCGCTGGCGTTCGCGCCGGCGCCGGCGAT
>WNFV01005177.1_pt1 | contig 22866 bp, 18 predicted proteins | sample 5400101 | NCBI WGS metagenome assembly WNFV01 (sample SAMN13153361, study PRJNA577476) | soil metagenome | isolation source: 115 cm soil or saprolite under grassland replicate 1 | place: USA:California | collected 2016-06-15 | reverse complement strand
CGATCCCGGCCTTCACGTACTTCGGGAGGATGTCGCGGTCGCGGACGATGTCCGGGACGCGCGTCTCCATGAGGAGATCCACGCCGAGGTCGAGCTCGATCATCCGGTCGAGGAAGGCCTCCCAGCGCGCCCGAGCATCTTCTTCTTCACGAAGCTCGACTGCATGATGAGCTTCATCGAGCGGTACACGTAGTCGCGCCGGAACCCCGGCCTCATCGCGAGGAGCTGCGTCCCCTTCGAGAAGTAGAAGGACCGGTAGCAGTCGATGATCGCGTCGTCCACGTCGCGCAACGTCATCGCGACCGGCTTCACCACCGGATCGATGAGGTTGTAGCGCCGCCAGTCGCGCGAGACGACGTGTGGCTCGAGGTCCTTCCACATCGCCGCGTACGGCCACGGGGCGATCGCGAGGAAGTGCGCAAAATCGGGGTCGTAGTCCTTCGCGAGCGCCAGCGTTTCGCGGACGTGCTCGGGGGTCTCGTGGGGGAACCCGAGCACGAAGGAGGTCTCGGAGACGAGGTCGTGCTGCGAGAGCAGCTGCAGCGCGAGCTTGTTCTCGTCGACCGTCGTCTCCTTGTTGACGAGGTTCAGCGTCGCCTGGTCCGTCGCCTCGATCCCGACGTACACGTGGACGATCCCGGCCTTCACGTACTTCGGGAGGATGTCGCGGTCGCGGACGATGTCCGGGACGCGCGTCTCCATGAGGAGATCCACGCCGAGGTCGAGCTCGATCATCCGGTCGAGGAAGGCCTCCCAGCGCGCCCGATCGCTCGTCGGGTACTCGTCCGTGAGGAGCACGACGTCCACGCCGAAGCGCCGGCGCAGCTCGGCGATCTCGGCGGCGACGCACTCCGGCGCGCGCGCCCGCCAGGTCTTCTCCCAGAACTGCGTCTGGGAGCAGAAGCCGCAGGTGTACGTGCAGCCGCGCGAGGACGAGACCGCGCCGAGGCGCGATCCGGGCTTCACGAAGTAGGTGTACGGCGACCAGTCGAGCAGGTCGAATGCCATCGGCTGCCCGTCGAGCGAGGCGAGCCGCGGGCGCGGCGGCGCGCGCCACGGAGCCCCGTCCCGGAGGTACGCGACGCCGGCGACCTTCGAGGGATCGTCCTTCGCCTCGAGGCAGCGCAGGAGGGCGACGAGCGTCTCCTCCCCCTCCCCCGTCACCACGTAGTCCACGCCGCCCGCGGCGAGCACGTCCTGCCACATGAACGAGGCGTGCACGCCGCCCATGACGGTGATCGCGCCGCGCGCCTTCGCGGCCTGCGCGACCTCGAGCGCATCGAGGTAGGTGGCGGTGATGGCCGAGACGCAGACCACGTCCGCGCGAGCCTCGTCGAGCTTCCGCTCGATCTCGCGGTGGCCGACGTCGAGCGACATCGCGTCGTAGATCTCGCAGTCGAACCCGGCCGCGCGCGCAGCGCCCGCCAGGTAGACGTACATGAGCGGGATCCAGCGACCCGCAACCTCGACGACGCCGCAGTGGTACGGCGGGGTGATGAACAGGGTTTTCATCGTGCGCTCTCGATGCGAGCATCATGCCTCGACCCTGAGGAGAAGGCCATCGCGCGAACGTCAACGAACGTTCCGCGGCCTGCGGCAGATGGCAGCGGAAAAGCGTGGCGGAGGCGCGAGTCGCGCCGCGGACGGCGGGCCGAAGGCCGTGATATCCTACCCCGCGCTTCATGCTCCTCCGCATCGTTCTCGGCGCGCTGCGCCTGCACCCCGCCCGCCTCGCCCTCGTCGTCCTCTCGACCGCCATGGGCGCGGGGATCGCCGCGGCGCTCGGCTCCGTCGCCCTGCAGGCGGAGGATCAGATCGCGCGCGAGCTGCGGAGCTTCGGCGCGAACATCGTCGTCGAGCCGGTGTCCGCCGCGGCTCCCGGGGGTGCGCCTGCCGGTGCAGCGTCGCTCGCAGAGGCCGACCTGCAGCGCGTCCTCACCATCTTCTGGCGACACAACGTGGTCGGCCTCGCACCCTCGCTCACCGCTCCGGCCACCGCGGCCGGCCCCGGCGGACGCGAGCGCGCGCTCGTGGCGGGCGTCTGGTTCGACCGGCGCCTCGCCCGGGCCGACGGCGGCGAGCCGTTGCGCGGCGGCGTCGTCCCGCTCTTCCCGTACTGGAGGGTGGACGGGCGCTGGCCCGACGAGAGCGCGCCGGCCGCGGCGGTCGTCGGCCGCGCACTCGCCGCGCGCCTCGGGGTCCGCCGGGGCGACCGCGTCGAGCTCGACCCGGGCTCGGGTCCGCGCGCCTTCGAGGTCGTCGGGCTCCTCGCGACGGGGGGCCTCGAGGAGGAGGAGATCCTCCTCGACCTCTCGGCCGCGCAGGCGCTGCTCGGCCGGCCCGGCGAGATCTCGCGCGCGCTCGTCTCGGCGGTGACGGTGCCGCTCGACGGCTTCGGCCGCCGCGAGCCCGCCGGCATGACGCGCGGCGAGTTCGAGAAGTGGTTCTGCACGCCGTACGTGACGAGCGTCGCGCGGCAGGTCGAGGAGGCGATCCCGGGGAGCCGCGCGCGCCCGGTCTGGTCGCTCGCCGAGGCAGAGGCGCGCGTCCTCTCCCGGCTCGGCATCCTCATGGCGATGCTCGCCGGCCTGTCGCTCGCCGCTGCAGCGCTCGCCGTCGCGTCCACCTTCGCGGCGCGCGTCCTCGGCCGCCGCACCGAGATCGCGCTCCTGCGCGCGACGGGCGCGTCGGCGTGGCAGGTGTCGCTGCTCCTCGGCTCGGAGCTGCTCGCGCTCGGTGCGGTGGGCGGCGTGCTCGCGGCGGGCCTCGCCCTGGTACTCGTGCGGGTGCTCGGCGAGGCGGTGTTCGGCACGCCCATCGAGGCGGGCGCCGCGGTCGCTCCGCTCGCGATCGGTGGGGCCCTCCTCGTCGCCGCGGCGGGTTCCGTGTGGCCGATCCGGCGCGCGCTCGCCCTCGACCCCGCCCCCGAGCTGAAGGAGGCGGCGTGACCGGGAAGCGCCGCACCAACGGGACGGGCTTCTTCGGGCGATGGCTCCGCCGCTCGCTCCGGCGGAGCCTCTCCGCGAACGCCGTGGGGACCGCGTCGCTCGCCCTCTCCTCCGCGCTCGTCTTCTGTCTCGTCGCGGTCTCGGGCGGCGTCGAGGCGAGGCTCGGCCAGGACCTCGCCGCGTACGGCGCGAACCTCCTCGTGCTGCCCCGCTCCGCGCCGCTGCGGTTCGGGCTCGGCACGCTCGAGCTCGGCCCCGTCGAGGAGGACCGGCGGCTCGCCGAGTCGGACCTGCGCGCCCTCGCCGGCGCGGCGCGCGCGGGCGTCGTGACGGTGGCGCCCGCGCTCCTCGCCCGCGTGTCGATCGACGGCGTGGCGGCGGGCGCGGTCGGCTACCCGTGGGATGCGCTCCGGCAGCTGAACCCGCTCTGGCGCGTCGCGCCGCGCTGGCCGGAGGGCGGCGAGGTCATGGCCGGCTCGTCGCTCGCGCGGCGGCTCGGGCTCGTCGCCGGCAAGGTGGTCGAGGTCGCGGCCACGCGCGGCAGGGCCGTCCGCGTGACGGTCGCCGCCACCGTCGAGACCGGCGGGACGGAGGACGAGGATCTCTTCCTCCCGCTCGCGCTCGCGCAGGACCTCGCGGGCGTCCCCGGGCAGGCCTCGCTCGCGCTCGTGCGCGCCGACCTGCGCGGCCGCGCGCCGGAGGAGGCGGCGCGGGCGATCGAGGCGGCGGTCCCCGGCGCGGAGGCCCGGACCCTGTCGCAGGTCGCGAGCGCCGAGGCGTCGCTCCTCGCGAAGGTCCGGCGGTTGCTGCTGCTCGTGACGCTCGCCCTCGGGTCCGCGACGGCCTTCACCGTGTCCGGCACGCTCGGCGTCCTCCTCCTCGCCAGGCGCCAGGAGATCGGGCTCTGCCTGGCGCTCGGCGCGGCGCCCGGGACCGTGCGAGGGCTCCTCCTCGCCGAGGCCTCGGCGAGCGGCCTGGCGGGCGGGCTCGCGGGCTGTGTCGCGGGCGCGCTCGCGGCGGAGGCGGTCGCGGCGAGCGTCTTCGGCGCTCTCGTGCCGGTCGGCTGGGCCGCGCCGCCGCTCGCGCTCGGCGCGGCGCTCGCCCTCGCGCTCGGCGCGGCGCTCTGGCCCGTCGAGCGCGCCCTGCGCGTCTCACCGTGCGATACTCTGCGCGCCCCCTGAGGATCGAGAGCGAGAGACCGTGACCGGCGAGCACATCCGGATCGAGCGGGCGACGCGCCGCTACGGCGATACCGAGGCGCTGCGCGCCGTCGACGCGGAGCTCGAGGCCGGCGGCTGGGTGTCGCTCGTCGGTCCCTCCGGCTCGGGCAAGTCCACCCTGCTCCACCTGCTCGGCGCAATGGACAGGCCGAGCGCGGGGCGGATCGTCGTCGGCGACACGGACCTCTCCGCGCTCGACGCCGCAGCGGCGACGCGGTTCCGCCGCGAGCGGGTCGGGTTCGTGTTCCAGCAGCACCACATGGTGCCCTACCTCTCGGCGCTCGAGAACGTGATGCTTGCGCAGTGGCTCCACAGCCTCGCCGACGCGGCGGAGGCGGAGGGCGCGCTCGCCCGCGTTGGCCTCGCGCACCGAACGTCCCACCTCCCGTCGCAGCTCTCCGGCGGCGAGCGGCAGCGCGCCTGCATCGCGCGCGCGCTCGTGAACGAGCCGGGGCTCCTGCTCCTCGACGAGCCGACCGGCGCGCTCGACTGGGGTAGCGCACTTCAAGTCCTCGAGCTGCTCGCGCGGCTCCAGCGCGAGTCCGGCTTCACCATCGTGTGCGCGACGCACAACCCGGTGGTCGCGCGCTGGGGCGACCGCATCGTCACGCTGCGCGACGGGAGCGTCGCCGCGGACGAGCGGCTCGCGCCGGAGCGGCCGCGCGCCGAGGCGCCGCGGCCGGAGGCCGGGTGAAGCCCGGGCGCGCCGCGATCGCCGCCGCGATCCTCGCGGCGCTCGGCGTCGCGTGGGCCGCCGTCGCGACGCTCCGCGCCCCATCCGCCGCGCTCGACCGCGCCCGCGTAGGGCACGCGGCCGTGGGCGCTGCGGGGGAAGAGGTCGTCTCCCTCGAGGCCGCGGAAGGAGTGTACCGGCCGAACGTGGTCCACGTCCGCAGGGGCGCGCCGCTCCGGCTCCGGGTTGCCGTGCGCGACGCCGACGGCTGCGCCTCCCGCCTGCTCGTCCCGGACCTCGGGGTGGACCTCGCGCTCGAGCCGGGTCGCACCGCGGAGGCGCTCGTCCCGGCGCCGCCGCCCGGCGCGCACGTGTTCACCTGCGGCATGAAGATGGTGAAGGGCACCATCGTGGTGGAGTGACCGCCGTGTGGGACGCCTTCGACGTCGGGTTTCGCGTCGCGCTCGAGGGCGCGATCGCGGGCGCGCTGGGCTGGGCGCTCCTGCGCGGATCCGCGCTCCGGAGCGCGGCGGCGCCCTTCGTGGCGGCGATCGCGGGCGGGCTCCTCGCCGGGATCGGCGCGACGCTCGCGCTGCGGGCACGGGGGCTCGCGCCAGCCGACCTCGCGCCGGCGCTGCGGCGGATCGAGCACCTGTTCGGGCTCGCGCTCGCCGCGCTCGCCCTTCTCGCGCGAGGGAGGACCGCCGACGACCTCGCCGCGGGTCGCGAGCGCGGTTTCGCGGAGACGGCCGCGATCGCGGTGGGGATGCTCGTGCTGCTCCCGGAGGGTGCGTTCCTCGCCTCGCGCCTCAACGAGCTCGCCGTCCTGCGCGGCGGGTGGCGGCCGATCGCGGCCGCCGCGGCCGCCGGCGCCGCCGCCGCGGCGCTCCTCGGCATCGGCGCGGCGTTCGCCTGGACCCGCGCCGGCGCCGCGAGGCACCTCACGCCGGCGGCGGTCCTCTCGCTCCTCCTCGGGCTCGAGCTCGTCGGGATCGCCGCGGTGGCGGTGGACGCGCACACGCTCCCCGCCGCGTTCACCGCGGTCGCCTCGCGCCTGGTCCACGACAGCCTTCACCTCCTGTTCGTGACGCTCCAGGTGCCGGACCACGCCTTCCTCGAGGAGTGGGCCTACCAGGCGATCGTGAAGCTCCTCGATCCGGCCGTGCACGCCGCGCTGGCGGCGCTCGTCGTGTCGGCGCCCATCGCGGCCGCGTGGCGGGCGTTCCTCGCGCGCCCCGCGCCCCCCGCAGATCCCGCCGGGCGCGCGCCGGCGCGCCGCATCGTCCGCGCCCGTGCCGTCCGCGCCCGCCGTCTCGGCGGCGTCGCCTACGCGGCGGCGCTCGCGCTCACGGTGCTCGCCATCGCCGCGGCGCCTGCGGGCAAGGACGAGCTGTACGATCCGCTCCCCGAGCCGGTCGTGGACGACGGCGCGGGGCGCATCCACGTGCCCCTCGGCGACCCGCTCCGCGGCGCCGACGACCGGATGCGGAAGTGGGCCTACGCGGCGGGCGGCCGCACCGTGACGTTCTTCACGATCCGGCGGCCGGACGGCACCGTCGTCGCCGCGCTCGACGTCTGCGACATCTGCCAGCCGAAGGGCTACGCGCAGATGGGCGCGGGCCACGTGTTCTGCAAGTACTGCAAGACCCCGATCCCGTCCTCCACGGTGGGCCAGCCGGGCGGCTGCAACCCGATCCCGATCCCGGGCGCCGCGGTGGACGGCGCCGTGCTCGTCATCCCGCGTGACCCGCTCGTGGCCGCGTGGGAGCGGCGAATGGGGCGCGAGCGATGACTGCCGCACCGCTCCTCGTCGCGCTCGCCTTCTACGTCGCCGCGCTCGACCTCGCCTGGGGATGGGGTTTCATCCAGTCCGTCGCCTCCGCTCCGGGGCTCCTCCTCCTCGCGGGCGCCGGGGCGCTCCTCGCCGCCTCCGCGCTCCGCGCGGCGCGCGCGCCCGGCTCCGTCGCCGTCCGCTCGACGCGAACCCTCCTCCGGGCGGGCACGGCCCTGACCATCCTCGCGCTCGCCGCCAGCCTCCTGCTGCGGAGCGGCGGGGGACTCTCGGCCGGCGAGGGACAGGCGATCCCGGCGAGCGAGGGTTACCCGGCCCTCCAGTTCGGCGAGGTGAGCCTCGCGCCGCACGGCCCGCACGTGCTCTCGAAGACGGTCGAGGTCGAGGTCCCTCCGACGCACCTCGCGGGCCATCGCTTCACCGTCCTGCGCTTCGGGTACGCGCCGGGGTTCACGCTCCTCAAACCGGACGGCGCGCGGATCGCCGACGGGCGCGTGAAGCTCGGGACGCTGCCGCAGACGCAGGAGGCGGCGTCGCTCGTCGCATGGACGCCCGAGACGAACCTCATGATGGGCGCGGGGACGTTCCCGCCGCGCCTCGAGGACCTCGTGTCGCCGCCCGGGTCCGACCTGCACGTCTTCCTCCGGATGGTGGAGGCGACGCTCGGCGGCGTCCGGCGCGACCTCGCGGATCCGGAGGCCTACCGCTGGCTGCTCGACGGGCGACCCGCGGACGTGGCGTTCCTCGTCCAGGTCTTCCGCGGGCGCGAGCGGGTGTTCGACGGGCGCGTGCGGGCCGGACAATCGGTCCACTTCCCGGGAGGCGCGCTCGCGCTCGCGCCCGACGTGCTCCTCTGGGTGGACGTCCTCGCGACGAGCGACCCCGCGCTGCCGGCGGTTGGCGCCGGTCTCGCGCTGCTCGCGGCAGGATCGCTGCTCGCCGCAGGCCTCGGCCTCGCGCGCCTCGTGCGCCGCGCGCCGCGAGCGGGCTGACCCGGCGCCTTCGCGCGGCGCCTTCGCGTCCCCTCTCCATGGTACGCCGGCCTCTCTTCCGGGGGAGGCCGAGCCCCCGCGCTGCGGCGGAACCGCGCATCGGGAATTCACCCGAGGCTTCCTCGGGAGTCCGCCGCGCCCGTCCTCCGGCGCGCGCGCCGTCCCGCCCCCGGACTCAAACTCGTCGAATTGGGCAGTCCTCCCAATTTCGATTGCTCATCGATTGCGAGATATTCCCTCACGAAAGGAGCAGCGAACATGACGACGACCTACGAGAGCGGAAGCGCGGTCCTGAGCGGCTACTACCTCAACCCGACCAACTGGCACATCGAGCCCGTCGCCCGCGACGGCGAGCGGCTCCCCGCCGGGCGCGGCCGGTGGATGCGGATCCCGACGGCGGCGGCCCTCGCGCTCGTCCCGGTCCTCGGCGCGACGTTCCTCATCTTCCTCCCTCTCATCGGGTTCATCGTCACCCTCCAGGCCCTGGCCTCCCGGGTGATGAACCTCTTCCACGCCTCCGCGACGGAACTCGCGGCGACGCTCTCCCCCGGCTGGCAGCCCGGCGAGGCGCACTTCACCGGCAAGCGCCCGGAGAACGCCGGGGTGGAGGAGAAGGGGCCGACGTCGGCTGGCGACTCGCTCGACGCGATCGCCGACGAGATCGAGAAGCGGCGCAATTCCTAGCGGTCGGGCGGCGGTCAACCTCCACGCGGTGAGAAGGAGAAGGTCATGGCCAAGTACACGGGCGGCATGCAGGTGAGCGGCGGCTACTACTGGAACCCCGGCAACTGGGAGGTCGAGGTGGTCTCCTCCGAGGGCGGGCGGCTCAAGGGCGCGGAGGGCGCGAAGTACGTGAAGGTCCCCTTCCTGGCGCTCTTCGTCATCGTCCCCCTCCTCGGCGCGCTCTTCCTGATGTTCCTCCCCTTCATCGGCTTCGCGCTCTTCGCGTACGCCATCGCGAAGAAGGTGACGGGCAGCGTGAAGCAGAGCGCCACCGAGCTCGCCTCCACCATCCAGCCGGGCCAGTTCGCGGCGGGTGAGGCGTACTTCACCGGCAAGCCGGGCGAGGAGAAGAAGGAGAAGGGCGAAGCCCCGAAGAGCGCCGAGCTCGCGAAGATCGAGAAGGAGATCGCCGAGCGCAAGGGCGGGCAGAAGTAGCCGAGGTAGGCACACGTCGGACATCCGCGGGGCCGGGGAAACCCGGCCTCGCCGCTTTTCCGCTCGGTAATCTTGCGCGTCGGGGGGCATCGGCCCGACCATGTGCGCCATGCCGCCGCGCGCGCTCTGGCTCGCCCTGCCGCTCGTGGCGGGCGCCTGCGCAGCCCCCGAGCGCCGGCCCCCACACGCCGAGGCCGCGCCGACCGCCGGGGTGGCCCGCGGGCGGTTCGAGCCGCCGGAGTCCGAGGCCGTGTTCCGCCGAGCGGTTCGCGCGGCGCGCGACGCCGGCTACACGGTCGAGATCTGTGACGCGTCGCGCGGCGCCCTCTCGACCGGCATGCGCGAGTTCGACGACGCGTGCGGCGTCAGCACCTGCCTGTCGCGGCAGTCGATCTCGATCGTCGTCGGTCACCGCGGCGTGCGCGTGACCGTCGCGCGCGAGGTGTTCGACGGAGCGCTCCGGGCCTGGGCGCCGGGCGAGCCGGCCACGCTCGACCGGGAGGCGCAGGCGGTGCTCCAGAGCGTGCTCCCGCCCGCGGCGCCCGACGCGCGCCCGGCGAGCGGGCTCGCTCGCCGCCCGGACGACGAGCCCGGTCCGGCGGCGCCGCGCAGCGACGCGTGCGCGCCCATCCCGCGGGCGGCGGCGGCGCCCTGAGTCGAGCGGCTACGGGACTCCGAAGGAGCGCCCGACGTGGCAGCGCTGGCAGTGCGCGAGCGGGAACGCGACGGTCCGGTGGCACGCTCCGCAGGAGCGCCCCTCCCGGATCGCCGCCATGTCGAACTTCACCTGACCGCTCTTCGTGCTCGGGAAGATGTCCGGATGGCAGACCTCGCAGCCGTTCCAGGCGGCGTGCTTCTTGTGCGAGAACGTGACGGTCCCGAGCCACGTCCCGCGCGTCACGAGGGGGACGTCGCGGTCGAGCTTCAGCGGCGCGCGCGCGATCGAGACCCCCTCCACGAAGTCGAGCGGCTTCACCTGCCCCGCCGCCTCGGCCGCCTCCCAGTCGACGTAGCCGCCCGCGTACACCGGCAGCTTCCGCACGAGCGCGAAGTACTCGGCGCGGTGCTCCCCACCCACCGTGCCGACGTGGCAGCGCACGCACTCGGCCGTGAGCAGGCCCGTCGCCGAGCACGCGGCGAAGACGACCTTCTCGCGGATGACCTTCTTGCCGTCGTGGCAGGCGCCGCAGTGCAGCCCGGCGGAGTTCGTCGCGCGGGAGATCTGGGAGCCGCCCGCCGCCATCGCGAACCCGACGTCGATGTGGCAGAGCCGGCACGAGAACATCACGCGGTGGCGCCAGTGCTCGAACACGACCGGCGCGACGTGCGCCGCGGTCGAGGTCCGGTCGAGCACCACGCGCCCGAACACCTCGGGGGGCGCGACGTCCGGGAAGATCGGCTTCGCGGCGAGCGCCGGGAGCGGCGCGGCGACGATGAGCGCGAGGACGACCGCCCGCAGGCTCACCCGTTCCCCTGCTGCTGCCGGTAGTCGAGCACGAATTGATACAGGTTCCGGCAGGTCTGGAGCCGCCGCGCATAGACCTTCCGCTGCGACTCCTCGAGCGCCTCGATCATGGGCTTGAGCGCGTCGCAGCGCGAGACGAGCGTCTTGAGCTCCGCCGTCGGGAGGGTCATCGCGTCCTGCGTCTTCGCGCACACGTCGTCGAACTCGGCCTTCCAGTCCGCGGCGAAGGCGCGGGCGGGCGCGAGCCCGCGGCCGGAGCCCGGGCCCGGCGGGCCAGAGAGCACCGCTGCGGCGACGACGAGCGAGGCGACGAGGCGTACCGCTGCGCGCATATAGCGTTTTCCCCGGGGACGATCAGTTGACGGGCTTCGAGTGGCAGCGCTGGCAGTCGATGAGCGGGAAGGCGACCGTGACGTGGCAGGCGCCGCAGAACTTTCCGTCGAAGATCTCGACCATCGAGTACTTGGTCGCGCCCTTCGAGACGCCGACGAAGAGCTCGGGGTGGCAGAGCTCGCATCCGTTCCAGACGGTGTGCTTCCCGTGGGAGAAGATGATGTCCGGCATCGCGCGGAGCTTCGGGGTGAGCGCGAAGTCCTTCTGCGCCGCGAGCGGCGGCCGCCTGATGGAGACGCCCTCGAGGTAGTCGACCGGCTTCACGAGGCCGTCCAGCTCGGCCTTCTCCCAGTCGATGCCGTTGCCGAACCGGCCGCGCGGCATGTTGCGGGTGAACGCGACGAAGTCGTACTCGCCCTTCACGTCCTTCCCCGCCGAGTGGCAGCGGACGCAGCGCGGGCTCGGCGCCACCGTGCTCGGACGATCGCACGCCGCGAACGGCTTCACGCCGCCGGGCTGCGTCCGGTCGTTGTGGCAGGCGCCGCAGTACATCCCCTTCATGTTGTCGGCGGCGCGGATGTCGGTCCCGCCCGCCTTCATCGCGAAGCCGATGTCCACGTGGCAGAGGCGGCAGGTGTACTTCGCCCGGTGGAGCCAGTGATCGAACTGAGCCAGCGTGACCCCGGCCTTCGCCGAGTGGTTCCCGATGACGACGCGGCCGAACTCCTGCGGCAGCGGGCGGCGCTTCTTCCCGGGCGCCTCGCCGGCGGCGTACGCGGCCCCCGCGGTGAGGACGGCGAGCGCGGCGACGACGAGCAGCGTGCGGTCCGATCTCATCGAGTCCCCCTGCGCGGTCCGCCCTGGAGGGCGGCGCTCGCGCGCTGCGCCGCGACCGCGCGCCCGTGAAGGAGACCACACGGACGACCGTTCTTCCAGGGGATTGCTCCTCTCCAAAGACGAAGGGGCCGCCCCGGAGGGCGGCCCCTTCAATTCATCCGTGCAGTGACGGAGCTACGGGATCGGCTGGTGGACGAGGATCGAGTCGAACGCCTTGCCCGCGCCGTGGCAGCTGGCGCAGAGCTCCGTGGCGCCCGCCGTCATCGGGTTCACCGTGTACAGATCCGTGTGCGCGCTGGTCGCCGCGGAGTCGTGGCAGCTCGTGCAGACGGCCTTGAGCGGCGGCGTCACCACCGTCGTCAGCTTGGCCGGGCCGCTGTTGCTCGTCACGTTACACCACGGCTCCGTGGCCCACGACGGCGTCGTCGAGACGCAGGCCCGGTACGTACGCTCGATCGGAGCGAGCCCCGGGTTCTCGTTCAACGCCCAGGTCTGCTTCGCGCCGCTCGAGACGTGGCACTGGTCGCAGCGCCCCATCGGGTTCGGCATGTTGAACTCCGTGAAGTCCGAGATCCCCGGCCCCGTCGCGGCGGTCAGGCCCACGGACGCGGCGCGCGTCGCGCCGTACTTGATCTCGCCCGGCACCGGGACCCACGGAGATCCGATGGCCGCGATCGTGGTGACCAGGTTCGGCTCGGGGAGCGTGAGCTCCACGCCCGCCACGCTGGGCAGCTTCTCGCCCATGTGGATTCGGTGGATGAACACGTTCAGCGAGACGCTCTCGGGCAGGTAGACCGGGTTCGGCGACACCGCCGCATCGATCCAGGCCTCGGAGACCTTGAACCGCGCGCGCGTGCCGTTGTCGAGCTTCGGATTGTGGCAGGTGGCGCAGTAGTCCGGACCCTTGCGGCCGCGGTTCGAGTGGAAGCCGAGGTCGTAGTGGCAGTTGTTGCACTTCGCGAACTCGACCACGTTCCGCCGCGCGTTGAGGGCCTGCTCCGCGCCCGTCACGACGCTCGCGCTCGTCCCGTCCCACTTCACCGTCAGGAAGTTCGGATTCGCCGAGGCCGGGTGGCGGACGATGTCGCCGTTCGAGGCGACGACCTGGTCCGTGTACATGATCTCGAACGCAGCCGTGTAGTAACCCGCCGGCTTGCCAAGGAAGAACTGCCGGGTGGAGGCGGCGCTCTTGAAGGTGTACTCCCCGGGGATGCCCGTCGAGACCCAACCGTTACGGGTCGCGCAGCTCAAGGTGCTGTTGCTGCCGTCGGCCGGGATGACGTAGTCGGTCGTCGGACCGGCAACCTGGAACGCGCAGGTTCCGAGGCGACCGCCGGCCACCATCGTCGAGGCGCCAGCGCCGTCCCACATGTCGTAGGGCGCGCCGTCGAGCGTGGCGCTCACCTTGAACGTCGGGACGGTCGTGCCGACCGCGGAGACGTCCATCAGTGTGAGGCGGAAGTCACGCGGACCGTTGGCGAGCGACGGGAGCGAGGACGTGAAGTCGAGCTTGTGGTTCGGCTCGAAGAACTTCCCATGGACCTTCTGCACCGGCCAGATGCCGGCGGCCGAGTTGATGCTGCCCGACGCCGGGTGGCACGTCGAGCAGCCGTTGTCATCCGTCATCGGAAAGACAGGGTGGGCGGCCGAGCCATCAGAGAACTTCCGGCCCGTCGTCCAGTTGATATCGTGGCAGGACCCGCAGGCCTTCCGGCTCGGCTTCGTGTACCAGACGCTCGCGTCCACACCCTTGTGGCAGATCGAGCACTCGGTCGTCAGCTCGGGGTCGACCACCGCGATGGCCGGAACGCCGCTCGGGTTCGAGGATCCCTCGAAGTAGAGCGAGTGCGACGGCGCCATCTTGATATCGCGACCAGTGAAGTGATGCTTCGTGTCCAGACCCGAGTGGAGCCGGTGGACGAAGTTCTGGTAGCCCATGTCCGTCGTGGCCTGGTTCGGATCGAAGGTGGCGGAGGCGGCGAGCCCGCGGCCGTCATAGTGGCAGAGCTTGCAGGTCTGCGCGCCGATGCGCTGGTCGCTGTGGAAGTTGATCTTGAACTTGCCGTGGCAGGCGCCGCAGGCGTCGTCGGTCACGATCTGGTGGCTGATGAGCGTGCCCGACGGCGAGAGGTCGAGCGTCGCGTTGGCGCTGGTCTGCATCTTGCGGTCCGCGGCGCCGAAGCGCGCGCCGAGGAAGACGACCCGGTAGGTCGCGTTTGCGTCGAACGCGATCCGCGGCGTGAGCGTCGTCGGCGTCGCATAGGACGTGGAGGGCATCCAGTTGAGGGCGAGCGTGACGTCGTACGTGCCCGCCGGCTGGCCGGCGGCGACAGCAAAGTTGGCCACGGACAGGTTCTCGGACGTGCTCGCGGCGTTCGAGTACGTAGTGCTGTTCGCGAGCGTCGTCACCATCGCCGGGTGGAACGTGCCGTCCGCGTCGACGCGCGTGATGCCGAGCGCCGGCGTGCGCGCCAAGCCCCCGGTCGTCCAGCCCGCGCGGTACTGCGGCGCGGTGGGGCTGAAGTAGCCGGCGGCGCTCATGTCGAGACCCTGGCCGGCGTCGTTCGTGAACCGCATCCGCACGACGGGCTGGGCGTCGGCGGCGAGCGTCGCGCCGAGGATCTGCGCGTTGAACCCGTCGCCCGCAGGCGCAGCGACCGGAGCGCCCGCAACCTCGACCTTTCCATCCATGTGGGTGGCGGTGTTGACGCTCGAGGTCGTGTAGTTCGTGTGACAGGTCGCGCAGCTCTGCGTCGCGGTGCCGTGCGACGAGGGCGGAACGCCGTGGCAGGAGGCGCAGGCGCTCGTGCGGAAGGTCGCGCCGACCGCCGCGGCCGCCGTGACGTTCGTGAGCGTGCAGGTCAGCGCCGTGCCCGAGCAGAGGCCGGTCGGCGTCGAGCTCCAGCCGATGAACGTGTAACCCGAGCCAGCGGCCGCGGTCAGGGTGATCGATCCGCCCCCGACGACCTGGGCGGAGCAGTCCGCGCCGGACGTCGCGGAGCAGCTCATCGCGTCGGTCACGCTTCCGCCGAGCGTCGCGGTGATCGTGCCGCCGCCGCTCACCTGCGCGGTGACCGGGATGTTCGCCGCCCCGAAGGTCGCGGTGACGAGCTTCGAGGTGCTCATGCTGGAGATCGCACAGGTCGTCGCGCTCGTGGGCGTGCAACCTGCCCAGGCGGTGACCTTCGTGCCGGCCGCCGGGACGGCCGTCACGACGACGCTCGTCGCGAAGGCCGCGACGGCGCCCGTGCACGCCGTGTGCGTCGTGCCGGTCCGCGTCTCGCAGTCGATCGCCGGCGTCGTGGCGGCGGTGAGGTAGCTGACCTGGGTCGCGGTGGTCGAGTACGTCTTCGCGGTCAGCGGGAAGGTCGTCGGCCTGAAGTTCGCCGTGACCGCCTTCGCCGCGGTCATCGTGACGTTGCAGAGGTTCCCGGAAGTCGAGGTGCACCCGGACCAGCTCGCGAACGTGGAGTTGCTCACGTCGGCGGGGGCGAGCACGATCGTCGCGCCGGCCGCAGCCAGGCCGACGCACGTCCCCGTGCCGTCGGTGGCGCAGGCGATGGACGGCGTCGTCGTCGTCGGCAGCGAGCTCGGGTCGATGATCACCTGGCCGATGGTGCCGGCCGGCGCGCCAGCCTGCATGCGCGCGGTGATGGTGAGGTTGTACTGGGCGAATGCCGGTCCACTCGCGAGAAGGCCGATCGCCACGAACGCGATCCGCAGCCGTGAAACGTTCATTGAGCTTCCTCCGTGCGCCAGGTGCCGACGGTTGGATTCCCCCAACGGAACGGCTCCAACGTGCGTGTCCCGCGGATTCATGCGCCGTGCCGGCCGGTGGCGAAGGCAATCACTCGCCCATTCCTGGATGATGGGGCTACGGGTGGGGCATCCGCCGATGCGTCGGGTGTTTTCACCCAGGCGCCGATCCGCTGGAGCAGCCTGTGCCACCCGCCCGTACAACGCCGCGCCGCGGCGCGCCGCTCGCATGCGCGCGCGATCGCACGGGCCCCGTGGAGGCATCTCCGCGCCGGATCGCTGGTAGAGTTTCGCGCCCGAAGGGACCGCCCCCGCACGGATGTTCGCGACGAGATGAACAGCGACGATTCGAAGACCCGCACCGCGCCTCTGCCGCGTCCCACGACAACACGACGCAGCGCCCGCGCGCTGCTCCTCTTCGCGGTGGGCGCGATGCTCGCGGCGATCGCGTGCGCGCCGCCCGCGCGCCGCGGCGCGAAGGGCGCGAGCCGCGCCTGCGGCGACTGCCACGCGAAGACGCTCGAGGAGTCGCGCCGGGCGGTGGTCCACGCCCCGTTCGTTCCGGAGAAGTGCGACACCTGCCATCGCCGGCACGGCGTCGTCGGGACGCTCGTCCTCCAGAAGGAGGAGCGGAAGCTCTGCCTCGAGTGCCACGGCGACCAGGAGCGAGAGCTCCGGGCCGCGCACGTGCACGGCGCCGAGAAGGCGGGGCATTGCACGAAGTGCCACGAGCCGCACGCGTCGGCGTTCAAGAAGCTGCTCCGCAAGGACGGGAACGCCGCGTGCTTCGGCTGCCACAAGGCCGACGGCTTCCAGCAGCGGGTCGTCCACAAGCCGAGCCGCGAGAGCTGCCGCACCTGCCACCTCCCGCACGCGAGCGCCGAGACCGCGCTCCTCGTGCAGCCGCGGCGCGAGCTCTGCGCGCGGTGCCACCCGGACGCGGCCGCGCTCGCGCGGAGCCACGGCGGGTACCCGATCGCGGGGACCGACTGCGGCTCCTGCCACGCGCCGCACGGCGCGGCGGCGAAGGGGCTCGCCCGCGCGAGCGTCCACACGGTCGCGGGGAAGTGCGCCTCCTGCCACGAGGGCCCGAGCGCCGAGAAGCCGTTCGGCGTGAAGAAGTCTGGAGCGGAGCTCTGCCTCTCCTGTCACACAGCGACGAAGCAGAAGCTCACGCTCCCCGTCCGGCACGCCGTCGGCGAGGACTGCTCGACGTGCCACGCACCGCACGCGACGGACACGGCGCCGCTGCTCATCACCGGGCAGCGCGAGCTCTGCGCGAACTGCCACGAGATCGAGAAGAAGCTCGCCGGGAAGTCGGCCCACCGCCCCGCGCTCGACGGCAAGTGCAGCGCCTGCCACCAGCCGCACGGGAGCGTGAACGCGTCGCTCCTCGCGCGCACCGGGAAAGAGCTCTGCTTCAGCTGCCACGGGAAGCAGCGCGACACCTGGGGGGCGGCGAAGGTCACGCACCCGCCCGTGCGCGAGGGGAAGTGCATCGCGTGCCACGACCCGCACGGCTCGCCCGAGCCGGCGCTCCTCTCGAAGCCGATGCGCGAGGGCTGCGCGCGCTGCCACCCGGCCGCCGCGTTCGCGAAGATCCACGTCCACGCGCCGGTCGCGGAGGGGAAGTGCACCGCGTGCCACCAGCCGCACGCGTCCGACACGAAGAAGCTGCTCGTGAAGGCGGACGACAAGCTGTGCAGCACCTGCCATCCCACCATCGCGCGCGCCGCGCCCGGCCGCACCGTCCACGCGCCCGTCGCGGACGGCTCGTGCCTGACCTGCCACGCGCCGCACGCGACGGACGAGCCCTTCCTCCTCGTCCGCTCGCAGTCGTCGATGTGCGGTGACTGCCACGACGACGTCGTGAAGAGGCAGACGAGCCCGAACGCGCACCAGCCGTTCCGCGGCGGCTCCTGCACGTCGTGCCACGACCCGCACGGCAGCAAGAACCCGAAGATCGTCAAGAACGACCTCAAGCTCCTGTGCCTCGAGTGCCACGCGGCGCTGAAGGAACGGCTCGGGCGCAAGGGCGCGGTGGTCCACTCCCCGGTCGCGGCGGGCAACTGCCTCGGCTGCCACTCCGGCCACGGCACCGGCGAGCCCGCGCTGCTCGCGAAGAAGCCCGCCGAGCTGTGCATGGGCTGCCACGATCCGAAGGCGAGCGCGCTCCAGCGGGGGCACCGCGGCCTCACGCCGTCCGGCGGCGCCTGCACGACCTGCCACGACCCGCACGTCTCGACGCGCAAGGCGATGGTCCGGTCGGTCGGCCACCCGCCGTTCACGAACGGTGATTGCGGCGGCTGTCACCAGCGCGCGGGCGCCGAGTTCACGACGAAGCTCGTCGCCGAAGGGCGGGCGCTGTGCGAGACCTGCCACTCCGACCTCGCGAAGCTCCTCGGCGGGACGTTCGTGCACGGCGCCATCGCGAAACGGGGCTGCGCCTCGTGCCACAGCCCGCACGCGAGCGGCACTGCGAAGCTGCTTCGCGCGGCGGGCGGCGCGCTCTGCGCCGAGTGCCACGACCTCCAGCTCTCGAAGAAGAAGGCGGTCCACACGCCGGTCCGGAACGGCCAGTGCCTCTCGTGCCACGCGCCGCACGCGTCGCCCGAGCGGAACGGGCTCCAGAAGAAGCCCACCGCGCTCTGCCTGTCGTGCCACGAGGACGTGAGGAAGCTCCTCCAGGCGAAGTACGTCCACCGCCCCGTCCGCGAGGGCGAGTGCACGCGCTGCCACGCGGCGCACGCGAGCGACACCCGCAACCAGCTCGTCTCCGACGCGCGGAAGCTCTGCACGGGGTGCCACGACCCCCGCACGAACAAGCTCAGGCTCGCGCACCTCAACTTCCCGCTCGGCAAGGCCGAGTGCATCTCCTGCCACGACCCGCACGGCTCGCCGGAGAAGGGGCTCGTGCGCGCGTCGCCGCACAAGCCGTTCCGCAGCTGCGACAAGTGCCACCGGACCGGCGGCGCGAGCCCCGGCGCGCTCGTCGCGACCGGGACGGCGCTCTGCTTCCGCTGCCACTCCGACAAGAAGATCGCGCTCGAGCAGCCGGGGGCCCACGAGGGCGCGCAGGGCGACTGCCTGATGTGCCACACGCCTCACGCGTCAAACGACCGCGGGCTCTCGGTCGGTCCGCAGCGCGAGGTCTGCCTCGCCTGCCACGATCGGATGGAGCGGCTCCTCTCGACCTCCCGGACGATCCACCCGGTGAAGGCCGAGAGGGGCAAGTGCACCATCTGCCACGACCCACACCAGAGCCCGAATCCGAAGCTGCTCCTCCGTCCCGAGCAGAACCTGTGCGGGCTGTGCCACTCGGGCCACGCGCAGTTCGGCCACCCCGTCGGCCCGAACGTGCTCGATCCGCGCACGAAGAAGGGCCTGACGTGCCTCTCCTGCCACTCGCCGCACGGCACGCAGTGGACGTACATCCTGCAGGACAACCCCTCGCAGGAGCTGTGCGTCCGGTGCCACGATCCCGCGGGCGGGATGGGCGGCGGCCGCCTCACGCCGAAGCCTCGCCCGGTGCGGCGGCCGTGAGGTCCGCCCTCGCGCTCGCGCTCGCGCTCGGGCCGCTCGCGCTCGCCTCGGCGGCGGGCACCGAGGATGTCACCGGCAAGGGCTTCAACTCGATGGCCCACGCCCGGGCGAAGAAGTCGATCGCGGACCTCCGGCCCGAGGTCGTGATCCGCGGCGGCTTCTACTCCGGTCAGTTCGGGACGCCGGCGGGGATCTTCTGCGATCCGAAGACCGGCGAGATCTTCGTCGCGGACCGATCGACCAACACGATCGAGATCTTCGACGAGACGGGCGCGGCGCTCTACTCGTTCTCGGACGACGAGCACCTGAGCGAGCCCTCGCGCGTCGCGGTGGATGACGAGGGGCGCATCTACGTCATCGACCTCGACCGCACCCGCATCAAGGTGTTCAACTACCGCGGAGAGTTCCTGTCGAACCTCGAGCTGCCCGGCTTCGGCGCAGACGAGAAGCCGAGCTTCACGGCCATCACCTTCGACGCGGCGAACGGCGATCTCTGGATCGGCGACTCGCGCAGCGGGCAGGTGGTCGCGTTCGACCGGCGCCTCCAGCCGCGCATGCGCATCGGCACGCTCGGCGACGGCCAGGGGCAGCTCGACGGGATCGCGGGGATCGCGCTCGACGAGCGGAACGTGTACGTGGCGTCGCAGGAGGGGATCGCCGTCCAGATCTTCACGCGCCAGGGCCGCTTCGTCCGCGGCTGGGGCATCCACGACGCCGGCCTCCACAACGTCTCGCTGCCCGCGGGCATCGCGGTGGATGCGAAGGGGCGCGTGATCCTGCTCGACACGCTCCGGCAGGAGATCAAGTACTTCGATCCCGACGGGAAGCTCATCGAGCTCTTCGGTGGCCTCGGCCTGCAGGCGGGGGCCGTCTCGTTCCCGACCGATCTCGGCATGGATCGCAAGGGGCGGCTGTGCGTCGCGGACTCGGGGAACGGCCGCGCCCAGGTGCTCGCGCCGATCGAGGCCGCCGAGGCGCCCGGCGCGATCCGGTCGCGTCCGGAACAGCCGAAGCCACGCCCGAGCACGGCGAGCGCCGCGCCGGCGCGGTGAGCGCGACGCCGCGGCCTCGCGGCGGACGCTGCACCCATGTAGGACGACCCCGTCAACTCGCCCACCCGCTCTGGGGGAATTCGCGCACCCTTTGGGCGCTGCACCCAATCCCCTGGAACAGCCAGCGCGGTAACGCAGCGGGTTCTCTCCTGGGCCTGGTCGGCATGAGCGATGCTCAGATCTTGGCGACGCCCTGCTCGGGCCATCGTGAGCGGCAAGCCGTGACGCAGGGACCCTTTCGAGGAGAACGTTCATGAAGAAGCTAGTCATCGCCGTCGCCGCCTTCGCCTGGGCCGGCTCCGCAATCGCGGGCGACTATCACAATTCCACGACCCTGCGTTGCAGCCAGTGCCACACGATGCACGCGAGCCGGCAGCACTCGCTGACCGGCGGCGCCGTCGATCCGACGTACCCGCTCGCCTCGCAGGGCTTCCCGAACGCGAAGCTCCTCCTCGAGCAGAGCACGAACGCGACCTGTCTCGCCTGCCACGACGGCCTCGCGAGCGCCCCTGACGTCCTCGGCGCGAACGCGTCGTCGGCGACGTTCACGACCGCGAATGCGCGGTCCGCTGGCGCCCTGAACGGCACCGTCGCTGGCCACACCCCCGGGGCGGCGACCGACGCGGCCGGCACGTCGTACGCCGACTGGATGGGCCACACGCTCGGCGCGACCGACGGCCCTCCGGGCTACGGGACGCTGTGGGTGGCGTCCGGCGAGGGTCTCAACTGCGCCAACTGCCACGCGGTCCACGGGTCCGCGGCGTACCGCAACCTCGGCCTGTCGATCTACATGGGCGTCGAGGGGACAGTCACCGATCCCCTGAACCCCTTCGGCAACGCCGGCCCGACCTACGCGCACGCCGCCAACACGGGCGCGCAGGACGTCTACATCGCAGGTGCGGCTCGCAACTACCAGACGGCGGCCGTCACGTTCGGCGTCGGGAGCTCGAACACGTCGGCCCAGAACGGCATGAACGCGTACTGCGCCGTGTGCCACGGCAACTTCCACGGCGCCGCGAACACGAATGACAGCAACGGGGTCGACTTCATCCGGCACCCGACGTCGGGCATCGCGCGGACGAACTCCGGCTTCTCGAACACGCTCCTCAACTTCGGCACCGCGGACGACCAGACATCGGTCGTCCGTCCGGCCTGGGCCACCGCGCCGGCGGCGGGCGGGAGCTACCAGGCCGCGTGCCTCACCTGCCACAAGGGCCACGGCAATGCGCGCGGGTACGGCCTCATCTACCCGGACCAGACGGGCGCGGTGACGGACTTCGAGCAGGGTGACTCGGTCGCGGACGTCGATGGCGTCTACCCGATCCGTACGCTCTGCATCACTTGCCACCCGATGGGCCGGTAGCCGACGCAAGCTTCACGCAATTCGGGGGGAGGGGCACATCGCCCCTCCCCCTTTTCTTTGGGGAGCGAGTGACGCGGCCCGACGGGTCTCCGGTAGCACCCCCCGTGCTACGATGTTCGTCCGCAACACCGCAACAACGAGGGGGATTTTGGAGACGGCGGGGCGGCTCGCCCCGGCGCTCGACGGAAAGAAGAGGATGCGCCAGGGGCGGTGGACGACGGCGGCGGTGCGTGCGGCGCTCGGATGCCTCGCGCTCGCCGGGATCGCGCTCGCCGGGGAGTGGCACGCCAAGCCGACCGCCGTCTGCAGCGACTGCCACACGATGCACGACAGCAAGCGCGGCGTCGCGATGCGCTACGACGGCAGCGCCGAGGCGGTGGGCAAGCTGCTGCGGAACGAGAACCCGACCCTCGTCTGCCTCGCGTGCCACGACGGCTCGAAAGCGGGGGTGCCGAACGTCCGGGCGCCGTCGGACTACGATCCCCCGGGCGGCGGCTTCCCGGCGGATCCGTTCGCGACGGATCCCGATCACCACTTCCACACGCTCTCCACGACACCGGTCGTGCCGCCGGACGGCACGACCGCGGTCACGCTCACCTGCGCGAGCTGCCACGATTCGCACGGGAACGGGTTCTACCGGAACCTCCGTCCCAGCCCGGGCGGCCGCGCCGCCGCGGCGCCCGTCGTCGCGCAGGACGTGACCGCGAACGGGAAGAACGCGGCGGCGGTCTACGTCCGCAGCAACGTGCGGTACGTCAGCGGGATGTCGGAGTGGTGCATCGACTGCCACGACGCGATCACGAGCGCGCACGGCGATCCCGCCGTCACGGTGCACCCGTGGGACGTCCCGATCTTCGACGCGACGAAGGCCTCCTACGCCGCCTGGAGCGCGGTGGCGGCGAACCGTGTCCCCGTCCAGAATCCGCTCGGCGCCACGAAGCCCCCGCCGGACCAGGGCGATCGGGTCTTCTGCCTCTCCTGCCACAAGGCGCACGGCTCGCCGGCGCGGGCGGCGCTCATCCGCGCCGACCAGTCGACGACGAGCTCCACCTGCCTCGAGTGTCACGACCCGTGACGAGCGTCGCGCCCCCCCCTGAGCCGCGCGCAGGTCGCGTCCGCAGCGCCGGGCGAGACACCCTCGCCCTCGGGCTCCTCGCGCTCGCGCTCGCGCTGCCAGGGACCGCGGCGGGGAAGAACGGCGCGTACCGCGACTCGGCGCACGGCCGCCGCGACACCGGCGTCCTCCGGCTCCCGGGCACGGCGCGGGGAGAGTGCATCCACTGCCACGGCTCGCCGCGCGACGCCGCGGGTCAGCGTCCGGACGGGCGCGGGCACACCGCGGTCTTCTCGGCCGCGAACGAGCTCTGCATCGGCTGCCACGACCGCGCCGCCGGGAGCTGGTTCGGCGCGCGCGAGTACGGGGATTCCGCGCACGGCACGTCGCCGTCGGTGGTCTGGCCCGGGCCGCTGCCGCCCGCACGCTCCGGCTCCGACGCCGGACAGTGCGTCAACTGCCACGACCCGCACGGCGTGAAGGACGCGTCCGGGCTCGTCCCGGAGCTGCTGCGGCTGCGCCCCGCCGCCCTCTGCCTCGGCTGCCACGCCGGGAGCCCAGGGCCGGACGTCGCGTCCGCGTTCTCGCGGCCGTACCGGCACCCGCTAGTCGACGACCCGGTGAAGGTAGGCGCGCCCGCGGATCCGATGACGGCGGGCGCCGGCGGAAGGGCCGTCCAG
>WNFV01008598.1_pt1 | contig 22868 bp, 9 predicted proteins | sample 5400101 | NCBI WGS metagenome assembly WNFV01 (sample SAMN13153361, study PRJNA577476) | soil metagenome | isolation source: 115 cm soil or saprolite under grassland replicate 1 | place: USA:California | collected 2016-06-15 | reverse complement strand
CTGGATCGAATATGGAACCGCTCACCCGGCTTTGAAAAGCCGGGCTAAGCTCAATCGTCGCTCCGCGACTGAAAAAATAGAAGGCTTCTATGTTTGAGCTTTGCAAGAAACCATATCTCTGGCTGATTCGCGCCGTCGGTGTGATCGTGCCGCGAAGTCTTCGCGCCGACTGGCGGCAGGAGTGGGAGGCCGAATTGCGGTCGCGCGAAATGTTGCTGGCCGAGTGGGACAACCTCAATTGGAAAACCAAATTTGATTTGCTGCGCCGCAGCCTGGGCGCGTTTTGGGACGCGCTGCTTTTACAACCGAGAAGATTGGAGGATGAGATGTTTCAAGATATGCGTTATGGCCTGCGAATGTTGCTGAAGACTCCCGGCTTCACTCTGGCGGCGGCGCTCTCGCTCGCGCTGGGCATCGGGGCGAACACGGCCATCTTCAGCCTGATTGACGCGGTGCTGCTCAAATCGCTTCCCGTGCGAGAGCCGGAAAAGCTGGTCCTCTTCGGCAAAGGCGAGCGGGGGGGAGCGACCGATCACTTCCCTGACAGGAGTTGGGATCTCTTTTCCTATCCTTTTTATCGAGAGATGAGGCGGCGCAATGAAGTCTTCTCTGAGGTGGGGGCGACTCTGAGTATGAGTTGGAGCGTACACGGCGCCGTCAACACAAATGGGGCGAGCGGCGAAATGGTACGAATTGACGTACAACCGGTCTCCGGCGCCTATTTCTCCATGCTGGGAGTACGCGCCGGTCTGGGACGCGTTATCACTGACGCCGATGACCAGGTCGCCGGCCAGCATCCGGTCGCAGTTGTAAGCCACGCCTGGTGGGAGAGCCAACTTGGCGCCGACCCTGCGGCGGTCGGCAAGACCGTCACGATTGACAAGGTCGCTTACACGATTATCGGTGTCGCTCCAAAAGAATTTTTCGGCACGACGGTCGGCCAGGCGCCGGACCTCTGGATACCGCTGGCGATGGAGACGCAATTGCCGCCCGGCCACTGGAAGGGGAGAGAGAATCCGGAGTGGCAGTCACTCCATCTGATCGCTCGTCTGAAAAACGGCGTGAGCGCCGAGCAGGCGAGCGCGGCGGTGAACCTGCTCTTCAAACAGTCCTTACAAGAGCGAGCCGGCGCGCAAGCCTCGACCGAGCGAATGCAGGACATCCAGCGCGCATACATTGAACTGACGCCCACTGGCCGGGGACTGTCGCGGCTCCGAGGGGAGTTCTCGCTCTCGCTGCAAATCCTGATGGCGGTGGTCGGAGTCGTGCTGTTGATCGCATGCGCCAATGTGGCCAACCTTTTGCTGGCGCGCGCGGCTGCCAGGCAGAAGGAGTTCGCCGTGCGTCTGGCTTTGGGCGCGGGCCGCACACGCCTGATTCGCCAGTCGCTCACTGAAAGCATGTTGCTCGCCGGTCTGAGCGCCGCAGCCGGAATCCTTCTTGCCTGGCGCCTTAGCCACTTGCTCGTCCTGATGGCTTCCACCGGATCGGAGCCTCTGCCTTTGGACGTGACGCCCAACGCCCGCATCCTGGGCTTCACGCTGCTCGCTTCGCTGCTCTCGGCCCTCGTCTTCGGAACGGCTCCGGCGCTGCGCGCGGCCAGGATCGAACCGAACTCTTCGCTTAAAGGCGGGAAAGGGGCGGCGCAACTCACTTCGCGGAGCCGGTTCGGAAAGGCGCTGGTGGTGGCGCAGGTCGCGCTCTCGCTCTTATTGCTGGTCGGAGCCGGTCTCTTCGTGCGCACGCTGATCAACCTGCAAAACCTCCCCTCCGGCTTCAATCAACAGAACGTCATGCTCTTTTATGTTGACACCACTACAACCGGTTACAAAGGCGATCAACTCAGCGCCATGCTGCGCGAGGTTGAAGAGAGGGTGAAGGCGGCGCCGGGGGTGCAGGCGGCTTCGTTTTCAGCTTACTTCTTCAACCAGGGCGCATGGACATCCGATGTGTTCACCCGTGATCAAAATCTTCCGGACGGACAAAGCCTGTTTGTGAGCAACAAATTCGTCGGCCAGGACTATTTCACGACGATGGGAATCCCGCTTTTACAAGGTCGCGTCTTCGGCCAGCAGGACACGGACAAGTCCCAGCAGGTGGCGGTGATCAGTGAAACGATGGCGCGGCGCTTCTTTCCGAACAGCTCTCCGCTCGGCAAACGTTTCGGCAGAGGTCCCGAAAACAGCGGGCAGTTCGAAATCATCGGCGTCGTGAAGGACGCCAAGGACATAAGCCTGACAGAAGAGTGGCGACCGATCGCCTATTACCCATATTCCCAAGGTAGCGAACCTATGAGCAATCTTGTCGTGCGTTACTCCGGCGCGCCCGAGGCCGTCGCCCTGCAAGCGCGGCAGGCGATCCGCGAGGTCAACCGCAATCTGCCGATTGATGGGGTCGTGAGCCTCTCCGAACACATAAGCCGGTCGCTCGCCCAGCAGAGACTGGTGGCGCGGCTCGCTACGCTCTTCGGACTGCTCGCGTTGTCGCTCGCCTGCGTCGGGCTGTACGGCGTTTTGTCTTACGCCGTCGCGCGGCGCACGAATGAGATCGGCGTCCGCATGGCGCTCGGAGCGCAGCGCGGAGACGTGATCTGGCTGGTGTTGCGCGAAGCGTTGGCGCTGGCGGTCGCCGGAGTCGTGATTGGGCTGCTGGCGTCACTCGCGGCCACGCAGACGGCTTCGACCTTGCTCTTCGGATTAAAGCCCAACGATCCGCTGACGATCGCGGCGGCCACGTTGCTGCTGCTCGTGGTGGCTGCATTGGCAGGCTACCTGCCCGCGCGCAGAGCGGCGCGCGTCGATCCGATGGCGGCGTTGCGCGAGGAGTGAGCTCGTATAACGTTGAAGGAGCGCGGCGTTTGGTTATCCGGAAACTGATCGGCAAGAGTAGCGCACACTGTCCAGTGTGCGCCGCCTTCGAATCTGAACTATTCGGATGAATCGGGCCGGATGAATGATTCGCACAGATGGCAATCAAGTAGAGGGGGAAGGATGCGCGCAAACGGGACGGTTTGGGCTACTCGCGCCGAGCATTCTCTTGAACCCCAGAGACGCAATGAGTAACACGAAAACATGTCCGATATTCGCAAATATGGTCTGACGAGACCGCATCTGTGGTTGATCCGCGCCATAGGCGTAATCGTGCCGCGCCGTTTGCGCGCCGGCTGGCGGCAGGAGTGGGAGGCCGAGTTGCGTTACCGCGAAGAGTTGCTGGCCGAATGGGACAGGCTCGATTGGCGTAACAAACTCGATCTGCTGCGAAGGAGCGTCGGCGCGTTTTGGGATGCGCTGCTCTTACAACCGAAAAGACTGGAGGACGAAATGTTTCAAGACCTGCGCTTCGGCGTGCGAATGCTACTGAAGAGGCCCAGTTTCACTTTGCTCGCGGTCATCACGCTCGCGCTCAGCATCGGCGCCAACACCGTCGTCTTCAGCGGCGTCTACGCGATGCTGTTTCAGCCGCTGCCCTATCCGAACTCCGAACGATTGGCGGTGGTCTCACAGGTGGGCCGGCAGGAGGTGGAGTTCGGAGTTTCGTATCCCGACTTCACCGCCTGGAAAGAACGGAGCGCCGCGTTCGAGCGGATGGCGGCCTCGCGCGGGATCAACATCAATCTGGCCAGCGGCGAAGAGGCCGAGCGCGTGGCCGGCAGTCGCGTCTCGGCGGAGTTCTTCCCGCTTCTCGGCAGCCGCGCCCAATTGGGCCGCGCCTTCCTCGCTGAAGAGTTTCGCCCCGGCGCAGACAAAGTCGTCATCCTCAGTCATAAGCTCTGGCAGGAGCGATTCGGCGAGGACGTAGGGGTGGTCGGTCGAACGCTCAAACTCGACGATCAAAGCTACACGGTCGTGGGCGTAATGCCGTCGTCTTTCCTCTATCCGTTTCGCTCCGTCTTATGGACGCCGCTGGAAGCCGACGAAGAGGCCGGAACGCTGCAGGACGCGACGGCGAACCATTACGAGATTATCGGCGCGCTCAGGCCGGGCGTGAACCTCGACTCGGCGGCGAAAGAGATGGCGACGCTCGCGCGGGCCGCGTCGCGACAGAAACCGGTGGGACAGCCCGAATTGACCGTGAAGGTGGCGAGGCTGCGCGATACGATCCCGGGTCTAACGAAGTATCGGACGCCCATATTCGCGCTGCAATTCGGCGTCCTCTTCGTGCTGCTGATCGCGAGCGTGAATCTTGCCAATCTGCTGCTGGCGCGTAATGCGACGCGACGTCAGGAGTTCACCATTCGACTGGCGCTCGGCGCAGGCCGGCGGCGGCTCGCGCGCCAACTTCTGGTGGAGAGCCTGTTGCTGGGGCTGCTCGGCAGTCTGCTCGGAATATTGCTCGCGGCGTGGGGAATGAACGCGATGCGCGCCGTCGGAGATTTTCGACTGCCCGGCGCGGGCGAAATCGAAATCAACCCGCCCGTGCTGCTCGTCACTCTGCTCGTCTCATTGTTGACGAGCCTCGCTTTCGGACTCGGCCCGGCATTGATGGCCGTGCGACAGGATTTGATCGAATGTCTCAAAACGGGCGTCACGTCGGCCGACCCGCGCCGGCGGCGTTTGAGCGGAATCCTGGTCGCTGCGGAGGTCGCGCTGGCCGTGGCGCTGCTCACAGGCTCGGGATTGATGATCCGCACCGTTCTCAATCTGACGAAGGAAGACCCCGGCTTCAATCCCAAACACGCCGGCGCGGTCACGCTCTCGCTTCCGCCATCCAACAGAGAGGGCAGAGAGGGCAGAGAGGGCAGAGAGGGCAGAGAGGGCAGAGAGGGCAGAGAGGGCAGAGAGGGCAGAGAGGGCAGAGAAGGCAGGGACGGGCGCACGGACGATGAAAGTCTGGCTTCATTTTTCGACCAGGCCATCCGGCGGATTCGCGCTTTGCCCGGAGTCGAATCGGTCGGCGCTGTGGCCTACTTGCCGCTCGTCGGCTACAACCCCGGCGTGGATTTCACGATTGACAGGCGCGCGTCATCGCCACTGAGAGCCGACATCCAGCCCGTCACGCCGGATTATTTTCGAGCCATCGGCGTCCCGCTCCTGCGCGGGCGACAGTTCACCGAGGACGAGATGAAGCCGCAACCCGAAGCGGCGATCGTCAATAACGCCTTCGCTAAAAAGTTCTTCCCCGAAGAAGATCCGTTGGGCAAAAACGTTCTGTTGCAGGGCGACAAGTTCCCGCGCGGGCCGCTCGTCGTGGTCGGCGTCGTCGGCGACGTGAAGCAGTTCGGATTGCACACCGAGCCGCGCCCTGAAATCTATCTGCCGACGCGCCGCCATTCGATGACGCTGATCGTTCGCACTAGCGGCAATCCGGCTCAGTTGGCCGCGGCCGTGCGCGAGACCATACAAAGTCTGGATAACCGGGCGGCGATTAGTATGAGGAAGATGGAGGACGTGGTCAGTCGTTCGACCTGGTCACGGCGCAACCTTGCGTTGCAGATGGGAGTGTTGGGGGCGGCCGCGCTGCTGCTGGCCGCGATGGGAATTTACGGCGTGATCTCTTACCTGGTCGCGCAGCGCACGCGCGAGATGGGAATCCGTTTGGCGCTAGGCGCGCAAAGACGCGACCTCCTCAAACTCGTACTGGGACAAGGGCTGACGCTGACGATGATCGGCGTCGCCGCCGGCCTCGCTCTCGCGCTCGCCCTGACGCGCTTTCTTTCAAGCCTGCTCTTCGGCGTGGGCGCCGCCGACCCGATCACGTTCGCCGCGATCGCGCTGCTGTTGGCGGTCGTGGCGCTGGCGGCTAGTTTTTTGCCCGCACGGCGAGCGACGAAGGTTGATCCGATTACGGCGCTCCGACACGAGTAACTCGGAAGCGTCCCGGGTACGCATCGCTCCCAGCGCGCAGTCTCGGCGAGAGACGTATTTATCGGGAAAGGACACTCCCGATGTCGCCGCGCTTGCGTTGAGTGATTTTCGCTTGCAATCGTGAGCATCCGGCCCCGAGCGCGCTGCTGGCCTCCGATGGGTCTCCCCGCCCACGCCTGCGCGCCGGAAGCGATGCGTTCCCAGGGATTTCAGAGGAGATTTTTTGAGACCGCATCTCTGGCTGATCAAATTCATTGGCGTTCTCATACCGCGCCGATTGCGCGCCGATTGGCGGCAGGAGTGGGAGGCCGAGTTGCGCCACCGCGAAGAGCTGCTGGCCGAGTGGGACAAGCTCAACTGGAAAACCAAACTCGATCTGCTGCGGCGCAGCGTGGGCGCGTTTTGGGACGCGCTGCTGCTGCAGCCACGAAGATTGGAGGACGAAATGTTTCAAGACCTGCGTTTCGGACTGCGAATGATGCTCAAACAACCGGGCTTCACGGCGATGGCCGCGCTGACGCTCGCGCTTGGGATCGGCGCCAACACGGCGATCTTCAGCCTGGTAGACACCGTGTTATTGAAGACGCTGCCCGTTCGGAATCCGGAAGAACTGGTCTTCTTTACGCATTTCGGACGGACCGGCGATCGGGATGAGCGGCTCGGTTCGAACTATCCGCTTTATGAACATCTACGCGACTACAACCAATCGTTCGCGGGACTGAGCGGTTTCTGGACGATAAGTTTCAAAGTACGTCAGGAATCAGGCGTGGAGATCGTCCCAGGGCAATATGTCACAGGGTCTTATTTTTCGACGCTAGGAGTAAGCGCCCTGCTTGGCCGAACCATTTCGACCTCGGATGACTCGGACGCGCTGGTGGCCGTCATCAGCCATCGGTTCTGGGAACGAAAGTTCGCCAAGGACCCGGCGGTGATTGGAAAGCCGCTGGTCGTCAACGGGAATTCGCTGACGATCATCGGCGTCACTCCGCCCGATTTCCTGGGCTTGCTGCCCGGCGAACCGACAGAAGTTTCGATCCCGCTGGCTGCGCAACCGAAAGTCTCGGCGGAGTTTGGCGACCGGCGCGAGATGCGTGACGGATCGTGGGGCCTGACGATTCTGGGGAGATTGAAACCGGGGGCGCATGTGGAACAGGCGCGCGCCGATCTCGATACGCTGATGCGGCAATGGATGACCGTGAACAAATTTCCCCAGGAGATGATCGACAACGATTTTGCGCGCGCCGACCTGCTGCCCGCCGGGAAGAGGCTGGATGGGTTGCGGTTCCGATTTTCCAAACCGTTGCAGGCGTTGATGGGCGCTGTCGGCTTGTTGTTGCTGATCGCCTGCGCAAACATAGCCGGCATGCTGCTGGCCAGATCAGCGACCAGACAGAAAGAGATGGCCGTGCGCCTGGCGATGGGAGCGTCGCGCCGGCGGTTGATTCGACAGCTTCTCACTGAAGGCGTTTTGCTGGCCGCATTTGGCGGCGTGGCCGGCGTCCTGTTCGGCTGGTGGGGCAGCGATCTGCTGGTTGCGTTCATCTCCAGCGGGCCGGTTCCGGTGAAGCTCGATGTTTCCCCCGATCTGCGCGCGCTGGGGTTCACGGCAGTAGTTTCATTGCTGACCGGCATCGCCGTCAATCTTGCGCCGGCGTTGCAAAGCGCGCGAATCGATCTGACGCCGGCGTTGAAAGAGAGTGTCGCGACAGTCGGTTTTGGCAGGCGCTGGCAATCCGGTCGCGCGCTGATCGCGCTACAGGTCGCGCTGTCATTGGTTCTGTTGATAGGGGCGACGCTGTTTGCCTTCAGCCTGCGCAACATCATTCGGCTGGGCGCCGGATTCCAAACGGAGAACCTACTGCTCGTGGATTTCGACCCGGGCGGCGCCGGGTATGACCGCAATCGCCTCAACGCGTTTTATAGCGAAGCGCTTGAACGCGCCAGAAGACTGCCGGGGGTGCGCTCCGCCAGCCTGTCCACGAATATGCCGCTCAGTGACGATGACAGCACACGCGCGCTGATTGTTTCCAGATCCGGCGAGATCAGCCCGGAAGACCTGAAGGTTCATGTGAATTGGGTCTCGACGGCCTTCTTCGAAACGATGCGGATTCCATTGTTGAAAGGCCGCGAGTTCATGACAAGCGACGACGATGGCGCGGCGAAAGTGGCGGTTATCAACGAGACGCTTGCTCGATTCTATTTCGGCGATAACGACCCTGTCGGCAAAGTCGTTTGGATCCGGGGCGAGCTGAACGAACCTCCGATTCAAATTGTCGGCGTAGCCCAGGATTCAAAGCATCAGGACCTGCGTCAAGCGCCGCCGCGAATGATCTACCTGCCTTTCCTTCAGTACCATCAAGATTACATGACGCTGGAAGCCCGCACGGCGATGAATCCCGCCACGCTTATCCCTGCGGTTCGCCAGGCGCTATTGGAAGTCAGTCGCGATATTCCCATCAGCGAGATAAAAACGGGGCAGGCCCAGCTTAATGGCGGACTGGTAGCGGAGCGGCTGATCGCCACGCTGTCGAACTTTTTCGGAGCGTTGGCGTTGTTGCTCGCCGCGATCGGCCTTTACGGCACGCTGTCCCATTTTGTGGCGCGGAAGACCCGTGAGATCGGCGTCCGCATGGCGCTCGGCGCTCAGCGGAGTGATGTGTTGCGGTTGGTGATGCGCGAAGCGTCGTGGCCGCTATTGATCGGAATATCGGTGGGGCTGCTGACCGCAATGGCCATTTATCGCTTCGTGACCAATCAGTTTTCCGACTTGCTCTTTGGGGTGACCGCGACCAATCCCGTTGTATTGTCGCTCTCCGTCGCGGCTCTGCTCGTGACGGCGGCGCTGGCGGCGTATCTGCCCGCGCGTATGGCGGCGAAGGTAGACCCGATGGTGGCGCTCCGCCAAGAATGAGGGCAACTATGAAACCGCATCTGTGGCTGATCAAATTCATCGGCGTGATCGTGCCGCGCCGCTTGCGCGCCGACTGGCGGCATGAGTGGGAGGCCGAGCTGCGTTACCGCGAAGAGTTGCTGGCGGAATGGGAGCGACTCAATTGGCGTAGCAAACTCGATCTGCTGCGACGCAGCCTGGGCGCGTTTTGGGATGCGCTGCTTTTACAACCAAGAAGATTGGAGGACGAGATGTTTCAAGACCTGCGTTTTGGTTTGCGGATGCTGCGGAAGAATCCAGGCTTCACGGCTATCGCTGTTTTCACGCTGGCGCTGGGCATCGGCGCGAATACGGCGATCTTCAGTGTCGTCAACGGCGTGCTGCTCAAACCACTGCCTTATCCCGAACCGGAACGTTTAGTGCGAGTCTTTCAGAACATCTTGATCATGAGTTCCCCGAAGGCTCCGATGTCGCCCGCCGATTTCCGCGATTTCCGCGAGCAGAACACCACCTTTGAAACAATCGCGGGATATTTCCGCCAGGATCTGGAACTCGCGCAGGAAGACAGAGCCGAGCGGTTGCTGGGAATGCGCGCTTCATCGGGCTATTTCCGAACGCTCGGTTTTCAGCCAATTCTGGGACGCGAATTCACCCGCGAAGAAGAGATTCCGGATGAAAGCGCGGTCGTCATATTGAGTTACGGTCTGTGGCGGCGCCGTTTCAACGGCGATCCGGCGATCGTCGGAAAGACAATCAGGCTATCGGGTAAATCGTTCACGGTCGTCGGCGTAGCGCCCGCCGGGTTGCAGCACGTCGGCGGCGGCTATCGCCCGCTGCCGCACGGCGAGAGCGTTGACATCTGGTGGCCGATGAGGCTTGGACCGCACAGGCCGCGCGGCGCGCAGATCGTGAACGTCATCGGCAGACTCAAACCCGGCGTCACGCGCCGGCAGGCCGAAGTGGAATTCGATTTGATCGCCGCGCGATTGGCTAAGCAATACCCCGGCCCTTATCGGAATGAAGCAAAGACTCTAATCCAGCCGCTGCGCGATGAGATTGTCGAAGGCTCGCAGAGAACTCTGCTCCTGCTGCTCGCGGCGGTTTTCTTTGTGCTGCTGATCGCGTGCGTGAACGTCGCAAACCTGACGCTGGCGCGCGCCGCCACGCGTGAGCGCGAGATCGCCGTGCGCCTCGCATTGGGCGCAGGCCGCGCGCGCATCCTCCGGCAACTGCTGATCGAAAGCCTGACGCTCGCTGCGATGGGCGGATTGCTGGGACTGCTGCTGGCGAAGCTGGCGATCAACGCGCTCATCAAACTCGGGCCTGAACAACTCCCACGGTTGCAAATGATCCGTCTCGATTTGCGCATCCTCGTCTTCACGCTCCTTATAAGTCTGCTGACCGGATTGTTGTTCGGAACGGCTCCGGCGCTTCAGAGTTTGAAACTCAATCTCAACGAGTCTTTGAAGGAAGGCGGTCGCGCGGCGCCCGGCGGCAGACGGCAGCGCCGGACGCGCGGAGCGCTGGTAATCGCGGAAGTCGCGCTGGCGCTGGCGCTGCTTCTCGGCGCGGGCTTGTTGATGCGCAGCTTCCTGAAATTGCAACAGACCGATCCGGGCTTCAATCCCGAAGGCGTGCTGACGATGAGCGTCGTTCTCCCCGGCTCCAGATACGCATATGGGGAACCGCAAATCTCTTTTTTACAGCGACTGGTCGAGCGTGTCTCCGCATTGCCCGGCGTCCGTTCGGAGGGCGTGACTTCAGACCTGCCCTGGACCGGCTATCAGAACGGCGGCGGCGGCTTTACGATAGAGGGTAAGACCTTTCCGCCGGATCGGGGGCCACAGGCGCAATATCATTTCATCAGCGCCGATTACATGCGCACGATCGGCGTGCCGCTTCTGTCGGGCCGTTGGTTCGATGCCCGCGACACGCGCAAATCGCAACCGGTCATCCTGATCAATCAGGCAATGGCTCGCAAATATTGGCCGGGCGAAGACGCCGTCGGAAAGCATATAACTTTCGGCGACAGCTCGTTCAAAGACTGGACGCAGATCGTCGGCGTCATCGGCGATGTGAAAGACTATCCCAGTTCCGCCGAGGCCGAGCCTGCATATTATTACCCCGTCACACAGGAACCATACCCGGAGATGTCGCTAGCCATTCGCGCTGGCAAAGATCCGCTGAGCATTGTCGAAGCAGTGCGCCGTGAAGTCAGCGCGCTCGACAGAGAGATGCCGGTTTCTGAGGTAAGGACGCTGGAAACAGTTGGGGCGGCGGCGGTGGCTGGCCGGCGATTTATGCTGCTGCTCGTAAGCTCTTTCGCTCTGACGGCGCTCGCGCTCGCGGCCATCGGGATTTACGGTGTGACCTCCTATCTCGTCGCGCATCGGACGCATGAGATCGGCATCCGCATCGCGCTCGGCGCGAATAGCTTCGACGTGTTGAAGCTCGCGCTGCGCCAGGGAATGGCGCTCGCGCTCACTGGCGTGGTGGCAGGGCTGGCGCTGGCCTTCGCGCGACGAAGGTTGATCCGATGGTCGCGCTTCGATTCGAATAGATGTCAGATGTCAGATGTCAGATGTCAGTAGCAAGTGAGGCGAGTGGTTTCCTCGCTGACATCTGACATCTGACATCTGACATCTCATCTTGGAGGAATTATGCAAACACTCTGGCAAGACTTGCGGTTCGGCGTGCGAATGCTGCTGAAGAGGCCCGGGTTCACGTTGGTCGCCGCGCTCACGCTGGCGCTCGGCATCGGGGCGACGACGGCGCTCTTCAGCGTGGTCTACGGCGTGCTGATCAGCCCTTATCCATACGCGAAGCCCGAGGGCATTTGGACGCCCGGCCTGCGCACGGCGCAATCGAATCAGCGGATGCGACCCTACCGGCTGAACGAATATCTGGAAATGGCCAGGCTGCCTCTCTTCGCCGATGTGATGGCGACGGCGCCGGGGCGGGCGCTGCTGACGGGAGAATACGCCCCTGAGACCCTTCAGGCCAATAGAGTGTCGGGCAACGCGTTCAATTTTCTCGGCGTGCCGCCGCTGTTGGGCCGCACGATTCAACCTTCGGATATTCGTCCCGACGGCGAGCCGGAGCCGGTCACGGTGCTCAGCTTTCGCCGATGGCAAAAACTCTTCGGGGGCGATCCCAACGCGATCGGCAAGACGCTGCGGTTGAACGATCAGCCGCACACCATCATCGGCGTTATGCCGCCGCGATTCGGCTGGTGGACCGACAACGGCCTGTGGCTGCCGCTGGGAACTGTTTCCCGCGACCCGCAAGTGGTCTTTCCCATCACGCGATTGAAGCCGGGAGTGTCGCCCGTCGCCGCCGAACAGCAACTTCACTCGCTCCAATTGGAGTTGGCCAAAACGAATCCGTCCGGCTTTCCGAGGGATGCGTTCACTACCCAATTGACGAACTATCTGGACATCACTGTGGCCAGCGGGACGATGCAGCGGAGTCTGCAACTGCTCTTCGGGGCGGTTGGCTTCCTGCTGCTGATCGCCTGCGCCAACGTCGCCAACCTGCAACTCGCCAAGGCCACGGCGAGAACGCGCGAAATGGCCATCCGGCTTTCGATGGGCGCGCGGCGTGGCCAGATCATGCGGCAATTGCTGACAGAAAACGTCCTGGTTTCGCTGCTCGGCGGCCTGCTCGGTCTGCTGTTCGCTTATTGGATCACGCAATTGATGGTGGCGTTGATGCCGAGTTTCTTCGTGCCCAACGAGGCGCGGATCGAGGTGAATCGTTACGTCCTGTTCTTTTGCGTGACGGTTTCGGCGCTGACCGGAATCCTCTTCGGCCTGGCGCCGGCGCTTCAGTCATCGCGGCCCGATCTGGTCGCGGCATTGAAGGACGACGCGCGCAGTTCCGGCGCTTCAGCGGGCGGGCGGACGCGCGCGGCGCTGGTGGTCATCGAGGTTGCGTTGTCGGTGGTGTTGCTGGTGGGCGCCGGCCTGACCATCCGCAGTTTCGTCGCGCTGCAACAGGTCGATCTGGGTTTCCGTCCTGAACGGGTGATGTCCGTCGGCTTGCCTCTGCCGCCCCAACGCTACGCGACGTGGGAGCAGCGCAATCGCTTCGCGCGGGAACTGCTGGAGCGCGTAAAGGGACTGCCGGGCGTCCAGGCCGCGACGATCGGCGTCGGCGGGCTTCCCTTCGGAGGGCCGCAATCCACATTCGCTCTCGACGGACAGGCCGACGCCGAGACGCGCCGCATCACCATGAACCTGGTCAGCGCCGATTACCTGAGCGCGCTGAGCATTCCGCTCCGGCAGGGGCGGATGCTTGCCGAGCGTGAGATCGCCGCCGCCGAGCCGTCGGCCGTCATCAACGAGGCCGCGGCCAAACTCTGGCCGGCGGGAGAAAATCCCATTGGCCGGCGACTCAAGCTGGATGCGCTCGAAAGGCCCGGCTCGCCGGACGTGCTGACGCCGCCGAACGCCTCGCCTTACGTCACTATCGTCGGCGTGATCGGCGACACGCGAAATGACGACATCCGCAGCGACCCCAGGCCCGCAGTTCTTATCCCCTACACACTGTTGGCGCCGTCGCAGCGCTTGCTGGCCGTTCGCATCCAGGGCGACTCGAACTCGCTCGTCAATGCGTTGCGGGCGCAAGTGCGCGCGATGGACAAAGAGCAACCCGTCAACGGCCCGACCACCTTCGACGAAATACTCGGTTTTCGGACGGCGCAGCCGCGTTTCATTATGGCGCTCTTCAGTCTGTTCGCGGCGCTCGGCCTGGCGTTGGCGATGGCCGGCATCTTCAGCGTCCTGTCCTACCTGGTCTCGATGCGGACGCGCGAGATCGGCGTTCGCGTGGCTATGGGCGCGCGACCGCGCGACATTCTTTACCTGATCTTCCGCGCGGGCGGCAAACTGGTCGTCGTGGGATTGGTCGTCGGGATTCTCGCCAGCCTGGGCGTGACGCGACTGCTGGGCAGCCAGTTGGAATTGTTCCGGGCGAGAGCCATTGACCCCGTCTCGTTCCTTGGAGTGGCGGTTCTGCTACTCGCCGTCGCCGCGGCGGCCTGCTTCATTCCCGCGCGCCGCGCGACGAAAGTCGACCCCGTGGTCGCTCTACGGCAAGACTGAACGACTTGGGCTAGTTGAACCTCGCTGGTCACTCGAACCAGCAGAAGACGGTGTTGAGAGTACCGGCTAAAGCCCAATGAGGTTAAGTTAGCGATTAGTGGCGCGGACTTTAGTCCGCGCTGATGGCTGGCGCGCGGACTAAAGTCCGCGCCACTAATTGCGCCAGATGCCTAACTTAACCTCATTGGGCTTTAGCCGGAAGGACTCGGCGCCAAACCATTCCGGACGCAAGCCGGCGCTCTAAACACCGTCTGACGATGTTGAGAGTTACTTCCAGGCCAACTAGCGCAAATCGTAACCGAGATTAATGGCTGATGCGACGCAAACAACTCGCTTTCGCTTCTGGCTCTGGCTGATCGCCGTGATCGGCGTGATCGTGCCGCGCCGCTTGCGCGCCGATTGGCGGCAGGAGTGGGAGGCTGAATTGCGCTCGCGCGAAGCGTTGCTCGCCGAATGGGACAAGCTCAACTGGAAAACGAAGCTCGATCTGCTGCGGCGCAGCCTGGGCGCGTTCCGGGATGCGTTGCTGTTACAACCACGAAGATTGGAGGAGGAAATGTTTCAAGATGTGCATTACGGCATGCGAATGTTGGCGAAGAACCCCGGCTTCACGCTGGTCGCCATAGTCACGCTGGCTTTGGGCATCGGGGCGAACACAGCGATCTTCAGCATCGTCAAATCAGTTTTGATCCGGCCTTTGCCTTTTACGCAGCCTGACCGCTTGATGCTGGCGCGTTATCTGGAACAGCCAGGCATTCCAGAGGGGGATCATCTCAGTTGGATCGCCCGTCGTGATCTGGTCGATTGGCGGACGCGCAGCCACAGTTTCGAGCGCATCGGAGGCTACGGTTATGGCAGTCTCGTTCTTTCCTGGGAGGGCACGCCGGAGTTCATTCGTGGAGCCAGCGTCACGCAGGATTTATTGCCTATGCTCGGCGTACAACCCGCGCTGGGGCGATATTTCCTGCCGGAGGAAGCAAGGGCGGGCGGTGAACGCTTGATCATTTTGAGCGATGAACTGTGGCGGGGGCGCTTCGGAGCCGATCCTGGAATCATCGGACAAACGATTCGAGCGATTAACGGTATTTACGTTGTTGTGGGAGTGATGCCGCCCGGCTTCAATTTCCCGCTCAGACAGCAAAGAGAAGTTGTGCGATTCCCTTTACAGATGGGCTTCTGGACGCTGTCGGACGACGATCTGAGCAGAGAGGGCCGTGACAGACAATATAACGCGATTCTGCGACTCAAGCCCGGCGTCGCGGCGGAGCAGGCTCAGGCGGAATTGGAAACGCTTTTTGCGCAAAGCGCGCAGGATAATTCGCAATCGCGTGGACAAACCATGATCGGCGTCAGGCTGATTTCGCTGAAAGATCAAACCGTCGGCGGGGCGAGCGCAATCCTGTCGATCCTGCTCGGCGCCGTCGGCCTGGTCGTTTTGATGGTCTGCGCCAACATCGCCAATCTGCTGCTGGCGCGCGCTGATGGACGGCGCAAAGAGATGGCGATTCGACAATCGCTGGGCGCGACCCGCTTCAGACTCGTGCGACAGGCGTTGACTGAAAGCTTGTTGCTGGCTCTGGCGGGAGGAACAGCAGGAAGCCTGCTCGCGATCTGGTCGCTCGGGCTGCTATTGAAGATGAGCCCGCACTACATTCCACGGCTGAGCGAATCGCGGATTGACGCCGGGACACTTTTGTTTACGCTGGCGGTGACGGTGATCGCCGGACTGCTCTTCGGCGCCTTGCCGGCGTGGCGGTCAGCGCGCGTCGATTTGAATGAAACCTTGAAACAAACGGCGGGCCGCGCCGGCTCATGGCGCCGCAGCGCCGCCGCGCCCGGCAATCTGCTCGTGACTTTCGAAATCGCGCTCGCGCTCGCGCTGACTCTCGGCGCCGGCTTGACGCTCAATAGCTTTGCGCGCCTGGTGAGGGTCGATCAGGGTCTGCGCACAAACGGCGTGACGGCGGCGGTCATTCCGGCCGGCGCCGCATTCCTTCACCGGGTAATTGAGCGCCTGGAGGCGACGCCGGGAGTCGAAGCCGCCGGATCGAGCAACGGGCTGCCGCTGACGGAGCATGGAAACGTCGATTTCCATCTTAAGATTGAAGGCCGACCGCAGACCGCGCCCGATGATCTGTCGACGTTTACCAGAGTGCATGTCGTCAGCGCGGATTATCTGCGCGCTTTCGGCGTGCCGTTGCTGCGAGGCCGGCTCATCAGCGCAAACGACACAGCAGCCGCGATCCCGGTGGCTGTAATCAACGAAACGGCCGCGCTACGATTCTGGAACGGCGCCGACCCCATCGACAAGCGCCTCGGCCTGAGTTACGGCCTGGGTGTGTGGCGGCAAGTCGTCGGAGTCGTCAAAAGCACGCGTCACCTGGGACTCGATCGAGCGCCTGAGCCGGAAGTTTATATTCCGGTCGAACAGGAGCCGTTTCCGCAGACCATACTGTTCGTGCGCTCGTCCCTGTCGAAGGCGGAAATCGCCCGCAGCATCCGTCAGGCGGTCGCGGCGGTAGACAAAAATCAACCGATCCAGCTCATCATTCCGATGGACGATCTGCTCGCCGATTCGGTTTCCGCGCGGCGCTTCACCATGCTGCTGCTCGGTGGATTCAGCGCGCTGGCCTTGATGCTCGCAATGATGGGAGTTTATGGTGTGGTCTCCTATACAGTCGCCGAGCGCACGCCGGAGATCGGCGTTCGGATCGCGCTCGGGGCTCAAGGCCGTGACGTACTGCGATTGATACTGGCGCAAGGGTTGAAACCCGTTGTCGTCGGCTCCGTCATCGGGCTGATCGCCGCTCTGGCTCTGGGCCGTGTGTTGTCGAGTTTGTTGTATGGCGTGACGGCCACCGACCCGGCGACCTTCGCCATTGTCGCCTTGTTGATTTCGCTCGCGGCGCTGCTGGCCTGTTACCTGCCCGCGCGACGGGCGACGAGGGTTGATCCGATGGTGGCGCTTCGATTCGAATAGATGTCAGATGTCAGATGTCAGATGTCAGTAGCAAGTGAGGCGAGTGGTTTCCTCGCTGACATCTGACATCTCATCTTGGAGGAATTATGCAAACACTCTGGCAAGACCTGCGTTTCGGTTTGCGAATGTTGCTGAAAAATCGCGGCTTCACGCTGATCGCCGCGCTCACGCTGGCCCTCGGCATAGGCGCGAACACGGCCGTGTTCAGCGTGGCCTATGCGACGCTTCTGCGCCCGCTGCCATTCAGGGATCAGGAGCGGCTGGTCGTCGCGTGGAAGAGCGACGAGACGACCAAACACCAGTTCGTCGAAATATCCATACCGGAGTTCAACGACTGGCGGAGTCAGAATCGGGTCTTCGAAAATCTGGCGGCGATGACGACTACGATTTATGGCTTCAACTATACGCTGACCGGGCGGGGCGAGCCGGAGCAGATTCACAGCGCCAGAGTCTCGGCCGATTTCTTCCCTGCGCTCGGCGTAAAGCCATCGATCGGACGCGCCTTCACGGCGGATGAAGACCGTCCGGGCGCGGCTTTTGTCACTGTCATCAGTCACAGTTTATGGCAGAGGCGTTTCAACGCCGATCCCAATCTGGTCGGGCAAATGATCACGTTCAACGACGGCGGAAATCAGTCGGCGCTGGAAGCGGCGGTGAAACCCGACCAAACAATTAAGCTCAACGACGTCGGCTTCACCGTCGTCGGCGTAATGCCCCCGGATTTCGAGTTTCCCAAAGGCGTTGATATGTGGGTCCCGCTCTCGGCCACTAGCGGAAAAGACCTGTCCGAGAGTCGCCTCGGCTTTCTGCAGGCCGTCGGGCGGTTGAAACCGTCAGTAACGTTGGAGCAGGCGAAAGCCGAACTCGACGCGATTATCGGGAGGATTGCGGCTCAACACCCTGAGATGAGGGCGAGCGGCGAGCGGGCCGTCATCAAACCGCTCACCCGACACATCTTCGGTGACGCGCGGCCCGCGCTCTATCTGTTGCTCGCGGCCACGGCGCTGTTGCTGCTGATCGCCTGCGCCAACATAGCCAATCTCCAACTCGCCCGCGCGACCTCTCGGCGCAGGGAGATCGCGCTGCGGGCCGCGCTCGGGGCCGGTCGCGGACGGCTCGCGCGCCAGTTGATGATCGAGAGTCTGGCGCTGGCCGTCGCCGGCGGCGGATTTGGCGTCCTGATGGCTTTTTGGATCCTTGACGCGCTTATAAGCCAAGCACCGGCGGACATCCCGCGCATCGAGGCCGTCGAGATCGATCTTCCAGCCCTGCTCGGCGCCTGCGGACTGACGCTGCTGGCGGCCTTCGTTTGCGGGCTGGCCCCGGCGCTCATCGCGTCGAAAGTCAACCTCACTGAAGCGCTCAACGCCGGCGGCAAGATCGGCGGGGAACGGCGGGGCAAGCGATTGCGCGGCGCGCTGGTAGTCGCGCAGATCGCCGTCACGCTGGCGCTGCTCATCGGCGCGGGCCTCGTCTCCCGCAGCCTCCTCAATCTGCAACAGATTGATCCCGGATTCGACCGGAGCAACGCCCTGACTTTTCAGCTTCAACTGCGTGGCGGGAAGTATCCGGACGTCGGGAAGACAAGAGATTACTTTCAACAGTTGCTCGAACGCATCGAGGCCCAGCCGGGAGTGGTCGCGGCAGGCGCGGTTCTGATGCGCCCGCTCGAGGCGCCGGTCGGGTGGTACGTGCGATACGCGACCGACGGGCAGTCGGTGGATGAGAGATGCGGAATACGATTCTGAACTGCGTATCAGTCACGCCACATTACTTGCGCGCCATCGGGACTCCGCTCAAAGCCGGTCGCGATTTCACCGAGCAGGACGACGGCGACGCGCCGCAGGTGGCGATCATCAGCGAAACGACGGCGCGTAACGCCTTCGCCCCGGGCGTCGATCCGATAGGCAAGCGCATCAATATCGGCGGCCAGGGATGGCGCACGATTGTCGGGGTCGCCGGCGACGCGCGCCTGATCGATTTGAAAGACGCTCGAGGGAACGTCTACGTGCCTTACAGGCAATTCGCTTATCCGGTCTCGTATGTGGCGATTCGCGCCGCCTCTGACCCGGCGGCGCTGATGGCGATGGTCCGCCGCGAAGTGGCCGCGCTCGATCCCGAACAGGCCGTCATGGGCGTGATGACGATGGAACAGCGCGTTTCCACGACGCTCGCGCGGCCGCGCTTCATCGCGCTCCTGCTGAATCTGCTTTCGGCGTTGGCGGCGGCGCTCGCGGCTGTGGGGATTTACGGCGTGATCTCGTACTCTGTCGCGCAGCGCACGCGCGAGATCGGCATCCGCCTGGCGCTTGGGGCGAAGCGCAACGACGTCTTGCGGCTGGTGATCAGGCAAGGGATGGCGCTGGCCGGCGCCGGCGTGGCGATCGGGCTGGCGGCGTCGTTGGCGTTGACGCGATTGATGCAGAGCTTGCTCTACGGCGTGAGCGCGACCGACTTATTGACCTTCGCGGGCGCGGCGCTGCTGCTCGGCGCGGTGGCGGTCGCGGCCTGCTGGCTGCCGGCGCGACGGGCGACGAGGGTTGATCCGATGGTGGCGCTGCGGGAGGAGTGATTCGATCATCGATACAGTACGGGGAACGTGAGCGACCTGAGCATATATCGATAGGCCTATTGATTTATGTTCAGGTCGCTCACGCTCCCCGTACTGTACCGCCTGACGCCTCTCACACCTTCAAAGGATTTCTGGCGCGATGTACTTGGCTGTCGAAATGGCGATCAAGGCCCGAGGAAAAAAAAGAGGCGACCCGCCAGCGGGTCGCCTCAATTTTTATCCGCGGATGCCGAATTGGAAGGCGCGCGGGATGCCCGGCGCGAACGAGCCGGAGCCAAGTCCGTAGCGGTTGAATCGATTCAACGGAGTGGTATTGTTGATCGAACCGACCGAGCCGTCCAGGACGCCGTTCATCGGGTTCCGTTCCATAAAATGATGACAAATACGCCATCACCTTATTGCGACCGATTTTGTCGATTTGCCGGTCGCAGTTTCGCTCTTTGATTGACGCGGCGACTTGGTTTGGGCTATTGCCGCGTTCTAAAGTCTGCCCCGGAACGGTCGCCGTCCTGATCTTCTCATCCAAAGATGAGGCATTCCGGCGCTCCAATCGGGCATTTTGAGAGTGGCGATCAACCCGGCATCACTTGCACGTCCGCGTTTTAGACGTTGAAATATCTCGCCATCGCGATTTGCCTGATCCAAGTAACCGCAATTTTGATCTATTTGCGAAGTCTGAAGCCGGATCGATCTGCTTTCGATGGCAACTTGCCACCGGCGATTTTTCGCATTTGGATTTAATCACAGATGAGCGCATTTATCATCAAATATTTTAGCTGTTCTCAGCCCCGGCGAATCGAAGTTGGAGACGTTGAAGAGATTGAATATCTCCACCATCGGCTCGATGCGCACCCGCTCCTTGAAACCGAAGGTCTTCGAGATGCGGATATCGGTGTTGATAAACGAGTCCATCCCCACCTGGTTGCTCGGCGCCAGACTGACCGCCTGACCGTTGTTGATCGTCGCCCCCAGCGCGATTAACTGGTCCTTGGTGAACAGGCCCGCGTTAACGAGCGCCTGCGCCGCCGGCGTTAAGCCGCTTGCCACCGAGTTGTTAAAATTGGCGATCAACTGATTGAGTTTGGCCACTCCCACGTCACGTCCGAACGATCCCCTGTTAGTGCCCGGCAGCGGGTCACCGGTGACTCCGTCGCCGTCGAGATCAGTGAAGAAGATTTCGCCCACTCCGTTCGAGGTGACCGTCGACAAAAAGACGGATGACGGTAGCGCCGTCGCGATTCGCGTCGTTGAACTGACCTTGAACCCCAAGGGCAGGTCGGTCAGGAAGCTGAACGTCAACTGGTGTGTGCGGTCAAGCCCACCCGGGCCAAAGAACTTCGTCGGCGCGTCGTTGAGAATCGCGGGAGTGAGGAACCCGGCCTCGGAATCCCCGCCCGTGGCCTTGAAGCGCGAGAGCGAGTAGCTGACCGTTAAAGTCGTCCCCTTGAGTGGCCCGTAAGCGCCGAGCCGCCCGCGCAGCGACGCTGTAAGGGCGTTATAAAGCGACTGGCCGACCGGGGCGATCACGCCCATGGTTTTGAAGTTCGGGTTGTTACCATAGAAAGCGGCCCTGACATCGCCTGGCCCGTCGATGACCCCTTCGCCGGCGTCCAAACCGTTGCCCGCGAAGTCAAGGATGGAGCCTCCATTGGCGATAACACAGTTAATCGCCGGTGAACCGATCATTCCACTGCAAGGATCGAAGCCGTTCGCCGTCGCGGCGATGGCCGCTTGCGCGGCCGACACGTTGAGCGTATCGGCTGCTCCGTTGCGGTTGAGGTTGATGCGCTGACCGAAACGGAGGCTGCGGTTGCGCACATAATCGACGCTCAGTACCAATCCCGGCTTGATCTCGCGCTGGAGGCCGATGTTGAACATGATCGAGTACGGCCGTTTGTATTTGTTGTAAATCAAGACGTCGCCCGTGTCCAAGATCTGGTCGAAGAGTGGCGGAACGCCCGGCGGCGGATAATTCGCCGCCAGCCCCGCCGAGACCTGCTGATAGACCGCTTGTATGTTCTGCGCCGCCGCGATCACGTTCTTGAGCGGTTGGCCCAGCAGATTGACGCCGCCTGAGCAATTGCCCGGCGTCGAGTTGTATTGCCTGATATCGAACAGGCAAGCGCCGGTCGCCGGATTGGGCAATACCGTACCGGCGGGGACGGAGAGCGTCGGCGTATCGTTGCCCAACCCCGGCGGCAAGCTGAGCGAGCGGTCGAAGAGGGCGTTGTTGATAATGTTCGAGTCGTAAAAGATGCCCGCGCCGCCGCGAATGACGGTCTTGCCGTCTTTGAAAATATCCCAGGCGAAGCCGGCCTGCGGGGCGAAAAGGTCAGCCGGGCGGTCGACCTTCCCAGCCAGGTCCGGACTGAACTGGGCCAGCGTCGGCGTGCGCGCCAGGTCGTTGTTGGCGATGTTGGTGTCGAAGACGTAACGCAGCCCGAAATTGAGCGTGAAGTTGCGTTTGATCTTCCAGGTGTCCTGCCCATACAGGCCGAGCCGGTCGTTGAAGAAACCGCCGAAAGGCAGGTTGTGCGCCGGCTTCTCGCTGGCGAAGCCCAGGCCGTTGCCGAGCCGAATCGAAGTGAGCGGGAAATTGAGCGGGTCACGCTCCCCGCCATTCGCCTTGGCGAACGCCACGGATACGTCGTTGAAGGCGGAGCGGATGCGCGGCGCGTTGCCGAAGAAGCTCGCGAAGCCGTTCGCCACGATGTGGTTATAAGAAGCCCCGAAGCGGAATGTATGGTTACCGGTCGTGGTGCTGGCGTCGTATTTTATTTGCTGGTTGTCCTGAAAGGTAGTCTGGGGAGCGACCGCGTCCGGGCCGACTATCAACTGGCCCGTAGTAATTTCGAGCAGGATCGGGTTACCCGCCGGGTCGAGCGTTGCCCGCGTCCCGGCCTGCGAATTCGCATTCACAATGGCGTTGTTGAAGTTGAGATAACTGTAGCGCAGTGAGTGCGTCCAGCGCGCGGTGTTGTAATCGGCGCCGACCACATGGAAGTTAGTAAAATTGGCGTTGGCGAAAGCCGCCTGGTCGGTAAGGCCGAATCCGGTTACGCCGTTATTGTCATTGTGGTTGAAGCGGTAGAAGGTCTTCAGGTTCTGCGTGACGTTGAAATCGAGACGCCCGCCGACATTCGTCTCGCGCAACGGCACGGGGAAGTTCCCATCGAATCCATCGAAGTTCGGGACGCTGGTAAATTGCTGGCCGTTTTGCCGGGTGCGTTCTCCTTCCAGGCGCCAGAAGAGGCGGTCCTTAATGATGTAGCCGCCCAAGCCTCCGCCAAAGTTCTGGCGCTCGAAGGATGGTTTCTCCGTCCCCGGAGTTGGTCCCAAACGCAGGTCTGCTGCGTACGACTCATTGCGGAAGAAGCTGAAGCCGGAGCCATGAAATTGGTTGCTGCCGCTGCGGGTAACGATGCTGATTGCGCCGCTAGAAGTCAGATCGGTGCTCGGGTCGAGCGACGAACGGCTGATCTGGAACTCCTGGATCGATTCGTTGGAGAGGTTCGTC
>WNFV01004037.1_pt1 | contig 22868 bp, 21 predicted proteins | sample 5400101 | NCBI WGS metagenome assembly WNFV01 (sample SAMN13153361, study PRJNA577476) | soil metagenome | isolation source: 115 cm soil or saprolite under grassland replicate 1 | place: USA:California | collected 2016-06-15 | reverse complement strand
TGCGCCGAGCACCAGGACCGCTAGCGCCAGCCCGGGCTCTGGCGGCCCACCGGCTTGCGCCGGCGCTGCACGCACGAGCGCCGCGATTGTGCCGACGACCAGGCCAGGCTGCATGCGCGGGATCTCGCGCGCGGTGCTGTCTTCGGCCCGCATCAAACGGCCATTCGGCACGCTGGCGGCGACGTCCTGATAGACCTCGACTTCGGCGGCATCGACAGGCGCGCGCCCATGAGCGAGCACCATGACCGGCACATCAGGCAGCGGCCCCGCCGCACGGAGCGCGACAAACGTGGCTGCGACGGACTGACCGTCAGGGTCTTCACGCAGCCAGCGCCGATAGCTCTCGCGGTTCTCACGCGGAGTGAGCTCCTGGAAGCGCGCTGCCAGGCGTTCGTCGTCGGTGTCGAGCAGGACCAACGCGGCGACGTCGCGCGGATAACGGCTGGCGTACAGCCGCATGAGCAAGCCGCCGAACCCGTTGCCGACCAGCACGTGCGGCGGGCGGGTTCCCGTCGCGGCGAGCAGGATGCGCAGGTCGTCTACGGCTTGCGCACCTGAGAAGGGCGCAGGGGCGTTGTCGCTGTGGCCGAGGCCGCCGCGGTCGTAGCCGCACACGCGCGTGAACGTGGCCACGGCCGGCTGGACCTCGGACCATTCGTCGCTGGCACGGCGCAGATCGGCTTCGAGGACCACGGACGGGGTACCGCTGCCCTGGCAGGTGACGAAGAGGCGCTGATCACCCACGTTGACCTGCCCGGTGATCGGCGTCGTCGCGGCCGGCGCCGCGCACCCTACCAGCAGAGCGAGCGCGGCTGCAAGCCACCAACCACCTGAAATGACGGGGCGCACGCTCAGGGTGCAGCGTAGACTCGTGGCGATGCAGGGCTCAACCGAAACGAGCGTTCAGATACCTCCACGCGGAACGCACGGGGCGAATTTTCCTCGCATGCCTGGGCCGTTGATGCGGCTCATCAATTTGACAATGTTCCGCTTTTACCGCAACCGGCCGTTCCAGAATGCGAAAGTGCTGTTGCTCACCACGACCGGCACGCGTTCGGGCCAGCAGCGCCAGTCCACGGTAGCCTACTTTCGCGAGAGCGACGATGCCTGGCTGATCGTCGGCTCCAAAGGTGGCGCTGCCACGCATCCGTCATGGTTCTTCAACCTCGCCAAGCATCCCGACAAGGTCTGGGTCGAGATGGGCTCGAAGAAGATGAAGGTGCGGCCGGTCACGCTCAGCGGGGCCGAACGCGCACAAGCCTGGCAGCGGATCACCAAGCAATCGCCAGGCTTCGCCGCCTATGAGACCAAGACGGATCGCGAGATTCCCGTTATCCGACTCACCCCCGAACGTTAGAGTTCGACGCGCACACACGCGGCGCGATCGATCAGCTCGACCAGCGGCCCTGGCCGAGTTCGCACGCGAGGTCGCGCCGCACATTGACCGCCTGGCCATCGCCGTTCATCGCCACGCCAGCCCCGCGGGTCGCGCGGTCATCCGCAGCTATGGCTTGCCCAACGCGGGCGTGCTGATCGACGTCCGCGCGCTGCTCCTCGGCGGACCCATCACCTTCGACGACCTGGCCACAATCGAGCGCTACGCACCGCGCGACGGTTTGCAAACGGCGCTCGACGAGCACGTCCGTCAAGGCATGCTCGCGCACGTCTCAAACCGCTACCGGCTAACCGCCCGCGGCCGTGAGCTCCTCGAACGTCTCACGGTCATACAGGGCGAGACGATCACCATCCTGTGGGCCGACAGCACGGCGGGCCTGCCAATGCTGATCGATGCGACCACGCGTGTTATCGCTGCCGCCACCAGCCTGCCGCGCGAGCGATATCCAGCCTTCACCCTGATGCACGCCGCGCCCGACCCACCAGCGGCCACCGCGGCGCACCGTGTGCTGACGCGACTCACCACGCTGCGCTACCTACGCGCCGATGCGCATGCCGCCGCGTGGTCCGATCGCGGGCTCATTGCCCCCCACGCCGAGCCGCATGAGCGCGAGCTGATCGAAGCCGACACGAACGCTAACGCGGCGCCGCCCTGGGCCGCGCTCGCCCGGGGCGAGCGCGAGCGGGTCCTGGCGGCCATGGCCGCGCTGATCGGCTGATATCTTCCAAACACGGGCGTGATCAAAGTCATCGCGGGTGCTGTCAAGCATCCAACCAATCGCTCACTGGCCGACTTCCACGCGTATTGGGGTCAGCGGCATGGGCCGCTCTTCGCCAGAACGCCCGAGCTGCGCCGCTACGTGCAGCACCACACGCTTGCGGAGGCCTACGGCGGCTCGCCAAGGCCAACCCATGACGGCGCCTCGATGTTCTGGTACGACGACATCGCGGCCCTGCGCGCCCCGTCGCCCCTGCTTGGCGATGTCATCGGGCCACAGGACGACGAGCTCTATGAGTGGTATGTCCGCTCGGCGCGGTACGGCGCGCCCGACGCGCTCACCCTGCGCGAGACGGTGATGGCCGACGATCGGCAACTCTTCGACCGCTCCGCCCACTGGCCGCTGCACGCCAAACGCACGAGCGTCGCCGCCATGGAGCACGTCATTGTGGACGGTCAGACGACGCCGGACATGGTCAAGGCGATCTTTACGGCTGCGCGCTTGCCCGGGCTGTCTCTCGACGAGTTCTCGCAGCGCTGGCGCACAATCCATGGTCCGCTCGCGGCGCGCGCGCCCGGGCTGCGGCGCTACGTCCAGAATCACGTGCTGCCTGAGGCGTACGCGCTGCATCGGCCAACGCACGATGGCTTCTCAGAGCTGTGGTTCGACGATCTGGCCGCGCTGCGCAAAGCGATTGCGTCGCCCGAGTGGCGCACGCTGCGCGAGGACGGCCAGACGCTGTTCGTCTATCCCATGGCGATCGTCGTGGCCCGCGAGCAGGTTCTCTTGTCATCCTGAGGCGACGAGCCGAAGGATCCGCGAGCACACACGTTTCGGCAAGCGGATTCTTCGGCTACGGCCCCAGAATGACAGAATAAAACCATGCGCATTGCGGTTCTGGCCCTGCTGCTGTTTGCTCAGGATGTGTCGCCCGAGGTCACCGGCCTTCAGGTCGCTGCCAACAACGCCGCGGCCGCGGCCAATGCCACTCTCGTGCCGGCCGGGCTGGACGGGCGGGTTAGCCTGCCGGCTGGCTTCAGCATCAGCCAGGTCGGCGCCGGCCTCGAAAATCCACGCTTCATGGCGTTCGACGACGCAGGGAACCTGCTGCTCGCCGACTGGGATGGCGGCAAGATCTATCGCTACCCGGGCGAAAACGGTGCAATCGCCCCGTCGAGCGCGCCGCCGCCGCCTCTGCTCGAGGGACTCGCCGAGCCGTCCAATGTGGCGCTCCACGACGGCTATCTCTACGTGGGCGAGACGCGCACCATCGCGCGCTATCCGTATGACCCGTTCGGCGGTGTCGGCGCCCGAGAACCGATCATTTCTGATCTGCCGCGCGGCGGCCACAGTACACGCACCGTCGTCTTCGGTGCCGACGGCGCGATGTACGTCTCGGTCGGCTCGTCGTGCAACATCTGCGACGAAAGTGACGAGCGGCGCGCCGCGATCCTGCGCTTCGCGCCCGACCGCTCCGGTTACCAGCGCTTCGCCTACGGTCTGCGTAATGCCGTCGGGCTGGCCATCCAGCCCGGCGCCGGCCTGCTGTGGGCCACGGTCAACGAGCGCGACAATCAGGGCAACGAGATCCCACCGGACCTGGTGACGATCGTTCGCGAAGGCGAAAACTTCGGCTGGCCGGGCTGCCAGCCACCGGACGCCACACCTCAAGAGCCAGGCCGCGATTGCTCGAACATCACGCCGCCGACCGTCGCCATCCAGGCTCACAGCGCACCGCTCGGCCTGGCCTTTTACACCGGTCAGCAGTTTCCCGCTGACTATGCCAATGACCTGTTTGTCGTCCAGCACGGCTCGTGGAACCGCCAGCCACCGGCGCCGCCCAAACTGATGCGCGTGCATTTCGACGGGCCGCGACCCGTCTCGATCCAGGACTTCGCGACGGGCTGGCAGCGCGGCGACGGCAGTCGCTGGGGCCGCCCGGCGGGCGTGGTCGTTGCGCCCGATGGCAGCCTGATCGTCTCCGACGACGATGCCGGCGCTCTGTACCGCATCACCTACAGCGGCTAACGCCCGCACCGCTTGTGTGTCGCTCCTGGCTTCCGAACGCCGCCGTCGTCGCACGCGCTCGCGCGGAAATGAACAAGAAACCCCTGGGCGGGGGGCCAAACAGTGCGGGTGACAGGCAACTCGAGCCAGCCCTTCTCTGGGTAACCGGCGAAGCAGGAGCCCGCTGGGCGCTAGAACCAGCGGATGCGGCGGAACACGAGCCAGGCGACGGCTGTCGCCACGGCCATGAGCAACAGCGCAAAGAAGTAGCCGTACTGCCAGTGCAGCTCGGGCATATTCTCGAAGTTCATGCCGTACACACCGGCGATCAGCGCATCGACCATCAGGATCGCGGTCACCGCGGTCATGCGCTTGACGGTCTGATTGACGTCGTTCGAGACGAAGGACAGATACGTGTCCATGGACGTTGAGAGCAGATCGCGGTACGTATCCAGGCCATCGATGATCCGATTAGTGCGATCGTAGAGGTCCTGAAAGTAGGGCAGGTACTCGTCGGGAAAGAGCTTGTGATCGCGCCGCAGCAAGACGTTGACGACATCGCGGGCTGGCGCGATCACCTTGCGCATCTGAAACAGGTCTTTCTTCAGCGTGAAGATCGACTGCAGCGTGGCCGAGGAGCGACGCGAGGAAAACATCTCCTCCTCGAGCCGCTCGCTTCCTTCCGCGAGCCAGTCGAGCGCCGGGAAGTACGCGTCGACGACCGCGTCAAAGAGCTCATAGGCGATGTCTTCGACGCGCAGCTCGCGATCGGTATCGCCAACGGTTGCTTTGAGCGAGCCACTGCGCACGCGCTCGGTCAGCTCGTCGATGGCCGGAATCGGCGACCAGTGGATCGTCACCAGGCGCTCGGGGTGCCACACGAACTGCAGCTCGTGCATCTGGACGCGCCGACCTGGACTCTCGTGGCCCGGTACACCGACCGCGTACAGGACCCCGAACGACGTGTCGCCATAGTCGTCCAGTTTCGGCCGCTGGTGGTGATGGATGATGTCGCGCGCCGCCATCGGATGCAGATTGAAGCGCTGGCGCAGCCACTCGACGTCCTGTTCGCTCGGTTCGACGATGTCGATCCACGCGAGCGACCCAATCCCAGCGCGCTCGGCGACGCTGCCGTCTCCGACTTCGAGTGTCGCGCTACCGTCGTCTGTGGATCGAGTAATGACCTGGGCGATCACGCCCGGCGCGAGTTCACCACAGGCAAAGGTGGGAACACGATCTGGCGCTTCTCAGGTGGCGCTTTGGCTAGCAAGGCAAGGTCCATAAACAGCAGCCGCAGCTCGCGTCGTTGCGCGTCCGTGAGCTCATGCGGCTCGATGTCGCGCAGCACTGTGCGCAAGGCACGTGCCGAGCGAACCACGCCATTGCGTTGATGCTTCGCATGCGCCCCGTCGCGCCGGCTCTTGACCGACGCGCGAACCCGAGCATGGTCCCAGTGTTCGTCGGCGGCGCGCAGCGCCAGGAGCCGGCGCGGCTCGGGCGGCACCGTCAACAGCTCCTCGGCTGCGCTGATCGTGATGCGGTTCTGCAGCACTAGCGGTGCCAGCACGGCGTCCTCGAACACCCTGAGCCGTTTCGACACGTACGCCGGACTGCGCTTGATCGCTTCCGCGACTTGACGTGTGCTCCAGCCTCGCTCGCGGACCAGCGTTTCGAGCGCGCGCGACTCCTCGCGCGCGCTGAGGTCGCTGCGCTGCAGATTCTCGACGAGCGTCAGCAGAAAGGCTTCGCCGTCGTCCGCCTCACGGATAACCGCGGGCACATCGGACCAGCCCAGCGAACGCACCGCCGCCACTCGACGATGGCCCGCGACGACCTCGAACGTTTCGCCCATCGGGCGCAGGACGACCGGTTGGAGCAAGCCGTACGCCGCGATGCTTTCGGCGAGCTCCTCGACCAGAGGTAGCGCCCGACGCGGATTGCGTGGACTAGCCTCGATGACTACGAGCGGAATACGCCTGGTCTCGCTCGCCTCGCGCACGGAGAGCCGCGGCATCGCCGCTAGAATACCCGCCCGCGTCAATCCCAGGAAGTGATAGCCGACCGTTCGTTCGGAATGATCAGCCAGCACAGCGCGTAGAGCGCCACACCTGGCACGCCACCTGGCAGGAACGCCAGCACCCACAGGATACGGACGATGGTCGGATCGATATCGAGATACTCGGCCATGCCGCCCGCGACGCCGGCCACGACACGGTCAGTGCGCGATCGAGAGAGCCTTCGCTTCAAGTTCATACGTCTTTGACGCGCGCATCGCCTTCGAAGTTGCGGCGGCAACCTGTTACGCTCCGCGACCGTGCATCAGGCGGGTGAGCTGACCAGCTTCGTCGGCCGCACCCGCGAGTTGGTCGAGGTCTTACAGCTTCTCCGCCAGCAGCGCCTGGTCACGCTGGCCGGGCCGGGTGGCATCGGCAAGACCCGCCTCGCCATGCGACTCGTACGCGACTGCGCAGATTCGTACGCGGATGGCGCATTCGTGTTCGAGCTCGCGCCACTTACACAATCCAACCAGGTCGCCCGCGAATTGGCGGAACGCCTCGGCATCGTCAACGCGGAAACCGTGCCGGACGCGCTGCGCAGCAGCGCCATGCTGCTTGTGCTCGACAACTGCGAGCACCTGATCGAGCCCTGCGCCGCGCTCGCCGACGAGCTGCTGCGTGCCTGTCCGCGACTGCGCATTCTGGCGACGAGCCGCGAGCCACTGGCCGTTCCCGGCGAAGCGGTGTTTCGCCTGCCGCCGCTCGCTATACCCCGAGATGACTCGCTCGAGCAGCTCGCCGAGTCTGACGCCGCGCACTTGTTTGTGCAGCGCGCGCGCGCGGCGCGCAGCGACTTCCGACTGGGCCAGACCAACGCGGCCGCGGTCGCGCGGATCTGTCGGAGGCTGGACGGGCTACCGCTCGCAATCGAGCTGGCTGCAAACCGGCTGGCCGAGCTCGCGCCCGCCGAAGTCGCCGACCGACTGGACAGCGCGCTGCGCCTTCTCGCGAACGGGCCACGGACGGTCCCGGCGCGTCAGAAGACGCTCGAGGCTGCCATCGCCTGGAGCTATGACCTGCTCGAGGCATCCGAACAGCGGCTGTTCAATCGACTGAGCGTCTTTGCCGGTGGTTTCACCGTCGACGCCGCCGAGGCAGTGTCCGAGGACGGGTTCGACGTACTGCCGCGGCTGGTGGCCAAGTCCATGGTGCAGGCCGACCTGCAAGCCGATGGCAGCGTGCGCTATCGCCTGCTCGAGCCGCTGCGGGCGTTCGGGCAAGCGCGCCTGGCTGCGTCTGATGGGTCCCGCAGCGCCATGGCAGCACAGGCCGCGTATGTAGTCGCCCTGGCGGAGCGTGCCGAACCAGAGCTCTACGGACCACGCCTACCCGAGTGGTCAGCGCGCCTCGACAGCGAGTGGGACAACATTCGGCTGGCCGACGACTGGTTGTTCGAGAGCGCTGACGCCGAGGGTGCCCTGCGGCTCGCGGCAGCGTTGGCCTGGTGGTGGTCGCGACCGGATCGCCAAGCAGAAGCGCGTGGTCGCCTCGAGCGTGCTGTTCGCCTGCCGGACAGTCAGCGGTTTCCGCGGTTGCGCGCGCGCACGCTGAACTCGGCCGGATTATCAGCCCTGCAGCAAAGCGACATGCGCGCCGCAACGGCGCTGTTCGACGAGGCGCTCGAGCTGGCGCGGGCCACCGCTGACCCCTGGATCGAGAGCTTCACGCGGTGTATGCAGGGCGTCCTGCGACTGTTCCAGGGCGAGCTTGACCTGGCCGATGCATTGTTTGGCGCGGCGCTGGCGCGGGCGCGGTCCGCGCAGCTGGCCTGGATCGAGGCGCGCGTGCTCGATATGTGGTCGGGCGTGGCGCTGGCGCGCGGCGAGGCTTCTTTGGCGGAGTCGCGGATACGCGAGAGCTTGCGGGTCGCCGCGCCGCTCGATCCATGGAGTCGCGGCATGGCGCTCAACAGCCTGGCCGACTTGCTGCGCTCACGCGGCGACGCGCTTGGCGCCGGCGAGGCGTATGAGGAAGCGCTGCCACTCTTCCGCGCTCTGGACCCGCGGCGGCGTGCGCGGCACGGGCTCCTGCACAACCTGGGTTACGTTGCGCTCGCGCGCGGCGACCTGATGCGCGCGGCCGAGCTCTTCGTCGAAAGTGCCGAGCAGTATCGCCGCGTGGGCACTGACCGTCGCGGCCTGGCCGAATGCCTGGTCGGCCTGGCGAGTGTCGCCGTACGCTCTGCCAAGTTCGAGTTGGCGGCCCGCCTGCTGGCATCGGTCGATGCTGCACTGGCCGAGCTTGGCACAACCGTCTCCGCCAGCAACCAGACCGCCTACGAGGCCGTGACCGCCGCGGTGGCCGCTGGGTGGCGCCACGGCGGCTTCCTTGATCTACGTAGCGGCCGAGCTTGGGCTGGCGGACATCCTGGCCCACGGCCCGCTCACCTGTGGCCAGCTCGCCGAGCGCACGAGCTGTCACGACGAAGCGTTCAAGCGCATCCTGCGTGGCCTGGCCATTATCGGCGTGGTCAGCACCAGCGACGGTGAGCAGTACGCGCTATCAGAGCTCGGCGGCGCTCTGCGCAGCGATGTGCCGAACTCCGTCAGGCCAGCCGCCAGGCTCATGGGCAACCCGATCGTCATCCAGGCCTGGGGCGGCCTCCTGCACACCGCCAAAACAGGCGAGACCGCCTTCGAGCACGCGGTCGGCTCCGACTTCTTCACCTATTTCCTGGAGCACCCAGACTTCGCCCAGACCTTCAACGCCTTCATGGGCCGCATCACGGCCGACGTCACCCCCGCCGTCGTCGACGCGTACGACTTCGCCCAGACCCAGACGCTGGTCGACGTCGGCGGCGGCAACGGCACGCTGCTGCGGGCGATCCTGCGCAGCTACCCTCAGGCGAGCGGGTTCGTCTTCGACCTGCCGCACGTGGAAACCCAGGCTGAGCAGGCCATCGCCAGCGACAACCTGGCCGGACGTTGCCGCTTCATCGCGGGCGACTTCTTCGTGCGCGTGCCAGCAACGGCCGACACCTACCTGTTGAAGTCGGTGCTGCACGATTGGGACGATGCCCACTGTCTCGAAATTCTGAGCTCGGTCAAGACAGCAATGCGGCCCGCCAGCCGCCTGCTGATCGTCGAGCGCCCGCTGGCCCTCGAGCCAGACGTGGTGATGAGTGACCTGACCATGCTGGCGATGCTGCCCGGCGGCCGCGAGCGCACCGAGGCGGAGTACCGCGCGCTGCTCGAGCAAGCCGGTCTGCGGCTGGACACGATCGTCCCGACCAGCGCCAGCGCGTGCATCCTCGAGGTTTCCTTGTCATCCTGAGCTTGCGAAGGATCCGCTTGCCGGAATGTGTGTGCTCGCGGATCCTTCGGCTCGTGCCTCGCCTCAGGATGACAAATCATCGCGCGATCGAAAACCCTGCAGGATCGCGAGCGTCTCGGCGCTGCTCACGCCGAAACGGTGCAGGGTATGCCGCGCCATCTCGAGCGCCAACTCGAGCTCCGCCGAGACGGCCTCATTCACGCCACGCGCGTGCAGGTCGCGCAGCTGCGCCTCGGTATGCGTCCGCGCGACGATGTCGAGGCGCGGCCATCCGCGGCGCGCATACGCCACGATCTGACGCGCGGCCACCGCGTCTGGAATCGCGATCACGAGGACCCGCGCGCGGTCCAGGCCAGCGCGGTCGAGCAGCACCGGGTTGTCGGCACTGCCTAGCAGCGCCGGGAAGCCTTCGCCGCGTAGACGGCGCACGACCCTGGGATCCTGGTCAATGGCCAGAAACGAGAACCCGCGCCGCTGCAGGGCCTGGCCGACAAGCTGGCCGACGTCACCATAGCCGCAGATGACGGCATACCGCCGCGTCGGGCTATCGGCGATGGTCACGTCGGGCTCAGCCAGGCCGCGCGCGGTCAGCCGTCGCTCGACCGTGCGGACTATTCGGCCGGCGGATGCATGCAGCGGTGGCGCAAGGACGATGCTCGCCGCCGCACCCGACAGGATCAGGTTGAAGCCATCGCTGGTCAGCGCGCCGGTGTCTCTTCCGAGCCGCGCCAGCAGGAACGAGAACTCGCCGCACTGCGCCATCGCCACACCGACCAGCGCTGCCGTTCGACCGGACGCACCGAGCAGTGCCGACAGGCCACCTACCAGTAAACCCTTGAGGAGCACCATGAGCACGAGCACCAGCAGCACCAGGCTCCAGTAGGCGAACACGTACGGCGGGTCGACGAGCATGCCAATCGAGACGAAGAAGAGGCCCGCGAGGACGTCACGTAGCGGGACGATTTCGGCGAGCACCTGGTGCGACAGGTCTGACTCGCCGACTGCGAGGCCGGCCACGAAGGCGCCCAGTGCCAGTGAGACGCCAAACAACGTGGAAATGTAGGCCGTGCCCAGCGCCACCGCGGCTACGGCGAGCACGAACAACTCTCTGTTGCGCAGTCCCGCCAGCCACTCGAAGAGCGCGGGAAACAGCTTGAGGCCGGTGGGCACGAGGATGACCAGGAACAGCCCCGCCTTGCCCAGCGCGAGCGCGATGTCCTGTAGGTTGCTGGCACGCCCGGCCGACAGCGCGGGCAGGAGCACCACCAGGACGATGGTGGCCAGGTCCTGGACCGTCGACCACGCCAGCGCGATGCGGCCGTGCTCGGCCTCGAGCTCGCCTCGTTCACCGAGGATCTTGCTCAGCACCGCGCCCGATGAGATGGCCACGGCGGCGCCGAGGAAGAGTGTGCCCGCGGTATCCCAGCCCAGCAGGCTGCCGAGCAGGTAGCCCACGCCCATGGTGACCAGCACCTGCACCACGCCGCCCAGCACCGCCACTCTTCCCGCGCGCAGCAAGTCGCGCAGCGACAGCTCGGCTCCGATCGTGAACAGCAGAAACACCAGCCCCACGTCGGCGATCTCTTCGACCGCGCGAGGATCCGCCACCAGACCTGGCGTAAACGGCCCGATGACAATCCCCGCCGCGATATAGCCAATCACCGCCGACTGCCGCAGCCGCAGCGCAATAACGGCGCCCAACAAAGCCGCCACCAGCGCCAAAGCCAGATTGGCCACCAGCGAGCCGCTCACGACGCAACCTTACCCGCAGCAAGCCTCCCTCTCCCGGCTGAGGCCCGTTGTCGCGCCGCTGGCGATGGCCGCCCGTGATGCTCGGTCGGGACCACACACTTGCATTCCTCGGAGAGTTCCCTACGCCAGCCCGCGCAGCGGGCGGTGCCGAGGACGGCTCATCCGCCTCGGCACGAACGGGCGAAGCGCAACTGGCAGAGTGCCTCAGCGGCCGTGGAGCGGAATCGGCAAGTGTGCCCAATTGACACTACCTGGGGCCGCTCCTACTATCCCTCCACGCCTGCGCCCGACGCGGGCTAGGGCACCACAGGAGGTTGCTCGACATGAGCGGAACTGGCTACCTCGCTCGTTGGAGACTTGCCGCTTTTACCGCCCTGGCGCTGATTGGCGGCAGCGCACCCGCCGCGGTGCCAATTGCCGCGGCCCAGGACGTTCCGTCGACCATCGTGATTGGCATCAACCTGCCCTTCACGGGCGCCGACGCGGCCGACGCGGTCAACCTACGCGATGGCGCGTTGATGGCCATCGATGAGATCAACCTCAAGGGCGGCATCGCGGGCCGGATCATGATCGAGCCGCTGGTCAAGGACGACGGAACCGTCGCCGCTGGCCAGTACGATCCAGCCCAGGCCGCGACCAATACCAAACAGTTCGTTGCCGACCCGAGCGTCGTCGCCATTGTCGGACCGCAGATGAGCGGCTCAGGCAAGGCCATGTCGCCGATCGCGTCGGAAGCGAACTTGATGATCATCACGCCCAGCTCGACCAACCCGGACATCACTGACCCGAACTTCGCGGCTCAGTACCGCCCGGGCGGCAAGGCGATCTACTTCCGGACCGTGACCACGGACGCCTTCCAGGGCCCGTACATGGCCAACTACGCCGCGGACGTGCTGAACATCAAGACGGTGTACATCCTGGACGACACGGGTGCGTATGGTGAAGGCATCGCCAACTCGTTCGAAGGCCAGGCCATCGCCAAGGGCATGACCGTGCTCGGCCACGACAAGCTGAACCCGCGCGAGTCGGATTACACGACGATTCTGACCAAGATCAAGGCCATGAATCCCGACGCGCTGTACTACGGCGGGGTGCAGCAAGCCGCGGTCAAGCTGGCCGTGCAGGCCAACGACGTCATGCCGAACGTGCCCAAGCTGGGCGGCGACGGCGTGTACTCGGTGAGCTTCCCGAAGGACGCCGGGCGCGCAGCCGAGAACTGGTACGCAACGATCGCGGCGCCGGACAGCATCGAAGAGCCACAGGCCCAGGACTGGGTGGCCGCGTACACCTCGAAGTACGGCACGCCGCCGCAGGCGTATGCGCTGACCGCGTACAACGCCGTCCTGGTGCTCGAAGACACGATCACCCGGCTGGTCAACGACGGCATGCCGATCACGCGTGACAATGTGCGCGACTATGCCCAGATGACCAATCTGCCGACGATGCAGGGCACCATCTCGTTCGACGACAACGGCGACCTGCAGGAGAAAGTCATCTCGGTCTTCCAGGTCAAGGACGGCCGCTACCAGTACGTCGGCGTCGCGCCCCAGTCGTAGGAGTGAGGAGTGGGGAGTGGGGGTCGAAAGACTAGGCCACTCCCCCGCTCCCCATTCCCCGAACCCCACCCCCCAACATGACGCCCGCTGAAGCCGTCATCCTCCAACAACTGATCAACGGCTTGTCGCTCGGCATGATGTACGCCCTGCTCGCGCTGGGCTTCACCATGGTCTACGGCATCATCGAACTGATCAATTTCGCGCACTTCAACGTGTTCATGTCGGGCACGTTCTTCGGGCTGTGGTTCCTGGCCCTGCTCGGCTACGGCCGAGGCGCGGCGCCGCTCACCGGCGCCACGCTGGCGGTCGTGTTCATCGCCGCATTCGCCGTCACCATGCTGACCACCGGCGTGCTCGGGGTGATCATCGAGCGCATCTGCCTCAAGCCGATGCGCGGCGCCTCGGGTACGGCGCCGATGATCACGACCATCGGCGTCTCACTCATCTTGCAGAGCTTGATCCTGTTCGCGACCAACTTCGCGAACAACGTGCCCTTTCCGTCGTTGGTGCCGGGCGAGCGCTGGGCGATCTTGGGCTCGCCAGTCGAGATCACACTCAAGAACGTGCTGCTATGGGTCTCGGCAATCCTGTTGATGGTCATCCTCGACTACTTCGTGCGCCGCACATGGCTCGGCAAGGCGATGCGCGCCACTGCGCAGGACCCTGAAGCCGCGCGCATGATGGGCATTCGCATCGACGTCATCATCCTGCTGACGTTCTTCATCGGCTCGGCGCTCGCGGGTGCCGCGGCGCTGATCTTCGGCGTGTACTACGGCTTGACCTCGTACATCGTCGGCTACGTGGCTGGCCTGCGCGCCTTCACTGCGGCGGTGCTGGGCGGCATCGGCAACATCCCCGGTGCGGTCCTGGGCGGGCTGGTCATCGGTCTCGTCGAGTCGCTGAGCGGCCAGTTCATCGGGAGCTCGTGGTCCGACGTGGTCATCTTCTCGATCCTGATCTTCGTGCTCGTATTCCGACCGAACGGCCTCATTGGCATGCAGCGGCCGCAGCGCGCGTGAGCACCGTCCCGGCCAACGAAGCACCGGACTCGCTCCAGCCACCGGCGTATGTTGCCGAGCCGTCCGTCGACGCCGCACCGCCCGGGCGACGCTTCGGCCGCGTGCTGCCGTGGTCGCAATGGCCGGCCGCACGACGCACGCTGTTCGGCTGGACGGTCGCGTTCACGCTGCTGGCTGCCCTGCCGCTGGTCGACTCGAACGGTGGCGACCTGGACGGTTTCGCCAACGCGGGCACGTTCGTCCTGCTCGCGCTCGGCCTGAACATCGTCGTCGGCTTCTGCGGCCTGCTCGATCTGGGTTACGCGGCCTTCTTCGCGCTCGGCGCCTATGCCTACGGACTCGCGGCGTCGTTCCAGCTCAAGATTCCGTGGTCCGTGCTGTGGGTGCCGCTGCAATGGCTCGGCCAAGTGGAACAGGTGCGCTTTGGCCAGGGCCAGGTCGCGCAGCTCCACTTCTCGTACTGGGTGATGCTGCCAATCGCGGCGCTGTTGTGCGCCGGCTTCGGATTGCTGTTTGGTATGCCGACACTCCGCCTGCGCGGCGACTACCTGGCCATCGTGACGCTGGGGTTTGGCGAAATCGTGCCAATCGTGCTGCGCAACGCGTCGGGCATCACCAATGGCGCCCAGGGTTTGCCAGGTGTGCGCACGCCCGCCATCTTCGGCTACAGCTTCGGCTTCGACTCGCGGCCGTACTACTACTTGATCCTGGTGCTGGTCGCCGTCGTCGTGTTCGTCAGCTATCGGCTGCAGTTCTCACGCACCGGTCGGGCCTGGCTTGCGCTGCGCGAGGACGAGCTCGCCGCCGGACCGATGGGCATTGATCACACCCACTACAAGCTGCTCGCCTTCGGCATTGGCGCGGGCGTGGGCGGCCTCGCTGGCACGTTCCACGTAGCCAAGCTGACCACGGCTACGCCCGACATGTTCCAGTTCACCGTCTCGACGATCATCCTTGTCATGGTCGTGCTGGGCGGCATGGGCAGCATCCCGGGCGTCGCCATTGGCGCGCTGATCCTGACGGTCTTTCAGGGCATCATCCTGGCGGGCATCAATCAGTGGGCGCATGCGCTCGGCAACATGACCAATACGCCATTTCTGAGATCACTCGACATGACGCAGGCCAATCAGCTGATCTACGGCATCGTGCTCGTGGCGATGATGCTGTATCGACGGCAGGGCCTGATTCCCGCGCGGCGGACCGTCGGCGCACTCACGGTGACGGAGCAGACCACCACGGCCGCGCGCGGCGGGTTCAAGCCATCCTTCGTCATCTCGGAGCCGGATCCAACGCTAAAGCATGGCGAACCACTGCTGGACGTCAAAGGATTGGTCAAGCGCTTTGGCGGCCTGGTCGCCGCCGACCACATCGACCTGGTCGTGTACCCCGGCGAGGTCGTCAGTGTGATCGGGCCCAATGGTTCGGGCAAGACCACGCTGTTCAACATGCTGACCGGCCTGGTCCGACCTGATGGCGGCACGATCACCTACCACGGCCACGGCATCACGCGCCTGCCGCCACACAAGATTGCCGCACTGGGCATCACGCGCACGTTTCAGAACCTGCGCCTGTTCAACAACCTGAGCGTGATGGAGAACGTGCTGGTCGGCCAACACACACGCCTCAAGGGCGGCGCGGTCGCATCGGTCCTGCGCACACCCGGCGTGCGGCGTGAGGAGGCCAGTGCGGTCAGCTGGACGCGTGACGTCGTCGGGTTGTTCGGCAATCGTCTGGTCCCGCGCCTGGATCACGTGGTCTCGAGCCTGTCCTACGCGAACCGGCGGCGCGTCGAGATCTCACGCGCGCTGGCAGGTCGGCCACGCCTGGTGCTGCTCGACGAGCCCGCCGCGGGCATGAATCCGGCCGAGACGCTCGAGCTGATGGACCAGATTCGCAGCCTCAGCAATCTCGGTGTGACCGTGCTGCTGATTGAGCACAAGCTCGAGCTGGTCAATACGATCTCGGACCGTGTGGTGGTGCTCGATTACGGCAAGAAGATCGCCGAGGGCAGCCCGGCCGTAGTCCAGCAGGATCCGCTCGTGATCGAAGCGTATCTGGGGCGCCGCCGCACGCATGCCTGAGCCGATCCTCAAGTTCGACGACGTCCACACGTACTACGGTCCGCTGCACGTCCTGAAGGGCGTGAACTACGACCTGTACGAAGGCGAGATCGTGTGCCTGCTGGGCGGCAACGCCTCCGGCAAGTCAACCACGATGAAAACCGTGCTCGGGCTCGTCAAGCCGACGTCGGGCCAGGTCATCTATCGCGGCGAACGCATCGATCGCCTCGACACCAGTGAGATTATCGAACGCGGGATCGCCGTCGTGCCGGAGGCGCGGCGCATTTTCCCGCGCATGAGCGTGGCCGAAAATCTCGAGCTCGGCGCGTTCGTCCGCCGCCGCGATCGCGCGGGCATGCGCCACGACCAGGACCGCGTGCTCGACCTGTTTCCGCGTCTGCGTGAACGCCGCAACCAGATGGCCGGCACGCTGTCCGGCGGCGAGCAGCAGATGCTGGCCATGGGCCGCGCGCTGATGAGTCGACCGAAGCTGCTGTGCATGGACGAGCCGTCGATGGGCCTGGCGCCGAACCTGGTCGACCAGGTCTTCGACGTCATCCAGGAGATCAATCGCCAGGGCACGACGATTTTCGTGGTCGAGCAGAACGCGAACATCGCGCTGAGCATCGCCCATCGCGGGTTCGTGCTCCAGACGGGCCAGGTCGTCCTGTCCGGCAAGGCCTCGGACCTGTTAGGGACCGAGCTGATTCGCAAGGCGTACCTTGGCGAGACCTGGTCAGCTGACGGCGCGGGCGTAGTAGCCACACCCGTCGCTTAGGGGATGGCATGGGCCGTGCAGCCCCATGGCTCCGAATCCCGTGAACTGGGAGAAGGAGGACATTCCAGCATGCCACTCCGTGGGCAGGGCCTGGTCGAATACGGCTTGATCATCGCGTTGGTCGCAGTCCTTGCGATCGCCGGCCTGATCATTTTCGGACCCGCGATCAGCAACATGTTGAGTAGCGTCAGCGGGTCGGTCTAGTCTCGCGACACGCATCGGTTGCGCGCACTAGCGCCGCGGCCCTAGAACGAGGCGCGCGACCGAATGCGTGAGAGTCTGATCCTCGTCCCGATCGATCTCTCGCCCCTGGGCGAGGCCAAACTGCCCGTAGTCGAGCATTACGCTCGACTGATGCACGCGGGCGTGTTGTTCCTACACGTCCTGCCGCCCGGCACCCTGGATCCAGCGGCGGTTTCGCCGAGCGAAGCTACCGCGCGAACGTATCTCGATACCGTGGCAGCGCGTCTGCGCAACGCGGGCGTGTCCGCCGAGGCGCTGCTGCGTAGCGGCGCGCCCGCGGCCACGATCCTCGGCGAAGCCGTCGCCCGCGACGTCGACCTCATCGTGCTCGGCACGAATATCCGCCGCAGCTTGTCCACGGCGGTGCTGGGCAGCGTCGCCGACCAGGTAGCGCGTTCGGCGCCGTGCCCGGTCTTGCTCGTCCACCCGGAGGGCCGACCTGCCCGCCGACCGCCACTCCGCAACTTCCATGAGGACGCCGAACGCGCCGGCCTCTTGAGTCAGCGCAAACTTGGCCTGCGCACCATCGAGACGAGCCGCATCGTCGGCAGTGTTGGCCGCTCACAGGAGCTCGGGCCGGATTTCCGACCAGCGCGCCGTCAGCGCCGCCGGCCAGACGATGATCGTTTCAAGCGCATCCAGCGCGCCATGGAACAAGGCATGGAGATGCCGCCCATCGACGTCTATAAGCTCGGCTTTGGTTACTACGTGCTGGACGGCCATCACCGCCTCGCGGCTGCACTGCTCAACGGCCAGGTCGAGATCGACGCGAGTGTGACCGAATTTCTGCCCGCGGCCGACGAGCAAGCGCCCGAGCTCTTCGCCGCGCGGCGCGCGTTCGAACAGGCAACTGGCTTGACCGAAGTCGGCGCGGCACGGCCCGAGACATACAGCACCCTGCTGCACGCGATCGAAGCCTATCGCCAGGAGCAGGGACTATCTGAGTTGCGGTTGGCGGCAAATCGCTGGTACGCCACACTGTTTCGGCCGATGTGGCAGACGGTCCGCTCGCGTCAGTTGACAGCGGCCTTTCCTGGCGATCGCACTGCCGACTACATCGCGCGGTTGACAGCCTGGCGCGACGTTGCCGCGCCGCACTCGAGCTGGGAGGACGCCCTGAACGCCTTCGCCGAAGATCAGGCGGCGGTGTGAACCCGCTCTAGCGCCATTTCCGGCAGATCGAGCGTGAGCTCGCGATACGGGTAGACGTTCACGACTTCGGTCCGGCCGACTCTGGTGACGCACGTCTTGCGGCGGTCGTACACGTGCACATGACCATGCAGGTGGTAGCGCGGCTGGAACTTCTCGATGAGCCACCGAAACGCGTCGAACCCAGCATGTGCCGGATCGGCCTGGTCGTGGATGCCGCGCGGCGGCGCGTGGGTGACCAGGATGTCCAGGTAGCGCCCATACCTGAGCTTGTTCCGCCCGACCGCCAATCCAGCTTGCGCCCGACTTTTCGAACTCGGCCCCGCCCTCGGTGGTCGGGGGCGCGTCATGGTTGCCATGAATGGCATACAGCGGCGCATTGAGCTGGCTGACCAGGTAATCCAGATAATGCCCCGGCAAATCGCCACAGCCCAGGATCAAATCAGGCGCCATGCGATCGCGCAGCCCGTCGCCATACAGGCGGCGATCGACTTCATCGGCGACCGCCAGGATCTTCATCGGCCCGCGCTGGTGATACGCCAAACCTGACCTTTGCGCAAGATGTTAACCCTCTGGCTTTGGTTGAGACTCTTGAGCTGCTTTGGTTCGGCGCGAGAAAGAAAGAGCGGCGGCACATGTGCCGAGGAATCACAACAGCGGGCCGTCACCTCAGAGCAAAAGCGTGCGTTCTACGTGCCACAAGAATCCCCGTCCGAGAGGAATTGTCAGTAACGCCGTGCCGATCATCGCGGTCTCCAATCAAAAGGGTGGCGTCGGGAAGACGACCAGCACGCTCAATCTTGGCGCCGCGTTGCGCGAGATGGGCAAGCGCGTGCTCCTGGTCGACCTCGACCCTCAGGGCAGCCTGACTGTCGCTTCTGGCATCCTCGACGTCGATACCGTTCGTACGGCCATCGGCGATCTGCTGATCGCCCGCGTCCAGGGCGCATCGGCCAGCATCACCGATGCGATCGTCACCAGCCCGTGTGGGCTCGAGCTGGTGCCTGGCAATTCCATGCTCAGCGCTGCCGAAATTACTCTGGCATCCGCACAACAGCGCGAAGCCGTGCTCACAGACACACTGACGCCGGTTCTCGACCGCTACGACTACGTCCTGATCGACTGCCTGCCCAGCCTGGGCTTGATGGCGATCAACGCGCTGCGCGCCGCGACCGGCGTCGTCATTCCCGTCCAGGCCGATTTCCTGGCCGTCCAGGGCCTCGCGCAAATCCTGGAAACCATCGGCGCAGTGCGACAGCAGCTCAATCCTGGCCTGGCGATCTACGGCGTGCTGCTCACCATGGTCGACTCGAAAAAACGCCACGCGCAGCGCGTCGTCAGCACCGTCCGACACAGCCTCAAGGGCCAGGTGCCGGTCTTCGACACCGAGATCGCCCAGCACGTGGCGCTCAAGGAAGCCGCCGAAGCCGGCCAGAGCATCCTGCGCTATCAGGGCAACTCCGCGGCGGCGGATATGTACCGCGACCTGGCGCGCGAAGTCGCGCGCGCCGCGGGTGACCTGTCGGCGACGGCCGAGCCACGCCGCCGAGGCATGATGGCCGAGGCGTCGCGCCTGTGGCGTGGCTTCACCCGCTCGCGAGGAACGTTGACTGGTGCCACTGAAGCCCACGGTGCGTGAGCCCGATCGAGGGCTACGCTTCCTCGAAGAGAAGCTCAGCGTCTACGTCCAGGGGCCATCGCAGACGCGCCGCAACCCGGCGCTCGACCTGCTGACCGGCCGCGTCCCGGATACGCGCTTCCAACCAGCCCCAGCACCAGCACAGCCGACGCCGCACGAGTCGCAGCCAGCGACGCTGGTGCTGCCCAGGCCCGTGCTCCCAGCCTCGGTCACGCACGCGCCGTCGGGCGCCATAGGCCGTTCGGCCTCGCCGTGGCTAGTGCCCGTTGCTCCGGCCGCTCAGACGCGCGTGCGGCTCATCGCACCGCCACCAACACGCCCTTCGCCCATCGCACTCGTGCCTCGGGCGCTGGCGGTTATGGTCGTCGGCGGCGTTGCCCTGGGCCTGGGCCTGGTCGTGCGCAGTATGCGTTCGGAGCCTGCTGTCGCCAGTACGCGCATTGAGATCGTCACCCCGGTGGCCGCCGCGCCGACCGCCGTGGTCGTGCCGACAATCGTCGCCGCGCCCACGCTGGCGCCGACCGCCGCGCCGACCCTCGCACCCCTGGTTCAGCCAACCACGCCGCCTGCGCCAGCCATGGCTGACCAGTTCCGCCTGATGACCGACGAGCGCTTCGCCGCGCCTACGCTGCCCTGGCGCAGTCAGCCGAACAGCACATCCTGGCTTGCCGATGGCGCCTACCACCTCACGCCGCGCGACGCCGGACGGTTCGTCGCGCTCAGCGTGCCGGGCGCGACCAACCTGGGCGACGTGGTCGTGTCGGGCTCGTTCCGCAAAGTCGAAGGGCCAGCCGGCGGCGGCTACGGGCTGATCATTCGCGACCAAGCACCGGCGTCGCGCGACGGTCTCGGCCAGGATGGACGCTATTACGTGTTCGAGATCGGCGACCGCGGCGAGTTGGGCGTCTGGCTGCGCGATGGCGACACCTGGCTGGACCTGCTGCCCTGGACCGCCAACGACGTCGTCAACCCCGGCACCGCACGCAACGAGCTCACGGTTTCCGCTATCGGCGACACGATGAGCTTCGTCGTGAACGGCGTCCCCGTTTCCAGCCAGCGCGACACGGTCCTACACCGCGGCGGCGTCGGCCTGTTCACCGGCGGCGATGGCAACCACGTCGCCGTCGAGCGGCTGACCGTCCGCGTCCCGCGCTAAGGTTCGGTACTGACCGTGTATTGCGCCGGCACGTAGCCCTCGACGCCGTCGGGGGCTTTCACGTGGTGCCACGTTTGGCCATCGCCCTCGACATCGACGTCGACGATGGTCAGCGGCGTGCGGTCCGGGTAGGCCTTGATGCGATCGGCCATGACCGGCGTCTTGCGCAGATAGACTCCCTCGCCGTCGGTGTTGCCCACGAACACTTTCTCGAGCGCCGGCTCACTGGTCGACGTCGGCTTGGCCACCGGCGAGGGACTCGCTACCGCCGCGGCTGAAGGTTTGGCCGCCACGGGCGAAGGCGCCGTTGTCGCCGGAGCCGAGGTCGTCGGCGCGGGCGTTGGTCCTGCCTGATTTCCGGGCAGAATGCCGCACCCGCTCACGAGCAGCGTGTTCACCAGACACGCGCCCACCACTTGCCATCGCCAACCCATCATCACGATCGAGCTAGCCGCGCGACTGGGCGAGCTCGGCGAACGCCGCCTCGGCTGCCTCTAGTGTGCGGTCGACGTCAGCGTCGGAGTGCTGGGTCGAGATGTAGAACTTCTCGTTGGGGTTGACCAGGATGCCGCGTTTGAGCAGACCAATCGCCCACTGCAGGCCGAGCTGCGTGTCAGCGGTGAGCAGATCGGCCCAGCTGCGCAGGTCCTCGCGTTCGGTGAAGCGCACGCCGAACACCGCGTCTTCACCCGGCGTCTGCGCGGCAAAACCGTAGCGTGCCCCAAGCGCCTTGATCTCGCGCCGCAGACGTCCGCCGATATGGTGCAGGTGCTCGTACGTGCCTGGGCGTGCGAGCACGTCCAAGGCCGCCAGGCCAGCCGTCGCGGAAATCGGATTGCCGTTTAGCGTGCCGCTGGCCCAGACCAGGCGCGAGCGCTCGCTGCGCCGCGCATCGAGTCCGGCCATGACGTCCGAGCGGCCGGCGATCGCGGCCATTGGGAAGCCACCGGACATGGCCTTGCCATAGGTGGCCAGATCGGGCAGTACGCCGTACTTCTCCTGGGCGCCGCCCCAGGCGATCCGGAAGCCGGTCACCACCTCGTCGAAGATCAGCACGATGCCGTGCTTCTCGGTCACCTCGCGCACTGCCTGGAGGAAGCCGGGCACGGGCACCAGGACGCGCTCGAGCGGCTCGACAATGACCGCGGCCAGCTCAGCCGCGTTCTCTTCGATGATGTGCACTGCTCGTGCACCGTCGTTGAACGGTGCTACCAGGACCTGGCCGCGCAGCGCGTCGGGAATGCCCATCGAGTCGCGATTCGCGCTTGGGTAGGCGCTTGGCTGGCTGGGCACGGTGCCCCACAGGCCGTAGTCGTGCATGCCGTGCCAGCCGCCCTCGAATTTGAGGACTTTGTCTCGGCCGGTTTTCGCCCGCGCGATGCGCAGGGCGAAGAACGTGGCTTCAGTTCCGGAGCCGGTGAAGTGGACCTGGTCGGCGCACGGGCAGCTCTCGACGAGCCGCTCGGCCAACTTGATGACTGGCTCGTTCAAGAAGTAGTAGGTGGAGCCTTTGGGCAGCTGGCATTCGACTGCCGCCACCACATCCGGATGGGCGTGGCCCAGCAGGGCAGGTCCTGATCCAAGGTGGTAATCGATGAAGTCGCGCCCGTTGACGTCGGTGACATGGCTGCCGTGGCCCTCGGCGACCACGACGTTGACTTCGGGCGGCAGTACGAACAAGCCTAGCCCGCCGCCCGCGATGTAGCGGTTGGCGCGCTCGAGCAGATCTAAGGATCGGTCCTGGGCGATGGCCATAGCCTGGCTAGCGTACCGCCCCGATCACGCCGTCACGCGAGCTGACAGCGTCTCGCCAAACGTGCCCGCACCGCGATGACCACTGGCACCCCCGCCACCATTGGCGAAGCTGGCGCAGCAGCGCCGCTCGTTGCTCGACATTGCCAAAACCATCCACGGACCTCGGCCTGAACCCAACGCACCTCTCGGTACCCGCCACACCTCACACACGTGCTTGCCCCTGTGGTTTGCCGAGCCGCGCGCGGGCGAGCAGCGGACCGACGGCGCGTAGCGCCACGAGGGACGCGGTTGAGCGAAAAGCGCGCGGCGG
>WNFV01010354.1_pt1 | contig 22870 bp, 17 predicted proteins | sample 5400101 | NCBI WGS metagenome assembly WNFV01 (sample SAMN13153361, study PRJNA577476) | soil metagenome | isolation source: 115 cm soil or saprolite under grassland replicate 1 | place: USA:California | collected 2016-06-15 | reverse complement strand
GGAGTCCTTGATCGAAAGCGAGCTGTTCGGACACGAGAAGGGGGCCTATACCGGCGCCGGCAGTCGACACGTCGGTCTGATAGAAGAAGCTCAGGGCGGGACAGTGTTCTTCGACGAGTTTGGGGAATTGCCGCAGAGGATTCAGGTGAAGCTGCTGTGTCTGTTACAGGACCGCTGCATAAGGCGCGTCGGATCGACCAAGCCGATCCAAGTCGATGTGCTGGTAGTCGCGGCGACAAACCGCGATCTGGACGCGATGGTTGCCTCCGAACAGTTCCGCGACGACCTGATATACCGCTTCGACGAGCAGATCATGAGTCCGCCCCTGCGCCTGCGCCGCGAAGACATCGCATTGCTGGCCCTGTCGCCGCTAGTGGCGGGCATGGAATTCAGAATCGCGTTCGAGCGTCTGACGATTGACGAAAAGGCGGTCGCGGACGCTATTGAAGCGACAATGCCGTGCGAGGTAGCGGATGGGCGCGCCGATTTGGCAGGGAAGTGTGTCGTGAAAGAGACCTGGGAGCAGCGGGAACTGAGACATGAAGAAGAGACCAAGTCGCAACTGTTGGAGGCTCTCCGAGTTTGCGACTGGAACCAGGCCGCGGCGGCGAGGGAATTGGGCATGAGCAGGCAGGCTTTCTGGAAACAACTCAAACGCAATTTGCCACTGCGCTTAATTCCCTTTTGATGATAGAAGCGTTTCTGGCACTGGTAGGCGCCGATAAGTCGAATGAATTCAATGCGCCGGTTCAAGTAGAACAGGGGCTTTCATCAAAATTGCGGGAGACCCATAAAATGGCCGAAAGTGCAAATCTGAACCATATTAATGGCCGCATTAATGGCCGCGCGTACAGATTCTGCGGCTGATTAACGAAGGCTTCGAGCATCACCGCGATCTTCTCCACCTGCGGGCGTGGCGCTCCCGATCAAGACGTGTGCATTCGGTGAAGAGGCGCGGTTTGGAATTTCGCGAATGCGCCAGCCAGCCGAAGGCGCACTATCGGACAGGCGCCTCGCTTTTGATCAAACTTAAGAGTGAGATATCATCCGCCCCGATGAAACCGGGACGTGGTAGCCGGACAGCAGTACTTGTTTGCATGGGGCGCGCCGTGGCTCATGGAATGACCACCGAGTCGAGGTTCGCCGACCCGACCGCCTTCGCGCTGTTGCCTGATGACGCGCGAGCGCGCGTCGAACGTTTTCGCGCCGGCGCAGTGCCAAAAGGCATACGCGCCCACCTCGAGCATACTTACTTGGATAGACACACCAAGGTCATGGTCGCACGCACCGTCGCGATCGACGACGCGGTGCGCGAGGCCTCCTCTCCACAACTCGTCATCCTTGGCGCAGGCCTCGACGGCCGCGCTTGGCGCATGCCCGAACTGAGCGAGACAACCGTCTTTGAAGTCGACCATCCGGACACGCAGCGCGAGAAGCGGGAGCGCGTCGCCGCGCTGACACAGGCAGCCCGCGATGTCCGATTCGCGCCGGTCGACTTTACCCGCGACAATCTCGACGATGTTCTCGCTGCCGCTGGTCACGATCCAATACTATCGACGACCTGGCTCTGGGAGGGAGTGGTCATGTATCTCGCCCCCGCCGATATCGAAGCCACACTTGCAATCATCGATCATAGATCGGCGGCCGGAAGTCGCTTGATCGTTGCGTACCACTGCCCGGCGTTTATGCTGCGGCTCATTGGCCCCGTCGTGCGCCGGCTCGGTGAGCCGCTACGCTCGTCATTCACAGCCGATAAGATGCGGACGCTGCTTGCCAAATATGGGTTCAGAGTTGTCTGGGATGCCGATCTGCCCACGATCGGCGGCGCGATGTCCGCGGAGATCGCCCAGGCGACGCGAAGGTGGAAGCACTTGCGGATCGTGACCGCGGACCGCCCAGCTAGCCGGAGGGAGGCTTCGGTGCTTGTGTCTTAGATGTAAGCGTTCATTGGATGGCATCACCTGAGAAAGAGGTGGAGTGAATGATGTCAAGAAGTTTTATAGATCACCCCTGCATAGTCTTTCTGTAAGGCCCGAGCGCGGTTGGGAAAACAACCCTTGCGGCGGCGCTCGCACGCGAATGCGGCGCTGCGGTCATTCCGGAGTTGGACGGCAGTGAGATGCCGGCAATCACAGAGTCTGCCGCCTGGTTCATGGATAGGCATGCAGCGCTTTGGCAACAGGCGCGCGTGCTCGCCTCCAGTTCCTCCTTTGTGGTCTTGGACGGCGATCCCTTCAAGGGGCTCCCGGATTATGTGCCCGGCAACATAATCCGGGACAAGCAGTCGCGGAACGCCGCCGAAGAACTCAAAGGCGCGGACGTGCGAGCGGACCCAATCGTGAAGCTGTTGCGTGAAAGTCGCTTCGGCGTAGGTGTAGTTGGAGGCGCCGAGCACGGCGACGAAGATGTTCGCCTCACGGACTTCGCCACTCAACGCGTCAATGACCGGAACGGTCGGGCCGCAATAGTCAACAAACAGCTTGTCGCCCGGGGCATGCGTCTGGCGCATCGTTGGCGAAAGACGATGCCGCCATTCGCGATAGAGAACGCAGAGGTGCGAATAGCTGTAATGGTCGATGGGATTAGCTTGAGCGTACTCTTCCCAGAGAAGCTGAAGAGTGACGCCTTTGCGGCGCAGCTCCTGATGAAGCTCGGCGAAATTCGGTAAAGGTGTTGTGGGCAGGTTGGCTGCCGGCGCCGGTTGGAGCTTCAGCGCCAGCGCGTCCTCGTCGAGATCGGCCGGCGGCGGCCATCCGATTCCGGCGGCGGCGGCGAGTTGCAGGTACTTGCTGACGACCCCAACGGAGAGGTTGAGACTGCGGGCAATCTCTCGGAGAGAAAGTCCCGCATCGTGTCTGAGCCGTAGAATGTCTTTGATCTGACGCATGACAAGCCTGTCGGCTGGCATCTGAGCAGTCCTCCTTGGAATGAAAATTGGAGGACAGCGTCAACGACCAGCTTTAGATTTGCCAGCAAGCTAAGGAGGGCGAGGTCAGGTGTTCACGATCGCAATAATGGTGTTCACGATGATAATTCTGGTGTTCACGATCAATAATTTTCGCGTTCACGATCAATAATTCCAGTGTTCACGATCAATAATTTTCGCGTTCACGATCCGTCAGAATATGCAAACTGTATGCAAAGGTATGACGCAGCAAGTGCGGCGTAATCTCGACTGACGCAAATCGCCCGTACTTTTTGACGATCCATGCCACTCCGTCAACAGTCAAAGAGCCGCGCTGGCCGACAAAGACAGAGCTCGATTTCGATTTTCTCTGCGACTCTCAAAAGTGCTCCTGCAGCAACGCTGTTGAGAGAGATTGGGGTAAACAAGAGATGTTTTGGAAGACTGTCATGGCATTTCCTGAGCCTCTACATTTGAATCTGAGCGATGCCCCTTCCGGAAGCGCGGTTTCATAGGCCTCGGCTTCCGTGTGGCGACGATCCACCCCGGAAATAGCAGTATGGCGTAAGAGAGCGTTCTCAGCTGTTACTCATCTCTGAGCACGACGTTCGGGTCTAGCCGCGATGCGCGCCACGCCGGCAGCCAACTGGCGACCACCGCCACGGCAGTAATCGTCGCGATCACAAAGGCGATCGTCACGATATCTGTCGGTTGCACACCAAACAGCAGGGACGCAATCAGCCGATTTACGGCAAGCGCCCCTGCAAGGCCAATGGCGGCGCCGATCGCCGTGACCTGAAGCCCTTGCTTCATGATCTGTGTGAGCACGTGGGAGCGAGTTGCGCCAAGGGCGACCCGTATGCCGATCTCGCGCCGGCGCTCCGTCACCATGTAGGAGAGCACACCGTAAATGCCGATGGCTGCCAGTAGCAGCGCCAGTCCGGCAAATGCGCCCAATAGCTGCGCCAAGAGGCTCGGTCGGCTAATCGATTCGGCGAACACCGAATCCATGTCGCGAAGCCGCACGATGGGAACCCCGGCGTCCAGTTCCCGCACTACCTGCTCGATCGTCCCTGAAAGTGCGGCCGGTGGCAGAGTCGTCCGCATCACCACATTCATACTTGGTGGAGAGACACCGTGCTGGTCAAGGGATACGTAAAGTTCAGTTCCTGCCGGGCGCTCCACCCCGCGCTGCCTGACGTCCTTGGCCACTCCGATCACCGTATGCCAGGCATCATCGCTGGCGCCAAACAACCTACCCGGAGGCCGCAGACGCTGGCCAATCGGGTTCTGCCCCCTCCAGATCCTTTTCGCCAAAGTCTCATTGACGATCACCGCCTTGCCTTGGGACGCGTTGTCGGTTCGCTCGAAGCCGCGGCCGGCGATGATCGGGATGCCCATCGTCCCGAAATAGTCGCCCATGACGAATTGGTAGTAGTCGATGTTTTCAAAGGGCTTTCCATCGTAGGAGCTGTAATTCTCGATAGGAGTAGCGATCGCATCGGGAGTTCTATTCGGCGGCAGACCCGACATGGCAGCCGTTCCCAGTACGCCCGGTACGGAGCGAAGCCTGTCGAGGACGCGTTGATATGCCTGCGCGCGTGTGACGGGTTCTGAATTCGCCATTGGCAATGTCATGGAGAACGTCACCAGCCGCGACCGGTCAAATCCTGCATCCACCTTCGTGAGGTTGTAGACTGTCTGAACTAGCAAACCCGCTCCAATAACCAGCATCACCGCGAAAGCGACTTGGGCTATCAGGAGTCCACGACGGGCGTAGTGACGCCGGGCGCCGCTGGCCCCCCTGGCGCCCTCCTTCAGCGCAGTCATCATGCTACTCGTTCGCCGCCGCCCGAGCGACACGAACCCGACAAGCAGGGCCGTCCCAGTCGAGAGGCCGAGCGCAATCAGCAAAACGGGAAAATCGATTGTCAGCTCACTCGTCCGCGGGACGCTGGTCGGGTAGGCACGGATCAGCGCCCGCACGCCAGCGCTGGCTAGCCACAGACCCAGAATGCCACCGGCTCCAGACATCAGCGCGCCTTCGGTTACCGCCTGCCGGAGCAGCCGGCCGCGGCTGGCGCCAAGAGCAGCGCGGACTACAAATTCACGTCTGCGTGAACTGGCGCGAGCCATCACCAGGTTCGCAAGATTCGCGCAGACGATGAGCAGCACGAATCCCACGGCGGCCTGCAGAACCCAGATCGGGCGGCTGGCATTCCCAACGATCGCGTCCTGTAAAGCCCGCAATTGGAGCGTGTGGTCTACCGAGCGCAGGGGACGGTTCGTGGGGACATGGTCTGTGGCGCCGACACGCTCGCCCCAGTTTTCGAGGAATGCGCTCAGCTCCGTCTGTGCCATCCCAGCAGTGACGCCGTCTTTCAGTCGCGCAATGACGTAGAGGACGTGGGCCCCGCGTTGCCGGGCCGTATTCGGGTGGAGCCAGAGGGGCAACCAAACCTGAGTGTGGTTATCCATGACGTCGGCCCCGGGCGGCATAATGCCCACGATTTCGTGGGGCCGGCCCTCGATTTCCACCTTTTGTCCAACGAGTGGTCGTCCTCCGAACGCTGTTCGCCACAATTCGTGCGAGAGAATTGCGATCGGTGGCGGTAGGGTCCCGGTCCAGCGGGCGGTTTCTTCATCGCTGAAAAAGCGTCCCTGCTCCGGCTGAATACTGAGTGCCTTGAGCAAATGCGCATCGACGGAGATCGAGGGCGCCCGCAGAGGTCGATCCCCTGCCGTGACGTTGACCTCGCCGGTTGTGTACGCCGCGCCGCCGGTCGAATATGCGCCAACCGCCGCGAACGACTGGTTCATCTGGCGGAACTCGGTGTACTCTGGCACAGAGAGCGCATTTCGGGCGCCCCCAATGGCCGGAGCTTCTGCAGTCAGATACATCAGCTGATCGGGTTTTGGATAGTCGAGGGGCCGCAGCAGCACTCCATGCACGACCGTGAACATGGCGGTGTTTGCTCCAATGCCCAGCGCCAGCGTCAGTACAGCCGCCAAGGTGAACCCCGGCCGCTTCAACAGCGTTCGCGCGCCGTAGCGCAGGTCTTGCCACGTTGCTTCCAGCCAGCGTCCGCCGCGCACATCGTAGCCCTGCTCCTTGATGCGGCTGAAGCGCCCGAATTGCCGCTCGGCCTCGCGCCGCGCTTCTTCCGGCGCCATCCCGCGGCGGACATTCTCTTCGGCGCGCAGTTCAATATGGAAGCGCATCTCCTCCGCAATTTCGTCGTGAATTTCGTCCGACCGCCATAGCGCCCGCAGCCGCCTAAAGAAATACCGCAACACTGTCATAGTCTTACTCCTTTAGCTGGCCTCCAGGATCTTACGCACTGCTACTGACAAGTATTCCCAGTTAAATTCCTCCACCCGGAGTTGTTTACGGCCGGCGCGGGTCAGTTTGTAGAAGCGAGCCCGGCGGTTGTTCTCAGACGCGCCCCACTCACTCTTGATCCAGCCGCGCTCCTCGATGCGATAGAGGGCCGGGTAGAGGGTACCCTCCTCGACCGTCAGCATGTCCTCGGCTAGTTGCCGGATGCGTTGCCCGACGCCGAATCCGTGCATTGGACCTAACGAGAGCGCCTTGAGCACGAGCATGTCGAGCGTGCCCTGCGGCAGGTCCGGTTTACGCTTGGTCATAGTTCCTCCTTTTTGCTTCTAGGGAAGAGATAATGCGACACTCCCCCCTAGAAGGTCAAGGAGAAAGAAACGGATGGCGTACATTTATCGTGGATACCTCGCGCTCCGTTTATACATGAAGTTGGCGACTACGACAGTTAGACGGATCCAGGCGCTGCATCGTCACGCACGCCAGTCATGGCTTGCCATCCGCGCTGCAGTCCTGCCGAGCGCATTCGAATAAGGAAGTATGCAGCGCAGATCCACAGTGAGCTTTCGGCGAGCCGTCTGGATTTTTATCATAAGCAGATCAAGACAACTCGCCGAAAGCTCACACTGCGCCGAAACAGGCGCGCCTCTCATTAAAGCGCCGCCCGTATGGGTCGATAATTTTTTCGCTTTCGCGCCAACCAAACTGCGCGCCTCGTGTCTATGTAGACGACTTCAAAAAAGGATGAGAATCGGTGATCCATGAAGATAAGTTGATCGAGCCATCTCGAAAGGAGATAGTGATGAAACTGTTTTGCTTAATTATTCTGCTGGCGCTCGCCAACTCGTCCGCGTCCTCCGGATATGCTCAAGACGATCCGATCAAAGTAAAGACCAAAGGCGGCGTGACGATCATAAAGGACAAGACGAAGCCTACACGGAGAGAGCTTGAGGCGGTTTTTGAGCAGAGGATGAAGGCTGCTAAGGATCTGAATTTCGACGCGCAAATGGCCCTGATCTCGCCGGAATACACGGCCATATTGGCGAACGGAACAACTTGGAAGTATGAGCAGATAAGGGACCACATCCGGCGGCTCTACGAACAAACCGTGAGAACGGAGAACTACACTTGTGAGATCAAGATTGAGGAGCTAACGGTTCGCGGCAATGAAGCGATCATCGAGGCGCGACAATACTGCCCTCGAGAGCAAAGGCTGAGAGATGGCAAGATCCACGATGTGTATACCAGCGTTTTGCAGACCGAAACGTGGGTCAAAACGGCGGGTGGTTGGAAGCTGAAGAGGGTCGAGAACGAAAGAGATCAAGTCATCGAGGTTGATGGGAAACCAGCCAATCCAGATGACACACCAAAAAAGCCGAACTAAACATATGCGGACATTATTTCAAGACATGCGCTTCGGCGTGCGAATGTTGATTAAGCAATCTGGCTTCACATTGATTGCTGTGCTCACACTTGCGCTGGGCATCGGCGCGAATACGGCTATTTTCAGCGTGGTCAATGCAGTGTTATTGCGAGCGCTGCCTTACCCGGAACCGGAGCGGCTCGTTCGTTTCTGGGAAAGCAATCCGGGGCGCGGTTGGCTGAATTTCGCAGTTTCGGCGCCCAATTTCACGGATTGGCGGAAGCAGCAGTCGGTTTGCGAGCAACTCGCGGCCTACGAATCCAACTCGTTAAATTTCACCGGCGGCGGCGAGCCGGAACGAGTGGCGGCGCTGAGCGTGACGGCGAATTTCTTTTCGGTATTGGGCGTGGCGCCGGCGCACGGACGGAATTTTCTGCCCGAAGAAGAACAGTCCGGGCGCAACCACGTCGCCATCTTGAGCGATGGGTTATGGGGCCGGCGCTTCGGCGCTGATCCAAACTTGATTGGGCGCCAGATTCAGTTGAGCGGCGAGAGCTACACGGTCGTGGGCGTGACGCCACCGGGCTTTCAGCTTACACAGGGCACAGAATTATGGACGCCGCTGACCTTAGTGACTTTAAACCCGGCAGGCGCAAATCGAGCCACCAATCACAACCTATCCGTTATTGGGCGACTCAAGCCCGGCGTCAGCCTCGCGCAAGCGCAAGCTGCGATGGATACCATTGCGCGCCAGCTCGAACAGCAATATCCGGAATTGAATACCGGCTGGGGCGTGCGGATGAGCGCGTTTTACGATTGGATTGTGCCGGAACAAATCCGACGGTCTATGCTCACGCTCTTTGCAGCGGTTGGCTTCGTGCTGTCGATCTCCTGCGCGAACGTAGCGAACCTGTTGCTGGCGCGGGCTTCGGCGCGGCGCCTGGAGATGGCGATTCGCGCCGCGATGGGCGCGAGTCGTTGGCGCGTGACGCGGCAATTGCTGACCGAAAGCCTGTTGCTCTCGACGCTCGGTGGATTGGTCGGATCGTTGCTTGCGTTCTGGTGTACAAACCTCATCAAGGCCAGCACAGCGCTCAATATTCCGCGTCTGAATGAAACGCGTCTTGATGTGAAGGCGCTTGGCTTCACCTTCCTCATTGCGCTTGGCGCCGGACTGATCTTCGGCTTAGCGCCCGCGTGGCAAGCGTCCAGGCTCGCGCTTAACGAAACGCTCAAAGAAGGCGGACGCAGCGGCGGCGGCAAGCGTCAGCGATTGCGCGGCGCGCTGGTCGTCGCTGAAGTCGCGCTCGCGCTCATGCTGCTCGTCGGCGCCGGGTTGATGATTCGCAGCTTCACGCATCTGCAAAACGTCCCGCTCGGCTTTGCGCCGAACCACGTGCTGACGATGCGGCTCACCTTGCCCACGGCGAAGTACGGCCAGGGCGCGCCGCGAGTGAATTACTTCGATCAATTGCTGCAACGGCTGCGCGCCACGCCGGGTGTGATAGACGCCTCGGCGGTCATCAACCTTCCTCTCGCCGGCGGCGGCAGCTGGGCAGAGGAAGTAACGCTTGAAGGGCGCGATGCGGCGCAGGGCGGAACGCCGATTCCTGCTGAAGTGAACGCTGTGACGCCGCGCTACTTTCACACGATGGGCATCCCGCTGCTGGCAGGCCGCGATTTCACGGAGCAGGATCGCGGCGCGTTTTGGCTTGGCGAATCGCCATGGACGTTGATTGTGAACGAAACTTTCGCGCGCCGCTACTGGCCGAATGAAAATCCCATCGGCAAACGTTTCCGCTTCGGCGGCAACGTCTTCGGCACAGTCATCGGTGTGGTGGGCAATGTGCGCAGCCTGAGTCTTGAGAGGGAAGCGCAGCCGGCGTTCTATGTTTCTTACGGTCATTTCAGCATGCCTGCGCTCACCCTAGTGGTCCGCGCCAGCGCGCCGCCGGAGGCGATGACGGCGGCGTTGCGCGCGCAGGTTTATGCGCTCGACCGCGACCTCCCGGTCTACAACATTCGCCCGATGGAGCAGATCGTTTCCAATGCCGCGGGGCAGCCGCGCTTTCAAACCCTGTTGCTGGGGCTGTTCGGCGCGGCGGCGTTGTCGCTGGCCGCGATCGGCATTTACGGCGTGATGGCATACACCGTCACACAGCGTACGCACGAAATCGGCGTGCGGATGGCGTTGGGCGCGCGAACGTGCGACGTGCTGCAACACGTCTTAGGACAAGGGATGAAGCTCGTACTCATGGGCGCGACCCTCGGACTCGCGGGCGCGTTCGTCGCAGCGCGCGCGCTCAAGAGCATGTTGTTCGGTGTGAGCCCCGCCGACCCGTTGACGTTCGCGGCAGTAACGGTCTTTCTCGCGCTCGTCGCTTTTGCAGCGTGCTGGATTCCGGCGCGGCGGGCAACGAAGGTTGATCCACTGGTCGCGCTCCGACACAACTGAACTATACAGCGAGGTCATCCGTGTCCCAGCAGTGAACCCTCGTGAAAAAAGAAAATATTTGAGCTCAAGTCTTGGCGTTCGTCTTTGCCTGGCGTAGGATCGGCGCGATCGGCGCCTATGAAAAACAACGATGACATCCCCACCACTGATGCGACCGAGATCAAGCAGCTCATCAATCACGTCAAACAAGGGAAACTCGATCAGGGCGACGCGCTATTGATCGAGAAACTGCGATGCGCTGGACATCAACATGGGTTAGAGCAGTGGGGGATTTCAAGGAACTCCCGCAATTTTGGTGAGGCGCTTCTGGCCAGAAAGCGCTAAACGCTTCCTCGCTCAACATCTTGGCTCAAAAATGATCACCAAAATTGCGGATGAACCAATTTCAAATGAGCGCGCGACCACAATCCATTGTGGTCCGCATTCGCCCTCGCCTACCAACCATCGAGCTATCTCGCCGGGCGTCTCACCCTGACACAGTTCTTTTACTCTCGTTCGGCTGACCTTTGGGCATGTATTGGGTAATGCCCCTATGCGGCGCGCACAAATCCGTCGCCTCCCAACCGAAGGCGGATCTCCTGCAAGGCACGCTCGACATGCTCATCCTCAAGGCTCTCAGCTTAGGGCCGCTCCACGGCTACGGCATCATCCAGCGCATTCGGCAGTTGTCTGACGAACTGCTCGAGGTCGAGCAAGGATCTCTCTACCCGGCGGTCTACCGGACCCTGGCAGCGCGGCTGGATCAGTTCCAAGTGGGGGGTGACTGAGACCGGACGCCGCGCCAAGTTCTACACGCTTACTAAAGCAGGGAGTAAACAACTCACCGCCGAAGAAGAGAGCTGGGATCGGCTCGCCCTGGCCATTGCGAAGGTCAGAAAAGCAGTCTGAGGAGGCTGATCATGGAATGGTTCAATATTCTCAGGGCGCGGCTGCGCGCCCTATCATGGAATGGTTCAATATTCTCAGGGCGCGGCTGCGCGCCCTGTTTCGGCGCGAAAGCGTCTTGCGGGACATTGAAGAAGAATTGCGTGTCCACGTCGAGATGGAGACGGAGACGAATATCAGGCGCGGGATGCCGCCAAACGAGGCGCGAGCCGCCGCTCTGAAAAGTTTCGGCAACGTGGGCCGGAACACTGAACTCGGCTATGACATTCGCGGCGGGGGATGGTTAGAAACGCTCTGGCAAGACCTGCGCTTCGGCGCCCGAATGTTACTGAAACAACCGGGCTTCAGCTTGATTGCTTTATTGACGCTGGCGCTGGGCATAGGCGCGAACACGGCGATTTTCAGTGTAGTGAATGCGGTGTTGTTGCGGCCTTTGCCGTATCGCGAAGCCGAACGCATCGTCGCCATTCAGGAACTCAACAAAGAAGGTAAGCGTTCGCAGGTGACGCCGGCCAACTTTCTGGACTGGCGCGCGCAACAGACTACGTTTGCGAGCCTCGCGGCCATCCTAACGCGGCGGGCGAATCTGGCGCTAACCGCGGAAGCGGAGCGCATCAATCTGGCCGTGGTTTCGGCCAATTTCTTTGACGTTTTCGGTCTTCACGCCGAGCGCGGGCGCTTGTTTGCGGCGGCTGATGAACAGGCCGGCCATGCGCCCGTCGTCGTCGTCAGTCACAGTTTGTGGCAAAGCCGTTTCGGCGGCGCCAATGATCTCGTGGGCCGCAACGCCACGATCGACGGCAAGAGTTACACCGTCGTCGGCATTGCGCCGCAGGGGTTTCAATATCCCCACGAGACGGAGGCGTGGCTACCACCGCTGAGGCTTGCGCCGGAATGGAATGAGCGCATGGATGTGACGCAGGCTCGCGGATTTGGTTATCTGAGCGCGGTGGCGTTGCTCAAACCGGGCGTATCGCTCGCGCAAGCCGCCGGCGAAATGGAAACCATCACCGCGCGTTTGCGCCGGCAATATCCCGACACCAACAACCCCCGCTTCAACCGCGTCGTCTCCCTGCAGAAGCATCTGGTCGGAGAGACCGATACGATGCTGTGGCTGCTGTTTGGCGCAGTCTGTTTCGTCTTGCTGATTGCCTGCGCCAACGTAGCGAATTTGTCGCTGGTGCGCGCCGCCGCGCGACAGAAAGAGATGGCGATTCGCGCGGCGCTCGGCGCATCGCGCGGGCGTGTAATCGGGCAACTGTTGACTGAAAGTACGTTGCTGGCGCTGGCGGGCGGCGCGCTCGGATGGATGCTTGCCGTGTGGGGCGTAGAACTGATGACCAGGCTCTTGCCGCGGGATTTCCCCCGTCTGCGCGAAATCAGCCTCGACTGGCGCGTGCTTCTCTTTACGCTGCTGGCGTCTGTGTCGACGGGCATACTGTTCGGACTGGCTCCGGCTTGGCAAAGCGCAAAGACAGATGTTCACGAAACCTTGAAAGAAAGCGCGCGAGGCGCGACGGGCGGTTGGCGGCAGCATCGTTTGCGGCATCTGTTGATCGTCGCCGAAATTGCGTTGTCGCTTGTGTTGCTGGTCGGCGCAGGCTTGTTGTTGCGCAGCTTCACGCATTTGCAGTCGGTCAGCGCGGGCTTTACGCCGCAACAGGTGTTGACGGCACGGCTTTCGCCTGCGGGCGCGGCCTATCGCGCCGATCCTGCTTACATCAGCTATTTTCGGCGCGTCATCGAACGTGTCCGCCTCATCCCCGGTGTCGAAGCCGTGGGCGCGATCAATACACTGCCGCTCAGCTGGGGGGAGACGGCCAGATACAGAATTGAAGGGCGCCCGCTGCTCACGCGCGACAAATGGCCCGAGGCGAATTATCGCACCGTCAGCTCCGATTACTTCCGCGCGCTCAGCATTCCCATCGTGCAAGGACGCGCCTTCAACGAACGCGACAACGAAGCGGCTCCGCAAGTGATGATCGTCAATCAGGCGCTCGCCCGCCGCGAATTTCCAGGCGAAAACCCGGTCGGCAAACGCATCAACCTGGGCAACACAGATCGCACGGGGTTCGAGATCGTCGGCGTAGCCGCCAACGTCAGAAGTCCGGAGTTAGCCGAAGAATCGCAACCGGAGTTTTATCTTTCCGGCCTCCAAGACACTTTCGCCGAAATGTCGCTCGTCATCCGCGCGGCGGTCGAACCTGCGAGCCTTGCCTCAGCAGTACGGCAAGCCGCGGCGGAAGTGGACAAGACGCAGCCCGTCTCAAATCTCACAACGATGGAAGCCTTTGCGAGCGAAGCGTTTGCTCGGCCTCGTTTCAATCTAGTCCTGATCGGACTCTTTGGCTGCTTGGCGTTGCTGCTTTCGGCGGCGGGAATTTACGGCGTGATGGCTTACGGCGTCGCGCAACGCAAGAATGAACTCGGCCTTCGCCTGGCGCTTGGCGCGCAACCCCGCGACGTTATGAATCTCATTCTCAGACAGGGCCTGCGGCTGATTTCCGTCGGTCTTGTTTTGGGGCTTGTATCGGCGCTGGCTCTGACACGGTTGATGAAGAGCTTGCTCTTTGGTGTGAACGCCACGGACGCGGTTACGTTTGCCGCCGTTACGTTGTTGCTGTTGGTCGTCGCCTTGCTGGCTTGCTTGATACCGGCGCGGCGGGCCACGCGAGTAGACCCGCTGGCCACGTTGAGACAAGAATGAAGCCCCCTCAGCAAGAGTAAAATGTAAAACCGCTTACGCCCCGTCTCGCTTTCTCTGTTTCAGAGTGGGCTGACTGAGGTTTTCCATTGACTGTCCACTCTACATTATCCGGAGGTCAGTGGATGCCCATACAGCTCGCCCTTTCTTTTGACGCTGTCCCAGGCGCCTGCGAAGTCCAACAACGCTATCACTCCATTGCCCCTTGTCTGGCCGGAATCAGCACTCCGGCGGAACAGGCGCAAGCGCTCAATCTCGGTTACTCGACCGTGCAGGTTCACATACACGCCCGCGGCTTCGATCCAGTCAATATCCATAGTTCTGACGAGGCGCGTGGACCCTCCCGACTTCACGACAAAGCGGTCCAGCCCGCCTTCGTGCGCAGGGAATCTTGCGACCATACGGAGCAGGTTTTGTCCGAACTCGGAAGTGCGCTGGCCCAGTTGGTCATACAGGGCGAACCTACTCAAATGGCATCGCTTTGATTGTTGTCAATCTTCCGCCGAGACCCAACTCGACGATACGTTTGCCATTCACCGAATTGAAGCCCGCTGACCTCAGCAGAACGAAGCATGACGACCGAGCCATAGAAATTTGTGATGACATCAGTGGCAAGTTCATTGCTGCTCACATTGCCCGTTCTTCTATTCCCGATCAAACACAAGGATGTTCGGTTTGTTTCGACCCACCGGTTGCACGGTCATCGTTAGGGTCTTCAGATCGAGCGAGATCTCGATCTTCTGCGTAGCAATAGTCTTGCCGTTTTTCTTGTCGGTTATTTCCAGGGTTCGTTCGTTCACCCGCCGTCCCGACGACGTAGAGCCTGGGGCAACGTTTGGGCCCTGGTTCGGATAGTCTTTCCCATCGAATTTCAGGCTCTTAGTGGAATCTTCAGCGGGAACAACGAAGGAAAGGCCTCCCTCTTCGTAGGGTCGGATTTGAATCTCGAACACTGAGTTCACCTTCTCGCTCGTGCTTTCCCACGTGCCCGGGAAACCGGTACTCCCCGCGGTCCGCTTGTACACATAGTCGAGGCTGAACGTCGACCCGTTGGGCTGGTTAGCTGTAAAGGCATCGCTGAGCGTCTGGCCATCTTTGGAAAGCTTCCAAATCCCCGTGACGAGCGTGCGGCCGTCCTTTTTGCGGACCACTTTCCAGGTCTTGGGCCCTTCGACGGTGATGGACAGGGTAGTGCCATCTAGGCCGGGCTGATCCGTCCCGTCGGCCACGATATTCTCGGTGGCGCCGCCGCCAAAGTCGATGGCGTATTTGTTTGCGCCAATCGACTCGACCTTCATTTGGTCGGTGAGTTTGCTTTTCGAAGGATTGAGCTTCCATTTGCCTACAAAAGGGTCGTTTGCTGCCCATAACGTACCCGCAGCCAGACAGGCAACCAGCAGCAACTGAAAAGCACGCTTCGCCATGTAGTCCTCCTTGAATGTGTAGGGTAAATGGCCTCAGCGGAACCGTCCCAAGAAATATGGATTTCCTGCCAAAGCAAAGAGCAGGCCGGATTAATCAGATTTCTTAGGGATGCCTCCGAACTGAAGCAGTATATCTAATCATGAGTGGAAGGATATGTGTCGCTGAACGTTTTGGTCGAGAGAAATGTTGCAGGACGGACTACGCTGTTCCGATCCGGCTCTAAGGGATTGCCGATCGGTGCGTTTGGATGTCTAGATAATCTAGGCCGGAGCGATTCCTCCGAGAAAGAATCACGCGATTAGCTTATGGATAGTCGGCCGAGAATTTGGGGCGCGGCCGTTCCGTGGAGGCAGATTCCGAGCTTTCGCGCCACGGTGAAATGCGCAGCCAGGTCCGGATCGCGTCCGCGCCTCGCCGTGTAATCGTACAGTGGGGTGGTCCACTTGCCAGACCCTTTAGGAAATTCAGCGTCGCCAGTCATCTTGGTCGAGAACTCAACCGTGCTGCTGTAGGTGTTTTTGTACGGTTCTTCACATCTATTTTTGCCCTCAACGATGAACTTCCATAACGCTATGGACTGGCGACCAAGACATAGGCTGTGAGCCACTTGTATTCATTGCCCCCACAAGGTCCAAAGAAAATCACACGCTGCCTAAGTCGGGGCGTCACCGCCCCGACTCGGCTTCAAAACCGTGCGTGACAGTTTTCCAAGTCACACGGCTCCTCAACTACCTGGCGCTTGTCACGCGCGCCTCTCAAGACGGTCGATTTCTTTGGCCGTCTTCCTGTTGTGGCAGTGACGATGGAGTAATTCCAGGTTGTGAATCCCTGAAGTCCCTCCGCGTTTGCGTGGGATTATGTGATCCACTTCCCATATGTCTCCATCACGAAATCGCAGGCCGCATTCTCGGCATTTCCCTTCTTGCCTCTTGAGTAGCTTGGCTACTCTTGGCGGCGCTTTCGGGTGATAGCCGAGTCGCGCGCTCCAATAACGCCAGTCCCCGTCGTAAGGGCTTCGCGCTCCCGCCACCTTCACGTAGCATTGATAATGCGTTTCTCCGTGTCGGCGCAGTCGTCTCTGGCCGTCAGGAGTCTGAAAACACCAGCCTCCTGTTACGCCCCAGTATTTGCGCACGATCCAGCCCTTGCTCTTCTTCGGGTGTCGCCGTTTCGCCCAGGCATAGAGTATTGCGAAGAGCACTGTTCCGAGTTTGTGGAAGACAGTGTGGCTGGCAACATACCTGTAGTAGTTCGACCAGCCGACGATTTGCGGGTTGAGCGCCTCTATCAATTCGGCCTCTTTCTTCCCGCTGTGTCGCTTCACTGTTTCGCGCAATTTCTCAGTGTGCCGTTTGACCGCCTTCGGGCTTGGCTCGATTTGGGTCACACATCCGATTGGTTGCCCGTGACCATTTCGGTCAGAGTTATACTTCCCAGCCGGATATTGCTTGATTTGGAACCCCAGGAATTCAAACCCTGCTTCGCCTTCCGTTGTCTCCAACGTGTGGACGATTCGTGTTTTGCTCTCCTTCAGTTCCAGCCCCATATCTTTGAGCCATTCCGCGATGATCTCCCGGCTCTGCTTCACCACTTCTCTTTCTTCGTGCAAGACCACGAAGTCATCGGCGTATCGCACCACTTTCGGCGGGCTGAATCCACGCCGCTTTGGGAACTTTTCGCTGATGACTATTTCCAGGCCGTGTAGGGCGATGTTGGCTAACAGTGGTGAAATTACTCCGCCTTGCGGCGTTCCCGCCGTGGCTGGGAATAATTCTTCGCCGTCCATCACTCCAGCTTCCAGCCATCCTTTGATAGGTCGGCGTAGCTTTGGGCTGGTGTTGAGTTTTGCCAACAACGCTTCGTGGTTGATTCGATCAAACGACCAATCAACTTAATGCCCCCTTCAAGAACCCACCATCAGAAGAAGTCAATTGCATCGAGGTCACCGATCAAACGCACCCTCTTTTCGGGCGTCGTTTTCAGGTCATCTCTGTCACTACCCCGCGCAACGCATCCGGCCATGTCTTCGTCCGTTACCGGGAGAAGATCGTTTTGCGGATTCCCATCACCGCGACCAACCTGGCTCACCTTCCCCCCACCACACGCGCCAAATTAACCTCGCAGGCTCTTGAGGAATTCATCTCATTAGCCAATCAATACGAGGTCTTATGCCAATCCAACCACAGGACGTCTGGGGACGACTCTCCTCTGACCTCCGGCAACAAGTCATCGAGGACATCACAGCGATCCTCCAGGAGGTAATTTATGAGCATTTCAGAACTGGTCACAACACAGCATCTCACTCGTCGAGCGATCATCTACATTCGTCAGTCGACGCCTCACCAAGTCCTGACCAATCAGGAGAGCCTTCGTCTGCAATATGCTCTCAAACAACGCGCTCTAAGTCTCGGTTGGCGTGATGACAAAATCGAGATCATTGATGCCGATCTGGGCCTGACGGCAACTGCCGCCCAACATCGCGAGGGCTTCAAAGAACTCCTCACCAAAGTTACCCTGGAACAGGTCGGCATCATTCTCTCTTCCGAAGTTACACGCCTCTCGCGCAACTGTACCGATTTGCTGGGCCTCAAAAAGCCTGCTTCATAAAGCACCTCTTGTTCTATATTCGACCCTTTTTCTTTTGTATTGCGCCAATGCCAGCCTTCATTGTCACCTCTCAAAGCCAAGCTTTGGCTGCTGGGCTGCTTAATGCTCACTTTGCGGCTTGCCCCTTCCCAAACCCTCACGCCGGCAGATGTACCCAACGTGATAGATATTGAAAGGCCTCCCGAAGGCTGTCCGCAGCCCTCTCGCATTCAGTTCTTTGGCGATCTCTTCATAGCTATGTTGAGATGCCATCTCTTTGATCAACGCCACAGCCGACTCCGGCGTCTTCAAGGAACCTTCTCCCGGCGCCGATCTCTCGACGCTCAATGTAGTCACTGTTCCTGAACGCCAGTGAATCTGTACTTCAATCTGGCCCGGCCGTGATACACCATCCAGTTGTACCGTTTCAATCGCGAAGCGTAGTAACTGCTTTCGATCACGGTTGGTCGTTGTCTCAGCTCCCCAGACTGCCGGCAAATCTGCTGACAGCTCGCGAATCGCCGCCCGCTCTTCTTCACTCAGATTCCAGTTCAACTCCTGTTTCGCCTTCTCATATGCTTGCTCCAGACGCGCTACTCGTTCGAGCTTCTCGTTCCACCGACGCTCTAGCTCGCCAGCAACCAAGCGATTTTCGGCGTCCACGGCGTCGTACTTTCGTTGCGCCGCACGTGCTTCATACCGTGCCTGTTCAAGTTGTAACTCCCATTGCCGACGTTGCGCCTCAACGTTTTCTTCGACCTGCTCCAACACTCGAATTGCCACTTCGAGCTGCACCGGAGAGATTGCTTCAAGAAATGCGGCGACTACTCCCGCATCTACGTGCCGTGCTGTCATGCTCTGGCAGATCTGCCGATCGCCGTCCGCGTAACCGCTTTGACATATATAAGAGGGTGAGCGCTTTTCTACCGATGCGCGATTTTGGATCGACATCTTGCGTCCGCAGACGCCGCAATAAACGATCCCCTGCAGCAATGCCGATCCTTCTCGCGTCGCTCCCGTGCTCATCTCTCGATTCCAATTCTGCCTGAGTTGGTAACTGAAGAAACATGGCTATCCGCCTAAGAGCATCTTCCGCCGTGGACTCAATATCTTGTGCCGTTTAGTGACCAACTTCGAGCGCTTCGATGTTGCTGTCTGGCATAAGGTTATTAAACTTTTGTCCTGTAGTTAGCTTTGCAGGTTAACCGGGTCGGCACTTCCAGTCCTTGCTGCTTTAACTCACATACTACACGCCTGGCCACTCCCAGACGACGGTACGTTTCAAAAATATAGCGTAGCCGCTCGCAGACCTGTTTGTCGGGATCCAATTCCCAAGCGCCATCGCTGCCCGGGACATAGCCGACGGGCAGTGTCATTTTCAACAGTCCCTTTTTCGCTTTGTTCCAGCGCCCCTCGTGGAGTCTGGTGCGGAGCGTAAAAAGTTCCGCCTCCGACAATGTCCCTTTTACACCTAACAGAAGACGATCGTTAGGCTCGCGCGGATCATAAACAGCCCCAGCATCAGCAATCAGTGTGTGACTCAATCCGCAGATCTCGATGAGTCTGTACCAATCGCTATTGTTGCGCGCCAAACGCGAGGCCTCGAGCATGAGCACGATGCCGACTTGATCCATGCTCACATCCGTCATCAAACGCTGGAATCCACTGCGATGCTCGGCTGTACTGCCCGAGCGGCCCTGATCCTCATCAATGATTTCGATGGCTGTTGATGGCCAGCCCAGTTCGAGGGCACGCGTTTTGAGGTTATATTGAAGTTCGGTGCTCTCGTGATGCTGCATCACCTGCATGTATGTTGACTGTCGCACATAGACGCAAGCTTTGCGCTCCAGATGTGTGCTGCGAATCTTCGCATTGATCATTGCTGCTCTCCTGTTGTCTCTCGGTGGCGCGCGCTCGACGCCACGCTAGTTCAGTCAATAAGGCAACCAGCGATTCCTTGAACGGTTCCGCCAATACCGGCGATGGAGTCGGCGGAGGGAGCCATTCGTGATGCGGCGCTGTGTTCGGAGGAGCAGTTTGCTCGCTAGTTAATATCTCGATGGAAGGCGTATGCAGTCGGCCATCAAAGTTGTGATAAACATTCACTGTGGTCCGAGGTGTACATACGCGGCGAAGCACTAAGTCAGCCAGTAAGGTGATCATGAAGTGTACCGTTGGATAATATCAGTCGGAGCGATGGCTACTGCGCTGTGGCCCAGGGTGCGCCTTGACGCCAGAAGACGCGGCGGACTCGGCCTGATTGTCCGCAGTCAGGACTGAGCTCGGAAACGACAGTCACTGTGGACCCACAAAATGCAATATATGGCGCTGTGCGTCCCGGTGTTAAAGGGGACTCTCTCGGAGATGGAATTACATACCATCAAAGCCCGCATGCACGCCGGCCTCCTCAATAAAGCCGAGCGAGGCGATCTCGCTTTGCAACTCCCGATCGGCCTCGTCCGCGATGAACTCGGGCAAGTGCGGAAACACCCTTCACGCGAAGTTCAAGATCGCATCGCTCTGGTCTTTGACACTTTTCTTCAACGCCGCACAGCCAGTAAAGTCCTTCAGTATTTCAATCAGCAACAACTCCTGCTGCCAGGCCGCGACCGTTCTCGCGATCTGGTCTGGAAACCGCCGACCGTTAGCGCCATCATCTCCATCCTTAAGAACCCCGCTTATGCCGGCGCTTTCGTTTATGGACGGACCAGATGGAAACCGCGCGCGACTGCCGATTATCACCCGCGCAGCAAACGGCTCCCCATAGAAGACTGGAAAATTCGTGTCAACGACAAGTATCCGCCCTATGTTTCCTGGGAGACCTTTGAGAAAATCCAGGCCATGCTCCGCGATAACCATGCCGAATACGATCGCAACAAAACCCGCGGCGTTCCGCGAGCCGGGCAGGCGCTGCTACACGGGCTGCTCTATTGCGGCGAGTGCGCTCATAAAATGGTCGTTCAGTACACGCCCGCTACTTACTACCTCTGCAATCACCTGCGCCAACAATATCGCGTGCCTGTCTGCCAATATATTCCCGGTGTTCCTGTCGATCAGGCCGTCCTTGAAGCCTTCTTTCAAGCCCTCTCTCCCGTCGAACTAGACGTCTATGCGCAGGCCATGGCGACTCACCGGCAAAACCGTGATCAAGCCCACCAGGCACGTCAACAACAGATCGAACGATTGCGGTATCAGGCCACATTGGCTCAACGACAATTCAACCGCGTGGATCCTGACAACAGGCTCGTCGCGGCAGAACTGGAGGCCCGTTGGGAGGCCGCTTTGCGCGAGTTGAAGCAGGCTGAAGAATCGGCGGCACAAGCCGATCAGGTCGTCGTGGTTCCTTTCGCACTCACTGCAGAACTGAAAGCGGCCTTCACTGCTATCGGAGAAAAATTGCCTCAGATCTGGGAACAGGACCTGCTCTCGCGTGACCAGAAGAAGGCCCTTCTGCGATGCCTCATCGAAAAGGTCGTCTTGCACCGCATCGCACGTGATTGCGCCCAGGCACGCATCGTCTGGGTCGGTGGCGAGACAACCACTTTGCGCATTCCCATCTCGGTCCAAAAGTTCTCCGAACTCTCTGGCGCACAGGAAATGGAGCAAACGATCCTCAAACTTTCGGCCCAAGGAATCTCTGACGAAGAGATTGCGCGGCAGCTCACCGCCAGCGGACATCGCTCACCGAAGCATCAATCGGTCTTACCAAGCACAGTGAAAACGATTCGCCTCAGACACGGTGTCATGGTCGAGCGGCATCAATCGCATCCACGCCGCATTGAAGGATTCCTGACCGTCCCGCAGTTAGCGAAAGCACTGGGCATAACCGTCCATTTCATCTACGACCGTATTCACAAGGGCACGATCGAGATTGTCAAAGATCAAGAGACCGGGCTCTACTTGTTCCCCAATCGCCCCGCGACCATCAAGCAGTTCCGAAAACTGATCGATGGCCATCTCAAGACGATATACTGCTGCGCCTGTGCTACTGCTTGATGAGCTGACCGCTTCGGTCGAAACCCGTAGCTGTGATCTGAGAATGTCCGGTCCCATCGCCCTTGCAGTACCTGCATGACCGCTTGCTGGATGAATCGATCCAACACCGTCTGGATGCCTAGCTTGCGCACCCCTCCGTCCGGCTTGGGTATTTCCACCCGCCTCACCGGCTGCGGTTCGTAGGTCCCGTTGAGCAGTTGTTCCCGGATGGTTGGCCAGTGCTGCTTCAGGTAGTCAGTCAGTGCTGCGACGGTCATCCCGTCTATTCCTGGACTACCCTGATTGCTCTTCACCCGCCGCAATGCCTCCTTCAGGTTATCTCGCTCACAGATCTCCTCCATTAGTCGATTCGTCTTAGCTGGGCTTTCAGGTTCATGCATCGCCGGGAGCGACTCAGTCTCTTCCCTTCCTGCTTGCCGGGCTTCACCCTTCGGCTCGGAATGGAAGTCCAGTTCCATCTGGACATTCTGCAGCTCGTCGTTCCTGAGATTCATGTCTTACTTGCCTCTCCTCTCGTTCGGGCCTTCGGTCACCGTTTCCGGCTCGGTCTATCCGTTAACTCCACCTTTCGGTTGTTGGAGCGCCTCACTAACCTGGCCGACGACATAACCTACTATGCCCTCTGCTGACTTCTGCCCTGCGGTCAGGTGACCTCTCAGCCACCTCAGTCGCCGAAACGACACAGAGCAGATCTCCTGGGGTAAGCTCAGCCGCCTTCTGTGCACAGTCGCCGAATCTACGTTTCGCATCCTTGATGGATATGGACTTCGCGGTAAGTTGCCCGCTCGTCCGACGCTGACGCCTTATATCCGGTTTTTGTCCATCGACTCGCACGTTTGCTCCACGCTTCCTTCAGACCTCGCCTCGCGGCGATAGCCCTTGCGTTATCACTAACCCTTCACCTCCATCAGGTTGGGTAGAGGACTTTCACCTCCAAGCTGCTGAACATGCCCAGCACACAACTAGGCCACACTCAATTCTTCCGCGGCGGATGGTCACTCAGGAACTGCTTAAATCGCGCTTCCCGCTCTTCCGCAGTGAGTTTCAGCGTGTTTTTCCAGGCCGTCTCGTAGTCATAAAGGCCGCGTCTGCGGCTCTCAACGGCGACCTGTTCGTCGGCGAATGGCTTTCCCCAAAGCTCGACCCAGACATCATAGACAAAGAGGAAGATGATAGGATGATCCTCAAAATCCTGAGGAACCAATTCCGAAATG
>WNFV01005024.1_pt1 | contig 22872 bp, 16 predicted proteins | sample 5400101 | NCBI WGS metagenome assembly WNFV01 (sample SAMN13153361, study PRJNA577476) | soil metagenome | isolation source: 115 cm soil or saprolite under grassland replicate 1 | place: USA:California | collected 2016-06-15 | reverse complement strand
GAGGACGGAAGACGAAAGACCGAGGACGAAAGACGAACGACGAACGACCGACGACCGAGGACGGAAGACGAACGACGAACGACGAACGACCGACGACCGAGGACCGAAGACGAACGACGAACGACGAACGACCGACGACCGAGGACGGAAGACGAACGACGAAAGACGAAGGACGAAGGACCAACGAACCTGTCATTGCGAATCATCGATTGGAGGGGCGTGGTTCTCGCGCCCGCGATGGCATCCAACGGAATCCGCGCCAATCATCGACCGTAAGGGTGGGTCTTGTGCCCGCCCGGGCTGATTGGCGATGACAATCGATGTCATGCATCACGGGCGAATGTGCAACGTGATGCATCGCCATTGTCGAACGTTGCGGCGGCCCGCGCCGTCGTCGATGAACATTCAACGCCACTCACATTGACAACCATCGTTGTGCCATCGTGCTGGATGATGGAAGCACGTTGAGGCATCACGATACGATCTTGAGCCATCGCGGAAGCACTGGCACGCGGGATGTTCACTTGGAAGGAGCTAGATTGCCCATATGATTGGACATCACAGTGACAACATCAGCTTATTCGCACATGCAAAGACGCAGAGGAGCAAAGAGGTAAGAAACGTTTTTGCGAATGTGGCGACCTGATTTACCCATGTGTGAAAAGATGTTCCCAACCATACCTACACCAACCGAAAACCTGACGCTCGACGAGGTGATCGGCCGGCTGGCCAGGCACGCGGCGGTCGACGGCGTCGTGGTCATGGGCTCGGCCAGCACAGGCGCGCTGACCCCGACCAGCGACTACGATCTGTTCGTGATCATGTCGGTCATGCCCGAGCCGCTGTATATGGTGCTGACCACGATCGAGGGCCGGCTCGCGGAGGTGTACTTCACCACCACGGTCGAGATCGACCAGATCCAGGCGCTCGATCGCCCAACCTACGGCGACGCCGACGAGACTGTGGCGATTCTGTGGCTTCAAACGGGCCAGATTGCGTTCGATCGCTCCGGGCGGTTGGATCGGCTGCGGCGCAAAGTTCAGGCCGATCCGTGGCCCGACATGGCGCGAGCAAATGAAACCATGGCGGCCGATATCTACGCGTACTGGTGGAAGATCAATTACAATCTGCGGCAGACAAGGCGTATGCTCGCGTCGGATGACCCGGTGTACCTGATGGCGGTCGACATTCGGCTGTTGTACAGTCTGCCCGAGGTGTTCGTGGGCTACGCGCGCGCCCGCAGGATGGTCTGGCGCGGCGAGAAGGAGCTGATCCGCTACTTGCAGCAGCAAGACCAGACGTTTCTGGATCTCTTCCGCGGATGTATCACCGAAACTGATCGCGCCCGCAAGGTCGCTCTGTACGAGTGGGCAGCTGCACTGGCGCTGACGCCGGTGGGCGGGCTGTGGCCGCCGGAGGCGACCGGCGTTCAGATTCACACCGATCCGGCATTCCAACCGACGCAGATCGAGCACGCCCTGACGTTTTGGCAGAGCCTGACTGGCGATTAGAGCTACAGCGAGATTTTAGCCACAGAGAACATAGAGGTCTTACTGGTGAGCCGCCTCTTTGCTCTCTATGGCAAGGAAGGCACCCTATGACCACTACCAGCACATCCGCCCCGCTTGGCGAGCGCATCCATATCGACATTCGCGCGATCGAGCGCGAGCTGAACGACCTCTGGAAGCAGCTGGCCGAGGACGCGAACGGCCAGAAGCAGCAGGCGGTCACGCGCACCTGCGTGCTGAATCTGATCATCGTCACCGGCGGCGGGCGGGCGGCCGAGCATGCCACCGAGACGGTGGCGCGGCTGACCGCGCGGCATCCCAACCGCGCCTTTGTGATCAGCGCCGCGCCAAACGCGCGCAAGGACGTGCTGGACGCCTGGGTGCAGACGCACTGCCAGATGCCCAGCCCCGGCCGGCCGCAGGTCTGTGGCGAGCAGATCACGATCGAAGCGCGCGGCACGGCGGTCGATCGGGTAGCAGGCACGCTGCTTCCGCTGCTTGTGCCGGATGTGCCGGTGATGCTGTGGTGGCCACGCGGCGAGCCGGCCGGCGACCCGCGCTTCCTCAAATTTGCCGATATCGTCGACCGCGTGATTGTCGACAGCGCGACATTTGCCGCGCCCGAGGCCGGGCTGGCGCGCATGGCCGCACTGCTGGATCACGACGGCGGGCAGAGCGGCGCGGGCACGACGATCAGCGACCTCTCGTGGAGCCGGCTGACGCCCTGGCGCGAGCTGATTGCGCAGTTCTTCGACGCGCCCGCGCTGGTGTCGCACCTGGCCGAGATCACCCGCGTCGCGGTGGATTACGAGGCGCGTGCCGGTGAGGCGGCCGATCGCAGCCAGACGCTGCTGCTGGTGGGCTGGCTGGCGGCGCGGCTCGGCTGGCGCAAGGCCGGCCCGCCCAGCGAGCAGACGGACAGCACGACGCTGCGCCTGGCCTCCGCCACCGGCGAGCCAATCGCCGTCGAGCTGCGCCCGGCCGAGCCGGCCGACGACGCGCTGGATAGCCTCTCGGCGCTGGCGATCGAGTGCCGGCGCGCGCGCTTCACCATCGCCCGCGACGACACGCCAGACTGCGCGGTGGCGCGCTCGGAGATCGCGGGCATGCAGCCGATTCAGCGCAAGGTGCGCCTAGAGCGCCTCGACGAGGCTGAGCTGATCGGCGAGGAGCTGCGGCTGCTCGGCCACGATCAAACGTTCGAGGCGGTGCTGAAGGTTACGGCCGGGCTGATTCCATGATGTTACAAGAAACCCCCGTCTGGCTGGATGGCGTCACATTCCCAGCAACAGATCCGACACGACCGCTGACCGCGCGCGCCGATGTGGCGATTGTCGGTGGCGGGTACACCGGGCTGGCAGCCGCGCGCGAGCTGGCGCGGCGGGGCGCTTCCGTCGCGCTGCTCGAGGCGCGCACGCTCGGATGGGGCGCGAGCTCGCGCAATGGCGGGATGGTGCTGACCGGGCTCAAGCTGGAGGCCGAGCAGCTGGTGGCGAAATACGGCCTGGAGACAGCGCGGCGGCTGTTCGCGGCCTCGCTCAAAGCGCTCGACTGCGTGGAGCGGATCGTGGCCGAGGAGCAGATCGCATGCGACTTCGCGCGATCGGGCCACCTGCTGCTGGCGTGTAAGCCGGCACATTTCCAGGCACTAGCCCGCGAGGCCGAGCTGCTCGATCGCGACTTCGGCCACGCGACCCGCGTGATACAGCCCAGCCGGCTGCGCGGCGAGATCGGCTCGGATACCTATGTCGGCGGCCTGGTGGACGAGGCCAGCGCCCGCATCAACCCGGCGCGCTATGTGGCTGGGCTCGCACATGCGGCCCAGCGCGCCGGCGCGCAGCTCTACCAGCATGCGCCGGTTGAGCGGATCGCGCGCGCGGGATCGGATTGGCAGCTGACCACGCCGCGCGGCACGCTGCGCACCGGCGCGGTGCTGCTGGCCAGCGGCGGCTATAGCGGGGCGGCCACAGCGGCACTGCGCCGCAAGATCGTGCCGCTCGGATCGTACATCATCGCCACTGAGCCGCTGCCTGAGGCGCTGGCGCGCGAGGTCAGCCCGCGCAACCGCATGATTTTCGACTCAAAACGCTTCCTGTACTATTTCCGGCTCACGCCCGACCGGCGCATGCTATTCGGCGGACGGGCCGGCTTCTTCCCCGAGACGCCCGCGACCGTGCGCGAGAGCGCGGCGATTCTGCGCCGCGGGATGATCCAGGTGTACCCGCAGCTGCGCGATGCGCAAGTCGAGTATGCCTGGGGCGGCACGCTGGATGTCACATTCGACATGATGCCGCACGCCGGCCAGCTCGGCGGGCTGCACTATGCGATCGGCTACGCCGGCCATGGCGTGGCGATGGCAACCTACCTGGGCGGGCTGCTCGGCGCCTGCCTGGCCGGCGAGCAGGTGGATAACCCCTTCGCCGAGCTGCCGTTCCCCGGCGCGCCGCTGGGGCTGTACGATGGGCGGCCGTGGTTTCTGCCCATTGTGGGCGCATGGTATAAGTTTTTGGATTGGGTCAGCTAATCTCGCAAATCGGATCTTTCCTTTTCGGATCGTATTTTTTCATCCCCGCGGGTGAAAATGCTGAGGGGTACGCAGTTGCTGCGACAAAACGCTTTTCAGCTAGGTCATGAAGCTGCCATGTTGCTTACTTTGCAACCAGATATAATGATCGAACGTCTGTATCTCAAGTGAAGAAGCGGAGATAATGCGCGCAGGCTTGGCCTGGCAGGGAAAACCGGATCGTATCATGACTGCAACCCGACGTCGGATTCCGTGGGCTTTACTCATGAGTGGCATGCTCCTGGCAGCGCTTCTAGCGATCGTCATTCGGAACTGGGCGCGGATCCAAGTAAAAACGTATGAGGCGCTGACGCTGATTCACGAGGCGCGACCAGGCTGGCTGGCGCTGGCGGCGCTGGCGATTTTGGTTGGATTCCTTTGCGCCGGCCAGATCTACGGGCGCGTGCTGGCCACGCTTGGATACAAAGCGCCGTCGCTCTGGCTTTCTGCCGCCGCGATGGTCACGATGCTGCTGAGCCAGGCCCTGCCGTTCGGCACAGTCGCCAGCTACGCCTTTCTCACTACTAGCCTGCGTAAGCGCGCCGTGCCGACCTCCAGCGTGGCGGTGATCGCTAGCCTGGAACTGCTCAGCTGGGGCGGGGCCATGCTGATCCTGTTCATTTACGGCCTGATCTATGTGCTCGTAACCACCAGCAACGGCACGCTCGCGCACGCCTCGCTAAGCGGCTTCGCCACTGTGGCTGTCCTGATCAGCAGCTACCTGTACCTCGGCACACGCCCGCGCGACACACTGCACGCCTGGGCATTGAAGGTCAAGCGCGCGATCGAGCGACTCGTTGGGCCTATCTGGCATGACTCACAAGTTCAGCGCATGATCGACGAAATCACCCACAATCGCCAGCTCATGGCCGAGCGGCCATGGCGGGTGCTCTCACTGATCATGCTCCAGCTTACTATCTTTACACTGCACAGCCTAGCGCTACTGGCAATTCTCCATGGCCTGGGCGTAGTAGTCGGGCCGCTGGCCACACTGGCCGCTTACGGTCTGGCGCTGATCGTCAGCACTTACACCGTGCTTCCGGCCGGCGGCGGCACCGTCGAGGCCGCACTTACAGTCGGCCTGACCATCCAAGGCGTGCCGCTCGAAGCCGCCCTCGGCGCGACAATCCTCTTTCGGCTCTTCAGCTTCTGGCTGCTCCTGCCGCTTGGCGCACTGTGCTACCGCGCGATTATGCGCAGCGCTCCGGCCGAGTAAAAAGTGACGAGTGACGAGTGATCAGTGACCGGCGGCACCGCCACTCGTCACTCGTCACTCGTCACTCGTCCTTCTGTGCCATGCTATAATGTCTGCGCAGGAGCAGCTATGGCAAAAGTTACAATTTCCCAGATCGCTAAAGAAGCAGGCGTCTCAAAAACCGCAGTCTCGTTCGCGTTCAACGATCCATCACAGCTCTCTTCGAATACCCTGCGCCATATCCGCGAGATCGCCGAGCAGCTTGGCTATACGCCCGATCCGATCGCTCGTAGCATGACGACCCGACGCACCAATGCGCTCGGCTTGCTGCTGCCACAAGATATCGCAAGCGCACTGGCAAACCCGTTCTACGCCCAGTTCATCCGTGGCATTGGCACAGTCTGCGGTCGGGTCGGTCTGACGCTGATGCTGGTGCCGCCGCTGTGGGGCTCGATGCTGAAGGCCATTCCAGATGCGACAGTGGATGGCTTTGTGGTGGTCGGCCTGGAGGTCGACCGCGGCGAGATCCAGCTGATGCGCCGCCGCGATGTGCCGTTCGTGATGGTGGACAGCGACGCGCCCGATGATGTGCCAAGCGTGAATGTGGATGATCGCTCCGGCGCGCGGGCGGTGATGAGCCATGTGCTGGATCAGGGCCACCGGCGAATCGCTATGATCTGCATCGAGTCCGGCAAGGCTGGCCAGATCGAGGAGTACACCGGCACACTGGCGGCGCGGCTGGCCGGCTACCGCGAGGCGCTGGAGATGCACGGCCTGGCGCTCGATGCGCCCGATGTTCAGATGATCGAGGCCGCTACCAGCTGGGAGGGCGGCCAAACCGCCTTCGAGCAGCTATGGAGCGCCGACCGGCACCCGACCGCGATCGTGGCGATGAGCGACATTATGGCGATCGGCGTGATGGACGCGGCCAAGGCGCGCCGGCTAGATCTGCCGCGCGATCTATCGGTGGTCGGCTTCGATGATCTGCCCGATGCGCGGCATATGCGCCCAGGCCTGACGACTGTGCGCCAACCTGTCGAGGAGAAGGGTCGCCTGGCGGCCGATATGCTGGTGGCCGCGCTGGCCAAAAGCGGCGACATCAACCACCACCTGTTGCCAACCGAGCTGGTGATCCGGCAGTCGGTGGCGGCTGTATCTCAATGACAGGACGTACGCGGTGCCCAGATGTGGGCATGCACAGCGGTACTTTAGCTTCTTTTTGTTGTTCGTTTTTTCGCTCTGCGAGCGAAAAAACGAACCACAGCTGCACTGGGAAGTCCCATGCGGCCGTCCATCCTGAGCCTGCCCGTCCTGAGGCTCCCCTGAGGTGCCCCCTGAGCCAGTCGAAGGGCCGGTCGAAGGGCCGAAGGGCAGGCAAAGCGGCGGTTGAACGCGCGACCGCGTAAGTCCTGTAAAAGAAACTTGGAGGCTCGCATGTTGATCATCGGCGCACTGATCACCATCGGCGCGGCGATCGCCTTCCTGGCAGTTGGGGCGCTCACGCTGTTCGGCGGCGCGAACGCAACCCAGCAGCAGATCGTGCCTGGCTTCCGGCCCGACCACCCCAGCACGGCCGAGCGCGCCCTGACGCTGCTGGGCGTCTGGGGGCCAATTCTGCTGATCGCCACGCTGTGTCTGCTCACGGCGATCAAAATGCTTCAGGTTGTCGCGGGGGCGTTCTAGCGCCTCACCAGCATGCCAACACATCGATCGTTCATACCGATCCTGATCGCTCTGCTCGCGCTTACGGGAGCAGCCGGCCTGCCGGCCAGCGCCCAACCCACGCCCGCGCCCGACCGGCTGCTGACGGGCGCGCTGGTGGGGGCGCCGGTGGCGGCTGGCCAGTACATCTTCTGGAAGGAACGCGGCGCGGAGCAGGTGGCGCTCTATGGCTACGATCTGGCGACCAGCACACGTTTCCTGCTGGCCCAGCCGGCCGATCCCACGGCGACGATCGGGAGTGATGGCGCGATTGTAGCGTGGACTAGCCGAGATCCTGCTGAGCGCGCGCTGGCGATCCAGGGCTACGATCTGCGCACCCACGCTGTGTTCACGATCGCCACAGGTATTAGCGGCGCGGGCGAGATCGCAATCGACCGGGGCTGGCTGTACTATACCGACTCCGCGCTGGCCCATCGCGGGCTATTTGCGCGCGCGATCGCGAGCGGCCGCGAGCGATTGGTCAGCCCGGTCGGCTGGCGACCGGTCGCGGCCGATGGCGCGCTGCTCTGGAGCGAAGAAACATCATCGGGCATAGGCCGAACGGCGACATGGAGCCTGCACCTGCAAACGCGTGACGGTCGCCATGGCGACACGCTGATAGCGGCCGGGGCGGCCGGCTACGGCGGCTTCAGCGGCTACGCTGTCTCCGGCGGCACTGTCGTCTGGGCCTTCGCAGGCGGCGCACAATTAAGCGGCGTGCAGCTCTTACGGCTGGATACTGGCACGCGTACGACGATCGCGCCCACCGGCAGCGATCCACACATTCAGGGCGCTACGGTGCTCTGGACCGAGCAGCCAGTCGGCGCGCCCAGCCAAAGCCAGCGCTGGTTGGTGCGGTCGTATGATCTGGCTAGCGGCAAAAGCGCGATTGTAGTGGCGCCAAGCGCGTCCGCAAGCGCCGCGCGGGCAATCGCCGGCGATCGGACGATCGCGATCACGGTGGCGGGCACACAGCTGCATGCGATCAGCCGGGAAGCGCGCGGGCTACGCTTCAATGCGCCCCCAAGCGTGGCAGCCGTACCGGCCACCATGTGCAACCCGGCGCTACCAAGCAGCTGCGGGCAGGTGCGCGCGCTGGGTGATGGCATGCTGGCCGACGACAGCGGGCGCTGGACGATGCGCGGCGTGCAGTTCTTTCTGCCACAGTACGGCATCAACGGCAAAACCCTGCGCGACGACAACTACGCCGCCGCGCGCGACGACGGAACGCTGGCGTTCTGGCTGGAACGCGCCCAGGCATACCTGCACGCAAACATGCTGCGGGTGTTTGTCGATCTGCCCAGTACCGTCAGCGGAAGCACCACGGTTATTACGCCCACCAGCTACAGCACGCTGCACGATTTCGCGACCGCCGCCAACGCGCGCGGGATGCGGCTAGGTCTGGTGCTACACAACAGTGCCGATTGGAACATGACCGAACCGCCCGCGAGCTGGATCGCCGGCCTGCTGGATTATTTCGCGGAGCGCGGCAGCCTGCCGACGCTGGCCTATCTCAGCGCCGACAATGAGATCAACAATCACTGCGCCAACAGCGGCCAGGACTGCTTCGACACCAGCCAGAGCTTCGACGCGCAGGCCTACATCGATGGCGCGGTAGGCTGGGTGACACAGTTTCGCGGCGTGGTCAAGAATCGTGCGCCGCAGCTGCTGGTGACGGTCGGCATCTCCAGCGAGATGATCGACGCCGACCTGACGCGCGCCGCGTTCGACTTCTTCCGGCCCGACAGCCAGGGCCGCACCATGGCCGGGCTGGTCGATCTTCTCGCACCGCATAACTTCAGCGGCGGCGCCACCGCGATTATCGACGATCTACGCATGGGCGCGGCCTACCGCGGCGCGGTGGTACTGGAGGAGTTGGGCTTCCCAACCGACCCACGGCCGCGCGACCCAAGCTGGACCGAAGGCCCTCTGCAATGCGCGGCCAGCCCGCTGCAAGCGGAATGCGCGGCCACCGCGCCCTTTTTCGTCGAGACCAACCTGCGGGCGCAGCAGGTCGGCGGCTATGCCGGCGGCAGCGCCTGGATGCTCGCGGATATGCACGAGAAGGACACGACGACGGCCTGCGACGACCCAAACAAGTCGTTCGCGCTCTGGACCGGCTTGTTCGCGATCGGCGGAACCTATTGTGATGGCGGCACCACAAGCCGCAACGCCGGCCAGCCTAAAGCCACCGCGCTGCGTGTCTGCATCGCATACACCGGTAGCTTCAGCGCATGCATCGCGGGCACGCCATTCCAGGTGCGCGGGTATCTGCCATTCTTCTCAAAGTCATAGTGCATATCGGGTCATGCAATGCGCTCGCGGGCGCGTTGCATGACCCGATATGCAAAAACAGAAAGTACCGCTGCGAGCACTCACGCTCAGAGTTATCCACAATGTTACAAACGAAAGGATACTACCGTGAAACCAACGACAATATCGACGTGCTGATCGTCGGCGCTGGGCCGACTGGCCTGGCGCTGGCGTATCAGCTGCGCCGGCTGGGACTGAGCTTCCGAATCATCGAGATGCGTGGTTACTCATCCGGCAAAGTGTACAGTGGGCATATTTATTTCTCCCACTCCGCCACCATTTCCGGCAGCCCGACGTAGACCGCGTCGGGCTGGAGCGCGCTGTGCTCCAGGTCCGCCGTCGTCGTCACGCCGGTGAGCACAAGCGCCGACGCCAGGCCGGCCGCCGCCGCGCCGGCGATATCGGTGTCGAGCCGATCGCCGATCACCAGCGTGCGCTGCGGGTCGGCGTGCAGGATCTCGATCGCGGCGTGCAGCATAGTCGGCTCGGGCTTGCCGATCACCAGCGGCGTCACGTCGGTCGCGGCGGTCAGCAGCGCCTGGATCGAGCCGGCGCCGGGCACTAGTCCTTCCTCGGTCGGCAGCGTCAGGTCGGGGTTGGTGCCCACAAAGCGTGCGCCGGCGCGAATCGCCAGCGCGGCGATCTTGAGCTTGGCGTAGGTTGCTCCACTATCGAGCCCCGACACCACCACCCGCGGATGCTGCTCGTCGTAGATGAAATAGCCGTCGCCGAACAGCGCCTCGCGCAGGCCCTCCATACCGATGTAGTAGGCTGGCGTGCCGCGCGGCTCGACACCCTCCAGGTAGCGCCGCGTCGCCACCGATGAGGTGATCACCTGCGCGGCCGGGATGGCGATACCCATCGCCGCCAGCTTGGCCTCGTACTGTGCCGGCGTCAGGGTCGAGTTGTTGGTCACGCAGGCGTAGGCGATCCCGCGTCGCTCGAACAGCGCCAGTATGTCGTTGACACCGGGCAGCGGCAGCTGGCCGCGGTAGAGCACGCCGTCCATATCCAGCAGCACAGCGTTGAAGTAGCTTAGATCAAACACATACGCTCCAATATTGATGCTGCGGCCAGCGGGTCGCTGGTCACATGTCGCAGGCTACAGGTTACGCCGCCCCGCACTCACCCTTCGGCGATGGTCTTGGTCATGGACAGGTTGGTCGTGACAAATCCTAGCTTCTCATACAACGCGCGGGCGGCCATGTTGTGCCCAAAGACGTGCAGTGAGATCGCCGTGATGCCCATGTCGCGCGCGAGCGTCTCCAGTGCCTGGAATGCCTGTGTCGCATAACCACGGCGTTGGAATGGCTCGTCGATACGTACGTCATAGATGAACGCGGAACGACTCGCGCCGCGCTCGCGCACGGCGAACCAGAGCATGCCGAGATTTGCTCCCGAATCGTCCCTGATCGAAAACAGATGCTGTTTCGCCGTTTTCAGTCCATCTGGCAGCAGCTGCGTAATCTCTTTTCGCGATTCTTCCAGCGCCTCGGCCGGGCTCCAGCGGCCGGCCTTGACATGCTCTGCCGCGTACTCTGCGATCGCCGGCTCCAAGTAGGCTTGAAGCTCGGTTTCCGTCATCGGCCCCAGGTGTACCATCTCACGACTCCATTCGAAGAGGTCGAGATAAGAGTTCAAACTGAAAAGTTTTGAGTGTTCAGGTTCGCAACTCAAAACTTCTAACTTGTCGGTCACATCCGCTCCGGCGCCCGCAGCCCCAGCAGTCCCAGGCCGTTCCGCAGCGCTTGCGCCGTCGCGGCCACCAGGCGCAGCCGCGCCGCGCGCAGATCCGGCGGCGTCTCGGCCTTGAGCACCGGGCAGTCGCGGTAGAAGCCCGAGAGTGCCCGCGCGGTGTCGTAGCACCACTCGGCCACCACGAAGGGCGCATAGCGTGCGCCGGCCTCGCGCACCGCCGCCGGCAGCTTGGCAAGCTGCTTGATCAGCGCTCGTTCGGAAGGGTGCGTGAGCAGTGCCGACGAATGACCAAGGACGAAGGACGAACGTTGCGAATTCTGCCCTGATATCTGATCGCTTGTCTCCGAGTTTCTTTCGTCTTTCGTCTTTCGTCGTTGGTCTTCTTCGGCCGCCTTGCGCAAGATCGATTGGCAGCGCGCGTACATATACTGGATATATGGCGCGCTGTTGCCCTCTAGCGCCAGCATGCGCTCCCAGTCGAGCGTGATGTTGCGGCGCGGATCCTGGTAGAGATCGTTGTAGATCACCGCGCCAATGCCGACGATCTCGGCCACGTCATCCTTCTCCTGTTCCGGCAGATCCGGGCTGGATTGCTCGACGATCGCGCGCGCACGGCGATGCGCATCGTTCAGCAGATCGTCCAGGAAGATCATGTTGCCGGCGCGAGTAGAGAGCGGCTGGCCGTGCTGGTCGAACACAGTGCCGAATTTGATATGCACTAGCTCAACCCCCGGCGCGTAGTTCATCGTGCGCGCCAGCCCGAACAGCTGTCGGAAGTTCAGCTCCTGCCGCGCATCCACCACATAGATGATCTGCGTCGGCTGAAACTCGCGCACGCGGAATTTGATCGCTGCGGCGTCGCGGGTGTGGTACAGCGTGCCGCTGTCGGTCCGCTGGAGTAGGAATGTGGGCGTGCCATCACCCAGATCGACCACCACCGCGCCGGACTCGTCGCGATACGCGACGCCATTGGCCAGCGTCTCCTGGATGATCTCTTCAGACATGAGTGCGTAGAAGCTTTCGCCGTAGCTATGATCGAAACGAATCCCCAGGCGATCATAGTTTGGCTGGTTGGCCGCCATCGTCATATCGACCATCCACTGCCACAGCTCGCGAGCAGTCGGGTCACCTTGCTCGAGCTTGAGCGACCAAGCGCGCGCATCATCGTCGAGCGAACTATCGCCTTTTTCCTTGGCTTCTTTCGCCAGCTTGTTATACTGCGCGTACAGTCTGTCGATCTGTGCGATCGCGTCTTCGTTTTGGCCCTCCGGCTTGCCCCACCTGACGATCGCGGCTATATTTCTGCCAAACTGCGTGCCCCAATCGCCCAGGTGGTTGTCGCCGACCACCCGGTAGCCCAGGAACGCGAAGATGTTGTACAGCGACTGGCCGATGATTGTCGAGCGGATATGGCCGACATGCATCGTCTTGGCGATGTTTGGCGCTGAGTAGTCGATCACTATCGTCTTGCCGGCGCCCTGGTCGTCGCTGCCGTAGCGCGGCCCCAGCTCTTCGATCTCCTCCAGCACCGTCGCCGCCAGCCTTGCCGTATCGAGCGTAAAGTTCAGGAACGGGCCGGCGGCGGCTACTGCGCCGATCAGCGAATCGTCGGCGAAGCGCACCGCTGCGGCCAGCTCCTGGGCCAGCTGCGGCGCCGGCAGCTTGAGCTCCTTCGCCGCACGAAAAGTCGGGAAGGCCAGGTCGGCCAGAATATTCGGCTTCGGCTCCGTCAGCTCGATCAGCGCCGCCGGCACTTTGGCGGTGGCGATAATTGCGTCGCGCACCTGCTGCTCGGATCGATCAAGTGCGTAGTCCATATGCTGCTCCCAAATACCACTGTATATTCAGTCGAGGCTATTATGCGCGTTTGCCATCTGCAAGTATATGCGGAACAGGCACGCGGCGCAAACTAGCTCATTGCGAAGGCATGCGTTCGCGGCGCGTTTTTACTGCGGGTGGGTCGTTTTTCGGCCGTAGGCCGAAAAACGACCCACCCATAGATCAAAGTACCATGCTGCCGTACATCCGGAGCCTGCCTGCCCTGAGCTTGTCGAAGGGTCGAAGGGCAGGCCAGGCAGCCTTGCGCGAAAGCAGGAGATTCATTACTAATTTGTGAAAATGTAAGCTAATCTTCATCCCGGGCTATTGCAGTGCGAACCCCGCGTATGCTACTATCGGCAGAGGGCGATGTATGGCGTCGGCCCATGCAATCGGTCGCGCCAGTCGCATCTCACACATGACGCAGGCCATCCATGCCGTTCGTTCGTGCCATTCGCCTTAGTATTCGCGCCAAAGTCTTGCTTCTGGCGCTGGGCCTCGCGTTGCCGCCGTTGATCGTCGTCAGCTGGCTTGGTCTCTCCAGCCTGGATAGCGCGCGCGATACCGCTATGCAGATCGGCAACGACGCGCTGCGCGCGCAGGCCGAGGTCAACCTGGAGAAGCGCGCGGCCGATAAAGCGCGCCTATACAACGCGACAATGGAGGATATCCAACGCCAGGTTCAGAGCACTGCCACGAACGTCAGCTCGCTCATGACCGCCGGCCGGCCGCCCTCGAACAGCATCGGCCGTGTCTGGATCTCCCCCGATGGCCCGACTCCCGCGAACGTGCGTGCGTACGATCGGTCGGTCGCCCGCGCGCGCCAGTTCATCCCAATCCTGGCGACGGCGACCCAGCGCAACCCGCTGATCAGCCTGGGCTATGTGGCGCTGGAGGAAGGCGGCGTGGTCGCATTCGATCACGATATCATTGATACGCTGCTCAGCGCGCGGCCGTTCGATCCACACCGGCGACCCTGGTACAGCGGCGCGCGCGATGCCGGCCGCACCATTTGGGTCGATACCTATATTGACGCCAACACCAAAAAATTGGTGACCACCTGCGCCGCGCCGCTGTACGATTCGCGTGATACCTTCGTTGGTGTAGTTGGCTTTGATCTGCTGCTCGATACGATCCAGCAGGATCTCCTCAAGCTCGATATGGGCCAGGCTGGCTATGCCTTTCTGGTGAACAATCAGGGCAAGGTGCTGGTGCGGCCCGACATGCAAGCGAATGGGCTGCGCTGGAATGAGCCGTTCGCGGCCGAGAACCTGCTGGCGACTCGCGATCCGAAGCTGCACGCCACGTTTGAGCGCATGACCCAGCAGCAGGCCGGGGTCGAGCTACTGATGTACCAGGGTGAGGATGTCTATCTGGCCTACGCGCCGATCGAGAGCGCCGGCTGGAGCGTCGGTATTGTCATTCCCGAGTCCGAGGTCATCCGCCCCGCGCAGCAGGTCGGCGCGGCGATTGCCCAAGCGCAGCGGCAGCTACGCACGCAGGTGCTGGCGGTATTGGCGCTCAGCGTGGTGGCGGTGTTGACGCTTGGCGCAGTCTTCTCGGTGCTTCTCACGCGGCCACTCCGGCAGCTTCAGTCCGGCGCGCAGCGCATCGCCGCTGGCGATCTGCGCTATCGTATGACACAGACCGGTAATGATGAGATTGGCGATCTGGTCGGCTCGTTCAATGTTATGAGCAACGCGCTCAATCAAAAGCTGGTCGAGCTGGAGAAGAATTTGCGCGAACTGGCCACGCTGAATGAGGTTTCGAATGGCTTTAAGGCGATTATGTCAGTGCCCCAGCTGTTCGAATCGGTCGCCCGAGCGGTCTGCGAGCGCTTTGGCTTCGAGCGCGCCGTGCTCTACCTGCTGGAAGATGGCGCACTGCGCGCGGTCGCGGCGTCGTTTGGTCGTGGCGCCGAGAAGCAAGCGCATGAGTTCATCGCCGCCGCCAACACCGAGCCAATCACGCTGGACAGTGATACGGTTGAAGCCGATATTCTGCGCAGCGGCCAGGCGGTGATCGTCGATAATCCCTGGCAGCACCCGCGCGTCAGCCAATCCAAGCAGCGCGTCTCGCGCAGTGAATCGTATGTGCAGGTGCCGATCTTCGGGCACGAGGAGAAGATCATTGGTCTGCTCTCGGCCGATTACCACTACAGCAAGCGCGCGGTCAACGCGCGTGATGCCGCCCAGCTGCTGATGTACGCCAGCATGGTCGGCCTGACGATCGAGAACACGCGGCTGTACAGCGAACTGGAGCGCCAGGTGGCCGAGCGCACCACCGAGCTGAGCGCCGCGCTCACGCGCGCCCAGGAGGCCGATCGTCTCAAAGGCGAGTTCCTAGCTTCGATCTCGCATGAGCTGCGCACGCCGCTGAACGCGATCATCGGCTTTTCGACCGTGATGCTGGATGAGCTGGACGGCCCGATCTCGGCCATGCAGCACGAGGATCTGAAGACGATTAATCAGAACGGGCGCTTTTTGCTGCACCTGATCAACGAGCTGCTCGATCTCGCGCGGATCGAGTCCGGCAAGATCGAGCTGGACATTCACAAGTTCGATTTGGGGCAGCTGATCGGCGAGGTTGTCGATACTGTCGGCGGGCTGCTGTATCAGAAACCGATCATACTCCGCGCGACCCTGCCCGCGAGCTTGCCACCGGCCCGCGCCGATGCCGGCAAGGTTCGCCAGATTCTGCTGAATCTGCTCTCGAATGCGGTCAAATTCACCGAAAAAGGCGCAATTACGATCGCAGCCCAATGTGTGATCATGTCTGACGAAGCAGTGATCGAGCGGGCGGTTGGCGCGGCGGCTGTGGAAGCGGCGAACAATGGCTATGCCACAGCGCTGGTCGCGCGCGATGGCCGCCGCGTCACGCCGTACCTGGCCATTAGCGTGCGCGACACAGGGATCGGCATCGCGCCGGAACACTTGCCGCTGATCTTCGAGGAGTTTCGGCAGGTCGCGGGCCGCCGTGGCGAGAAGCAGGGCAGCGGACTGGGCCTATCGATCTGCTGCAAGCTGATCGAGGCCCACGGCGGCCGAATCTGGGTCGAAAGCACGCTGGGCCAGGGTAGCACATTCACTTTCACCCTGCCCTGCGCGATCGAACGCGTTTCCTATATCCTGTACCCGAGAATCTGTAGCCTATGAATGACCAGCCAACAATCCTGTACATCGAAGATAATGCCGATAACCAGCGCCTGGTGCGACGAATTATGGAGGCGTGTGGCTATACAGTGCTGTTGGCCAAGGATGGCCCCGACGGCATCGCGTTGGCGCGCGAGTCGCAGCCGGCGCTGGTGCTTGTCGATATCAACATCCCTGGGCTGGATGGCTACGAGACCACCACGCGACTACGCGGCATGAGCCACCTGCGCGGCACGCCGATCGTGGCAATGACCGCCGACAGCCGAGTTGGGGCGCGCGAGCGCTCGCTGGTGGCTGGCTGCGATGGCTATATCACCAAGCCGATCGACCCGCGTGGCCTGCCGGAGCAGCTGAGCGAGTTTATCGGCGGCAAGCGCGAGGTATTGTCGCATGAGTCCGAGGCCCCGTTGCTGCGTGCGTACAATCACAAGCTGGTCGAGCGGCTGGAGCAGCAGGTGCGTGAGCTGACCGCCGCTAACGCCGAGCTGCAAGAGCTCGATCAGCTCAAGAGTCAGTTCCTGGCCACACTCTCGCACGAACTGCGCACGCCGCTCACCTCGATCCTAGGCTACCTTGATCTGTTCGAGCGTGGAACACTTGGCGCGCTCAGCGAAATCCAAGGCCAGGCGATCGACGTGATCGGCCGCAACGCCCACACGCTGACGCGCCAGCTCAACAACCTGCTGTACCTTCAGGAGGTGCGCTCCTCGCAGATCAAGCCAGTTCCGGTGACGGTCTACGACATGGTGCTGCGCCTGGTTGCCGAGCTACAGCCGCAAGCGGAGTCCACTGGGCTGAATTTTGAGATGTCGCTCCAGCCGACCATGATCTTCGCCGGTGATGCTATGGCGCTTGAGCAGGCGTTTCGCAACCTGATCGACAATGCGATCAAGTTCACCCCGCGCGGCGGCTATATTCGTGTCACGCTGGCGGATGACCCTGCGCGGATTATCCTGCGGGTCGAGGATAGCGGCGTCGGCATCCCGGCCGAGGCGCAAGAGAAGATCTTCGTGCCGTTCTACCAGGTTGATTCGTCGCTGGCGCGGCCCTACCCCGGCTCCGGGCTTGGCCTGGCGATTGTCAGGCACGTGGTGGATGCCCACGGTGGCCAGGTGACGGTGCGCAGCGCGCCGGGCTCCGGCAGCACGTTTACGATCGTGCTGCCGCGCAGCTGACTCGCCCCTGTCTTGGACTTAGGCATGGTTCAAGAATACTTTACAGTTTGGCTATATTTGGAGTGCGCAAGCCATGCTTGTGCCCTAGGCGCAAGCATGGCTTGCGCACTCCAAAAGTGTAAAGTCGGATTGGCCATGTTTGAAACATACCTTATCATCCATATCAGCCATCCGGGTGGGATGAAATCCGCAGGAGCAGGCCGACGATCAGGAAGTTCATCAGCACCGACGAGCCGCCATACGAAATAAACGGCAGCGTGATGCCGGTCAGCGGGATCAGGCGCAGGTTTCCGCCGATGATGATAAAGCTCTGCACCGCCAGGATCGTCGTCAGCCCGACCACCATCAGCTGATCGAAGCCGCGGAAGCGGCCAGGCACCCGCAGCGCAATATGGAAGCCGCGGAAAATCAGCAGCATATACGCGATGAGTACCGCCAGTGTGCCCGCCAGCCCAAGCTCCTCGCCGATCGCGGTGAAGATGAAATCGGTATGTGCGGCCGGCACCACGGTGGGGTAGCCGCGCCCCAGGCCGGCGCCAAACACGCCGCCCGATGCCAGCGCGTAGATCGCCTGCACGATCTGGTAGCCGGTGCCTTGCGCGGTCGCCCAGGGGTCGAGCCAGATATTCACGCGCGTCTTGACAATCGCGACGACGTTGAAGAGCACATACGAGCCGATGCCGAAGGCGCTTAGGCCGGCGATCACATACCAGCCGCTACTGGTGGCCACATACAACATTGCCAGGAAGACGCTGAACAGCAACAGCGCCGCGCCGAGATCGCGCTGGAAGATGATCAGGCCCATGGCTATGCCCCACATGCCCACCAGCGGCAGCAGGTACGGCAATGGCGGCAGCGTCAGCGGGCCAAGCTGGTAGCCTTGCGCCACCACCTCGCGATGCTCGTTCAGATACGAGGCCAGGAAGATCACCAGAATGACCTTGAGCAGCTCGGATGGCTGAAAATAGAAGAAGCCGAAGTTAAACCAGGCGCGCACGCCGCTACCATTCGGGTCTTTCCCGAATACAAACGTCGCGATAATCAGACCGATGCCGATTGAGAGCCAGGCGTAGCGATGGTGGTCGAGCCAATCCATCAGCGAGGTGCGCAGGTAGCGACGGAACAGCAGATCCCATGGCACGAATAGAATCAGCGCCAGCACGATCACGCCGATCGTGACCCACAGCGATTGCTTGGCGTCGATGCCGGTGTATGCCTCGGGAATCTGCGCGGCTAGGCTCGGTTCCAGCCGTGCGGTTAGCAGCAGGCCCAGGCCGGCCAGCAGCGCTACCAGCGGCAGGATCAACTGGTCGGCGCGCGGCGTGCGCAGGCTCATCCCGATCGAGACGCCCAGAAAAAGCAGGAACGGCAGCACTGAAGGCCAGAGGATATCGGCCACCGTGCGCACGTTCAGGCGCAGTTCTTGCGCGCCGGTGGCGGCCACGATCAGCAGGTAGCCGGCCGCGAAGAATAGCAGCACAGTGATCAGCAGCTGGATTTCGGCGCCGCGCAGGTTGCGGGGGTAACGGAGCATAAGCCTTGGAGGCTAGGGACTGGAGACCGGGGACTGGGAGCTAGCGCTTCAACCACTAGCCTCCAGCCTCCAGCCTCTAGCCTCTAGACATTAAACAGGAAATGACACACATCGCCATCCTTGACGATATAGGTTTTACCCTCCATCCGCACCGTGCCCTGCTTTTTGGCCTCGGTCATGCCGCCAGCCTTGATCAGGTCGTCGTAGGCCACGATCTCTGCGCGAATGAAGCCGCGCTGGATGTCGGAGTGAATCGCGCCGGCCGCCTCGACCGCCGGCGTATTGCGGTTGATCGTCCAGGCGCGCACCTCATCCGGCCCGGCGGTCAGGAAGCTGATCAGCCCCAGCAGGCCATACGATAGGCTGATCGCGCGGTCGCGTGCGGCAGTGCTGATGCCGAGATCCTCCATGAATGCGCTGGCATCCTCGTCGTCGAGCTGGGCCAGCTCGGCCTCGACCTTGCCGGAAAGCGCGACAACATCGCTGCTGCGGTGCGGGTAGGCGAACTGGGGCGGGTTTTTGATCTGGGCCTCGCTAATGTTGATCACCAGCAGCATTGGCTTGGCGGTCAGGAACTGGTAGCCGCGCAGCAGCCGCTCCTGCTCGTCGTTCAGCTCGACATCGCGGATGGGCTTGCCATCCTCTAGCTCTTTCAGCAGCTTGACCAGCAGGTCGCGCTCGGCGACGCGCGGCTCGCGATCTTTGGATGCAGTCTTGCCGATCTCGGCGTTGAGCTTGACCAGCCGCCGCTCGATGATCGCCATATCCGAGAAGGCCAGCTCCAGATCGACCGACTCGATGTCGCGCGCTAGGTTCACCGAGCCCTCGGGGTGCGCCACGGTTTCATCCTCGAATGCTCGCGCCACATGCAGCAGTGCGTCGGCGCCGCCGATGAAATTGAGGAGCGCCGGAGGCAGCCCACCGCTCTGGCGGGCGCCGCTGCTCAGCCCGCCGACATCGACGTACTGGACATCGGCGGGCGTGTTCTTCTTGGGGTCGAACATCTGCGCCAGCACATTCAGCCGCTGGTCGGGCACTTTTACTGTGGCGATATTCGGCTCCAACTGGCCAGAGGCATAGGATGTAGTCTCGGCTGTGCCGCGTGTCAGCGCGTTAAACACAGTAGTCTTGCCGCTATTTGCAAGCCCAATAATAGCAATTTTCATGGGCATCCTCTAAGTAGGACTTACGCAAGCGGGAGGTTTGGAGGGACGCAGTCCCTCCAAGACTCTTCTTTTCTGCTGGTTGTGGGACGGCACCCAGGGGGTACCCGGCCGCCCACAACCAGCAGAAAGAATGGATCTGTGGGGAAGATCGCACCTTGCCCACACCCCTTGCGTACGTCTTGAGATGAGATCTGTCCCGCAGTATAGCGCGCTGTCGCTGTTCGCGCAACTGTGCGAAAACGGCGCTCTATCCTCGTTTTCTAACAAGTGGGGCTTCCTGCTATAATAGTGCTCGTCTCTCCTAGGGTCATTAGGAGTACGTTAGATTCATGTAACATGATCTTAACCTACTTTTCCCTACCTCACTTGCGCGCGTTACGTTATAATGGTACAGTCGTGTGGTTTGATCCAGCACGATCGCCGCGCTGTTGAAAAATTGGTCTTGCTGATCAGGAAAGGCCGGGATGCGGTCGCTGCCAAACCTCGCCAGCAAGTTGATTTTGCCCAAGCCGTAAGAGCTGATGTTTGAATTAACGGAATTTTATCGAATTGCAGTGTGGGCGCGTAACTTCCGCGCGAGTCGTAGCGTTAGTATAGGTAGGGACCTATCATCCTACGGCGGCGTTTCTACCAGTGGCGCGCATCACGTCCGAGAGTGATATGGTCAGCGAAATTGATCTGGAGTTACCGCGAATCATCGCGCAAGCACAGACAGGCGACTCTGGAGCTTTCGGCGAACTCTACGCAAACTATGCCGGTTTGATCCTGCGCTACTTGTATGTGCGTGTGCACGACCAGGAAGGCGCGCAGGATCTGACGCAAGAGGTGTTTGTCCGTGTCATCAAAGGTATCGGCGGGTTCGAGTATCGTGGCGAGAAGTCGTTTTTGGGCTGGCTCTACACGATCGCCAATAATGTACTGATCGGCCAGGTGCGGCGCAAGCGAGCGATCTCGACGCCGCTGGACGATAGTATCGAGATTGTTGACCCGCGCAGCCAGGAGGCGGTGCTTTCGATCTACGATCGCGTGGCACTCCAGCAGGCGATCAGCCAGCTGACGCTCGATCAGCAGCAGGTGTTGACGCTGAAGTTTTTTGGCGATATGACCAATAACGAGATCGCTACGCTGATTGGGCGCAGCGAGGGGGCAGTTAAGGCGCTTCAGCATCGCGCGCTCCAATCTCTTCAGCAGATCATGGCTCGTGAGGCGCGCGATACGGCATTACTATCAAAAGAATATGGCACCGACAGTGAAAGCTGGGGTGCTTGGGATGAGCCGATCAAATCTCGTTCGTTGAGTATCGACGACTAGAGCGAATCGACTCGCCAGTAAGCTAGGATAGCTTTCCATGCAGTTCGAGGAACGCAGCGTAACAAAAAGCCTGCCCGATGCGCTTGATCAAGCGCTCGCACGGCTTCATGCTGGCGAAAGTGTTGAGGGTTGCCTCGACGCCTTCCCGCAGTATGCTGCTGCATTAGAGCCGCTACTGCGCGCGGGCGATCGGCTGCGTGCCAGTGCGGCTGAGCCGCTGCCACTCGATCTTGAGCGCTGGCTGCCGACCGGCGCGCGCGATTTCGCGGCGATAGCCGAGCAGATGGTGCCGAAGTACACTCGGCAATCCGCTGCGGCGCGTGCGCGCGTGCGCGCCAATGTGCTCGACCAAGCACTCGCGCGTATGCGCGCCGGTGAGTCGATTGAAGCGGGCCTGACGGAGCACCCCGATCTCAGCGCCGATCTGGTGCCGCTGCTGCGTGCCAGCGCGCAACTGCGTGTCCAGGCCGCCGAGCCGCTGCCACCCGATCTTGAGCGCTGGCTGCCGACCGGCGCGCGTGATTTCGCGGCGATAGCCGAGCAGATGGCCCCGCGCTATGCGCGCCGCCGCGCTCCTGCATCGCGCCCGCTGACCTTGCAGCGCACCGCGATTGCCGTGGCGATCGTCGCCGCCTTGATGGGCGCGGTCGATACCGCATCGGCGCAGAGCCTGCCGGGGGAGACGCTCTACCAGTGGAAGCGCGCGAAAGAAGATATCTCGCTTGCGTTGGTGACCGATTCGGATCGGCGCAGTCATCTGTTGGTCGAATACGCTGGGCGGCGTTTGAATGAGTTCAATCAGCTGGTCGATACTGGTAAATCCACCGATTCAGCACTGGTGAAGCAGACCCTGGATAGCATGTTTGCCAACTTGGCGGGTGCGCTCGACGAGGACAAGAAGAACCAATCGCTCGATGTCGCGCCGGAAGCATCACAGCTCCTGACCGAGGCCAAGCATGAGATCGCCAAGGCTGGGCCGGTTGCTTCGCCCGATACCGTCAAAGTACTCGACGATGCGGCTGACAAAGCCAACCAGCTGGCTGAGCAGTTGCCACAGGCCGCTGCCGCCGCCGATACGCCGACGAGTACGCCGGCCCCCACGGATACGCTGGTGGGCGCCCACCAACCCACCGACACCGATGGCACGGCTGAGCCAGGCGCGCCGCCTCCAACCAGCTCGATCGATAATCCGGATCAAGGCCCAGCTCTAGTGCCGAGCGTTGTGCCGGCGATACCACTATCGCCAACACCAGGGCTCGGCGTGCCGACCAGTACGCCAAGTGAGGTGACGGCTACACCCGAGAACACGCCGACGTTCGATCCTGCAACCGCGATCCCACCGACGTCCGGCCCGACAGATACATTGACGCCACCTGCTACCGATACGTCTGTGCCTGCACAGGATACGCCAGTGCCGACCAGTACGCCAGTGCCGACCAGTACGGCGGTACCGCCTAATACGGTGGTGCCGAGCGCCACAACATTGCCGATCACTGAAGGGCCAACCGATGTCGTGGTTCCGCCGACGCCGGTGCCGACGCGCACGCCGCGGCCGACACGCACGCCCGTTCCGTCGCCAACGCCGACCGAAACGCTGACGCCAACTGAAACGCTGACGCCGACTGACACGCCGACCGATACGCCGACGCCAACTGACACGCCGACCGATACGCCGACGCCAACTGACACGCCGACCGATACGCCGACGCCAACTGACACGCCGACCGATACGCCGACG
>WNFV01005321.1_pt1 | contig 22897 bp, 27 predicted proteins | sample 5400101 | NCBI WGS metagenome assembly WNFV01 (sample SAMN13153361, study PRJNA577476) | soil metagenome | isolation source: 115 cm soil or saprolite under grassland replicate 1 | place: USA:California | collected 2016-06-15 | reverse complement strand
GACGTTGTCGAACGCAGGGCGGACGGAGACCGTGAGCTCGAAACCGGTGCTGCCCTGTGCTCCGGGCGGCAGCTGACAACCGCCGTTGTCCACCGTGATCGAAAGCTGACCGCCGTGAACCGCCGGACAGCAGGACATGCCCCCGCCGCCCCTGCCGGTCTCGGTGTAGGTGACCATGGCCATGGTTCCCTCGGGCAGGTTGGACGTGAGGAGCGCCGTTGCGCCCCCGTTGGCGTCTTCGAGAGCAGCGTCCACGCTGTCGGGCAGCAGGAGGTAATAGCCGGCGGGGGTCTCACGGGCCTTCCCGCCCCTCCCGCGTGGCTCGAATGCGCGCCACAGGAAGAACCCCGATGTCCCCAGGACGATGATCGACACCACCAGGGCGGTCACCCTTGTTCTCCGGGAGGCATGAGCCCCGCCGGGGGATGGTTCTCCATTCCCGCCGTCGCTGGGTTGCATTTGTCTCACGGTAACCGAGCGGCCGGGCTACGGAAAGGTTCCGCGAATCGGAACGTGGGTAGATGCCCTGCTGGTGCGCTTGACGTCCATGGATCGGAAGACTCCTCCTGCTCCGGTGAGCGGGACGCACCAAACGCCTCCGAGGCCTTTGCCCAGCTACCGCTCGATGAGGTCCAGCTTGGTGAAGCCCCAGAAGGGCTCGCAACCCGTCCCACAACTCGTGGGGAAAGGCAGAGAGACGAACTCGACGTGCGCTACGGGAGTCCCCCGAAGAATGATGTCTGCGGCGTACGCCTTGGGCCCCTCGCTCCGAAACTTCCAGGTCAGGGCGGTGAACTGGTCGGGCTGATCCCCGGCAAGGCCACCCAGGGAGTCGATCCACGCCTTCGCACGGTCCCGGAACGCGAGCCACGGGTTCGACTGGCGGTAGGCGGGGACCATCCACTGGGACCATACCTCGCACAACCTGATCTGAGCGATGGCTGGCATGAGTTGATCCATGAGCCCTCGAGGATCCGGCGCTTGGATCATGGCGAGCGAGTGACCCGTTGTATCGGTCGTGGGGCAGACCTGAGGGAGGAACCCGTCGTTGCTCCTCAGCAAGGCTTCGCATGTATTGCTCGGCCAGGCGAACGTCGCCGAAGCCACCAACTGCCGGACTCCGTTCACGGTCCTGACCTGGTCACCCTTGAGTCGCTCGAATCGCTGGCCGAGGATCGCTAGTACCGTCGCCGGTTGCTTGCCGATGGGCTTTCGGGTCGACCCTGGGGCGACCGGTCCAATCGGCACGACCTTGAAATCCGGCTTGACCGTGATCGTCACACCGAATCCCGTTGAACGGGGGGATCCGGGAGCGAGGTAGCACGACGCGTTGTCGACGGCAATTGTCAGCCGGCCCTGGTGGACGGGAGGGCAACATTCTCCGATCCCTCCGGGCCCGCCGATGTTCGGGGCGTCTATGTCGACCAGGGTGCCCTCGGGGAGATTGGTCCTGATCGTGATGGTGACCCCGATCCCGCCGTTAGGGTCTTGGCCAAGTGCCCCGGCATGCTCCGGGAACGTGATGAAGTAGCCTCGGGCGCCCGGGCTGGCAGGCGCTTGCATCCCCGGCCAGAAGGCCGACCAAAGGCCGAACCCGGTCCCTACTACGACAACCAGCGCAACTAGGGCAGCCGTCAAGCGAGGTCCTCTCGAGGGACTCGGATGGCTAGCGATCGGTCCCTGTCTGGCCCGATGCCACAGATCCGGCGATGGGCCGACTCCACGGAGGTGCCGCAGCTCGCGCTCCCAACGCTCAGGCATCTGCCACGTCCTCCTCGCCGAGGAGGACGCGCAGCTTCCGCCGGCCCCGGTGGAGGTGGACCTTCACAGCGGCGACAGTCGAGCCCATCAAGCGGGAGACCTCGCGGACCGGTAGGTCGGCGTGGTAGTGCAGCACGATGGCCGCCCGCTGATTCGGCGATAGCTCTCTCAGCGCCTTCATCAGTCCCTGCACCTCCTCAGGCTCATCGGCTGCCGGCCCCTCCATCAGGGGCCCGAGGCGGGCCGCAGTCCTCATCTCCTCCCCCGCCAGGCGGAAGGCCGTCCGGTAGAGCCACGGGACCGGGTTGCGGATCGTGTCCCGACGCTCCAGCGCCCGGGAGAAGGCCTCAGCCACGGCGTCGTCGGCCACGACCCGGCGCCCGCCGGAATAGGCATAAATGGCCCTCCACAGAACGGGGCCGATGTCCCGGAACAACCGCTCGAAGTCGTGGGCTGCTTGGTCCTGCAACTCCGAATCCACGCGGGTCACGCTAATAGAGGCCTGGGGGAGGCGAAAGGTTAACGGCAGGGTCAACGGCGGGAGACTCCGCAGGGCCAGGCTTAGCAAGCCGAAGCCAGCGGCCGAAGTAACTGGTGGGGCGGTACAGTAGATGCACAACCACCGAGCGGGGTTCGACAAGCGCCTCTGAGGAGCGAGATTGGCCCAGAAGACCGTCGTCGAGAAGCATCGGGTCGTCGTGCGGTTCGCCGGCGACTCCGGCGATGGCATGCAGTTGACCGGTGACCGGTTCACCAATGCGACGGCAATGCTGGGGAACGACCTGGCCACGCTCCCGGACTTCCCGGCAGAGATCCGCGCCCCGGCGGGAACGCTCCACGGGGTCTCGGCCTTTCAGATCCACTTCGCCTCCGAGGAGATCCTGACCCCCGGGGACGCGCCCAACGTCCTGGTGGCCATGAACCCGGCCGCCCTGAAGGCGAACATCAAAGACCTCGAGAAGGGCGGGGTCGTCATCGCCAACGAGGACGCCTTCGTCGACCGCAACCTGGAGAAGGCGGGTTACGGCTCGAACCCTTTGGATGACGGATCGCTCGATGCTTACCAGGTCTACCGGGTGCCGATGACGTCCATCACCCTGCGGGCCACCGAGGGCATCGACGTATCCAAGAAGCAGGCCGAGCAGGCCAAGAACATGTTCGCCCTGGGGCTGGTCTCCTGGATGTACGGCCGGCCCACGGACGTCACGCTCAAGTGGCTGGAGAAGAAGTTCGCCGGCAAGCCCGCCGTGCTCGAGGGGAACGTTGCCGCGTTCAAGGCCGGCTACAACTTCGGTGAGACCACGGAGCTCTTCGCCCACACCTACGAGGTCAAGCGGGCCCCGGCCGCCCCGGGTGCCTACCGGAACGTCTCCGGCAACACGGCGCTGGCGTGGGGACTGATCGCGGCCAGCGTGAAGAGCGGCCTGCCGATCTTCTACGCGAGCTACCCGATCACTCCCGCTTCCGAGCTGCTGCACGAGCTGTCGCGGCACAAGAACTTCGGCGTCCGCACGCTCCAGTCCGAGGATGAGATCGCGGCGTGCGGTGCGGCGGTGGGGGCTGCGTTCGGCGGCCATCTTGGCATCACGGGGACCAGCGGCCCGGGGCTCGACCTCAAACAGGAGATGATCGGGCTGGCGGTCATGCTCGAGCTGCCCATGGTAATCGTGGACGTCCAGCGAGCCGGCCCTTCCACCGGCATGCCCACCAAGACAGAGGCGGCCGATCTCCTGGCGGCGATGTACGGGCGCCACGGCGAGTCCCCGCTCCCGATCGTGGCCGCTCGCACGCCGGGCCACTGTTTCGACACCGCGCTCGAAGCGGTTCGCATCGCCGTCAAGTACCGGACGCCGGTGATCCTGCTCTCGGACACATTCCTCACGAATTCCTCGGAGCCTTGGAGGCTGCCGAAGATCGAGAACCTGCCCGAGATCGACCCGAAGTTCGCCACGCAGCCCAACCACGACGACGGGTTCATGCCGTACCTGCGGGACGACAACCTGGCCCGTCCGTGGGCCGTGCCGGGCACGGAGGGCCTGAAGCACCGGCTCGGCGGGCTCGAGAAGGAGGACGTGACCGGCAACATCTCCTACGAGGCCACCAACCATGAGCGGATGACGCATCTGCGGGCGGCCAAAGTGGCGAAGATCGCTGAGGACATTCCACCGCTCGAGGTGGACGACCCTGACGGCGACGCCTCGCTGCTGGTGCTCGGGTGGGGCTCCACGTACGGAGCCATCGCCGCGGCGGTCCGGCGAGTTCGGGCCCAGGGCAAGAAGGTGGCCTCGGCTCACCTGATGCATCTCAGCCCGCTGCCCAGGAACACGGAGGAGGTCCTGCGGCACTATCCCAAGGTCCTGATCCCCGAGATGAACATGGGTCAGCTGTGGCGGATCCTCCGGGCCGAGTTCCTGGTGGAGGCGGAGCTGTTCAGCAAGGTCCAGGGGCAACCGATCCACGCCGCGGAGGTCGAAGCGGAGATCCTGAGGCGACTGTGAGCGAGGCAGCGAAAGGAAACGGGCAGGGCGAGAGCCGCGCGGTCGGGAAGGCCGGCCCCGGCCCGGGAGGCCTGGGCACGCTGACCAAGAGAGACTTCGTCAGCGACCAGGAGGTGCGATGGTGCCCGGGCTGCGGGGACTACGCGATCCTCTCCGCAGTTCAGGGCTTCATGCCCGAGCTCGGGGTCCCGCCCCACAAGATGGTGTTTGTCACGGGGATCGGGTGCTCGGGTCGGTTCGTGTATTACATGGACACCTACGGGGTCCATGGGATCCACGGACGGGCTCCGGCCATCGCAACGGGCCTGGCGACCGCCCGGCCAGATCTCGCCGTCTGGATCATCACCGGCGACGGGGACGCGCTGTCGATCGGTGGGAACCACCTGATCCACGCCCTCCGGCGAAACATCAACGTGAAGATCCTGATGTTCAACAACCAGATCTACGGGCTGACCAAGGGCCAGTACTCGCCGACCAGCGAGGAGGGCAAGGTCACCAAATCCACGCCGTTCGGGTCGCTGGACCATCCGTTCAACCCGGTAGCGCTGGCGCTGGGAGCGGAGGCCTCGTTCGTGGCCCGGACCATCGACGTAGACCGGCAGCATCTGGTCGAAGTGCTGCGCCAAGCGACCGCCCATCAGGGAACGGCGTTCATCGAGATCTACCAGAACTGCAACGTCTTCAACGACGACGCGTTCATCGCCCTCACCGGTCGGGACACGAAAGGCCTCAATCAGATCCGGCTGGAGCACAGCAAGCCCGTCCTCTTCGGCTCGAAGGGGGAACGGTGCGTGTACGTGGAATTCGACGGCTCACTGAGGGTGGGCGACACTGCCGACGTTCCCCAAGAGCTGATCTACGTGCACGACGCGCACCGCGAGGAACCCAGCGCCGCGTTCGCGCTGGCGCATCTGTCGCGTGGCCCCACCCAGCCGACCGCCATCGGCGTCTTCCGGGACATCCAGCGTCCCGTGTACGGCGAGCTCATGGAGCGGCAGATCGAGATGGCCACGAAGAAGCTGGGCCCCGGGGACCTCGGCAAGCTGCTCAATTCCGGCGACACCTGGGAGGTCAACTAGCTCGTCTCGGATCTCGGCGTCGCTTCGCGCCCTCTGGCCAGGTCCCCTTGCTCGAAGCAGCCCTCGCGCCAGCCCCACAGGCTTCTCGCAGAGCGGCCTCCGGGTCCGCCCCTCTGGATAATTCGGCCAACAGCACCCCGTCGAAGGCGTCGCCGGCTCCCGTGGCGTCCACTTCGTCGACGTCGGGGGCCGGCGCCGTGAAGAGCCAATCGGCCGTCGCCAGGACGGCACCCTCAGCCCCGAGCTTCACGCACGCCCACCGGTATCGCGCCGCCAGTGCTCGGGCGGCTTCCACCGGCGGTCGGCCCGTCAGGACTTCGGCCTCCCGGGCGTTCATGAGGAGGAAGTTCGCCCTCCGCGCGCCGGCGTGGAAACGCTCGCGTCCGTGCGCCTCGAGCAGCGGCCACGATGAAACGTCGACGGCCACGAATTCCGCTTCGGCCCTGCCCAGAGCAGCTCCCGCGGCCGGCTCCGACCGGGGGTCGTACAGCAAATAGCCTGAGAGGAGCACCGCTCGCGCCGCCAGCCGGTCGGGGAGGTCCTCCGGCGAAAGGCGGGCGTTGGCCCCGCGGTCTGCAACCATCGACCGCTCGCCGCCTTCTCGGACCACCAGCATGGCGCCGGTTCGCGCGTCCGCTCGGATCGCGAGCGAGGCGCTGACCCCCGACGCCCGTAGGGCCAGAGACAGGATGCGGCCCATCAGATCGTCCCCGACGCACCCGTACAGGGTCACCTGTGCTCCGGAGTGGGCCGCCCACACCGCCGCGTTGGCCCCTCCGCCGCCGGGTCGGATCCGAACCTCCCCGTGCACGTCGCCGCCAGGGGCCAGTGCTTCCGACGCCACGCTCACGTCGGCCATGACGTCGCCCACCACGATGAGGTCCGGCCTGCCCGCGATCACGGCGGGGGGGACTGTCGCCTCCCACCGGGGGCCGGGGCTAGGAGAAGATGGCGTCGATCTCCTGGAACGTCTTCGCGTCCAGGTGGAGATCGCCCGCCGCGGCGTTGCTCCGGACGTGAGCCGGGTTACGACTCCCGGCGATGGCCGCGGTCACCCCCCGCTGCTCGATCACCCACCGCAGAGCCAGCGTCGCCGGCTCGGTGCCGAGACGCTCCGCCATAGCCCGCAGCCGCTCCACCTTCTGGAGGTTCTCTCCACGCTTGCGGGGGGCGAACAGCCTCGAGTAGGAACCCATCCCCATGCTGCCGCTTCGCCAGTCCCTTTGGTGGAAGGTGGTGTCTTCCTTGATCGCCCCCGTGAGCAGGCCGAACGCGAGCGGGCCGTACGCCAGATATCCCACGCCGTGTTCGTCGAGCCAGGGAAGCAGACGCCGCCGGTCCTCCTGGTAGAGCAGGGAGAACTCGTTCTGCACCGACTCCACGTGACGGATACCCAGGCATCGTTCGACCAGAGGGCGGTCGAAGTTGCTGACGCCGATGTGGGCGGCCAGGCCATCGTCCTGCAACTCCGCCATGGCGCCCCAGGTCTCTTCCACCGGGACCGACATGTCGGGCCAGTGCAGCTGGTAGAGGTCGACGTGGTCGGTCCCTAGCCGCTCCAACGACCCACGGATGGCTCGCTTCACTTCCTCCGCGCGGAACCCCGACCCGGCCGGCCGAGGAGCGACCTTCGTGAAGATCTGGACGTCGTCTCTGCGGCCCGCCACTGCCTTGGCGACGAGCTGCTCCGATCGGCCGTCTCCGTAGACCTCGGCCGTGTCGACCCAGTTCATCCCGGCATCGAGGGCGGCTCGGATCGCCTCGACGACGGCGCCTTCCGATTCATTTGGGCCCCACATGTCGCCGCCGGCTTCCCACGCGCCGTAGCCCACGACGGAGACCTCTGGCCCTCCGGTCCCGAGCTTTTGTCGGTCCACGCGTGTCTCCTCGGCGATGAGTCGGCAGTCCGGCTGGACAGGCACGCTATCATGTGCCCCGGTAACTCCTGGCACGGGTTCGCCCGCGGACCGAGGGCTCGCGGCGATGTCCCGAGTGCGGCGTCCGCCTGTCTCTCTACAACCCGGGGCCGAACTGCTGGCAACACACGATCGGATGGCCGTGGCGGGGGCCTTCCGCCAAGCCCCGGTTCTAGGTCAGGGCAAGTCCTCCTCGGGTCCTCCACCGATCGGCGTCTCGGTGCGGGGCGCCCACGCCGGCCGTTCCCGGAGGAACGCGAACGTGTAGACGCTCGCCGCGACCAATCCACCGACCACTGGCCCCACCACGTAGATCCAGAAGCCGGTCCACGTCCCGCCGACCAGGGCCGGCCCGAAGGAACGGGCCGGGTTCATGCTCGCGCCGGTGAGCGGTCCGCCGACCAGGATGTCGAAGGTCAGGACGAGGCCGATGGCGAGCCCCGCGATCGCCTTGAACACGCCGCGGTCGTCGATGGCCGTGGCGAACACGGTGATCACCAGGAAGAAGGTCAGGATGGCTTCGAGCAGCACGGCCTGGCCGTTGCTGACGCCGCGGACGGTGGTGGCGCCCAGGTCGGAGCGCTGCCACACCGACGCGGGCATGACCCACCGCAGCAGGCCGGCCCCGATGGTGGCCCCCACGAGCTGGGCCACCACGTACGCGGCTGCCCGGACCGTCTCGATCTTGCCGGCCACCCAGGCGCTGATCGTGACCGCCGGGTTGAAGTGCCCGCCGGAGATGTGGCCGAAGCTGGACACCATGACGGCCAGCACCAGGCCGTGGGCCAGGGCTACCCCAAGGAGCGTCGAAGCGCCGGCCGCCGCGATGACCACCGCCCCGGCACCGATGAATACCAGCGCGAACGTGCCGATCACCTCGGCCAGAACCTGCTCACCGATCGACCTCATCGCATCTCCTTTCGACTCGGGTCTGGGCTCAGGCCCCTCACACCACGAGCCGAAGCGTAACGGGTGCGGCGGAGCGAATGGAAAGGCCACGTCATGGCCCCGGTAGAATCCACCCCGTGAGAGCCCTGCTGATCTCGCCCGATCCCAAGGTTCGGGAGTGGGTGGCCCTCGCCGTGCGCAGCGCGGCTCGCCGGGTGGGGGAGGAGTTCGAGACGCTCGAGGCGCGTGATGGGATGTCGGGTCTGGCCCTGGCCTGGCGGGACCTTCCCGACGTGGTCGTGGCCGACGAGATCGCCAGCCGGGCAGGAGCGTTCGCCGTGGCCATGGATCTGAAGGGGGCGGACCCCCCCTTCCCCGGCAGCGTGATCATCCTCCTCGACCGGGCGCAGGACGAGTGGCTCGCCAGGTGGTCCGGCGCGGATGCCTGGTTCGTGAAGCCCGTGAACCCCTTCGAGCTGGGCGATGCCGTCGCGAGCCTCCTGGAGACCGCCCGCAAGGAGGCCGTGTGAAGATCAAGCTGTTCCACCCCGAGTGCGGGCGGGAGATACTCGTCCAGCAGGTGCTCCTGACCGGCGGCCACTGCCCCTGGGACGGCAAGCCCTTCAACAAGGACTACACCGCCGTGCTGGCGGAGGCGCTGGAGGCGGCCGAGTCGGCCGGCAATGTGCTGGAGAACGCGTTGGAGAAGATCTCCGAGATGGATCCCACCTTCATCATCGAGACCGATTCCGTGCTGGAGGAGATCCGGATGTACATCGACTCGCTCAACGAACGGCGAAAGAGCGGAGGGCGCTCCACGTGAAGGGCGCGAGCAACACCGAGATCGATGACGTGCCGAACGAGTTCGGCGTCGAGCTCCACGAGGGCGAGCTCGGGTGGGAGGTCCGCATCATCGCTCCCGGTGGCGCCGTGGCGTGGACGCGGTCGTGCGGGAACGTCACCGAGGCGCGGACACTTGCCTCAACGATCCGCCAGCACATCTACTGGCTCTCCCCCGGAAAGTTCCGCGAGTACTACAAGATCGTCGGATCGGAGTGATCGAGGGTGGGCTTCAATCCGATGCAGCCGGGCAAGATCAAGCGCGCGGACCTGCTCATGTTCCTGTTCGGGCTGGCCATGATCGCCGCCGCGCTGGTGTGGGTGCTGCGCTGACCCCTTCCCAACCGTGACCGACTTCTGGCCGACCGTCCTCAGCCGTCTGCTCGCGACGGAGGACCTCTCCTCCGACGAAGCCGCTCAGGCCATGCGCCTGATCGTAGGGGGGGAGGCCACGCCGGCGCAGGTGGCAGCCTTCGTCGTGGCCCTCCGAGCGAAGGGCGAGACGCCGGACGAAGTTGGAGGTATGGCCGAGGTTCTGTTGGAGCTGGCTCCGGCCGTGGAGACGCCGGGACCCTCCATCGACACCAGCGGGACGGGGGGAGACCGTTCCGGGACCATCAACGTCTCGACGCTCGCCGCGATCGTGGCGGCCGGAGCGGGGGCCGTGGTGGCCAAGCACGCATCCAGGGCCGCCTCCTCGCGGTGCGGGTCGGCGGACCTCCTGGAGGCACTCGGCGTGAAGATCGCCCTCGCCCCGGATGGCGTGTCCCGCTGCCTTGCCGAGTGCGGGATCGGGTTCATGTTCGCGCCGTCCTTCCATCCGTCCATGGCCAAGGCGGCGAAGCCGCGCCAGGAGATGGGCGTCTGGACGGTCTTCGACTTCCTGTGGCCGGTCACCAACCCGGCCAGGCCGGAGGCCCAGCTGGTCGGAGTCCCCGAGGAGCGCATGCAGCGGGTACTGGCCGGCGTCCTTGCGGGCCGGGGCACGAGAGCCTTCGTCGTGCGTGGAGACGACGGCGTGGACGAGATCACCATCAGCGGGCCGACGCACCTGCTGGAAGCGAGGGGCGGCGTGGTGATGCCGCGGCACCTCCTTCCGATCGAGATGGGCGTGCCCACGGCTCGGGCCGCGGACGTCGCCGGCGGCGTTCCCAAGCGGAATGCCTCGATCGCCACGGCTCTCTTGTCCGGCGAGAAAGGTCCTCCTCGAGACATCGTCGCGGTGAACGCGGGGGCGGCGCTGGTGCTGGCTGGGATCTCCGACGACATCCCGGAAGGCATCGAGCGGGCGTTCGAGTCGATCGACTCGGGGAAGGCCGCCCAGGTTCTCTCGAAATGGGTTGAGATCTCGAACCGAGCGGCTTAAGCCTGCCGCTCGAGGACCATGGCCATCCCCATCCCGCCGGAGATGCACAGCGTGGCGAGCCCGAGCGAGTAGCCCTTCTCCCGCATCTCGTACGCCGTGGTCAGGATGATGCGGGCGCCGGTCATCCCGATGGGGTGGCCGAGGGCGATGGCCCCGCCGTTCGGGTTGAGTCGGTCGTGGTCGAACTTGAGCTCGCGGTCGCAGGCGAGCACCTGCGCGGCGAAGGCCTCGTTCAGCTCGATGACCTCGAAGTCTTGGAGCGACAGCCCGGTCTGGTCCAACACCTTGCGAGTGGCCGGCACGACGCCGATTCCCATGTAGGCCGGATCGACGCCCGCGGACGCGTAGGCCACGATCCGCGCCAGCGGTTCGAGCCCCTCTGCTTTGGCGCGAGACTCGGACATGAGGACCATGGCGGCCGCGCCGTCGGTGATGCCCGAGGAGTTGCCCGCCGTCACGGTCCCGGTCTGCTGGTCGAACACCGGCTTGAGGTGAGCGAGGCCCTCGAGCGTGGTCTCGGGGCGAGGGTGCTCGTCGCGCTCGATGATCGTGGTCTGTCCCTTGGGGCCGGGGATCTCGATGGGGGCGATCTCCTTGGCCCGCCGCTCCCAGGTCGCTGCCGCCTTCCGCTGGCTGTGCAGGGCGAATTCGTCCTGCTCCTCGCGGGGAATGGAGTAGCGCGCGGCCAGGTTCTCGGCGGTCTCGCCCATGATCAAACCGCACAGAGGATCGAGGAAACCGTCCCTGTTCATGCCGTCGTACAGCGTGGCGTTCCCCATTCGGTAGCCGAGCCGCATGCGGTCGAGGAGGAACGGGGTGCGGGTCATGTTCTCCTGTCCGCCCGCCACGACGACCTCGGCGTTGCCCAGCATGATCTGCTCGGCGGCAACCTGGACCGCCTTGCTGCCGGAGCCGCAGGCCATGTTGACGGTGAAGGCGGGCTTGTCCTCGCCGAGGCCGCTCCGGTAGGCGACCTGCCGAGCGGGGTTGGGCCCGTTCCCGGCTTGCCTGGCATGGCCGAAGACGAGCTCGTCCACGGCGGAAGGCTCCACCCCGGCACGGTCCAGGGCGGCCTTGACCGCATGGATCCCCAGATCGACGGCGGGGATCTCGGAGAAAGACCCCAGGAACCGCCCGACGGGCGTTCGGGCGCCCTCCACGATGAAGACGCGTTCCACGCCGCGATTATAGGAGGAGGTCTTGCGAGGTCCGGTTCTGGGCTGCGGCTATGCGACGTGGCGGATCAACCGGCGGCGCTGCTGCTCGGTGGTCCCGCCCCACACGCCGTAGCGTTCACCGTTCTGGATGGACCAGGCCAGGCACACCTCTCGGACGCTGCACACGCCGCAATAGGAGAGCGCCAGCCCGGCCTCCTCTTCGGTGGTCGGGAAGAAGACTTCAGGATCGAGGCCGTAGCAGGCCGCCTTCTCCTGCCAGAAGTCTGGCGGGTTGACCTGCTTCGGGAGCTGCTGGAGGTCGATATCCAGGTCGAGCACCTGGTCCATGTTGCGTGGTTGGGCTGGTGAAGGCCAGCCCGGCATCCCGTCGGCAACCGGCATCTCGTCCCCTCCTTGCCGCCCTTCCCCACCGGGGCAGCGCCAACGATCGTAGTTACCCCCAGGGGCCCCTGGCTATACCCGAAATCTGGGTTTCAGCTGGTCGAGAACCTAGCTTGGACGATCGCCCGTGTCAGAGTCAAGCTTCCGAGGATGAACAGACCGTCGAAGGATGGAGCAGCAAGCCGGGTGACCAGACGAACGACCATCCCCCGTACGCTGGTGGTCACCAACGACTTCCCCCCTCGCGTGGGAGGAGTGCAGCAGTACGTCTGGAACGTGGTCAACAACCTTCCCGCGAAGCGGGTCGCCGTGTTCGCGCCGAGCTGGCCGGGATGGAGGGAGCACGACGCCGCGTCGACGTTCCCCATGCACCGATGGCCGTCCTCGTTCCTGTGGCCGACCGAAGAGCTTCGGAGACGGGTCACCTCGCTGATCCAAGAACACGACGCGGACGTCGTGCTGTTCGGCCACGGCTTTCCACTCCCGCTCCTGGGCCCGGCCCTGGCGAGACGCGGGACTCCCTACGTCGTCCTGACCCACGGCGCGGAGGTGTGGCTGGCGCGAACGCCCGCCGTTGCCGCGTCGATGCGAGCGGCGTTCGCTCACGCCGCTGCGGTGACGGCGGTGAGCGGATGGACGGCCCGGGCGCTGCGACGAGTGGCTCCTCCCGACGGGCCCATGCCGGTTCTGCATCCCGGCGTCGACGCCGAGCGGTTCTCCCCGGCCGCCGACGGCTCGCAGGTTCGGGAACGGCACGGCCTGAAGGATGCCAGAGTCGTGGTGTGCGTCTCCCGCCTGGTGCCTCGAAAGGGCCAGGACGTCCTGATCGCGGCCATGCCGTTGGTTCGGTCCCTCGTCCCCGACGCGGTGCTGCTGATCGTGGGCGACGGCCTGTATCGCGAGCGGCTCCAGGCCGCGGCGGCGGAAGCGCCCGGAGGGTCGGTCGTGTTCACGGGAGAGGTCGACCCGCGCGATCTCGCCTGCTACTACGCTGCCGCTGATCTGTTCGCCATGCCCTGCCGCTCGAGGTGGGGCGGTCTCGAGGTGGAGGGGTTCGGCATCGTCTTCCTGGAGGCGGCCGCCACGGGCAAGCCGGCGGTTGCCGGACGGTCGGGGGGAGCTGGCGAGGCGATCGTGGACGAGGTCACCGGAGTGTTGGTGGAAGGCAGCGAGCCCAAGGCCGTCGCGCTCGCCATCGCCGGACTGCTCAGGGATCCCGACACCATGCGTCGTATGGGTGCGGCGGGGCGGGCCAGGGTCGAGGAAGGTTTCAGCTGGCCGAAGCGTACTCAGCAACTCGCCGCGATCCTCCGGGAGGCGGTGCGATGACCAGACCAGAGCGGGGCTTCGCTCCGGTCGACGGCTGCCGTCTCCATTACGAGGTGCGAGGCGCCGGGCCGGCAATCGTCCTCGTCCACGCGGGCCTGTGGGACCTGCGCATCTGGGACGATCAGATGGAGGCGTTCGCGAAGGGACACACGGTCGTCCGCTTCGACCTGCCGGGGTACGGACGTTCGGAGTTCCCCGACCGGCCGTTCTCGATCCGTGGGCAGATCGCGGATCTGCTGCGCTTCCTCGACGTCTCTTCAGCCGCGGTGCTGGGATGCTCGATCGGCGGCCAGATCGCGCTGGACTTCACCCTGGAGCACCCGGACATGGTGGATGGATTGGTCCTGGTCGCCGCGGGGATGTCCGGAGACGACACGCCCGACGATGCCGAGATGATCAAGGTGCTGGAGGAGGCCGAGGAGGCCTTCAAGGCAGGAGACCTGGGACGGATGGTCGACCTTCAGCTCCAGGTATGGACGCCCCTTCGAACCGACCCCGATGTCGATCGGCGCATCCATGACATCGCCATGGACAACCGTCGGGTGGACACGTTGGACTGGTCGCTCTCCCAGCGCCTGGATCCACCCGCGGCCGGCCGTCTGCGGGAGGTGCGCGTGCCGACGCTGGTGATCCTGGGAGAGCACGATGCCGCCGTCATCGCCGTGATGGGGGAGAAGATGGCAAGGGGCATCGCCGGAGCCCGCAAGGTGGTCATCGAAGGCGCCGACCACCTCCCGAGCCTTCGCGCCCCGGAGGAGTTCAACCGGATCGTGCTCGGATTCCTCTCGGGGGCGGGAGATGAGGCGCGCTAGCCCCTCGTTGGGCGATGGGGGCGGAGATGAAGGGGAGACGGTTCGCTCCGCGCCAGGAGGGATTCTCGTGGAGGTGCGAGTGCGGCCCCGCTCGCGACCGCGCTGGGAGGTCGTCCGCGGCGGCTTGGTCCTGGGGGTGGCAGCGGCCCCGGTGGGCGGCTCGGCCACCGAGGAGGCGCGGCGTGCGCTCGCCAGGGCGCTCGGCGTGCCGCCGAGTCGTGTGGCGCTTCATCGCGGCGCGCGCTCTCGCACGAAGGTGTTCGCCATCTCGGGAGTGGACGCCGATACGGCGAGGGCCGCACTGGAGCAGGCCGCAGGCGGCTACCGGGGAAAGCCAGGATCGAGGGCTTAGTCGGTGGCGGCCAGGCTCCTCAGGACGTCGGGCAGCTCCTTCAGATGCTCGATCACCGCGTCGGGCTGAAAGGCGGGATCCTCCTCCTGGCGGAACTGGCGCGTCAGCACGCCGCGCATCCCCACCGCCTGCGCGCCGCTGACGTCGTCGTAGAGGCGGTCACCGACGAAGACGGTTTCGGCCGGCTCGGCCCCGACCCGCTTCAGGGCTTCCTTGAAGATGCGCGGGTCCGGCTTGCGCACGCCCACCTCGCTCGAGAACACGGTCGCGTCGAGCTGGTCGATCAGGCCCCATCGCTGCAGGTCGGCCCTCATCAGGTCGGCGCGAAGGGTGAGGTTGGACACGAGCCCCATTCGGTATCCGTCGCCCTTCAAGGTCTTGAGCGTGGCGAGAACGTCGGGTTCCACCGCGATCGAGTTCGAGTACGCAGAGTGGTCCAGGATCACGATGTGGTCGATGACGTCGTCGGGAAGGTCGAAGCCGATCCCGGCCAGGGCCTCGCGCAACAGCACCGCCTGATTGATCTCCTCCAGCCGGCCCTCGCGGTAGGACTGCTCGACCAGGCGGTCCACACCACCTGCCACCCGTTCCACGAGGTCGAGCAGTTCCGGAACCTCCATGAACGCCACGGCCTCGATGCGGTCGCGGATCTCCTGATACGCGGCGTGGAGGGCCTCCTGGGTCCGCCGGAAGTCCACGAGCGTGTGCCCGAAGTCGAACAGCACGGCCTTGACCGGAGCTGCGGCGGGGCCCACGAGCCCGGATGCTACCCTCCCCAGGTCCCGGACCAGCGCCGGAGGAAGGCCGATGGCCGAACAGACCGAAGGGTCCATCGAGATCTCGGCGACCGCCGAAGAGGTCATGAAGGTCCTCGTCGACTTCGACGCCTATCCGGAATGGGCGGACGGCATCAGGATGGCCGAGGTCAAGAAGCGGGACTCGAAAGGTCGACCGAGCGAGGTGGCGTTCGAGGTGAGCCAGATGGGGATCGTTGCGCAGTACACGCTCGCCTACGGCTACAGGGCGAAGTTCGGCGGGCTGTCCTGGACGACGAAGTCGGCTTCGGGCGCGGTCAGGGACATCAAGGGCGAGTACGCGCTGAAGCCCTCGGAGGCGGGCACCACGGTCACGTACCGCACGACCATCGAGCCGGCCATCCCTCTAATCGGGTTCGTGAAGCGGCAGGCCGAAAAGACCATCATCAACGCGGCGCTGGTCGGCCTGAAGAAGCGCGTGGAAGGCCGCTGATTCCCCTCGATCCCCTACGAGACCAGCTCGATCCGGTAGCGAACCTCCCGGAGAGGGAAGCCGTGGAAGTCCTCGGTCTTCGTGGTCCCATCGGGCCGCCATCCGGCGATCTCGTAGAAGCGCCGGGTTCGGGCGTTGTCCTCGAGCACCCACAAGGTGGCCCGGGCGAATCCCAGCGAACCAAGGTCGGCGACCGCGTGGGCGAAGATCGCCCTCCCCACGCCCGTGCCCACCACGGCGGGCTGAAGGTAGATCGCGTACACCTCGCCCGTGCGTTCGGCTGCGTCGGCGTCCTCGGTCGGTCCGGCCGCTGCGAATCCCACCACCCGCCCCTCCACATCCGCCACCCAGATCCTGGGGAACTCCTCACCGGCCGCTCGCCGGGCCAGCCCTCGCCGCCAGCCTTCGTCGCGCCGCTCCACCGAGAGGGAGTCCAGCAATTCGTCGGGGACCATGCCCCGGTAGGCCCACCGCCATCCCGCCACGTGGATCTTCGCGACCGCTGGCACATCGGTCTCGCCGGCAGCCCTGATCACCGTCTCCCTTCCCACTTCGGGATTGTCCTCGAAAGCGTGGGGGTGCCGAGGCAGCTTCTCTCCGGTCGGTCTACCCTAGATGCCTCACGTGCGCATCCTGCTGTTCACCGGCAAGGGTGGGGTCGGCAAGACCACCGTGGCCGCGGCTACGGCGGTGCGAGCGGCATCGGCCGGGCATCGAACGCTGGTGATGAGCACCGACCCGGCCCACTCGCTGGCCGATTCGTTCGACATCCCGCTGACCTCGCAGGCCCAGCAGATCTCCATCAACCTGTGGGCCGAGCAGATCGACGCCCAGGAGCGCCTCGAATCGAACTGGCGCGATATCCAGGAGTTCGTGGTGTCGTTCCTGAACTGGACAGGGGTGGACGCCGTGGAGGCCGAGGAGCTCTCGGTGATCCCGGGACTGGACGAGATCTTCAGTCTGACCGACGTGAAGCGACACGCGGACTCCGGGCGGTTCGACCTCCTGGTCGTGGACTGCGCGCCCACCGCAGAGACGCTCCGGTTGCTCTCGCTGCCGGAGGCGATGAACTGGTACATCGAACGGATCTTCCCCGTGGAACGGCGGGTGGTGAAGACGATCCGTCCGCTCCTCACCCGCCTCACCAGCATGCCGATCGCGGACGACCGAATCTTCGCCGCCGTCGAGCGGCTGCATCGGAACCTCGACGGCGTGAGGCAGCTCCTGACCAACGAGCGGATGTCCAGCGTCCGCCTCGTGGTCAATCCCGAGAAGATGGTGATCGCGGAGGCCAAGCGGACCTACACCTACCTCTCGCTGTTCGGCTACCGGGTCGACGCCGTCGTGGTCAACCGGATCATCCCGGATGAAGTGGAAGACCCCTACTTCGGGAAGTGGAAGGACATCCAAAGGGAGCATCTCGAAACGGTGAGAGAGTCCTTCCAGCCTGTCCCGATCCTCACTGCCCGTCTGTTCGACCGCGAGATGGTGGGCATCGACCTCCTCGCCGAGATGGGCGCCGAGGTGTACGGCGAACAGGACGCCACCGCCATCCTGTACCGCGACGAGCCCATGCGGATTCGCAAGCAGGGGACGTCCTACGTGCTCAGCCTCCGACTGCCCTTCACGGAGAAGGGCGAGCTGGAGGTGTTCCGGAAGGCCGACGAGCTGTTCCTACGGGTGGGGAGCTACAAGCGCAACCTCGTGCTTCCCCAGACCCTCCAACGACTGGAGGTCAAGGGGGCCAGATTCGTGGAGGACCGGCTGGAGATCCGATTCGCCCGCGATGCCGGAACGCCCGCCCGCGCGGGCTCGAGGTAGGAAGGAGCGATCATGGCCCAGACCAAGCCGACGGGGTCCCGAGCAAAACGAACGACCGGAGGGGGTGTGCGAGCCGCCCCCGCCCCGGCCGCACCCCTGCCGCTCTGCTCGGTGCCGTTCTGTCCGTTCTGCATGGCCGTGACGGCGGTGGGAGAGGTCAAGCCCGAGTTCGTCGAACACCTCCTTGTGGCTGGGCGTGAGTTCCTGCTGGCGCTCCGGGCGGTGATCGAGGCGAGACTCGACGGGGTCGACTCGCCCGTCAAGCTGGAGCGCCTCACCATCGAATGACCCGTGCGGGTTGAGCGCGGATCCATGGGGGAGAGAGAAGGTGGTTCCATGCCAGAGGTCATCGATCGGGGTTTCCTGAGGAAGCTCGCGGAATGGAGCGCGAACGGCGCCCCCGTCGCCAGCCTGTACCTGGACGTCGACGGGCGCCGGTACCCGCGCAAGCAGGACTACCTGATCCGGGCCGAGCAGCTGTGCCACCAGCTCAAGAAGGAAGCGGAGGGACTGGATCGCTCCGGGCGCTCGTCGGTGACGAAGGACACCCAGAAGATGCTCGAGTGGCTGGAAGGACTGGATCGCGGGCCCTCGCGGGGCGTGGCGTTGTTCTCGTGCTCCTCGGCCGGCCTGTGGGAGGAGGTCCGGGTCTCCCGGCCCGTATCGGACCGGGCCACGCTGGCCGACCATCCGCACGTACTCCCGCTCGAGGCGCTCGTCGAGACCTACGCGACGTTCTGCACGGTGCTGGTGGACCGAGAGAAGGCCCGGATCTTCCAGGCGAGGATGGGCCGCATCCGGGAGGAGACCGGTGTGTTCGACGACGTCCCGGGTCGGCACGACCAGGGAGGGTGGTCACAGGCCCGTTACCAGCGCCACATCGAGGACCACGTGGGGCGGCATCTCCGCCACGTCACCGAGGAGCTGTTTCGGTACTTCAAGCGCCAGGGGTTCGACCACCTCATCCTGGCCGGTCCCGATGAGGTGGTGGCCGAATTCGAGCCGGACCTCCACGACTACTTGAAGCGCCGCATCGTGGCCCGCATCGCGCTGCCGGTGGGCACTTCCGCCTCTGAGGTGCTCGAGCGCTCCCTCCAGGTCGAGGAGGAGATGGAGGCCCGCCGAGAGCGCGAGGTGGTCCAACGCGTCACCGCCGAAGCGGCGGCGGGACGACACGCCGTGGTCGGGTTGGAGCCCGTGCTCGCTGCCCTGAACGAGAGCCGGATCGACACGCTCGTCGTCCCGTACGGGCTCGCCGTCGAAGGCGTGCGGTGCACGCAGTGCGGCTGGCTGGGAACATCCGGCACAGTGTGCATGGCGTGCGGCGGGTCAACCGAGAAGGTCGGTGACGTGGTGGAGAGCGCGGTGGCCAAGGCCATCCGCCAGAGCGCGCGTGTGGAGACGCTGACGAGCTGGGACGGACGCGACCGAGCGGAGGTCGGAGCCCTGCTGCGCTACTGATCGGTAGTCACGCCAGCACCGCTCCGGTACGCTCCCCGGCATGTCGGGAGCGCTGGCCATCGGGGTGGATGCCGGGGGGACGAAGGTCGAGGCGCTGCTCGTGGACGTGGAGGGGGGCGGCCGCATCCTCGACCGCCGGCTGGCACTGACGCCGGCCACCGACGCGGAGGCGACGACCCGAACCATCGTGGCGCTCGCTCGCGAGCTCATGGCGGGAAGGAGCGACGTCTCCGCCCTGGGGGTGGGCGCGGCCGGGATGATGGACCGGGGCGGCGTGATGCGGTTCGCGCCCAACGTGGCGTGGCGCGAGGTTCCCCTGGCCGAGAAGGTCCGGTCGGGCGTGGGATTGCCGACGCTGGTGGACAACGACGCGAACGTCGCCGCCTGGGGCGAGTTCCGATTCGGAGCGGGCCGGGGCTGCAGCGACATGCTGCTCGTCACGGTGGGGACGGGGATCGGGGGAGGGATCGTCGCCGGCGGCAAGCTCTTCCGGGGCGGCCACGGGTTCGCCGGGGAGATCGGCCACGTCATCGTGGAGCCGAATGGCCCGTTGTGCGGGTGCGGCAATCTCGGGTGTTGGGAGCAGGTGGCGTCTGGCCGCGCGATCGGACGGCTCGGCCGCGAGGCCGCCCAGGAGCATCCCGAGTCGTTGATCGTCGAACTGGCCGGAGGCCAGGCGAGCGCGGTCACCGGCCTCGCGGTCACCGCCGCAGCGATGAAGGGCGACCCCGTCGCGGTTCGCATCCTGGCCGAGGTGGGGCGCCGGCTGGGGGAGGGCATCGCGGGCCTGGTGAACATCCTGGATCCGGACATGGTGGTGATCGGGGGCGGCGTGATCGAGGCGGGGGACCTCATCCTCGAACCGGCCCGACGATCGTTCGTCGATTCCGTGGAGGCGCCGGAGCACCGGCCTGAGGTTCCGCTCGTCCCCGCGATGATGGGCAACGACGCGGGGGCCGTCGGCGCGGCCGACCTGGCGTGGCTGGAGCTGGTCCCGCAGTGACTGGGCACAGGCCGAAGGTCGGCGTCATCTTGCCGATGTTCTCCGGCGACCCGGGGAAGGTCCTCGCTGCGGCCCGGTCGGCCGAGGAGCTCGGCTACGACGGCGCCTTCGTCTTCGATCACTTCTTTCCTCCGGGGGGGCCTCCGGACCGACCGGCCTTGGAGGCATGCACCACGCTGGCGGCGGTGGCGGCGGCCACCGAGCGGGTGCGGCTGGGCACGCTGGTCACCCGCGCCGTGCTCCGGCCGGCAGGCCTCCTGGCGAAGATGCTGTCGACGATCGATCTCATCTCCGGCGGGCGAGTCGTGCTCGGGATCGGCACGGGCGACCCCATCGACCGTCCCGAGCACGAGGCCTTCGGGTTCCCCAATCTCGGTGTGTCGGAGCGCCGGGAGCACCTCGCCGAGACGGTCTCAGCCATCAAGACGCTGTTCCATGGCCAGGTCTACGAGGGTGGGAAGCACGTTCCCCGCGTTGAAGGGCCGCTCCTGCCGCCTCCCGTCCAGGAGGGCGGGCCTCCGATCTGGCTGGGAGCCCAGAGCGACGAGGTCGTACGGATGGCCGGTCGCCTGGCAGACGGCTGGAACGGCTGGGGGCTCGCGCCCGGCGAGTTCCGATCCAAAGCCAAGTTGCTTGAGGAGGAGGCCGCCAGCGCCGGGCGACGTGCCGAAGCGACCTGGGCGGGGATCGTCCTGGTAGGAGAGGATGAGGCCGAGGCCGGGCGGCTCCTGGAGGCTCGTCACCAAAAAGCGATGAGCGACTCGCTGTCCTGGTCGGGGTCGGTGGATCGCTTTGCCCAGCACCTTCGCGACCTGGCAGACGCCGGGGCCACCTGGGTCATCATGGTCCTGGCGGGACCCCCCGGCCGCCGCGAGCTGGTGGCGGAGCGCGTGTTGCCTGGCCTTTCCTGAGCCTTCCCGTCTCCGAGCCCGAACGGCCGAGGCGGCATCACCATCCCCCCGCCCAAGATCCCCGGTTCCGCCGACGTCCTCCCGGGCGCCTCTCGCGGATTTCCTTCCCGGAAGGATCTGCGGCGCCCCTGAGGGCGAGGAGCCGTCACGACTGGGGCCCGCTCTGGCCCCTTCCGATGACGCTCGGCTCCTCGAGGTCTCAACGACGGGCCGCGGGAGGTCGATGAGAACAGCGGCGAGAAGCATGGGTACACGAGCTCGAGTCCAATTGGCCGGCCACTCGGCCCAGGTGCTCCACCACGAGCGGGCCCTCGTGGAGCGGGCTGCGGCCGGGGACACGGACGCCTTCGAGCGCCTCATGAAGCGCTATCACGACCGTCTGTACCGGTATGCGCATGTCCGGCTCGGACCGCAGGATGCCGAAGACCTCCTCCAAGACCTCTACCTGGCCGTCTGGCAGGAGCTCCCCTCGTTCCGCTGGGACCGGGGAGGCTCCCTCTCTGGATGGATGTTCGCCATCGCCAGGAACAAGGTGGCGGACCGGCGCCGGGGCAGGCGGGTCGTCCTCCTCCCGCTGGAGAGCGCGGCCGAGCCGTCCGTCGAGTTCGAACACGATGCCGTCTCGGCTCGCTACCTCCAGTCCGCGCTGGAGGAGCTTCCCGCCAGACAGCGAGACGTCCTCATCCTCCGGCTTGTGGTCGGCCTCACCACGTCGGAGGTCGCCACGGCGATGGGGAGGAGCGAGTCGAGGGTGAAGGACCTCCAGCGACGGGGGCTGTCGAAGCTTCGCCGCTGGATGGGGGACCAGCGATGAGGTCGCGCGCCGACGCACTCGAGCGGCGGCTGGTGAGGCTGGAGGCCGGTGACGACCTCGGCGAGCTCCAGCGGCAGGGCGTGACCCGGACGGTCGCGCTGGCCCGAGAGCTCGCGATCGCCGGCGCCATCCGACGGGAAGGAGCGCGGATCGACGCGCCGAGTTTTGACCGGACGTGGGAGCGATTCGCGGTTCGCCTTCATCACCCTGCCGGTGCGCGGTCGAGTCGCCCGAAGGAGCGCGCCGCGCCGTCAGGCAGGTCGGTGGCGGTGGCTGCCGCCGTGGCCCTGATCGTGGGGATCCTCATCGGGCTGGTGCCCCGGTTGCACCTGGCCACCCAAGACGTCGTCGATCGAGCCGTCAGGGCCACGCTGTCGCAGGAAGCCCAGATCCACGTTCGATTGGCGGAAACACGATTGACCGATCTCGCCGACGCTCTTCACAGCGGGCGGGTGGGAGGTGCGCCCGAGCTGGCCAGAGCGCTGTCGATGGAGCGCAGCACGGCCCTCGCTCTGGGCGCGGACGTGACCGGACTGGACCGGAAGATCCGAGCGACCATACCCTCGGCCCTAGCCCGGACCCCCCACGACGTGGCGTTGGGGATCCGATCCATCCTGGGGACGCTCCTGGCGTCTCCTGGCAGAGGCGAGGCGCCCGGGTCGAAGACGCCTTCGAAGGAGCGGGGTACCGGCAGCGGGTCGCCCGCAGCTCCCCGGCAGCCCGGGGACGGATCACCACAGCCCGGGTCCGGCGGGGGGTCGCTCCTTCCTCCACTTCCGCCGCTGCCCCCGCTGCCTCTGATCTGAGTCACGCGGCACCGCTGCGTTCGGCTGGTGGGCCGCATCTTTGACGCCCTCTCCATCGGCCCCGTAAGCTCGCTTTTGTCACTCCGCTCGGTGTCCGCCACGTCGATACTGGAAAGGCCGATGGTGAGCAAGCGTGTCTTGATCATGGGCGCCGCAGGGCGCGACTTCCACAATTTCAACGTCGTCTATCGAGACGATCCCGCAACCGACGTCGTGGCGTTCACGGCCACCCAGATCCCCTTCATCGAGAACCGGAAGTATCCGCCTGAGCTGACCGGTCCCCGCTACCCCGAAGGGATCCCCATCTATCTGGAGGAGGAGCTTCCACGCCTCATCCGCGAGCTCGACGTCGACGAGGTCGTCTTCGCCTACTCGGACATCTCGCACATCGACGTCATGCACAAGGCCAGCCTGGCGATGGCAGCCGGGGCGT
>WNFV01002981.1_pt1 | contig 22898 bp, 22 predicted proteins | sample 5400101 | NCBI WGS metagenome assembly WNFV01 (sample SAMN13153361, study PRJNA577476) | soil metagenome | isolation source: 115 cm soil or saprolite under grassland replicate 1 | place: USA:California | collected 2016-06-15 | reverse complement strand
ATTTATCTGTAGCTACGTCACAACAGCGTCACAAGCAAATGGCCATGACAAAGAATTTGTTCCCTCAAGCGACAGTGGTCCTTTTCGATACGATCACTGGTGCGCACGGGAGGCGAAGACCAAAACGCCTTGCAAGAGAGTCCGCTACACGTAGGGCATCTGACGGATCCTGCATGGTGTCGAGAAGGATTGCGAACTCGTCGCCACCGAAACGCGCGACCATGTCCGTCTGTCGAATGCAAGCTTCGAGACGGCGGGCAACCAAGATGAGCAGTTCGTCGCCACAAGGATGGCCCAGACTGTCGTTTATGTTTTTGAAACGGTCTAGGTCCAGGAAGAGTACGCAAAATAAATAGTCCTTGTTTTGTCCAGCGTGCATAAGAGCCACGCGCAGATGGTCAATGAACAGTGACCGATTGGGCAGTCCTGTCAAAGCGTCGTGAAAAGCCGCGTGGCGGAAGTGTTCACCACTTTCCTGTAGCTCCTTACTAGTACCCTCTAATTTTTCGACGTAACGATTGAGCTCTTCAACGTGCTGCTCCGCTTGCTCAGCGCGATTGCGCTCAGCCTGCTCAGCCTGCGCTGCTGTCGCGCGGATATCTTCCAAGTACTTCTCATAGGTAAAGTATATGATTGAGATGACAGGCAAGGGCGCTAAGATGGCATAAAAACTGACCGTACCCTCCAGCTTGACAATACCGCCGGCAACAAATGCGCCGATAAAGTAAGTAAGCGATGACCAAAGGTAGTGCTTGGTCCACATCTCCCAAAGAGGCCGGTCCGACTTACAGGCCAGACAAATGGCGACCAGCCAGGTGTGCGAAAGATATTGTGAAACGGCGACAACACAGAGAACAACCACAGTAGTTGAGTAAGGCTGGGTCGTAATATTGAAAGCAGGTCCGAAGACAATACGTGCGGTGGCACCGGTGATGAAAACCGCGCAGGCCATTGCCGCTGCGTTAAAGAGAACTGTTATCGACCGCTTGCTAAGACGCAGTCCCGAACTCAATCCATCCGCAGTGGCGACTAAAACCGTGGCCCCACAGCCATAGAGTAGAAGTGTGAGGAATACAAAGCTGTCGGCGACCGTGATTGTCGTGTTTACACGCGGGACCTTAACGGCGATACGCGAGCTGATAATTGTGGTAAGTAAAAATAATAGGAAGAAACGAAAGTCAAGCTGCTTATAAGGCACTCTGTAGGCCGAGTAGGTGAGGATGGTGCTGCCAGCGGCAACGACAAGCCACATATACCATTTAATAAATTTCTGTCTGCCAATGGTTTCGGTCACGGTAAAATTTGTTGTCTCGTTATAAGGAAGGCGGATCTAATTCGTTAGAGCCAATCTCAGTTAAGAGCGGAGTTGTTTGAGGTGAGTCAGGTTGTAATAGTTTCTTGATGTTGCGCGTGCGTGGTGTTGGTAATGTCTACTTAGATCGTATCTTTGCAAATGCGGTCCAAGGCCTGTGAACCAGCGGCTCTGAAGTCAAGTTTCAAAGGAGGCTCCAGACGTTCATGAAAATTCCTGGGTTATTGTTTCTCGCTGTTTGGTCCATCGGCTTTCTGATACGAGAAGACGCCATCCCCAAGGCGGAGGCCGTCGTCCGCAGAAGTTCACTGCAGGCCGCCGTTAGTAACAAATCAATTACTCAAAAGAAGTCCGCCGCTAAGGAGGGATCGTCTTCTCAAGTCATGTTTGATGACTTCAATTATATGAAACACAAACAGCTGACTATGCATGGCTGGATCGTTCGCACTGCGCCTGGATGGCCGGGTGTGCCCGGAGCCATCTGGGCGAAACAAGGCTTGTTGTTTTTAAGTGATCCCGACCAGCGAGGCAATCGTATACTGCGGATGATCTCCTCCACCGGAGGTCCAGGTTCCGCGACGAATCAGACTCAAATATGCCATCAGCGCAAATATCTGGAAGGGACGTATGCGGCACGCGTTCGCTTTACTGATAGTCCCCTGTCAGGACCAGGTGGCGATCAAATGGTGCAAAGCTTCTACACTATTAGCCCGCTCAAGGCACCGATGGATCTAGATTACAGCGAGCTGGACTTTGAGTATTTGCCCAATGGCGGTTGGGGTATTGAGGGACCGACGCTCTATGGGACCACTTGGGAGACCTTTAGTCCGGAACCTAACTGGAAGAAGGAGAACGTATTTGATATCACCAAGGGCAGCCAGGCGGGATGGCATACCTTGATTACTCAGGTTGGTGATGGGAAGGTGAAGTATTTTGTCGACGGCAAACTATTGGCCGAACATGATGATCGCTTTTATCCGGAATCACTCATGTCTATAAACTTTAATCTTTGGTTTATCAGGGATGGGGTGACGAAAGAACAGGCTGCTCGCAGTTACCACGAAGATATCGATTGGGTATTCCACCAAGCCAATACTTTGCTGACACCTGAACAGGTGGATGCGAAGGTGGCATCCATGCGCCGGAAGGCCGTCAGATTCAAGGATACTGTGCGCGCGCCCATTCCTGCACTGACATCCCCCTGCGATTTTTAACGTTGGTAGAAGTCACCGGGCTAAAGTCCCCGGTATGTGCTCAGCCATGTGAACGCTAAGCTGCTCGATTTCCTTGGACAGTTCGTCGTAGGTCATGACACATCGAGTTATCAATCTTCTGCTCTTTTCTGAGGTCTATCCCCAGGCATCAGCGGCGCGCTATTAACTTTGAAGCGAAAAGACCTGCTGATTGCGCGTCCGCTGCCTAAGAAGACCGTGAGTCTCCACGTCATTAGTCAGAGAACGAAGGTCAGATAAAGAGTGCTCCAACCTGCGCTGTCAAAATACTGACACTACTCCTTGATTTGGCTGGTGCCTAGAGATCTCACTGACACAATCTTGACCGCATGGTGTTAGCATCGCATCACGAGCCTTCCAGTGCGAAGTGGATGAATACCGAAGAGCTTCCGTAAGAAAAACCAGGTCAGATTAAGAATCCTTTTCTCGCTGGCGATGACCGGCCTCTTTAGGATCAATGTCCGGGAAAATCGGATCGAGGGGGGAGGGTTGCAGATGTCCAAACAGGAGACGCGATAATTTCTTACAGTCGAAATTTTTTCAAAAATTCTAAAAGAGCGCGCTATTTACCCTCCGGTCAAACCAAGCACAAAAATCAGGGTTCCTTTCTTCGCTGGTAATTTGGCAGGCAATTTGCCCCTGGCAGCACCAGCCCTGTCCTCGTCGGTAGACCGCCGTTGTTACCTGTGGTAGACAGAGGAGGGCCTTCGTACCGGCGTCGTGCGAATTCCAGTTGTCGTTCACATTGTTTGGAACACGGCAGTCCAAAACGTCAGCGACGCTCAGATCCAATCGCAGATTAACGTGCTGAATGCAGATTTTCGCCGTACCAACGCGAACGCCGGCCTTCAAAGCACCCTACACAGCGAATGCAACGTGGTATTGCAGTTTGACGAGGATTAGCAGTTGAACTTGTTGCCTGTAACGCTAAGCACCGAATGCCGATAGCCCTGCCGAAGTAAGTCTTTGTCTTTTCACTGTACAGCAGCGAAGGCGTCAGCTAACCTCGCAGCCTCGACGTGGAAGGACAATCATCCTAGACCAGCGGAAAGCTTCGGATGGAACGGTCCGAGGCTTTTGCTGTGATCGAGGACTTCTTTGCGACGGTATTTCATAGCACATCCACGGGGAGATCGAATGGCCAAAAACTTTCCATCGCTTGTCGGGCGCAGAACCAAGGTGATTGTCGCCACCTCGGTAATGCTCTCGTTCATTTCGTTTTGGCGTGCGGCAGCGATCGTCTTAAATGATCTTGGTTCTTCCGCCTACTATGTCGGCGGCATCGCTGAGCAAGCCGTGGGACGTTCAGCGCCTTGGTTCATCTTAGGCGTGATGCTCTTCTCCTATGCGGTGCGCGCCGTCTACGTAGAGTCGTGCGCGATGTTTACGCGCGGCGGAGTTTACCGCGTGGTCAAGGAGGCCATGGGAGGCACGCTGGCGAAACTTTCGGTTTCAGCACTGATGTTCGACTACATCCTGACCGGACCGATCTCCGGCGTCTCCGCCGGACAGTATATCGTTGGACTCGTCGCGCAGACTTCTACCTACTTCGGCTATCCGCTGAATCCGTCGCCCGATACAATCAATTACTTCGCCGCCGGGATAGCTGCACTCATCACCGTCTACTTCTGGTGGCGCAATACGAAAGGCATCCACGAATCCTCCGACGATGCGCTCAAGATCATGTACGTCACGACCGTGATGGTGGTGCTCTTAATCGTCTGGTGCGGCTTTACGATCCTGACGAAGCCGGCAAGCCAACGCCTGCCGCCCGCGCCAGTCACGCGCAACATGACCTTTAGCGATGATGCGGTTGGCTGGATGCCGCGGCTCATCCCAAACTACTTGCGTAAAGTGCGCGCTGAACAGTCGCCAGCGCTCAACCAGGAATTGAACGCCGCAAACACTTTGTCAAGCGGAGGCACAACCACTGATAGCGTGCCGCATTACAGCTTCGTGCCGAACGCGGGGGCGCTGCTGGGTCTCATCGGCATCATGATGGCCTTCGGCCACTCGTTCCTCGCCATGTCAGGCGAAGAGTCGCTCGCGCAAGTCAACCGTGAGTTGGAATACCCGAAACATAAGAACTTGATGAAGGCGGGTTTGGTGATCTTTCTCTACTCTCTACTGTTTACTTCACTCGTCTCCTTCTTCGGCTACGCGCTCATCCCGGACGACGTCCGTCCGCAGTACTTCAACAATCTGATCAGTGGCATCTCGATGTACCTGGCAGGCCCGCTGCCGCTGAAACTTCTGTTCCAGGGATTCATCGTCATCGTTGGCTTCCTGATGCTCGCCGGGGCGATTAACACCTCGATAATTGGTTCGAACGGCGTTCTTAACCGCGTCAGCGAGGACGGAGTAATGACTGACTGGTTCCGCGCGCCACATAAGCGCTTCGGCACGACCTATCGCATGATCAACCTGATCGTGATCCTGCAACTGGTCGCCATAATCGGGTCGCGCGGCAACACCTACACGCTCGGTGAGGCTTACGCCTTCGGCGTCATCTGGTCGTTCGCCTTCAAGGGGTTGGCGATGCTGGTGCTGCGCTTCAAAGATAAATCTGACCGTGAGTGGAAGGTGCCGTTCAACATCCAACTGGGCGGTAATGAAATTCCGCTGGGATTGGGAGCCATCGCCGCGATCTTGTTTTCGATTGCGGGCATCAACCTAATCACGAAACAGGTGGCGACTGTCAGCGGCGTCGCCTTCACACTCGTTTTCTTCAGCATTTTTCTGATCTCCGAACGCATCAATGAGCGCAAACGTGGCCAGGCGGCGCACGTCGAAATGGACCAGTTCCGCCTTCAGCCGCAGGAGATCATCTCAAACGAGACGGTTGAAGTGCGTCCCGGCAATGCCCTCTGTCTCGTGCGCGACTACAACACGCTGGCGCATCTCCAAAAAGCGCTGGAAGCGACACACACAGGCAAGCGTGACTTGGTGGTGATGACAGTGCAGGTGATGAAGGGACCGGACGCCGGCTATGAAGACATCGGGCAACAGCATCTCTTCACAAACTACGAACAACTGCTATTCAGCCGCGTTACGTCGCTAGCAGAAAAAGCTGGCAAGCATGTCGATCTTTTGATCGTTCCGGGGGCGATCGTCTTTGATGCTATTGCGCAAACAGCGGCGCACCTCGATTCTGCCGATATCTGGTCCGGTCGCTCATCGGTGATGACAGCCGAAGAGCAGGCAAAGCGGATCGGAGAGGCCTGGGAGCGGCTGCCCAACAAGCCGAAGCGGCAAGTCTGCTTTCACGTTGTTGAGCCTGACCACCAGGTAGATGATTTTGATATCGGGGCGCATGCCCCGAAGCTCGCGGATGAGGATGTTAATCTAATTCACAAGCTGTGGCTCGACGTGACGCAAGAGCGAGGGCTGGACGACCTACATCACAAAGAGATCGTTACAACCGCGCTCGCGAATCTGGAAGAACAGATGAACAGCAAAGGACGCGAAGCGATACTCGACAGAATGCGCGCGTTGATTGACAAGCGGAGCCGCAAAGAGCAGTAAGGGGGCGACTGATGCGCGACAGCGGTTTTGTAGAAGTGCGTGAGTCAGCGAGGTATATCACTCTGTTTGGCACGCTTTCCTTGTATTCGGCTCGCAAAGCCTAGTTCAATCTTGATAGTAAAGGAAAAGATTAGATAGAAAGTCCTGAATCTGTTGCCACTTATCCCAGGCCGTCTTTGTCACAACCCCAATAAGGAACGCCAATAACAGCGGTCCAACTTTGAGAACCAGACGCTTCATGGGTTTGGCTCAAATCGGAAACTGAATTATTTGACCGGAGTTTATCGCATTAAGAACAATCCGATGAGCGAAAGTGCGATTCCCGTTATTCTCATTAAACTGGCAGGCTGTTTGAGGAACAGGATTCCAGTGACAGCCATCAACGCTGCCTCCCGCAAGTACTGTGATCAGAAGCGCGCGCTGGAATAGAGACACCTGTTTTCTCCATGTGAACTACTTGGTTCTGCTGGGGTAGACCAGAATATTACCTGCGACTTGAAACTGCCTAGTTGGACCACTCGGTTCAAGCTCTTGAAATGGGGTCTTTCTATTTAGATCGATACGAGCCAAATCGATCGGCTCATGGGCCAGAGCGGAAAGGTTACCGGCAGAGCGGAGGGCTTTCTGGATAAGAATGAAACGCGCATCTTTTTCATGAATAGCGCTCGCGGGAAGAACCAGTTGTGATGGTTTCAACCGCGGCTAAGCGTGCCCAATCTCTGATGCTTGGGCCGTCAGGAACTGATCACGTTGGGAACGATAACGCTCAACCACAATCAGAATTCAGATCGTCGTCGGGAGTCAGTACTACCGCCCGCCTGGAGTAGTGGACTGATCGGTTGTTGTGCTACCGCCCGAAACGAGCTTTTGTAACGACAGCGATATTTGGGGAAGCCTCATGACTTTCGGAGTTGTGAGTATGGGGAAAGAGTAAAGGAGCATCCGACTCAAATCGGGATCGATATTTGTTGTAAACTTGTGGTAAGTCTAAATTCCGCTAACTCTTTGATAAGCCAGCCTATTAGATTCCAACCATGGGGTTCGGACTCCAGTCTCAAGAGATCAGCAGGCTTAAGTTATTGATTTTACTTTAGGGCGGGTCTTACCGCCACTTTCCTCTCGATTGAGATTTCCACTTGACGTGAGTAAATAGTCACGTTACTATATGCTCACATAAAGGCGGTATCGAAAGAATAAGGAGACAAGTATGAAATTGGATGATTTGACCTTCGACATTGAGCAGCACATCGACATTAAGGCCGGACCCGAAAAAGTGTTTCCGGCGATGCTGAAACGCTTCGGGGAGGACAACACCAAACCCGGCGGTGAACCCATGCCCATGATTCTCGAGGTGAAGCCTGGTGGACGGTGGTACCGGGATCGGGGAAACGGAATCGGACACCTTTGGGGATTCGTCCAGGTCATCAAGCCGCCAACCCTCCTCGAATTGAGTGGCCCAATGTTTATGTCGTATCCGGCAAACAACCACCTGGAGGTTAAGGTCGAGGAAATTCCGGGAGGCTCAAGAGTCACCCTGCGACATCGGGCGATCGGCATGATTGATCCTGAGCACCGCAAGGGCGTTGGCGAGGGATGGAAGCACCTGCTCGCCGAGATAAGAAGGGACTGCGAGTAGCTGCGTGCCACGCCCTAAGCGAATGCCCGACAACCTGGATATGGTTTGGAAGGCACTGTCCGACCCGACGAGACGAGCAATTCTAGACCAGCTTAGAGATGGCGCACGCACAACGACTGAAATCGTTGACTCGTTTCCCCATTTAACTCGCTTCGGGGTGATGAAGCATCTCGACGTGCTGCGCGAAGCGAAGTTGGTCCAAACAGCTGACTCAGGGAGACAACGTATGAACTCATTAAATACCGTGCCCATTCAGCAAATCTATGAGAGATGGGTCACCCCATTTCGTCAGCTTTGGTCAAGCCAGCTTGTCCGCTTGAAAGAAACAGTTGAAGAAGGGGGTGTTGGTAAGAAGCGACAACGCAAGCAGAGAGGAAGCAAAGGTTAAGGACTTAAGCGAGGCCTGGCAGTCGGGCGCAGTAACCCGACCGTGACGGCAAGGACAACAAATGAAAGGGAGAAGCAAAATGCATACAAAAGAGACATCCCGCGGAAATGGTGGGTGCTACTGAAGTCAGCGAATTCCTGACTCATCTGGCCGTCGTACGTCGAGTGGCGGCTTCCACACAAAACCAGGCCCTGGCGGCGCTGCTATTTCTCTATCGTCACGTGCTGGGTCAGAATCGGCCCTGGCTCGAAAATGTAGAACGTGCCAAGCGCCCGGCCCGCCTGCCGCTGGTATTCACTAAAGAGGAAGTCAAGGCGATACTTGCCCAACTCCAGCAGCAGAACTGGCTGATGGCCAGTCTGCTCTACGGAGCGGGGTTACGTCTGAGGGAATGCCTGAGCCTTAGGGTTAAAGATATTGACTTCGGCTACAAGCAAATAGTCGGGCGTGATGCGAAAGGGCAGAAGGATCGCCTCACTATGCTTCCCGTGGCGCTCGAAGAGCAATTAAAGATGCACCTGTCTCACGTCAAGGGTGTACATCTGCGAGATCTGCAGGGCGGCTTTGGTAAGGTCCATTTACCATGGGCGCTGAGCAGGAAATACCCCCAGGCCGATCGAGAGCATCAGAAGAAGCTGCGATATTCCCAAGTGACAATGTTGCTGCCGTAGTTGAAGTAAAATCCCGTCTAGATAAGGACCAGTTAGTTTCGTCTTTCGAGAATATATTGGCGACAAAGCAACTAGCGAAGACTGCACCACCCGAGCTTCCGATCCTCATGAAGTCTCAAACGGTGGCATGTCTCTTCGCCTTCGATAGTGCGCTTAGTTTGGATAAAATCTCTGAGCACTATTACGACTTGGTGAGGAAGTACAGTATTACTTGTGTTAGACAAAGGCACGGTCACCCTATGGTCGAAGCCTCAGGCATCTCCCGCGTGGGGTGTTTATTATCACGAAGGGACTGGTGGGAAGCTTTCTGAAGGAATGCACATTGCTCTAGCTGTGGAGGAGCTAGGCGAAAGCAGCTTAGATGCTTTTCTTAGATTTCTGCTAACTCATTTAACCTTTTTTATAACTTGCGATACTTAGCATGGGCTTCAGTCAAACCGAACCATCACATAGAAACCACCTCGATATTTTGCTATAACTTCAATAGCGGGTAGACCATTTCCTATAACCAACTTGCAGGGCGTTTCATCCAGGTGTATTTCCGAGTTGCGCGCAGAAACGTGTGGGGAAGGACGTTGCATTGGAAAGAGAGTTAGATGTCGCGCTGGTTAACATGCCATTCGGCTCTCTACAGACGCCTTCCATTGGTCTTAGTTTGCTACAGGCAGCACTAGGCCGTTGCAACATATCCTCGCGTGTCTTCTATTTCACTTTTCGATTTGCCGAACTGATTGGTTCATCCACTTACTCAAGAGTAACCACTGAAACTCATAGCCATGATCTGGTAGGCGAATGGATTTTTTCGCCTGCCCTCTTCCCGGAGAGATCCGGTTCCGAGCTTAAACTCTACCTCACTGACGTGCTCGATAAACGCCTCAACGGTCCATCGCAGACTTGCGCGTACTTGCACCCATTGCCGGAAGATTTCGTCAACGAGATTGTCAGCGCGGGTGACAAGGTCGAAGGCTTTCTCGCGGAATGTCTCGAGAAGATCGTCGAATGCGCACCTGCGGTAGTGGGGTTTACGAGCGTCTTTCAACAGCAGCTTGCGTCATTATCGCTTGCTAAACGCATCAAGGAGCGTTCCCCCGATACTTTCGTCGTCTTTGGAGGCGCGAACTGCGAAGGAGTAATGGGCGTTGAAATGATCCGTCAGTTTGCTTTCATCGATGCCGTGGTGTCGGGCGAAGGAGATGGTGTTTTTCCGGAACTCGTGCGGAGTGTGCTGGGAGGGCAAAGCTTTTCTGATCTTGAAGGTGTGTATTTCGGCAGCAACTTTGCGATTACATCACTCGAACAACCCCTCAAGAACACTGCGGTCATCACTGCGATGGATGCGCTGGCGAACCCGGATTACACAGATTATTTCGTGCAGCTGGAGCAGAGCGACTTGAACGGTCTGAAGCCGAGCCTTTTGTTCGAAACCTCGCGAGGATGCTGGTGGGGTGCGAAACATCATTGCACTTTTTGCGGGCTAAACGGCGAGACGATGGTTCACCGGAAAAAGACCCCGGCGAGAGCTTTAGCCGAATTGTCAGAGCTGACGCGCAGGCACCCTGGCCTTGATGTGGTGGCAGTGGATAACATCCTGGACATGGCTTACTTCAAAGACTTCATCCCGGCCCTCGCCAAAATGAAGGCGAAGACTAACCTCAACGCAAATCTTTTTTACGAAGTGAAATCGAATCTGACGAAGCCGCAATTGCGGCTGCTGAAGCAAGCGGGTGTCAACGAAGTTCAGCCCGGCATAGAGAGTTTGAGTGATCGCGTCTTACAGATCATGCGGAAAGGCGTGAAGGGCCTGCAGAACATTCAATTCCTCAAGTGGTGCGCGGAGCTGGACATTCAGGCTAACTGGAATTTTATCTGGGGCTTCCCAGGCGAGCCACCAGAAGAGTACGGTCGAATGGCCGAGCTGGTTCCCTTTCTTACCCACTTGCAGCCGCCGCAATACGCAACCACTATCCGCGTCGATCGGTTCAGCCCCAACTTCACTCAGCATCAACAGCTTGGATTGAAAAACCTGAGGCCTTATCCCGCGTATAGTTATGTCTATTCGCTCCCGCCTGAAGCGTTGACGAATCTGGCTTACTACTTCACGTTTGAATACGCCGAGCCGCAGGACGTGGAAAGCTACGTGACGCCGTTGGCGCTGGCCGTCGAACAGTGGCAGCAGTGTCACATACACAGTCGCTTATATTGGATGGAAGTTGGTGAACGGCTGATGATCTGGGATCGCCGGCCGGTTGCGGAGTCGTCCTTAATCGTGCTTACCGGGCTGCAAAGATCCGTCTACAAATTGTGTGATCAGATTGCTACCCCGCGACAGATTCTCGAGTGGATTAGGTCGCTTGGAGAATCGACTACGAAATTAGAGCTGGCGGAAGTTCGCGTGGCGCTGGCAGATTGTACGGCCAGGGGGATCATGATCGAACAGGACGACTGCTACCTGTCGCTGGCCATACCGGCGCCTCCAAAGTCGGCCACCCCTGATCAACAGTAGGCAGTGGGTAACGAGCAAAAATGGGCTGGCGGCTGCCTTTGCTTTTTTGGGACCGCGGACACCCGCGCTCCCAGTAATGCGGGTTGACAAAGTCGCTCGTCAAGTATACATAACCATTCCTCTTTGCAGGCCGCCTGCGTCCGCGTAATTACATGCTAGTAATCGGAGATTTCCTCGGCCATTACCGCCTTCTTGAACTGCTCGGCGCGGGCGGGATGGGCCAGGTGTATCTCGCGATGGACGAACGCCTTAGACGCAAGGTGGCGATCAAAGTCTTGCCGCTCGAGGCGATCGCTGACGAGAGCGCGCGCAAGCGCTTGCTTCGCGAAGCGCGGGCGGTAGCCACGCTCGACCACCCAAACATCTGCACCATTCACGAAGTTGGCGAAGACCGCGGTCGCAATTTCATCGTCATGCAATACATCGAGGGCGAGACGATGGACCAGCGGATTCGGCACCGGGGACTAATGCTCCGCGAGGCGCTCGACTTCGCCGTGCAAATCGCGGACGCGCTGGTGGAAGCTCATAAGCGATACATTATTCACCGCGACATCAAGCCGCAGAACATAATGATCGACGCGCGCGGACAGGCAAAGGTGCTCGACTTTGGGCTGGCCAAAGTTGTCCGAGCCGACACAGAAAGTGCGACCGCAACCCAGGATCAGTTAACTGGGAGTGGAACGATTCTGGGGACGGTGCCCTACATGTCACCCGAGCAAGTGCGCGGCGAGGAACTCGATGAACGCAGCGACATTTTCAGTTTTGGGGCGATGCTTTATGAGATGGCCAGCGGCCAGTCTCCTTTCAAATCGCCGAGTAAAGCCGAAGTGATCGCGGCAATCCTGATGAAGGAACCGCCTACGCTGCAGGAGTTCCGGCTCAACGTTCCGCCGGCCTTGCAGGAGATCGTCGCGAGGGCACTACAGAAGAACCGCGAGCAGCGTTACCAAACGGTGCAGGCTTTGCTTGACGATTTAAAGGGCGTAAAGGCGCAGGTGGATTCCCATCTGCCCAGCGATGCGGTGATGGTGCAGCGGCCTGCGGCCGGACCGGAGGACCAGACCATAAAGCTGTCGGCAGGCAGCGGTGCGGGCGTTAAACCGGGCACTCAGGAGGCCGTCGCAAGGGCGACGGATGGCCGCGACCGTCATAGCCCCATCGATTCGCTGGCCATTATGCCGTTTGTCAACCTCAGCTCTGAAGGTGACACGGAATATCTTTCCGACGGCATTACTGAAAGCTTGATTAACAGCCTTTCACAGGTCCCCAACCTGCGGGTGATCGCCCGTAGTTCGGTCTTCCGCTATAAGGGTCAGGAGCCAGACCTGCAACGTATCGGCGGCGAGCTCGACGTGCAGGCGATTCTTACCGGACGTGTTGCTCAGCGTGGTCCCTATCTGTCGATTAGCGTGGAACTCGAAGACGTCGGTAGCAACAGTCACCTCTGGGGCGAGCATTACAACCGCAAGTTCTCCGACATTTTTGAGGTGCAGGAGAGCATCTCACGCGAGATTTCAGAAAAACTGCGCCTGCATATGACTCGCGAGACGCGGGAAGCACTGACGCAGCGTTACACGGAGAACGTCGAAAGCTATCAGCTCTACCTCAAGGGCCGCTTCTATGCCGACTTGTGGACCCCTGAGGGCGTGCATCAGGCAATAAGCTTTTTCCAGCAGGCAATCAAAAAGGACCCAAACTACGCGCTGGCCTATGCTGCTATGGCAAATGCCCATTGGGCGCTTTCCAGCCAGTTTATGGCGCCCAACGAAGCGATGCCCAAAGTAAAAGAGTGCGCCCTCCAGGCAATCGTTATTGACGAGACCCTGCCCGAAGCGCACACAGCGCTCGCCGTAGTGAAAGCCGTTTACGAGCACGACTTTGAGGGCGCCGAGCGCGAATTCAAACGGGCACTCGACCTCAATCCCGGTTCAGCCTCAGCGCACGAGTGGTATGGTTATGTCTTGACGCCGCTCGGACGTGAGGCCGAGGCCGCCATGCAGATCAAGCTCGCGCTGGAGCTTGATCCGTTCTCAGTTACAGTCAACTCTTCACTGGGACTTTCTTATTTCTGGGCGGGGCGGTACGACGCCGCCATCGAAAGGTTTCAGAAGACTTTTTTGTTGGCTCCTGATTTATGGTGGGCGCACTTCTTCATGGGGTGGGCTTACGACCGTAAGGGCATGCAGCGGGAAGCACTGGCCGCGCTGGACGAGGCGATCCGATTGGGCAGCACCTACGCCGCGGCCTATCGTAGCTACATCCATGCTCGCTCGGGCAAAACTGCCGAAGCCGAGCGGTTGCTTCTCGAGTTACAAATGCAGGCGCAGGGCGCATACGTCTCGCCTCACCACGTAGCCATCATCTACGCGGGACTTGGCGACCGCGAGCGGACGTTTGAATGGCTCGAGAAAGCATACGACAGCCGCGAAGAGGCGATGATGTTTCTCAACGTCGATCCAACCTGGGACGATCTCCGGGAGGATTCTCGCTTTCAATCACTTGTTCAGCGCGTGGGACTTAAGTAAGCGAACATTCCTCAAGGCCCGCCGGCGACCTGCGCGAATGGAAACTCAGCAGTTCTTCGAAACTAATCCCGAGCAGGTGGACGGTCTGCATTGCACTGAGCCCGAGGCAGGCGATGTGCTCCGGGGTCAAAGGCATCTCGTCAAGCGCAGCATACAGATCAGCGCGATGATGCTGGTCAAGATGCGCGTGCTTGAGGAAGCTGCGGAAAGCCGCTCGCGGCAGTTGCGTTCTGACGATCACGCTTTCGAGAAAGTCAACCGATGCCGGCTCGCCCTCGAGCACGGCGAGGTAGCCGATTATGCAGATGGGATGGACGTGCGCAGCCCAGTAATACTGCGAGCCCACCATAGCCGCCACCGTCGCGGAGGGAATACGTTGCGCTACCTCTGCGCGATCGAAGTCCAGAGCTTCCAGATCGTCAAGCAGCCACTCATCGTGGTCTTTCTCTTCGGGGATGTGCCGGGCCAGGTAGCCGGACACACAGGCGGCGACGGGGTCACGGTCTGCACGAACTCGCGCCGCCGCCCGTGCTGCCTCCATCAGAGGCACGCTGGCCCGAATGACTGAGTGAATGTTGCACAGCAGTGCTGGATAAAGCAGACGAAGATCCGGGTGGGTCCAAAAGGCGTGCGCCGCCCGATCTCGCCTGACACTCACGAGACGGATCTTGTCGATTAACCGCCGGCTATGGCTCTTGCCGCTTGTCACGCGGGGACCTAAATGAAGTTGCTCTTGCTGAAGCTGTCTTCGTTGCGCTCGTAGAAATCCTCGTCAAGCTTCCCGCCAATGCTGATCATGTGATTAATCTCTGCAGAGCTTAGGGAATTTATCTGCTGCTGGTCGTCCTCAGAAAGATTGTGATCGTCCTTGAGCACGCCGGCATTAATCAACTGTTGCACGTTATTCTGGGGATAATCGGGCATCGTCTGCTCCTTTGTGATTTCTTATGACAATTGGATCGCGCCTAGCGCGCGCTAACAGGACTCAGCGAAGGTAAACTACTCATAGCTTGCTGAGTTTGTGTATGACCGCGAAAAGTAAAAGCGAAGCGCGCGCAACATATAGCTTCCGGCTTCGATTGTCAACGGTTATCGCGCACAGTTCTTAGTTCAGTTATTCCGGCTGACACGACCGCGGAGCGAATTCTTATCACCGGCCAAACGCTACGTATTCGCGTTGCTCTTCTTCAAGCGTATCAGCGACCTCTTCGAGGAATCTGTCCGCATTTTGGCGAGGACTCTAGGTGATGAGTTGGCCAACGACCCGGCCATGCAGAAGAAGTCTCTGCCCTTTGTTGTGCCGCCAGAAGTCTATGTGGGAGGTTGTAACAACTGGCACGAAGGAGCATCCGGTGTCTTCGCTAAACGCTTGGCCGGCCTCTCAATGATGCCATGCTCGCTATCGAGCGCGCCAACGCTCCGAAGTTCGACGGCATCCTGACCAACAAAGTTGACTTCAACAAGCAAGACGAATTACCCAGATCGAAACTGGTCGAGCTGAAGAATCATTTCTCTAGTCGCAAGTTCGATCGCGCTCAGGTTCCCGATGACCTTTTTGGCGACTTTGGAGAAGTCCTTAGGCACATGAAACGAACACTTCGCACAGGCTATCCGATGTGGGCACTGTTCGAAGAAGTCGTAGGCGCAATAGCCGTGTGCCAAGTCGTAGAACCTCCAGGGTTCACCTTGGGCCGCTATGCCGCTTCGTACGGTTTCTTGGTCGATCAGGACTTCAACCCGACGGATGTTTCGTTTGAAGTAGCCGGCGTTGGCGTATGAAGTGGCCAACTTCGTCGGTGTAATCTTGGCGTAATGCTTTGTGCTCTCAGGTGAGCTGTGACCAAGCCAATCTTGCAGCTCAAAAAGAGACATCGGTTCTTTGGCGCTGTAGAGTTGTGAGGCAATGGTGGAACGTGCTCGATGACTGGTTATTCCCGCCGGCGGAGGCTCATCGAAGATCTCGGGAACCCTGAAAGGCTCATTCCTTGCCGCAACTCGTATTCTCCTGACCCTGTCGCGAATCGCATTGGAGTAGCGATAAGTGTGTGATGGAACGCCATTCTTCACACGGCTCGAAATACAAGGAAATAATCCACATTGTCCGGCTTCACAAAATCGTATTGATTGACCAGCACAAAACCAGCACGCTCGGCTTCTCTGATTACTATTTCCTTGTCGAGTCCGTGATCGTCGCCTTTGCCATTGCGATCGATGATACCGAGTATTGCGCCTGCGCGCATCGCCGTGCGAGTCCTTTTTAGCAGGCGGATTGGCTGCGCAACTTCATGATACGTTTTCAGCAATAGCACTGCATCGACGCTTTTTTCCGGCAAGAGCGGGTCGTCCTCTTTGCCGAGGACGATGCGAATGTTTGCAAGGCTCTCTCGCTTAGATCGCTTCTCGATGTAGTCCAGATAATCACGATTGATGTCCACCGCGTAAACAATGCCGCCCTGTCCCACTCTTCGTGCGGCCCTGACCGTGAACCAACCTGACCCGGCGCCAATATCAGCGACGTTCGAACCTTCCTTGATCCCGAGGATGTCCATGATTCGATTGGGCTGAAGTTTCTCGTCACGTTTCGGATCCTCAAAGATCGAAAGTTCGCCCGTGTACGGCTTGCTCGTTGGGCGATTGATCGCATCTGATTGATCTTGGGCAATCGTAGCAGCCGGTGAAGATGCAGCGAACTCAGTACTTCGGTTTGTGTATTGAGTAGTCGCGCAACCAAGCAGGGCAAGGACCAACAATAAGAGCAGATTCTGCAGCAAAAATTCTCCTAGCAAACGGCGCATGGATTTGTTATCGCTTGAGATATTCAATCAGAGGGAGACCGCTAGAATTCCAACCAACGGAAGAGGACTTAATCACGTGCGATGACAACGGTTGTGCAGGCGCTGCTGATTTTGGGGAGATCGCGCGCAGCCACCATTCTAATATCGAGGCGAGGACGCTCGCCGCGAAGGATTAGACAATACATATCGGGTTCTTCCAGAGCGCTCAGAATTGCAATGCTATGACCGTTTGAAGTAATCGTGAGCTTAATCGGCTGTGACTTCAGAAAGGTTAGGATGGGTTGGAAGTCCGGATGCATTCCATTTTCGCCAGTCCCTAAATTGATGGAGCGGACCGGTAACCGCTCCATCATTGCGCGCACTTGATCAAGTCCTAATATGAAGAACAGTCCAAAGCTAACTTCCGTAACTGCTTGCATCGGGCCAGCGACGGTTGCATGGTTCGCCGCCAAACTCATTATGCTTTTCCAGAAGCCGGGGGCGTGACCCTTTTCAATGTAGTAATTGATCTGGTCCGCGTATCCATCTTTGCCGTACAGACCTTTGTAGAGGTTTTCAAAGAAGACATACAGAAACATCGCGCCGAGACCGAGACGCATGATTGCCAGTCCAGCCTTCGCTGGCCCAGAGCCAGCCGCCTTGTAAGAATTCTCATTAGTCGAAGGATCATCCGACATTGAAAGAGTTCCTTTCAGAAGTGACCATGGCTGCTAGCTGTCGCTGCGATGCTTGACCTTCAAAAGCCAAACTGAAGACGCCGCCTTCCGACTGGGTTATTTCAGGAAACCAAGCGCGGCGCGAATCTCCTGGTTAGTTGGACGCTCACGATAATTCGATTCGATCTTCGCCCAGGCGACCTTCCCGCTTTTGTCGATTACGTATACGGCCGGATGGGGAATGCCATAGACCTTCTGACCTTCGTAAGCAGGATCGCGAAGTCCGTAAGCGTCGATGATTTTATGGTCTGGATCATACAGTAATGGAAAGTCAACTTTACCCTTCCCGTCGGACTCGATCTTCTGGGCGAAGCTCTGGCTGACATCCGGCGGATCGATGCTGATCGCGTAGAGCTTTACGTTTTCACCCTTCTTTAATAGCGATCTTAGTTCGGCTAACTGCCGAGCACAGTACGGTCACCAGTAACCGCGATAGAACACCAGGACCACCGGACTCCTGCCGCGAGCGTCTGATAGAGTGACTTTGTTATTGCTTTGATCTTCGAGCGTGAAATCGGGAGGAATGTCGCCAACTCCGATCGGTGTGCTCTGAATAGCCGCACTCGGCGACTGTGAGATTGCGGCCATCGACACTGAGAGTAGAACCATTGTTTGGAAGAACGCTGTCAACACCTTCACGATTGGGTTTCCTCTTTCGCGGTTATTGTAGAACTATCATCTATCCAATTGGCCGTTCATTCAAGGATTGTTCCTGCTGTCTAGATGGACACTTTACCGTGCCATAGGAACAGAAGACACAACAATCTCCCGGAAGTGCCTTAAGGCGACTGTGACAGCCAAGACACTCGCAAAAGAACAAGCAGGCATCGGTGGGTATCTCCTCTTCCTGCTGAAATCCACATTGCGGACAGCTCAGTCGTAACTTGTTTTTTAACACTCTCCATGCACCTCGCTTGACTGCGCTAATCGCCTGCCACTTTTCAACTATTAACAGCGACTGCCCCACCGCAGCTTGAGCCCGCGCCTGCCGTGCAGCCGAAACAGTGCGAGCCGGTCACGATGCGCCTGTGAGCAAAGCTTTCCGGATCAAATTCCGCAATTGTTTGTGGTAACTCAGGGGCGATGCCCAGCTCGAGCATTTGATTGAAGTCGCAGTCGTAAAGTCTTCCGGTCCAGTCCACGCTTACGAGATTTCGGCACATTAGCCCATCGGCAGTCGCTGGGTTGAACGCCTCCACCAGCTTGCGCATGTAGCGCTCTTCATTTCCAGAGCGACGCAAGTAATCGAGAAATCGTTTAATAGGCATATTCGTGATCGTGTAGAGGTGGTTGAACACAATGCCGTAGCGATTGATCAATTCGCGCTTGAAGTCGGCCTCGATTGAAGACTGGGGCGGTGGCAGGAAAGCGCCGACGGGATTGTAGACAAGGTCTAGCGTGAGTCCGCTTCCTTCGCTTCCATAGCCGACTGCGTTCAAGCGACGAAGCGCAATTAGCGATTTCTGAAACACTCCATGACCACGCTGGGCATCTGTCTGCTCTTCGAGAAAGTAAGGCAGCGAGCTAATGACTTCGACTGCATGGTCGCGGAAGAATTCAGGCAGATCCTCTTCACCCATTTCGAATACTACGGTGAGATTGTGACGAACACTGACGTGTGCTCCGAGAGCCCGCGCTTCTGTGACCAGATAACGAAAAGAAGGATTCAGCTCGGGCGCGCCGCCCGTGATGTCCAGTGTCTGAATGCGAAACCGGCGCGCCGCAGCGATAACGGCTTCCACAGTTTCTCGCGTCATGATTTCTGTTCGCTTCGGACTCGCGTCGACATGGCAATGCTTGCAGGCTTGATTACAAAGCTTGCCGACGTTGACCTGCAAAGTATCGACCGTCGTCGCACGTAGCTCGATGCCATGTGCCGCCAACTTGTCGTTGAAATCAACATCGGTGTACGGCTGCGTTTTAAGATCCGGCTGAATGACCGGTAGAACAGTCGACATTACATTGAAACTTTCTTAACTGAATTATGCGCCTGAATGCCGTGAATGAGCGCTGCTCCGCCCCGAATTGCTGACGCCACGTGGATTGCCTCGGTCATTTGTTCCATGTTTGACCCGGCTTCTAGGCACGATTGCGAAAACGCGTCAATGCAGTACGGACATTGCAACGCGTGCGCAACAGCTAACCCTATAAGTGCCTTCTCGCGCCGCGAAAGCGCGCCCTCTTCCTGGCAGGCTTGATACCAAGCCATGAACTTCTCAAAAAGATCTGCTCGGTACTTGCCAATGTCTGAGAACCGGTCGAGATCATCTTCTACGTAATAGGCCATTTCGTTTCTCCTTCGGCGACATAGCGACCGACAAGCTCAGTCTGTCCCTGGTTTCTGTCGCTCTTCCCGTCCAGGCGTCACAAGTTGACGTTGCGACCGACGTATCGGCGCATACAAACGAGCCAGCGCCGTTGGTTCTGCTCCTAGCCAATAGAGCAGTTGCAAGACGGCCCAGCGCGTAAACGTCAGCGGAAAGTTGCGTCCTTCAAAGCGTCGCGACGACGTAACAACAACCACTGGCAAATGGACTACCCGGCCTTGGTCGCGCAAACGCTCCATCAAATCAAGATCCTCAAAGATCGGAAAAGGCTTAAAGCCTCCTACTCGTTCATATGCTTCACGCCGCACAAAGATGGCCGAGTCTCCGTAATAAAGGCCGAGCCAGCGCAGACGTGGATAAAGCCACGTCAGGAACCGCGCGGCCAGCCGTGGCCCATCGAAACGGACGCGAAGATTTCCGGCAGCGACCTCTGCGTCGCCGAGCGCTTCCATAATTCGCTCCACCGTGTCGGGGGAAGGTCTGGTGTCTGCGTGAAGAAACCACAGCGCTTCGCCTCGCGATGCGCACGCTCCTGCATGCAACTGCGCCCCGCGCCCGCGCTCAGAGGCGATAACCTTCGCGCCATGCGCACGGGCAATCTCTCGCGTGTCGTCATCGCTCCCGCCATCCACAACTATCACTTCGACGCGTCTGGACAACTGCGAGATCGCATCGAGCGTCGCGCCGATGGAGTGCGCTTCGTTCAAAGTCGGGATTACGACTGATACTTTTGTAACGTTGTCTTTCTCAGGCAAGTGCATCGAAGTTTCCTGAAAAATCTGTCATCACGCGGAACTCAATCGCAACAAGTGCATTTCATGGCAATAACTCGTGAACCGCAACTGGAGAAACCTCGCGGGCGGGTGAACTCCCGTCCGTTGCTGTCCAGTCTGACCGCTGTTTTAGAAAGGGCAACGCTAGAATTTGTAGTAAAGAGACTTCTGCTGGTTTGCGATATGCCGGAACTCCGATTGTCACTTGATCCTGCGGCACGTTCAACCGCAACGTTCCGTGCAGCCAATCCCAGATGGTCAACCCGCTTGACCAGTTCGAATTAGTCTCTTGCTGCACGACGGAATGATGAATGCCATGCATGCGCGGCGTGACAATCAAGCGGTTGAGCCATCGCTCCAAACTAATCGGCAGTTTGACGTTCGAGTGATGAAACATTATTGAGAGAAACACAAACATCTGCCACGTCAAATATGCGATCGGCGATACACCGATGATAATTATTTGAGCCGCACGCCACGGCACTGAGATCGCCAGCTCGCCGAAATGAAACCGCAGCGCTGTCGACGCATCGAGATCGAGATCGACGTGATGCACAAGATGAAAGCGCCACAAAAGGGAAACCTTATGAGTGAGGACATGCCAGACGTAAAGCGTGTAATCCAGGAGCACGATAGCAAGCGCTGTTTCCAACCACACGGGCAACCGCAGAAGTTTGACCAGTCCCACATTATGCCGCTCAACAAGCGCGGCCAGGCTTAAGGCGACGGGACTCTCCGTCAACTGAAGCGCGGCGGCGCTGATACCGGCGACAGCCAGATTGCGCGCGGCGTGCGTGACTTTGGATTCCACTTGGCGACGCAAAGGTCGACGCCGCTCCAGCCATACAAGCACGCCGAAAGCGCCGAAGATTAACGGCGCGCTTAACCACGATAGGATCCTATGATTATTCATTCGCTGACCGTACCATCAATCCAGCAAAGCGGAAGTGATTACTGATTTTCCCTCATCACTTCAGCCAGCAATAATTGCCAATCGTCGTCGCTCTCTACACTGCCGATCCCAACTTCGAAACTCAGACGCTAACCGCGTTGCCGAAGAACCGTCTCACTCTCCTGCTCACAAGAAACGCGAGTATCGTGAGAACGATGGGAATGCCAACGGCAGCCCTTGGTTCCATCCCAAGCACGACATTGGCTATATCACCGATCAGGTTGATTATGAGTAGAACGAAAGCAAGCAAGTACCCCCAGCGCGAGCCGCGCCAAAGACCTGCTGCCGCCATCGCGCAAGCTACACAAACGGCACTCATAAGCAGGATCGCCCAAACGCCGATTCCAACGAAACCTTCATGCGCTCGCGGATTCAGTTTCCAGAGCGATTCGAGAAAGCTTCCGCGAAACAAAAGCGATGCCGCCGCAATGAAGCTAATGACCGCACCAGCCCAAAAAAAGATACTCAAGGCTGTGATGCCGACAGGGCGAAGTCTCGATGGTGTCGTCATTTTCAAATCAGCAGCAGTTAGTACCCGGCTCACAACAATCGGACAGGTCCGTGACTTCATAGTCCAGGCCTTTCGTCTCGCGCGGGTCACGCAGTGCGGAGCGGGGACAATCGAAGGCTGCCGCCTCCTCAAGCGAGACCGCTTGATACGGCGCGACCGGAAGAATGTCGGGCGCATACGGTTCGTGCTTGTAGATCTGGAATATCTTGTCACAAACGGCCATTCTTTTTCCGCGCTCCAGAACGTGACCGTCACCGTCAATCACTCTGCTCCTTGTCCTCGGCGCGAACCAGGTTTAGGTGGTTTGTAGCCGAGAGCCGAGTGTAAGCGGCAGCTATTATAGTACCGTTCGATGAAGGCCTCGATGTTGGTGCGCAGGTGATCGAGATCCACATAATCGTTGGCGTAGATCTCTTCACAGCAGCAGCCGGATAATTTGATTAGCGGCCTCTAGGAACTACTACACAGTGGCGCGCTCAAAGCCGGAGCCGTTTGCCGACGCGGGAGATCGCGGAGAACTTTTCATGTCTTCAAGTGATCGGCAAACATGATGCGCCGGCCCTCTTCAATCGCCTTATTCGCAAGATAGACGCTCACGCCTGATCCCCAACCCACGCGCTCGTCGGCAAACGGTCGAGCATCGTTGCGCAAACTCTCGATGAACGACTTACACGCCAAGAGATTGGGATTGCCTTCTGTTCCCTCAGGAACTTTGACCCGGCTGCCAGGACCGCGATACGGCATCTCGCCTTTTGTGCTGTATGTCGCCCCGGTAGGCACTCCGCGCTCGGTTACTTCGGAAACAGGCGAGCTGGCCCGCTTGGGCTCGTAATAGAAGATCGCGTCCTCCATCGTCACTTCGACACTCCCGTCTTTGCCGTAAATCCAGGCTGCAGCTCCAACCTTGGCATTGTCGGTCAGCGAACTAAAGGTAAAGGTGCGCCCGCCAGGATAGCGAAAGATAATTTGCACATTGTCGTTAGTTTCGCGTCCGTCTTGGTATGTGTCTATGCCGCCGCTGCCGGTTACCGA
>WNFV01002792.1_pt1 | contig 22916 bp, 17 predicted proteins | sample 5400101 | NCBI WGS metagenome assembly WNFV01 (sample SAMN13153361, study PRJNA577476) | soil metagenome | isolation source: 115 cm soil or saprolite under grassland replicate 1 | place: USA:California | collected 2016-06-15 | reverse complement strand
GCCAGTCCAGCGCGACCGTCCAGTCCACCGCCTGGGACCAGGCGAGCCGGTCGACGGGCGCGTCGAGCAGGCGCAGCAGCCCGGCGGCCAGCGCAGTCTCGGCGCGGTGGAACGGGACCAGCCAGACAGCCCTGCCCGTACCGTCCGGGACGCCCGGCGTGCCGACAGCGGCGGGGAGCGGCTCGGCGACCACACCCTCTTCGGCGACCAGTTCCTCAAGGCAGCGGCCGGCAAGCCCAGCGTCCACGCCCAGCAGCCCCGTGGCCTGGGCGACCAGCTCGGTCTCGGGGAGGTAGCAGTGGCCGTCCTCGCTGGCCTCCGACAGGGTGAACTGCAGGCCGGCCTTGACGCGCTCGGGGCTGTCGTGGGGGATGCCCAGGCGTTGGGCGATCTGGTCGGCGGTCCTGAAGCCGATGCCCCACACGTCGGCGGCCAGCCGGTACGGCTCGCGGCGGACCACCCCGATCGCCTGATCCCGGTAGGCCTTGTAGATCCGCACCGCCAGCGAGGTCGACACCCCCACGCCCTGAAGGAAGACCATCACCTCCTTGATGGCCCGCTGCTCCTCCCACGCCGTGGTGATCATCGCGGTGCGCTTAGGCCCCAGCCCTGGCACCTCGACCAGTCGCCCTGGCTCCTCCTCGATCACCGCAAGGGTGGCCTGGCCGAAGTGGCCGACGATCCGCTCGGCCATCTTGGGGCCGATCCCCTTGATCAGCCCCGAACCGAGGTAGCGGCGGATGCCTTGGATCGTCGCCGGCAGCACGGTGTCGTAGGTGTCGACCTGGAACTGGCGGCCGTACTGAGGATGGCTGGCCCAGCGGCCCTGCAGGCGCAGGCTCTCTCCGGGCTGCGCCCCCAGCAAGGAACCGACCACGGTCAGCAGGTCGCTGGAGCGGTCGGTGGCCACCCGGGCCACGGTGTAGCCCGTCTCCTCGTTGGCGTAGGTGATCCGCTCAAGCACCGCGTCCAGCGTGGCCGGCGCCGCCCGGGTCTGCTGCATGCCGCCGACTGTACCGCCCGGGGCCGACTATGAGGCCACGGGCCCGGGTGGGAGTCCGGGCGCGTCGGCGTCGGGCTCGGTCGTCATCCTCAACGCCCGCGGCATTCGCGCCGGTGTCCCTGACCGAGTCAGCCGCGGCACAGTGGGTCGTGGCGGCGGCGACGTCCTCTGGCGAGGGGTGCGACGTGAAGACTGCGCTGGTGATCGTGGACGTGCCGCGGGACTTCGTGGACGGACGGCTGGCGGCACTGTTGCATCTGGGCGAAGGGCATGGCCGACGAGTCTCCGAGTGGAGCCTCTGCCCATGTTGAGGCCTGTAAGAACTTCTCAAAGCGGTCGATCGCGGGGGCCATTCGTGGCGTCCCGGGATCTCAGTGGAGGACGTCGAGGCAGCTGATCGCCAGATGCAACAGTGCCCTTGGCGGTCCGCCGACGGCGCGCGACCCCACCCTGCTGCATCAGCCGCCGCACCGTCCGTCGGCAAGCTCGGCGGCGACTTCGGCCAGCAGCCATTCTCGCTCGATCAGCCGGTCCTCGAGGTACGCCCGGACCTCCGCGAACCCGAGCGCGGCCACCCGCGCGGCGATCCGCTGCTCGGCGTGGCGGCGTCGCTGCCGGGCTAGCCGCTGGGGCCGTGGTGGCAGCACGACCCCCAGCCTGGCCAGCGCCTGGGAGATGGTCCACTCGGACACGCTGAGCTCGTGTGCGAGCTCGGGGATGCTGTGGCCGGTGTCGCATCGGGCTTGCAGGTAGCCCCGCAGGTCGGCGAACCCAAGGCGACGCTACATGGCACGCCGCGCCGTCGTGGCACTGCAGCTCCAGCAGGCCTCCATCACCTATCCAGCAGGCCAGCCACACCAGACCGTGAACCTCGTGCCGGTTGCGCCGGAGCGTCCTGCGCGCCGTCCTCCGTCCCAAAGCCGGTCTGCATGGCGTCGGTTATGGCCTCGCCAGGCGCGTTCAGAGCGCCCAGGAGCCTCGCAGAGCCGCTCTGAGGTCCCCCCCTCACCCAGTCCCGCTCCCGCCTATCGGGCGAGCAGGTTGCTCTGATGATGCCCTCGGAGCGGCATGCGGTCGGAGGCGGTCGGCTGCCTGCGCGTGCCGCGAACCTGCGCACCCACCTGACCGGGCTTCCAAAGCCCTACGGGAGCTCGAGGGTGTTGAGGTGGGCGCGGAGCCAGCGGCGTCCCACGCCCAGCTCAGCCTGGATCCGCGCCAGCGGCCAGCCCTGCTCGACCCGGCGCACCCGCAGATAGGCGGTCAGCTCCCCAAACCCCAACACCGCCACCCGCGCCTGCCGCCGTTCCGCATGGCGGGCCGCTCCCGCCACTCGGCCGCGCGGAACGCGGCGCCAGGGTGCTGCCCGCCGAGGTGCTGCACCGGATGAAGCAGCCGACGGTCGCGTCGTGGGGCAGCAACCTCGGCGACGCCATCGGCATCGGCTGGCTCCTGCGCGACGTCAACGGTGTTCGCACCGTCGGGCACGGCGGGTCGGCCAACGGCCAGTTCGCCGAGCTGCTCACCGTGCCGGAACGGGGCTTCGCCGTCGTCTCGCTGGCCAACGCCGGCCCGGACGGCATCCCCTGCAACCAGGCGGTCGTCCGTTGGGCACTGCAGGCCTACCTGGGGGTGACCGACCGGGACCCGGAGCCGCTCCCCTTTGACGAGGCGCGGGCCCGGGAGGTCGTCGGGGCCTACGAGAACGAGGTCATGACGGCCACCATCGGCACGGATGGGGCAGGGCTGCGGCTCGAGGTCCTGATGAAACCGGAGATCTGTGCGGCGGCGGACAAGGAGCTGCCCCCGGACTACCCGCCGGCCGATCTCGGTCTGCTGCCCGGCGACGCGGACGAGTACGTCATCACCAGCGGCGGTCTCAAGGGGCTGCGCGGCTCCTTCACCCGCGACGAGAACGGCGCGGTCGTGGGGGTCGACCTCGCCGGCCGGTTGTACCGCCGGGTTCCGACGGCCTCCGAGTAACGCCCGGTAGCCGGTCTCGCACCGGTCGGGACCCCGGCGGTCGCCCCGCCCTCGACGTCGCCGAATCACGCGCCGGGCGGGGAGGCTCCAGCTAGACCCTTGGGCACTCCTGCCTTGCCGTCTCTGGGTCGGCGTCGCGTTCACGGCAGGCCAAGTGGCCAGGCACGGCCTGCGTTGGCTATCGTTCGACCGTGAGCGAGTCGAACTGGGCCGGCAACTACCAGTACCGGGCCAACAGGCTGCACCGGCCGTCGAGCCTGGAGCAGGTGCAGGAGATCGTCGCTGGGGCACCCCAGGTGCGCGTGCTCGGCTCGCGGCACTCGTTCACCGACGTGGCAGACTCCGCGGAGCTGCTCAGCTTGGACGGCCTGCCTGCGGACGTGGCTGTCGACCATGCGGCCGGCACGGTCGCCTTCTCTGGGGGCCTGAAGTACGGCGAGCTTGCCGAGGCGTTGCAGGCCGAGGGGTTGGCCCTGGCCAACCTGGCGTCGCTGCCGCACATTTCGGTCGCGGGTGCGGTCGCGACCGCCACCCATGGCTCCGGCGACGCCAACGGCAACCTCGCCACGGCGGTCGCGGGGTTGGAGCTGGTCACCGCCTCCGGCGAGCTGCTCACGTCGGCCAGGGGCGACGCCGACTTCGACGGCCTGGTCGTCGGGCTCGGCGCGCTCGGTGCGGTCACCCGCATCACCCTGGACGTTGAACCCGTCTACCAGGTGCGCCAGCGGGTGTTCGAAGGCCTCGCCTGGGACGCCCTGCTCGAGCACTTCGACGAGGTCACCTCTGCCGGCTACAGCGTGAGCGTGTTCACCCGCTGGGGCGAGGCGATCGACCAGGTCTGGGTGAAGAGCCGGGTGACCGACGCTCCCGAGCAGGTCCGCGGCGACCTGTTCGGCGCGGCCGCCGCGACCGTGCAGCGCCACCCGGTCCTGGGCCTCGACCCGGTCAACACCACGCCGCAGCTCGGCGTGCCCGGCCTGTGGTCTGACCGCCTGCCGCACTGGCGCACGGGGTTCACGCCCAGCACCGGCGCCGAACTCCAGTCGGAGTACCTGGTGCCGCGCCGGCACGCCGCTGCGACGATCCAGGCGCTGCGGCCGCTCGGCGAGCTGGTCCGACCCGTGTTGCAGGTGTCCGAGATCCGCACCGTGGCTGCCGACCGGTTGTGGATGAGCCCACAGTACGGGCAGGACACGATCGGGGTCCACTTCACCTGGACGCCTGACCAGGACGCTGTCGGGCGCGTCCTCGTCGACGTCGAGGCCGCGCTGGCGCCGTTTGCCGCCCGCCCGCACTGGGGCAAGGTGTTCCTCGCCGATGCCGCGGCGATCGCCCCGCTCTATGCGCGCCTGCCCGACTTCGCCCGCCTGGTCTTGCGGGTCGATCCGCGCGGCGCGTTTCGCAACGCCTGGCTGGATACCCGCGTGCTCGGCCGCCAACGGCCAATGATCGTTTAGGTGGCGGCCTCCACGTCTTAGGCCATTCCTCCGTTGGCGCGAGAAATCACCAAGCGTTGAATTTCACTCGTACCCTCGAAGAGGGAATAGATCTTCGAATCGCGGTGCCACTTCTCCACGGGGAAGTCGCGGATGTAGCCGTAGCCGCCGAGGATCTGGATGGCCTCGTCGGTCACGCGCACGGCGACCTCGCCCGCCTTGAGCTTGGACATCGAGCCCTCGGCGTGGGCGAAGGGCGCGCTCTGGCGGCCCATCCAGGAGGCCCGCCAGACCAGCAGCCTGGCCGCGTCGATCTCGGTGGCCATGTCGGCCAGCTTGAAGGCGATCGCCTGCTGGGCCGCGATCGGCTTGCCGAACTGGGTGCGCTCGCGGGCGTAGTCGCGGGCGAACTCGAAGGCGGCCCTGGCGATGCCGATCGCCTGGGCGCCGACGATCGGGCGGGTGGCCTCGAAGGTCTTCAGCGCGCCCGACGAGGTCTTGGTCTGGTCCTTGTTGCGCGCCCGCTCCAGCTTGGCGTCGAGCCGCTCCTCACCGCCGAGCAGGCAGTCGCCCGGGACGCGGCAGTTCTCGAGCAACACCTCGGCGGTGTGGGAGGCGCGGATGCCGAGCTTCCTCTCCTTCTTGCCCTGGCGCAGCCCCTCGGTGCCCGGCGGGATCAGGAAGCTGGCCTGGCCGCGGTGGCCGAGCGACGGGTCGACCGTGGCCACCACCACGTGCACCTCGGCGATGCCGCCGTTGGTGATGAACACCTTCTGGCCGTTCAGGACCCAGTCGTCGCCGTCCTTGGTGGCGCGGGTCCGCAGGCTGGAGACGTCGGAGCCGGCGCCCGGCTCGGTGACCGCGAACGCGCCGACGGCGGGCTTCTCCACGGTGCCGAACATGCGCGGCGCCCACTCCGCGAACTGGTCCGGGGTGCCGGACGACATCACCGCGACCAGCGGCAGGCCGGTGCCGAGCAGGCCGAGCGCGATCCCGGCGCAGCCCCAGGCCAGCTCCTCGACCAGCAGCGGCTGCAAGATCCCCGACTCGTCCTCGGCGATCATCTTGTAGTAGTCCAGGCCGTAGAGGCCGATCTCGGCCGCCTTGGACAGCACCGGCCAGGGGAACTCCTCGGTCTCGTCGTAATGCGCCGCGACCGGCCGGATCTCCTTCTCGGCGAACTCGCGCACCCATTTCTGGGCGGCGACCTGGTCTTCGGTGAGCTCGAAGCCGATCATGGCTGCATCCTTTCGACCGCATTCGAGTTACTGCTCAGTAACATACTAACCGGTAGCATGCGCTTCCAGCCCGCTGAAGACAAGGGAGGGACCGGTTGGCCACACCGGCGGGGATCCGCCTACCCGCCCCTGAGCGCCGCGCCCAGCTCCTCGAGGTCGCCTGCCGGTTGTTCGCCGACGACGGCTACACCGGTGCCTCCATGGAAGCCATCGCCGAAGCGGCCGGGGTCACCAAGCCAGTGCTCTACCAGCACTTCCCTTCCAAGCACGCCCTCTACGCCGACCTGCTGACGATCGAGCTGGGCCGCCTGGAGGCCGCCTTCGAGCAGGCGATCGAGCTGGCCGAGGACAACGCCGAGCGCCTGCGCCGCGGCTTCGGCGCCTACGTCGACTTCGTCGACGTCCACGAGGACGCGTTCCGGGTGCTGTTCACCGAGTCGCTCGGCCGGGAGAACGCCTTCCGCGGCCGCGTGAACCGCTTCCGCGACTGGATCGCCGGCCGCATCGCCGCCATCATCGTGGCCGAGGCCGGCCTGGCCGAGACCCGCGCCAGGGCTCTGGCCGCCGCCATGGTCGGCATGGCCGAGGGCGCCGCCACCTGGTGGCTCGCCTCCTCCCGCCCGCTCCCCGCCCCCGAGCTCGCCGACGAGCTCGCCGGCCTCGCCTGGAAGGGCTTCGCCCGCTTCCGCCCCCCCGGCAGCGAGTCGGACCAGGATCAGGCCTGATCCTCAGGCTTCCGCCTGCACCCCGCCGGAGCCCGGTCGGTATCCGAGCATCTGCCTGATGGTTGGTGAGTCCGTCGACCGTAACGCTACCGGGACGGACGTCGGCGACACTGGCGCGTGACCGAGAATGCTCGGGACGGGGACGGGAGTCGGGAAGGCCCGCATGCGCCAAGGATCATGGCGGTGACCGTCGCTGGCCGGCCGGCATGGGCGCGCCGGCGGCCGGCCGTGCTGGCGTGGGTGTTGTGGGGGCTGGCCGTGCTCGGGATCGCCGCCGTGCTCTGGTTCGACCACCTGCTGCGGCAGGCCGGCCGGGCCGACCTGGTCCTGTTGAACGTCAGCACGGTCGGCTGGCTGCTGGCGATGGTGACCGCGCCGACGGTCGGCGCGGTGCTGGCCGCGCGGCGGCCCCGGCACCCGGTGGGCTGGCTGCTGCTCGGCCTCGGGGCGTCGATCGGGCTCTCCGGCTTCATCGACGGGTACGCGCTCTATGGCCTCCTGGCACGGCCCGGGTCGCTCCCGGCGGCCCGCTGGCCCGCCATCTACAGCCCTGCCGTGGCGGTGGCCGGCATCGCCTGTGTCGGCTTCGTCCTGCTGCTGACGCCGACCGGGTCGCTGCCTTCGCCGCGCTGGCGCTGGTGGGCCAGGGTCGCGGCGGCCGCGCCAGTCGTCTACCTGGTGGCGCTGACGCTGAACACGGAACCGCTCGACCCAACCTACCGGTCGGTCACGAACCCGCTCGGGCTCCATGCCTTCCAGCGGCCCATCGCGGTCACCCACATCGTGGCCAGCGGGGTCGCCGTCGTCGCGGTCGTGGTTGGGGCGCTGTCGCTGGTGGTGCGTTTCCGCCGCGCCCGTGGCACCGAGCGCGAGCAACTGCGCTGGGTGGCGCTGGCGGCGGTGCTGGTGTCGCTGGCGATCCTGGTGGTGTTGGCCGGCATGGGCGCCGGCAACCAGCTCCTGATCACCTGGGCCGCGGGCATCAGCTTCGCCGTCCTGCCGCTGGCGATCGGCGCGGCGGTGCTGCGCTACCGGCTGTACGACCTGGACCGCATCGTCAGCCGCACGCTCGCCTACGGGCTGCTCACCGTACTGCTGGGCGGTGGCTACGCCGGCCTGGTCCTCGGCCTCGGCCAGCTCCTCGGCCGCGACTCCAGCCTGGTCGTGGCGGCCGCGACCCTGACCGTCGCGGCGCTGTTCCAGCCGGCCCGCCGCCGCGTCCAGCACGCCGTGGACCGGCGCTTCGACCGGCGCCGCTACGACGCCGCCTACACGATTCAGGCGTTCAGCGCGCGGCTGCGCCAGCAGGTCGACCTGGACGCCCTCACCGCCGAGCTGCTGGCCGTGGTCGACCAGACCATGCAGCCGACCAGCGTGTCGCTGTGGCTGCGACCGTCTGTGAGCGCGTCCCAGGACCAGAGCAGCACGGGTGCATCCCGTTCGGCTTGGCAGCCGACGCCAGCTTCCCGGACCGTTCGCGCCGCTTCGTGAACAGGCCCAGGGCCGGGCATCGCGCCGATCCGTCGGACCAACGACTTCCGCCGCATCCTGCCCAACAACCCCAGCCGCCGCTCCTCGCCTCGCCGTTACCCCTCGATGTTCGACATCACGTGCTTGACGCGGGTGTAGTCCTCGAGGCCGTAGATGGACAGGTCCTTGCCGTAGCCGGAGTGCTTGAAGCCGCCGTGGGGCATCTCGGCGACCAGCGGGATGTGGGTGTTGATCCAGACGCAGCCGAAGTCGAGCGCCCGGGCCATGCGCATGGCGCGGCCGTGGTCCTTGGTCCAGACGCTCGACGCCAGCCCGTACTCCACGCCGTTCGCCCAGGCCAGCGCCTTCTCCTCGTCGTCGAAGCGCTGCACCGTGATGACCGGGCCGAAGACCTCCTGCTGGATCATCTCGTCGTCCTGCTCCAGGCCGGTGACCACGGTGGGCTCGTGGAAGTAGCCGCCGCTGCCACCGATGGCGTGGCCGCCGGCGACCACCTCGGCGTGGCCGGGGGCGCGCTCCAGGAAGCCGCGCACGCGCTCGAGCTGGGTGGCGTTGTTGAGCGGGCCGTAGAGGACGTCGGCGTCGTCCGGCGGCCCTGTCCTGGTCTGCTTGGCCTGCTCGACCAGGGCGGACAGGAAGTCGTCGTGGACTCCCCCGCCGGTGAGCACCCGCGTGGCCGCGGTGCAGTCCTGGCCGGCGTTGAAGTAGCCGGCCACGGCGATCGCCTCGGCGGCCGCGGCCACGTCGGCGTCGTCGAACACGATCACCGGCGCCTTGCCGCCGAGCTCGAGGTGGACGCGCTTGAGGTCGTCGGCGGCCGCGCGGGCCACCTCGCGGCCGGCACGGACGCTGCCGGTGATGCTGACCATCGCGGGGATCTTGTGGCTGACCAGGGTGGCGCCGGTGTCGCGGTCGCCGCAGACGACGTTCAGCACCCCGGGCGGCAGGAACTCGGCGGCCAGCTCGGCCAGCCACACGGTGGTGACCGGGGTGGTGTCCGACGGCTTGAGCACCACCGCGTTGCCGGCCGCGATCGCCGGCGCGAACTTCCACACCGCCATCATCGCCGGGTAGTTCCACGGCGTGACCTGGGCGCAGACGCCAACCGGCTCGCGCCGGATCATGGAGGTGTGACCGGCCATGTACTCGCCGGTGGACAGGCCGTTGAGCATGCGCGCCGCCCCGGCGAAGAAGCGGATCTGGTCCACCATCGGCGGCAGCTCCTCGTCCAGGGTGAGCTGGAAGGGCTTGCCGGTGTTCTCGCACTCCAGCCGGACGAGCTCCTCGCCGCGCTCCTCCAGCGCGTCGGCCAGCCTGGCGAGGGCTCGGCTGCGCTCGGCGGGAGTGGCGTCGCGCCAGCGCTCGAAGCCGCGGGCGGCGGCCTGGCAGGCCGCTTCGACGTCGGCCGCGCCGGACAGCGGCACCTCGGCGTAGCCCTCGCCGGTGGACGGGTTGACCAGCGTGGAGGTGCGGCCGTCGGCCGCGTCGGCGTGCTCGCCGTCGATGAAGTTCTGCAGCCTGCGCATGTCCCCTCCTGATGCGAGTCGAACGAGCCCGATTCCTTGCGCGTGTGCGACCCGTCACTCCGCGAGCGACTCCGCCACGCTACGGGTGCCGCCCCCGAAGCGCAGCGCGAGCAGGGCGACGCAGGTCGTCCCGAGGATCAGGATGGCCGAGATGGCGTTGATGACGGGGCTGATGCCGAACTTGAGCATCGAGAAGACCTTGAGCGGCACCGTGGTCACGCCCGGCCCGGAGGTGAAGGTCGTGATCACGAAGTCGTCGAACGACAGCGTGAAGGCGAGCATGGCGCCCGCGAAGATGCCGGGCACGGCGATCGGGAAGGTCACCCGCAGGAAGGTGGTGATCGGGTCGGCGCCGAGGTCGGCCGCCGCCTCCTCCAGGGTGCGGTCCATCACCCGCAGGCGCGCGCGCACGGTGACCACCACGAACGGGATGCAGAACATGACGTGGCTGATGACCACCGCCCAGAAGCCGGGCCCGAAGGTCCTGCCGAGCAGGCCCGGCAGGCGGGAGAACTGGGCGAACAGGATCAGCAGCCCCGCGGCCATGATGACCTCGGGCGTGATCATCGGGCCGAGCAGGCCGATCTCCGTGGCCCCGCGGCCGATGACCCGGTGGCGCGTCAGCGCGAACGCCACCATGGTGCCGATCACGGTCGCGACCAGCGTGGCCAGCAGCCCCACCTTGAAGCTCTGGCGGAAGGCGGCGGTGATGGTCGGGTCGTGGAACAACGCGGTGTACCAGCGGGTGGTGAAGCCGGCCCAGGCGATCCGGCGGGAGTCGTTGAAGCTGTAGAGCACCAGGATGGCCAGGGGCGCGAACAGGAACACGTAGGCGCCGATGGCGGCGAGGGCGAGCGGCTTGCCCTCGAGCCAGAGGCGCAGCCGGAGCCCGACGCGGGGCGACGCGGCGGGGGACGCCGCCGGGGCGGTCGCGGCCATCGCTAGAACGTCTCCCTTCCGAGCACGCGGGTGATCAGCAACGCCGCGACGAGGCTGATGCCCATCAGCACGAAGGCGAGGGCCGAGCCGAGCGGGTAGTTCTGGAAGCTCAGGAACTGGCGGTAGACCACCTGGCCGACGACCTGGGTGCGGATGCCGCCGACCAGCTCGGCGGTGACGAAGTCGCCGAGCGCGGGCACGAACACCAGCAGCAGCCCCGCCACCACCCCTGGCATGGCCAGCGGCCAGGTGATCTTGGCGAAGGTCACGGCCTTGGTCCCCCCGAGGTCCTTGGACGCCTCCAGCAGCGCCGGGTCGAGCCGCTCCAGCGCGACGTAGAGGGGCAGGACCATGAAGGGCATGTAGTCGTAGGCGAGCACCAGGATCACCGCGAACGGGGTGCCGAGGAAGCCGATCGGCTCCTTCAGCACGCCGAGGCTGGTCAGGGCGCTGTTGATCACGCCTTCGCTGCGCAGCAGCGTGACCCAGGCGAACACCCGGATCAGGTAGCTGGAGAAGAAGGGCAGCATGATCAGCACGACCAGGAGGTTCTTGAAGCGTCCGCCGCGCCGGGCGATGAAGTAGGCCAGCGGGTAGGCGATCGCCAGGGAGAGCAGGGTGGCGCCGGCGGCGTAGGTGGCTCCCCGTACGGTCGAGGCGACCAGACCCGGCGTGTTCAGCGCCTGGCGGAAGTTGGACAGGTCGAAGCCGAACTTGACCACCGCGAAGTCGACGTTGGTGGCGACCGAGTACACCGCGACGTAGGCGAGCGGCACGAAGAAGAACCCCAGCAGCCAGATGACGCCGGGAACGACCAGCAGCGACCCGGTGAAGCGGTGCACCCGCTCGCCGGCGCGGAGGAGGGCCTCGCGCACCGGCGAGCTGGTCACAGGGGCGAGCGTCTGGCGCTCAGCCGGAGATGATGCCATCGAACGTGGTCTGCCACTTCTGGATCTTCGGCCCTGACAGGGTCACGATGTGCAGCTTGATCGAGGCCGGCGGGTAGATGCTCGGGTCGTCGAGCTGCTCCTTGGGCAGGAGCTGCTTGGCCGCGGTGACCGGGGTGCCGTAGGAGACGTACTCGGAGATCTGCGCGGCCACCTTCGGCTCGAGCACGTAGTTCATGAACTTGGCGGCGTTCTTGGGGTGCGGGGCGGACTTGGGCACGCACATCACGTCCGCCCACTGCAGCGACCCCTCCTTGGGGATCACGTACTTCACCTTGTCGTTCTCGGCGGCCGCTTGGAACACGTCGCCGCTCCAGCCCATGGCGAGCCAGGTCTCGTTGGCGGTCAGCTCGTCGATGTAGGTGTCGCTGGTGAACTTCTTCAGCTTCGACTTGACGCCACGGACCGTGTCCTGCACCGCCTTCATGTCGGCGTCCTCGGTGGAGTTGGGGTCCTTGCCGAGGTAGATCAGAGTGGCCGCGATGACGTCGGTGACCTCCCTGAGCATCGACATCTTGCCGGCGAGGGCGGGGTCGGGCTGGTACAGCGACTTCCAGGAGTCGACCGTGCCGCCTGGCACCTTGCTGCTGTTGTAGCCGATGCCGGTGGTGCCCCATTGCCAGGGGATCGTGTACTTGCCGTCGGGGTCGTAGTCGGCCTTCACGAAGGTGGGGTCGAGGTTCTTGGCGTTGGGGACCAGGTCGAGGCGGATCGGCTGGATGAGGCCGAGCCGCAGGTAGGTGGGGACGAACCAGTTGGTCGGCACGACGATGTCGTACTGGGTGCGGCCGGCCCGCATCTTCGACAGCAGGTCCTCGTTGGAGGAGTAGTTGTCGTAGTTGACCTTGAGGCCGGTCTGCTTCTGGAAGTTCGGGATGGTCTTCTCGTCGATGTAGTCGGACCAGTTGTAGAAGTTGAGCACCTTCTCCTCTGGACGGTTGTCCAGGGTGGTCGAGGGGGCGCTCTGCCCGCCGGCCGGGTTGGTGTCGCCCGAGCAGGCGTTGAGCGCCCCGGCCGCCCCGAGCAGGGCGGCGACCCGCAGGGCCTGGCGCCTGCCGATGCGGGCGCCGGGCCGCTGGATGAGCAGGTTCAGCTCGTTGCCGTCACGATCGCGTGCCATCGCTAGCGTTCCTCCTTGCCCTGTGGCACCGGCCCGAGCACGTAGGAGTGCTCCGGCGCCCACACGAGCCACAGCTCTTGCCCCTGTGCGGCCTGGACCTCCGGGTCCGAGGTCGCGTTCTGACGGAAGACCGTCACCTCTGCCCCACCGGTTACGGTCAGGTTGTAGCTCGTCGAAGTGCCCAGGTAGACGACCTCGGTGAGGCGGCCGCGGACGCGGCAGAGGTCGTCGGGGACGGCGGTGGCCGCCTCCGGGTCGAGCAGGGAGATCTTCTCCGGCCGCACGGCCACGTCGACCTGTGCGCCCTGGCGTGCGAGCGGGCCCAGCGGCAGCAGCACCCGCTCGTCCGGGCCGAGCTCGACGACGCAGAGCTCCCCCACCTGGCGGTCGACCCGGCCGCTGAAGATGTTGGAGGTGCCGATGAACCCGGCCACGAACCTGGTCGCCGGGTGCTCGTACAGCTCGCGGGGGGAGCCGAGCTGCTCGATGCGGCCCTGGTTCATCACCGCGAGGCGGTCCGACATGGTCAGGGCCTCTCCCTGGTCGTGGGTGACGTAGACGAAGGTGATGCCCACCTCGCGCTGGATGCGCTTGAGCTCGAGCTGCATGGCCTGGCGCAGCTTGAGGTCGAGGGCACCGAGCGGCTCGTCGAGCAGCAGCGCCCTCGGGTGGTTGACCAGCGCCCGTGCCAGGGCGACGCGCTGCTGCTGGCCGCCGGAGAGCTGCTGCGGGCGGCGGTGCTCCCTGCCGCCGAGCTCGACCAGCTCGAGCATCTCCCCGACACGGCGCTTGATCTCGTCGTCCTGCACCTTCTTGCGGCGCAGGCCGAAGGCGACGTTGTCGAACACGTCCATGTGGGGGAACAGGGCGTAGTGCTGGAAGACCATGTTGACGTCGCGCCGGTAGGGCGGCACGCCGACGACGTCCCGCCCGTGGAGCAGGATGCGCCCGCCGGTCGGGTCCTCGAACCCGGCGACCATCCGCAGCGTGGTGGTCTTGCCGCAGCCGGACGGGCCCAGCAGGGAGAAGAACTCGCCCTCGTCGATGGACAGGTCCACCTGCTCGACGGCGGTGACATTGCCGGATCCCGCCGGGAAGTGCTTGATCACCTGATCGAGCTGGATCGCGGGCAGCTCGCCGCCCCCGCCGGCCGGATCCGGCCGGGTGTCCGCCCGTAGCGTGGCCTCTACCAATCTGCCCTCACAAAGGTCGTCGGGCGGCCGCGGATCCGTATCGCCCGAGGCACGCGGCGTCGCATGGGCGGACGACGGCCCCCTTACGGTGGATACGCCGCACCGACGTCCAACCCTGCCATCCCTGGCCGTTCGCGCTCCAGCCGGTGACCACGCACTATACGATCCAACAGGCTGTTGGGCACGCTACCACCGGAACAACTGCCGTCTATGGACGATCCGGGCGGCCAGGCAGCGCCTCCTTGGACGGATCGGCGCCCAAACTTCGCCTATCCGTCCAGCTCGGCCTAGCCGAGTGCCGGCATCAGCACGCTCAGCAGCGTCGCCGCGTCCGGCGGCTGGTGGGAGAGGTCCCGCACCCAGCGGAACGAGCCGGTCAGGACCCGGCTCGGCGGGGCGAGCACGAAGCTGCCAGGCCCGCGCCACCACACCCGCGCCCCCGCTCCCGGCAGGCTGGCGAACGCCTGGTGCAGGTCGCGGTCGTCCAGGCGCGAGGGCGCGCAGTAGAGGTGCCAGCGCCCCGTGCCGGTGCGAGCCACCGGGCCGAGTGCGGCGCCTGCGCGCATCAGCCGGTCACCCTGGGGCTCGTCCAGGTCGAGGACGTCGAGCAGCACGCCCGTGGCCAGGCCGACGTTGGCCTGCGGGTAGCGCCGCCACCAGCGCCGCACCTGGCGCGGGTCGGCGCTGGCACGGGCCACGTCGCCGGGCAGGACCGGGTGCCGTGCCGGGTTGGAGCAGGCGGGGTGGCCGCAGGAGCACGACAGGCCCGCCCAGTGGCCGCCGCCGCGCTCGGTGGTCGGCCAGTGGCATGGCAGCACCGGCAGGCCCCGCTCGGCGTAGGCGACGGCGGCCTCCAGCGGGCTCGGCGCACGCCAGGTGACCGAGTGGAACAGGGTCAGGCGGCGCCGGGGCGCTTGGTCAGCATCCGGCCAGGTCCCAGACCCCTTCCATCGCCGCAACGCCATCCGCGACCTCCCGTCGGCCCCTGTCCGTGAGGCAGCATGCCCGAGCGCACTAACGATTCGCTCATATCGGGGCACAACGAGCTGGTCGGCAGAGCGACCCGATGGCGACTGGTGGCGCGTTCTGCCTGACGGCGGGTCAGGATGGGCGGCGGCCGGCGAGGACCTGCTCGGCCTGGAGCGCGAGCCAGAACTCGACCCGGTCGCCGGCGGAGTCCAGGTCGCGGCCGGTCAGCTCGGCGACCCGGCGGATGCGGTAGCGCAGGGTGTGGCGGTGCACGCCGAGCGCGCGGGCGGCCGACTCCCAGTTGCCGTTGCGCTCGAGGAAGGTGCGCAGGCTGGCCACCAGGTCGCCGTGCTGGCGGCGGTCGTAGGCGCGCAACGGCGCGAGCAGGCCGCGCGAGAACGCGTCGAGGGCCGCGTCCTGCTGCAGGGCGAGCAGCAGGCGGTGGCTGCCGAGGTCCTCGATGGAGGCCACCCGGCCGTCGACCCCGGCGGCGGGTGCGGCGTCGAGCACGAAGCGGGCCTCCTGGTAGACGCGGCGCGGGTCGCGCACGGAGGTCTCCGGGACGCCGACGCCGAAGCGGGCGGCCATGCCCCTGGCCCGCACCACCTCGGCCACCGCCTCGGCGGCCGCCCGGGCCTCGCCCGGCTCGGCCACCTCGAACAGGGCCACCACCGCGTGGTCGTGGATGCTGCACACGTAGGGGGCCGGGCGGCGCGAGAGCCGGTCCTCCACCAGGCGCCCGAGCGCCTCCACCCGCTGCTCGTCGACAGAAACGGTCGGTGGGCCGCCGCCGCGGCCCACCTCGCTGCCGCCGTCTGGCACGGCGTCACCGGCCGGGTCGGGCCTGCCGACCAGGGCGGCGATCGTGGGCACGTCGCCGAAGCCGAGGAAGCGCAGGCGCCTGGCGGTCTCGTCGCCGGACAGCTCGCCTTCGAGCAGCGCGTCGAGGAAGTCGCCGACCAGGCGCCGCTCGGTCTGCGCCACCGCCTGGGCCTTGGCCAGGTCCAGCGCGATCGCGGTGGCCAGGTGGTGGCTGACGACCTGGTGGAAGGGCTCGGCACGGCCCGCGCGGGCGATCACCAGGAAGGCTCGCGGCGCCCCGCCGACGGCGATCGGCAGCAGCGAGCGGCTGCCGTCCCTGCCGGAGAGGCTGACCGAGAAGTCGCCCTCCTCCGGCCGCAGCGCCTGCACCTCCTCCCAGGCCGCGAGCTCGTCGAGCAGGCGGGCGGCGTCCGGCGAGCTGGCCATCACCTCGCCGTGCAGGTCGAACAGGAGCGCGGCGGTGCCGGTCATGCGTGCGTACGCGCCCAGCAGGGCGTCGAGTCCCGCCTGGTCGACCAGCAGGCGGGAGAGGGTCTGCTGCACGGTCCCGGCGCGCTGCAGCAGCACGTACTGCTCGTTGATCAGCCGCGAGAACAGCGCCTCGGTGATGGCGATGAAGGGCACCTCGAAGGGGACCTCGAAGACCGGGAAGCCGGCCGCGTCGCCGGCCTCCACCACCGGCGCCGGGGTCTTCTCGAAGGCGAAGCCGAGGCCGAGGCCGAGGCCGGCCAGCTGGGCCTGGGCCAGCTGCTGGACGAAGGCGGCCTGCGTGCCGGCGTCGCCGCCGAGGCCGAGGCCCGTGGTCAGCAGGATCTCCCCGCCACGCAGCCAGCGGGTCGGGTCGGTCAGCTCGGACACGTGCGCCCAGCGGATGGGACGGTCGAGGCCGGCCTCGCCGGCGACCAGGCGCAGCGACAGCTCCTCGATCTCGAGCAGGTCGGCGACGGTCGTGGTCACGTGCCCCTCCCCGCGGCTCCGGGTGCCGGGTCCGGTGTCGCCGGACGGTCGAACTGCACAACTGTACACAGCCACCTCGCCGTTGCCAGCCCCCAAGCGCCGGTTCGTACAACTGATGCCGATTCGTACAAGCCTGATCGACCGGCTTGGACGCCGGGGCACTTCACCCGTTCCGGCGCGGCTGCCACGCTGCCGCCACGGTCGGCAGTGCCGGAGCGCGGCACGGTCCACGCCGGCCGTGCGGGGGCCGTGCCGCCATGGCCGGTGCCCGGTGACCGCTGGTGGCAGGGCGGGGGTGTTGGATGCGCGCGCTGGTGCTCGGGGGTGCCGGCGCCATGGGGCGCTGGACGGTCCGCGACCTCACCGAGTCGGTCGGTGTGGACGAGGTCTGCGTGGCCGACGCGGACGGCCCCCGGGCGATGGAGACGGCCGGTTGGGCGGCCGCCCGCGCGGGCAGCACCGGCACGGCGCGGATCTGGGGGACCACCCTCGACGCGGCCGAGCCGGACGCCCTGCGGCGCGCCTTCGAGCCGGTCGACGTGGTCGCGAACTGCGCCTTCCACGCCACCAACGTGCCCGTGATGGAGGCCTGCGCCGACACCGGCACGCACTACGTCGACCTCGGCGGGCTGTTCCACACGACCCGCCGGCAGTTGACGCTGCACGACCGCTTCGCCGCGGCCGGCGCCACCGCGGTGGTCGGCATGGGCGCGAGCCCCGGCACGACCAACGTGATGGCGGCGCTGGCAGCCCGCGAGCTGGAAGCGGTCGAGTCCGTGGAGATCCGCCTCGGCATCGCGGACTTCGCCACCCACGACGCGGCGCTGCCCCTGCCCTACGCGGCGCCGACGCTGCTGGACGAGTTCTCCATGCCGGCGATGGTCTGGCGCGGCGGGCGCTGGAACGCGGTGCCGGCCATGAGCGAGCAGGAGGAGATCGAGTTCCCGGCGCCGGTCGGGCGGGTCCGGGTCGGCCACACGCTCCACTCCGAGGTCGCCACCCTGCCGCGCTACCTGGCCGACCGCGGGGTGGAGTCGGTGTCCTTCAAGGTCGGCTTCCCACCGGACTTCATGCAGCGCATGAACCTGCTGGTCGGCCTCGGCCTGACCGGCACCGAGCCGGTCGACCTGGCCGGCGGCAAGGTGATCCCGAGGGAGCTGCTGCTGCACCTGCTCACGGTGGGGCAGGAACGGCCGGGACCCGAGGCCAAGGTGGACGACGCCGAGGCGATCCGGGTCCGGGTTGGTGGGCGACGGGCCGGACGTTCGGGGGACCCGGCCCTCGCCCCCGGCACGCAGCGCCGCGTCGAGGTGCTGGCCGAGTGCATGGTCCGCCCCCACCCGACCTGGGGAGCCGGCGCCGGGCAGCTGGACACCGGCGTGCCGCCGAGTATCGTCGCGCAGTTCCTGGCGGGCGGCGTGATCGAGCAGCGGGGCGTGTTCGCCCCGGAGAGCGTGGTCCCGCCCGAGGCGTACTTCGCCGAGCTGGCCCGCCGTTTCATGGAGGTATCGCTGGTCACCCGCATGACAATGACCGGCTGAGCCACCAGCGAGGTGGCCCGCCGCCGCACGCCGGCTGGACTTGAGGAGCTCCGAAGGAGCGACGGCGAGGCCAGCCGGTGTTAGGGAGGTGGGCCGCCGCCGCGCGCCGGCTGGACTGAGGAGCGACGAAGGAGCCGCAGGCGACGAAGGAGCGACGAGGGAAGCCGGCGCATCAAGCGGCGGCGGCCCACCGACCGTCTCTGTAAAGGAGCGAAGCGTGACCCTGCCACAGGCGCGCAGACTGGACGGCGAGGTCCCCGGACCGGCGAGCCGGGCGCTCGACGAGCGCAGGCGCCGGGCCGTCCCGCGGGGCGTCGGGACCATGACGCCGGTCTACGCCGCGGCCGCCCACGGCGCCGTCATCGAGGACGTGGACGGCAACCGCTTCATCGACTTCACCGGCGGGCTCGGCGTGCTCAACGCCGGCCACACCCCGCCGGCGGTGGTCGCCGCGCTCAAGCAGCAGGTCGACCGGTACCTGCACTCCTGCCAGCACGCGCTGATGAACGAGCCGTACGTGGCCGTGGCCGAGGCGCTCAACCGGATCACCCCGGGCGACTACGAGAAGCGCAGCTTCCTGGTGAACTCGGGCGCCGAGGCGACCGAGAACGTGGTCAAGATCGCCAGGGCGGGGACCGGCCGGCCCGGGGTGGTGGTGTTCGACAACGCCTTCCACGGACGCACCCTGCTGGCCCTCGCCATGACCGGCAAGGTCGTCCCCTACAAGCAGGGCTACCACCCGTTCCCCAGCGAGGTCCACCGGGTCCCCTACGCCTACTGCTACCGCTGCCCCTTCGGGCTCGAGTACCCCTCGTGCGGCATCGCCTGCGCCGACTACGCCGAGAACCAGCTCAAGGTGCACATCGGGCCGCAGAACGTGGCCGCCGTGCTGGTGGAGCCGGTGCAGGGCGAGGGCGGCTTCATCGCCCCGCCGGCCGGCTGGCTGGAACGCATCGCCCAGATCTGCCGCGACCTGGACATCCCGCTGGTCGCCGACGAGGTGCAGTCAGGCTTCGGCCGCACCGGCACGCTCTACGCGACCGAGCAGCACCCTGGCGTCGAGCCCGACTTCACCCTCTCGGCCAAGTCGCTGGCCTCCGGCCTGCCGCTCGGGGCGGTGACCGGCCGGGCGGAGATGATGGAGGCGCCGGGGCCGGGCGGGCTGGGCGGTACCTACGGCGGCAACCCCCTCTCGTGCGTGGCCGCGCTCGCCACCATCGAGATGTTCGAGCAGAGCGACCTGCTCGAACGGTCCAAGCGTATGGGGGAAGTCCTCGGCCGCCGGCTCGGCGAGATGGGCGAGCGCCACCGCATCGTGGGAGAGGTCCGCGGGCTCGGCGCGATGATGGCGCTCGAGCTGGTCACCGACCGCAAGACCAAGGAGCCGGCCAAGGACGCCACCAACCAGGTGCTGGCCGAGACCGCCCGCAACGGCGTGCTGACCCTGAAGGCCGGCATCCACGACAACGTCGTCCGCATCCTCGCCCCGCTGGTGATGGAGGAGGGCATGCTCGAGGAGGGCCTCGACGTGCTCGACCAGGCCCTCGCCGGCGCGGACCGCGCCAGCCGGCGCTGACCCTGCCCTCGGCCGATATCCTTGCGGCGTCCGCTGGCGGGGGCCATCCGACGTGCTGCAACGAGGCAGCCCAAGGAGTTCGCGCATGAGGACCACGATGTGGGTGGCCGGAGCGGAGGTCGGCGGCACCGCCGCGCCGCTGACGGTCCGGAACCCCGCCACCGAGGCGACCCTGGCCGAAGTCCCCTCGGCCTCCCCCGCCCAGGTCGACGCCGCGGTCGAGGCGGCGAGCGGCGCGGCCCACGAGTGGCGCCGGATGCCGGCCGGCGAGCGCGGCGAGCTGCTCCACGGCATCGCGGCCTGGCTCAGCGCCCACACCGCCGAGCTGGCCCGGCTCCTCACCCAGGAGGGCGGCAAGCCGTACGTCGAGAACCGCGACGAGGTCGGCTGGACCGCCAACGCCTTCACCTACTACGCCGAGCTGGGCAGGCACGAGCGCGGGCGGGTGATCCCCTCGGTCGAGGAGGGCCAGCTCTCGCTGGTGCTCAAGGAGCCCGTCGGGGTGGTGGCGGCGATCGTCCCGTGGAACTACCCGCTGCTCCTGGCGGCCTGGAAGGTCGCGCCGGCGCTGGCGGCGGGCAACACCGTGGTGGTCAAGCCGTCGCCGTACACCCCGCTGTCGACCCTGGCCATGGCCGAGGCGTTCGCCGGCCTCCCGCCCGGGGTGGTCAACCTCGTCACCGGCGGCGCCGAGGTGGGCGAGGCGCTGGTCGTCCACGGCGGCACCGACCTGGTGGCGTTCACCGGCTCGGTGGCCACCGGGCAGCGCATCGGCGCGCTCTGCGCCGAGCGGGTCAAGCGCACCCACCTGGAGCTCGGCGGCAAGGACGCCTTCATCGTCTGCGACGACGTCGACCTCGATGTCGCCGTGCCGGGCGCCGCCTGGGCCGCCTACCTCAACGCCGGCCAGGTGTGCACCTCGGCCGAGCGCTTCTACGTCCTGGAGCCGGTGTTCGACGAGTTCGTCGACCGGCTGGTGGAGGAGACGGGCCGGCTCCGCCTCGGCGACCCGCTGGCGGAGACGACCGACATCGGACCGATGGTCGCCGAGGTCCAGCGGGCCAAGGTCGAGCGGCAGCTCGCCGAAGCCCGCAGCGGCGGCGCCAGGGTGCTGGCCGGCGGGGACCGGGGCGGCTTCGAGCGGGGCTGGTTCCTCGCGCCGACGGTGGTGGTCGACGTGGACGACGGCATGGAGCTGATGCGCACCGAGACGTTCGGCCCGGTCGCGCCGGTGGCCAGGGTCGGCTCACTCGACGAGGCGATCGCAAGGGCCAACGCCCTGCCCTACGGGCTCGGCGCCAACGTCTACACCAAGCGCCTGGACAACGTGCTGCGCTGCATGGAGGAGCTGCAGGCGGGGACGGTCTGGTTCAACGACCCGCTGACCGACAACGACGCCGGGCCGTTCGGCGAGATGAAGATGTCCGGCAACACCCGCGAGCTGGGCGTCGAGGGCCTGGAGGCGTTCCGGGAGACCAAGCACGTGCACCTGGACGGCCGGGCCAACCGCAAGCCGTGGTGGTACCCGTACGGCCCGGGCGGCTACCAGTGACCGGGGGCTCGGGAGCGAGGCCGGAACCCAAGCGACGGGTTGCCACGCAAGCCGAGCGGTAGCCCCGGTGAATCAACGGCCCGCTCGGGTTGCTCGGCAGCGCCGGGGATTCCGGACGACATGACCGGTTCGGCTAGCGGGCGCGGATGCGAGACAATACCACCCAGGTTGATAGTAGGAGGGTGATGCGGCGCGGCCGCGATCCGCTCCGTCACCACCTGCTGCCAGACTGCACCAACCGGGTCCGTCCCCCACACGCGAAAGCGTGGCGACCACTTGGAGCATTGGAACGAGACGGCGATGGGACAGGGCCGCCCGCCAGCGGCGGGCGCGCCCGATTCCAGCATGCCCGGTCCGCCGGAGCCTCGCTGGGGGCGGCGACAGCGTCACCCGGAGAGCTCCTGGCCTGAGGACCCGGCCGTCTCCTGGCCGGAGATGCTCGCCGAGGAGGACGAGTCGTTCGCCCAGGGCATGCCGGAGCCCGCGCCCGGGCCGCTGGCCGACCATCCCTCTGGCGGGTGGGCCGACCAGTCCGGCGCACCTTCACCCCACGGCCTGACCGCCGGCTGGCCCGATCCCGCCCCCAACGGCCGGCCCGCGATCCGGCCGGCGGCGGGCGCACCTCCGGGCCTGCCCGCGGCACCCGGCGCTGGGTGGACCGACGGGAACGGCACGGCCCACCCTCCCGCCGCTCCCTGGGCCAACGGGTCGTCGCCCTACCCACCACCCCAGGCGCTCGGCCCTCCCCGGGCCAACGGGTCGGGCCACGCGGGGCCGGAGCTGCCCCCCGTGCCGCGCCCCAACGGACCAGCCGCCGGACGGCCGGAGCTGCCGCCACCGCCGAACCGTGCCAGCGCCGGACAGCCGGAGCTGCCCACCGGGCCGTGGGCCGGCAACGGGTCGGCACCGCACCCGTCCCAGGCCCCGAGCGGCGCGTGGGGTGACGAACCGCCCACCAGCCCGGGGACCGCACCGTGGATGAACGGGTCGTCGGCCGGCGCCGGCTGGGCGCACGAACCCCGGCCGACCGCGCCCCAGGCGGCGGATCCCGGTGCCCGGTGGGAGGAGCCGGTCACGGACTCCGGCCAGCCCTGGATGGACCGGCCGGCCGTGCCACCGGAGGCGGAGCCCCCGCCAGCCCCGCCGAGCCCGAGGCCGAGCATGCCCCTGGCCTGGGTCGACGAGCCGACCGCACCGGGAGCACCCGACCTCTACGCGTCCTGGCCGGGAATGCCGGGCGCACGCCGGCCCGCCCCTGGCGACCCGAGCCAGGACCTGGACGCCACCTCGCCCGGCACCGGCTGGCCGGCACCAGACCGTGGCGCGCCCCAGCCCGGCGCGCCCGGCCCAAGCCCGGCCACGTCCCAGTGGAACCAGCCGAAACGGCCCAGCCGCCCGCCCAACCCCGCGATGCCCGCCGACCCGCCCACCGGCCCAGGCCGAGGACCGAACCCGGCGATGCCCGCCGACCCGCCCACCGGCCCAGGTGGCGGGACGAACCCGGCCATGCCGTCCTGGGTCGAGCACACCGACCCGGGCCGCGCACCCAACCCCGTTATGCCGACCGACCCGCCCACGGGTCCCGGCCCCGTACCGGGCTCGGCCATGCCGTCGTGGGACTACCCGACCCAGCCGGGCGGCCCGCCGGTGGGCATGCCGCGCGGCCCGCGGACCGGACCGGGACGCATGCGGGACGCCGGCCGCTTCGAGGGCGCTCCCGGGCCGCCGCGGGCACCGTGGGCGGACGGACCGGGCTGGGAGGACCGCAGCGGCGCGCCGGCCTGGCAGGCCCGTGGCGCCGGGCCGGGACCGCAGGTGGGGCAGGGGCCGCCCGCGAACGGCGGGTTCGGGGAGCCTGGCGCGACCGTGGCGATGCCCGCCGAGGCCTTCTGGGGGCAGCC
>WNFV01005651.1_pt1 | contig 22936 bp, 24 predicted proteins | sample 5400101 | NCBI WGS metagenome assembly WNFV01 (sample SAMN13153361, study PRJNA577476) | soil metagenome | isolation source: 115 cm soil or saprolite under grassland replicate 1 | place: USA:California | collected 2016-06-15 | reverse complement strand
GCGGTTCGGCCAGAACTACCTGCTCAACCGCGCTGGCCAGCTCGCAATGCACGACTTGCGCGTCCACCTGTTTGGCCATATCCAGCGGCTGTCGCTGTCGTTTTTCGATCGCAACCCGGTTGGCCGGCTGATGACGCGGTTGACGAATGACGTCGACGCGCTGAACGAGCTGCTGACCTCAGGTGGACTGGCTATCCTCAGCGATGCCGTAACGATCGTCGGCATCGCCGCCGCCCTGCTGCTGCTGAGCTGGCAGCTGGCGCTCATGACGTTCCTGGTCATTCCGCCATTGCTCGTGGTGACCCACTTCATCCGCCAGGGCATGCGCGAGTCGTTCCGCGCGGTGCGCATCAAGCTCGCCCGTGTCAACGCGACGATCGCCGAAAACATCACGGGCATCCCGGTGATCCAACTCTTCAACCGTGAGCGCATCGCAGCCCAGCGCTTCGACGCCATCAACCATGACCTGCTGCAGTCGCATCTGCTGGGTGTGTTCTATTTCGCGCTGTTCTGGCCGCTCGTCGGCATTGCCGCTTCGATCACCATTGGGGCCATCGTGTGGTACGGCGGCTCACAGGTGCTCAGCGGCATGCTCACGGTGGGCGGTGTGGTCGCGTTCATCCAGTACAGGCAATGGCCTCGTCGGAACGGATCTTTCACATACTGGACGAGCGACCGGACATCCGCGATGCACGCCATCCGCAGCCGCTCGGGCGCGTGCGCGGCGAGATCGAGTTTCGCGACGTGTGGTTCGCATATGAGCCGGGAAATTGGGTGCTCAAGGGCATCTCGTTTCACATCGCGGAGGGCGAGAAAGTCGCAATCGTCGGCGCAACCGGGGCCGGCAAGACGTCGATCATCGCGCTGCTGTCGCGCTTCTACGACGTCCAGAAGGGCCAGGTACTCGTCGACGGCATCGACGTGCGCGATCTGCCGCAGTCTGATCTGCGGCGCCAGGTCGGTGTTGTCCTCCAGGACCCGTTCCTGTTTACGGGCACTCTCGCGCACAACATCCGCTTGAACGAGACGCGGATCGACGACGAGCAGGTGCGCCAGGCCGCCCGCTACGTCCATGCCGACGAGTTCATCGCGCGCCTGCCCGACGGCTATGACACGCCGGTGAAGGAGCGCGGCGCCGGTCTGTCAGTCGGCCAGAAGCAGCTGATTGCCTTCGCGCGCGCCGTGGCGTTCAACCCGGCCATGCTGTTGGTCCTCGACGAGGCGACCGCCAACGTCGATACCGAGACCGAGTGGCTGATTCAGCGTGGGCTCGAGCGTCTGATGCAGGGCCGGACCAGCATCATCATCGCTCATCGGCTGTCGACGATTCGCCAGGTCGACCGCATCCTGGTGATGCACAAGGGCAAGCTGGTCGAGGAAGGGACGCACGCCGCGCTGCTCGAGCACAACGGGCTATATGCGCGGCTCTATGAGTTGCAGTACCGCGATCAGGAAGCAGTGTCGTTGTGAGCGCATGTCGTTTGCTGGTGAGGCCTGAGAACTCGAACCGGAAACTCAATGTTCTCGTGCCGTCGTCGAGGTGGGTCTTGAGCACGCCGAAGCCGTCGGTGTTGATCGCCAGTGGCACCTCGTCGTAGCCAGTCAACTTGGCGTGGAAGTCGGTGCTAGTGACGCCGAAGCTGACCGTTGGCAGCGCAGCCACCACGACGCCGAGTGCGAACACCGGTACGAACAGTAGGGCCCGTCTAAGAAACCGCAACGCAGTTTCCCCTTCCCGCTTTGCGCGGGGGCAGAGTACCGCCCGAAGTGTCCCCATCTCACCGTGAACGGCCGCGTGAAGGGTTGCGCCGCGGCCCAAGGCTGTCAAAAAAGCGGCGATTACAGGTCGAGCGATTGGCGCAGGCGGCTCAGCTCGGCCAGCGCCTGGTCGAGCAAGGCGCGATGCTCGGGTGAATTGAGCCAGCGACTGACGCCCGAGGCGTGGGGCAACGGCAGATACAGCCGGTCGTCACGCTCGAATACGCGGCCGACCGTCGCCGTCAGCGGCTGCTTACCCAGGAACGCGTCGATGGCCATTTTGCCAACGAGCAGCACGAGCTTCGGCTGCAGCAGCGCCAACTCATGCTGCAGAAATCCTTGACATAAGGCAATCTCGGCGCGCGACGGGGCGCGGTCACCGTTGCCCGCCGCCGACTTGCCGGGGAAGCACCGCGTCAGCGAGCTGAGATATACGTGCGCGCGGAAATAGCCGGGCGGAAAGCCCGCGCGTTCGAGCCACTGCTCTAGAAACCGCCCGGCTGGACCGGCAAAGTGATAACCCTTGCGATCGGTCACCGGACCAGGCGCCTGGCCGATCAGCATCATCCGCGGCTGGGCGATGATGCCCGGGCGAATCGGGTTGGCGTGCGCCAGGAGACCAGCCTCGGCACACGCACGGCACGCGGCGATGTCGGTCGCCAGCACGTCCAGCTCGGCGCGCGGCTGCGTGCGCGGCGCCTCAGTCGTTATCCTGACTACTAGTTGCGGATCGTGAGGCATCGTCGGACGGCTCTACGCGTGTGTCTGACCTTGTGTGTCGGCATCGCTGTGCTGTTGATCGCGGGTTGTGAGGTTACGCCCCAGACCGCGTTCAATCCGCGCTCCGAATATGCCGATGAAGGCCTGTCGCTGTTCATGCTCACGATCTACGCCGGTGTCGCGGTCGGCGTGCTCGTCGAGGCCATCCTTGTGTTCGCGGCGATCCGCTATCGCCGTCGCGCCGGCGATCGGCTGCCGCCACAGATCCACGGCAACACGCTGATCGAGTTCATCTGGACGACCATTCCAGTGCTCATCGTGGCCTGGATCCTGTTCGTGACCTTGCCGGTCATCTTCACGAGCCAGGCGCCGGCGCCGCAGCCGAGCATGCTGGTCCAGGTCATCGGGCACCAGTTCTGGTGGGAGTTTCAGTACGAGGATGGAAGCGTCATCACGGCGAACGAGATGCATCTGCCCGTCGGGCGCACGGCCAACTTGCAACTCCTGTCGGGGGACGTTATTCACAGCTTCTGGATCCCGGCGCTCGGCGGCAAACGCGACGCGTTCCCCGGCCACACCACCAACTACGTCTGGATGACGCCGAATTCGGTTGGTGAATTCCCGGGCCAGTGTTACCAGCTGTGCGGCTACTCACACGGCAACATGCGCGAGCGGGCCATCATTCAGACTCAGGCTGAATTCGACGCCTGGCTCGCCGCGCAGAAGCAACCGGCGGCTGCGCCCGCGGATGGCCCCGCTACTGAGGGGTCGCAGGTCTTCGTGCAGAAGGGTTGCATCGGCTGCCACGCGATCCAGGGTGTACCGTCCGCGCAGGGCAAGGTCGGACCAAATCTGACCCACTTCGCCAGCCGCGGCACGTTTGCGGGCAGCCTGTTCGAGAACACGACTGCCGATCTGCGGCGCTGGCTCAAGGACCCGCCCAAGGAGAAGCCAGGCTCGGTGATGCCCAACCTGGGGCTAAACGATCACGAGATCGACGTGCTCGTTGCTTATTTACAATCACTCAAGTGAACGGGACGAAGGAGCGCCGCAGCGAATGGCAGTAGTCACCGCGCCGGTCGAACACGGTGGCATGATCGTCGCGCCGCCCACGATCGCGGCGCCCGCCTACCGCGGTCTGTGGAGCTGGTTCACCACCGTCGACCACAAGCGCATCGGCATTCTGTATGGCGTTTCGGCAGGCACGTTCTTCGTCATCGGCGGCATCGAGGCGCTGGTCATTCGCCTTCAGTTGTGGGTGCCCAACAACACGCTCGTCACCGCGCAGACGTTCAACTCGCTGTTCACGATGCATGCGCTGACGATGATCTTTCTGGCGATCATGCCGTTGAGCGCGGCGTTCTTCAACTTCATCATCCCGCTCCAGATCGGCGCGCGCGACGTGGCGTTTCCGCGCCTGAACGCTTTCAGCTACTGGGCCTTCATTCTGGGCGGGATCATGCTCAACGTGAGCTTCTTGCTGGGCGGAGCGCCGGACGCTGGCTGGTTCGCCTACGCCAATCTGACCTCGCGGCAGTTCTCACCGGGCCCGGGCCTCGACTTCTACATGCTGAGCCTGCAGATATTAGGCGTGGCTTCGTTGGCCGCGGCGCTGAACTTTTTCGTGACCATCGTCAACATGCGCGCACCCGGCTTGAGCTTCATGCGCATGCCGATTTTCTGCTGGATGTCGCTGGTGACCATGGTCCTGCTGCTGCTCGCGTTCCCGTCGATCACGGTCGGCCTGATCCTGCTGATGTTCGATCGCTTCTTCGGCACCAACTTCTACAGCGTGCCACATGGGGGCGACCCGATCCTGTGGCAGCACCTGTTCTGGGTCTTCGGCCACCCCGAGGTGTACATCCTGATCTTGCCGGGCATGGGCGTGGTGTCCGAGATCATCCCCGTCTTTTCGCGCAAGCCGCTCTTCGGCTACGCGGTCATGGTCTACTCCGGGATCGCCATCGCCTTCCTCTCGTTCGGCGTGTGGGCGCACCACATGTTCGCCGTGGGGCTCGGACCGCTGGCGGACGCCGTCTTCGCCTCGACCACGATGCTCATCGCGGTGCCGACAGGGGTGAAGATCTTCAACTGGATCGGCACCATGCATCGTGGCTCGGTGAGCTTCAAGACGCCGATGCTATTCGCCGTCGGCTTCATCGCCATGTTCATCATTGGCGGCGTGACCGGCATCATGCACGCGTCACCACCGGCTGACCTGATCCAGCATGACACGTACTTCATCGTGGCCCACATTCACTATGTGCTGATCGGCGGCAGCATCATGGCCCTCTTCGCGGGCATCTATTACTGGTTCCCGAAGATGAGCGGACGCATGCTCAACGAGACGCTTGGGGCGTGGAACTTCTGGACGTTCTTCATCTTCTTCAACCTGACGTTCATGCCCATGCACTGGACGGGTCTGCTGGGCATGCCGCGGCGTGTCTACACCTATGGCCCAGAGTTGGGCGTCACTGGTTTGAACCAGGTGTCGACGATCGGTGCGATCGGGCTCGGCTTCTCAGTGCTGATCTTCGTGGTCAACCTGTTCTTGAGCCTGCGCAGCGGCGATCCCGCACCTGATGATCCATGGGATGGCGCGACACTCGAATGGTCGATCCCGTCGCCGCCGCCCGTCTACAACTTCGCGCGCATCCCGATGGTGCACTCGCGCGACGCATGGTGGGCGATGAAACACCCGGAGCGGATGCACCTCGATGCCATCGAGGTCACACCCCTGGCGGGCGGCCCCGCGCACGCGACCGAGCAGGCGCACGAAGTGGTCGCAACAACCGCTGTCTCCGACGTGCCGCCGGTCATCCACATGCCCTCGCCGTCGTATTTCCCGCTGCTCGCGGCGGTCGGCCTGGCGCTCATGGCCGTGGGGCTGTTGGTGGCCGACACTGCTGGGCCGAGCGTTATTCCGATCTTCGCGATCACCGGCCTGGTGGTGCTGCTGGGCAGCATCTACGGCTGGTCGTTCGAGTCCGCGTAAGCATGGCCCACCCCGCAGCGCCCGTTGTCGTCGATCGCGGCGATCTCGCGCCGCCGCCTGAGCGCGGCGCGCTCGTCCTCGAGCATCCCCATACCAGCGTCGGCATCGACAACCGCAAGTTATTGATGTGGGCGTTCCTGGCCTCCGACTGCATGTTCTTCGGGACGCTGATCGCGACCTACATGGTCTACAAGAACCGCAGCCTGGACGGGCCGCTGCCGCGCGAGATCTTCGACGTGCCGTACACGTCCGTCTCCGCGTTTGTGCTGCTGCTGTCGAGTTTGACCATGGTGCTGGCGCTGGCCGCGATCCAGGCCGGTCAGGAGCGCAAGATGCGCATCTGGCTGTCGGCCACGGCATTACTGGGCTGCGTGTTTCTCGGTGGCCAGTTCTACGAGTTCACGATCTTCTACCGCGATGGCCTGACGCTGAGCCGCAACCTGTTCGGCTCGACCTTCTTCACCTTGACTGGCTTCCACGGCACGCACGTGTTCATCGGCGTGTTCTGGCTCTTGTCGCTGGTCGCGCACTCGCTGCGGGGGCGGTTGCACCAGGAGCACTCGCTCTTTGTCGAAATTGCCGGGCTGTACTGGCACTTCGTCGACATCGTGTGGATCTTGATCTTTACGCTCGTCTATCTCATTCCAGAATGAGCTATGAGCTATCAGCTATCAGCTATCAGCTATCAGGTATCAGCTATCAGGTATCAGCTATCAGGTATCAGCTATCAGGTATCAGCTATCAGGTATCAGGTATCAGCTATCAGCTATCAGCTATCAGCTATCAGCTATCAGCTATCGACTGTCAGAGCCATCAACTATGAGAAAGGGGACTGCCGCGATGCAGATTGCCGCGGTGGCGGGGCGCCCAGCGTTTCCGCTGACTGCTGACTGCTGACGGCTGACAGCTAGTGAGCAGCGAACACCATATTGCGGCGGGCCACGGCGGCCACGAGGGTATGGAGCACGCCCACCCGGGGGCAAAGACGTACACCATCGTCGGCGCGATCCTGGCGATCATCACGGTCGCCGAGGTGTGGGCCTATACCCAGGAGTTCTTGAAGCCAGCCCTGGTGCCCGTGCTGCTGGTGCTCTCGGCGACGAAGTTCGTGCTCGTCGTCGGGTTCTATATGCACCTGAAGTTCGATCATCCACTGTTTACGGGTGTCTTCGGCTTCGGCCTGGCGGTCGGGGCCTCCGTCATTACGGCACTGCTCTTCTTGTTCCGCTACTACCCGTTCCCGATTCACCACGAGTAGCGGCTGATGCAGCCTGCCACCTTGGTTCGACCCGCCGGCCCGTCCCTACCGGAACGGTGCCTTTCGAAGGTCACAAACCGTCCGGGTCGCCGCCACGAGGACACCCCTGGTCCCACCGCAACCGCGGCGGAGGGCAGCCAGGCCGGAGGCCGCCTGCTGAGGACGGATGGCAGGGCATGGCCGGTTGGTGGGGGGATTCACGGCTGATGCTGCCGGAAGCGTTGTCGGCGGCACCGCCGCTGAGCGTTGTCGTCGGGCTCCTTGGCCTGCAGACGGCCTACCTGCTATGTGTTGGGCCGTTCCGCGACCGTTTTCCAGGCGCGGCCCCGGTAAGTCTGTGGCGCAAGTTGGCGTTTGCCGAGGGCATCGTAGTGCTCGTGATCGCGCTGGCATCGCCACTCGACGTGCTGGCAGACCACTATCTGTTTACGGCGCACATGGTCCAGCACCTGCTGCTCACGCTGGTCTCGGCGCCGCTGCTGATCGTCGGCACGCCAGCCTGGCTGCTGCGCGAGCTCCTCAGGGCAACTCACCTCACGCACGTAATGCGCTACCTGCGCCATCCACTGATCGCCTTCTTCAGCTTCAACGCGATCTTCGCCCTATCGCACTTGCCCGTAATCTACGAGCTTGCCCTGTCCAACGAGGCGCTGCACGCTTCCGAACACCTCGTATTCCTGGCCACGGCGGTGTTGATGTGGCTGCCCGTGCTCAGTCCGCTGCCAGAGCTGCCGCCATATCCGGCGCTCGGCCAGGTGCTGTACCTGTTCTTGCAAACCGTGCCCGCTTCGCTGGTCGGGGCGCTGCTGTCGTCAACGAATAGCCCGTACTACGCGACGTACATTCTGGCGCCGCGCATCGTCGCCCTCAGCCCACTCGAGGATCAACAGTTGGGCGGTCTGTTCATGTGGGTGGGCAGCGGCTTCTACTTCCTGATTGCCACGGCAGTCGTCTTCTTCCTGTGGGCCAGTCGCGAGGAAGCGGCGAACCGTCGACCTGTCGGAGCACTACGATGAGTTCCGCATCCGCGGCCGCGGTCGAACGCCGCGGCAGCATTCGGCGGCACTGGTTCTCGGATGCCGTCATCGCCGGTTTCGTCGCCATCGGCACGTCGACGGCGGCGCTGATGGTGGGCTACGCCATTGCCAACGGCGCCGGCGACGCCAGCGGCGACATCGTCCGCCAGTGGCTGTATCAGCTGACCCACAACGACGTTGTCCAGTTCAGTCGTGCGACGCCCGCGATCGCCATCGCGGTGCACGTGGTGCTCGGGCTGGTCTGGGCCTTGGTCTACGCACGTTGGGTGGAGTCGAACCGCGGTCTCACGTGGTGGATCGGCAATGGGCCGGGCTGGTCACGGGGGATGCGTTTCGCGCTGCTGCCGTGGCTGTTCTCGCTGCTGGTGCTGTTGCCAGCGGCGGCGTTTGACATGCTCGGCGTTGCGCTCAGCGCAGGGCCGCTGCCGCCGATCGGCAACCTGGTCCTGCACCTGATCTATGGCTTCACGCTCGGCCAGCTATATGACTCGTCGGCTGACGCGCCCGCTGTTGGCGCAGACCTGGTCTACGACGAGCCGCTCGAGACCGAAGCCATCGCACATTCGGAAGATTTTGGCGCCGCGGGCATTCTCGTCGGCGCCATTGTGGGTGCGGCGGTCGGCGTTGGCATGGCCATCGTGCTGCCGCCGACGCTTTCTAATATTGATTCACAGGGCTGGTCGATTGCGCTGGCGGTCGGGGGCATCCTGGCAGGCGGCGCCGTGGGCGGCATCGTCGGGTCGTTTGCTGGGCTACCGAGTGGGCCGAAGGATCCCGCCGAGATCGCCGAGGGCGAAGACCCGTTCGATCATTCGGTGCTGCCGTTCCTGCTGCCGCCCGTCGTCGTGATCGTCGCGGCGGGGATCGTCGTTTCGTTTGGCACTGGCCTGCTGCGGATGGGCAAGTCAATGCTGTTCATCGGGCCGATTGCGATTGCGCAGGCGGTGGTGGCGGCCATCGTCGGCATCTTCGTGATCGGGCTCGGCGCGTTGTGGCTGTCGATACGCGTGGATCAGTCAGAGTCGCGCTCGAGCCGCGACACGGTTTCCCACAGCGACCATTGAGGTCGACTCGCAACTGCCGAGGCCGGTCCTTCGGTGCGCGTCTCGACCATCCATTCGGACTGTTTGAGGCGTTCGCGCTTGGCGCGGACTCTGAGCAAGCGGTAGATCGCGATGCCTGGGCCGGCGATCAGGATGCCGATGACGATCAACAGCGGCCAGTGGCTGGCGGCGATCCAGGTCGCTGTATCCGCATGGGGCGCATAGCTGAACAGCAAGATGGCGAACCAGATCTTGAAGGCGATCAGCGGGACCGCCACGGCGAGGATCGCGCCTCGCGACTCCATAACTTTGCCTGTACGGCAGTCTACACCGTGGGGCAACGAGGGTCAGCCGCCGTAATGGACTTTCCCCTGGCGGGCGGCTTGGCCAGGCGGCACGGCGTACTCAGCCATGGCCACGTCTGGGCGACGGCGCGCAGCGCGAAGCGTCCCTGCGATGGGTCCGGGGCGACAGCCCCAGGAGTGCTGTCGCTATCATCATGAATAGTCACGTGATGCGTCGGTTGCTTGCCGTACCGGCATCGATCTTGCTGTTGGCCAGCACCGCCGCGCACTCCGCGGCGCAGTCGTGGGTCGTCAACCCTGCCTCGGACAACGCCGAGGTCGTCAGCCAACTGTTCTGGTTCACGCTCGTCCTGGCCGCGATCGTCTTTGTCCTGGTCGAGGGCCTACTCATTTACTCCAGCCTGAGATTCAGGCGCAGAGCGCCGCTGCCACTGCACGAGCCGCCCCAGATTCATGGCAATACCCGCCTGGAAGTGATGTGGGCGACGGTCCCGGCGCTGATCCTGATTGGCCTCTTCGGCATCACCGTCACTAGACTCGGCGATCTCAGCCAACTCCCTACCAGCGATCCCAACGCGCTCAGGATCGCGGTCACCGGCAGACAGTTCCAGTGGGAGTTCGGCTACGGCGACACCGGGGTGAAGTCGACCAACACGCTGCACATCCCGACGAATCGGCCGCTGATCTTCGAGGTGACGTCGGCTGACGTCATCCACTCGTTCTGGGTACCCGACATGTACGGGAAGATCGACGCCAACCCGGGCAGGGTCAATCGCATCAGCTTCTCGGCCCGCCAGCCCGGCACCTATCGCGGTGTATGCGCCGAGCTGTGCGGCGCAGGCCATGCGGGCATGCTGTTTCGCGTCGAGGCGGTCTCGCCGAACGACTGGCAGCAGTGGATCGATCAGCAAAAGAGCGGCGCGCCGCCACCTGGCGCCGCGGCCGGGGACCCAACCGCGGCCGGTAGAGACCTGATCGGCCAGAAGGGCTGTGGCGGCTGCCACGTCATTCCAGGCGTCCCGGGCGCCAACGGCGCCGTCGGCCCGAGCCTCGCCGGCGTGGCCAATCGGCGCACCATCGCCGGCGGCGCGGTGCCCAACAACAGTCCCGACGATCTGAAGAAGTGGATCATGAATCCGCCGGGCGTCAAACCCGGCACGGCCATGCCTAACCTCGGCCTGACTGATGATGACGCGACGAAGATCGTCGCTTTCCTCGAAACGCTGAAATGAGCGATCAGCAATCAGCTGTCAGCACCAGTCGAATGGAGACCACATGATCCGTCAGAACCTACCGGCGCAGACCAGCCGCGAACGATGGCTGGGCATCCTAGTGCTGATCGCTGACTGCTGACCGCTGATGGCTGTAACTGTTGCCCCACCCGTCGTAGCACACCCGGATACGAGCGGCGCGCTCCACGTCGGCGCCGCGCGGCGCGGGCTCGGCGCATGGCTGACCACCCCCGATCACAAGAAGATCGGGATCATGTACATGGTCAGCACCATCGCCTTCTTCTTCATCGGCGGGCTGGCGGCGCTCCTGGTGCGACTCCAGCTCGCGTTGCCCGAGCAGCCGCCGTTCAACGGCGAGCTGTACAACCAGATCTTCACGATCCACGCCACGGTGATGATCTTCCTGTTCATCATCCCGTTCGGTATCGGCGGTTTCGGCAACTACCTGGTGCCGCTGATGATCGGCGCCCGCGACATGGCATTTCCCAAGATCAATGCCCTGTCGTTCTGGATGATTCCGCCCGCCGCGATCATGATCCTGTCCGGCTTCTTCACCGGCGGTGCCGCGGATTCCGGCTGGACGGCCTACCCGCCGCTGAGCGTGCGCGCGCCGTTCGGTCAGAGCCTGTGGCTGGTGGGCGTCATCATCCTGGGCAGCTCGTCCATTCTCGGCTCGATGAACTTCCTGGTCACGATCCTGAACATGCGCACGCCGGGTATGACCATGCACCGCATCCCGCTGTTCGTGTGGGCCATCCTGACCACGTCATTCATTCAGCTCGTGGCGACGCCCGCGCTGGCGGCGGCGCTGCTCATGGTCCTGGCCGATCGACATCTCGGCACGCACTTTTTCGACCCGAATGGCGGCGGCGACGTGATCGGCTACCAGCACGGCTTCTGGTTCTACTCGCACCCAGCCGTGTACATCATGATCCTGCCTTATTTCGGGCTGATCTCGGAGACGCTGCAGGTCTTCAGCCGCAAGCCCATCTTCGGCTACAAGGCGGTCGCCTATTCCACAGCGGCAATTGGCGTGCTGGGCTTCCTGGTGTGGGCGCACCACATGTTCACCGTCGGCTTGCCGGTTATCAGTCAGAGCTTCTTCATGTTGATGACGATGCTCATCGCGATTCCGACGGGCATCAAGATCTTCAACTGGGCCGGCACGTTGTGGGGTGGCCACCTGCAGTTCAAGTCGCCGCTCCTGTTCTCGCTGGGTTTCCTGACGATGTTCGTCATCGGCGGGCTGAGCGGCGTGTACTCGGCGGTCGTACCAGTCGACTATGAGTTGCACGACACGTACTTTGTCGTTGGGCACATCCACTACGTGCTGTTCGGCGGCAGCGTGTTCGCGATCTTCGCTGGCGTCTATTACTGGTTCCCGAAGGTAACGGGCCGGCTGTACAGCGAAAGCCTCGGCAAGTGGCATTTCTGGCTGATGACCATCGGCTTCAACATGACGTTCTTCCCGATGCACATCCTGGGCGTGCAGGGCATGCAGCGGCGCATCGCCACCTATCCCGTCGAAACCGGTTTCTTGCCGATCAACCTGTTCGAAACAGCGGGCGCGTTCCTATTGGGTTTCTCGATGTTGATCTTCGCCTGGAACGCGATTGCCTCGTGGCGGCGCGGGGCACCCGCGGGCAATGACCCGTGGCTGGGCAACACGCTCGAATGGCTGACGACCTCACCGCCGCCCGCATACAACTTCGCGTCGTTGCCGCGCATCCGCTCGGAGCGGCCGCTGCGCGACCTGCGCATGGCGGCACTCAGCGGCGACGGTGTGGCGCAGCACGCACTGGAAAGCGGGCACACCTCCGTGCCGGCCCACTGATCGGCAGCATTCGCGACATGGCTCTCGTCGTCACCGCTCGGTCCGCACCGGTTGTCCTCGCCGGTGAATCGCGTTTGGCAGCCTGGTTCCGCCGCCTGGCGCTGCTCGCGACGGTCTGGGCCGGGGCGGCGTTCAGTGGCCACAGCGTGGCACGCGCTTTTCCCGCAGTGGCGCTCGCGCAGGACGCCGTCGCGGGCGCCTGGATGGTGCTCGGCTTGCTGACCGCGTCGGTTGCCGTGCTGGCGTGGCTGGTTCATCGTCAATCGGCCGGTCTGCTGCTCGTGGCGACGCTGGCGCCACTGTGTGTCGCGGTGCGGCTGATCGCATCGGGCGTCCTGGTTGCGTTGGACATGAATACGTTGGCGGACCTGGTTGAAGGTGCTTCCGGGCTAATCGTGGTCGGCCTGCTCGTGTGGGCCACCGTCGCGACGCTGCCCGAGCCGCGACGCGGCACGCCGAAGTCAGTCGAGACCGACGACTTCTTCCGACGCGTTATCGAGGTCACCACTGTCGTCGTGTTCGCGGTCGGGCTCTCGGGCTCAGCGGTTCAGGCGCTTGGTGCCAGTTGGGCGTGCCAGGGCTTTCCGGACTGCAATAGTCTCGGCGCGCTGCCTTTGGGTCGCGATCCGCTTGCCGACGTGCAGCTGTACCACCGGTTGTTCTCGTACCTGGCGGGCGGCCTGGTGCTGTGGTTGCTGGTCGAAGCGCTACGCAGTCAGCGACACCAGCCGGTCATGGTGCGCGCGACGCTGGTCCTGACCGGCGCGGTGGGCGTCGAAGCTGGCATCGGCGCATTTGCCGTATCTACAGGGGTGCCAGCGCAGGCGCAAGTGCTGCACGGCGTTGGCGCGGTAGCGACGTGGTCGGCGGCGGTTGGGCTTGCCGCATTGGCCCACCGGCGCGGCGTGACCGTGGTGCTGCCACAAGCGCGCCGCCAGACGAGTCTGCTGTCGGCGTATATCCAGCTGACGAAGCCGCGCGTAATGTCGCTGCTGCTGGCGACGACGGCCACGGCGATGGTCGTCGCGGCGCGTGGCCTGCCGTCACTCGAACTGCTGCTGGCGACGCTGCTCGGCGGCGCGCTCATGTCTGGCGGCGCCGGCGCCATCAACCACTATGTCGACCGAGACATCGATCCGCTCATGGGTCGGACGGCCTGGCGGCCGATTCCTTCGGGCATCATCGCACCAGCGCACGCGCTGTGGTTCGGCATCGTGCTCGCGGTGCTGGCCACGATCGAGCTCGTCGTCCTGGTCAACCCGCTCGCGGCGGTCCTGTCCCTGATCGGCCTGCTGGGCTACGTCTTCATCTACACGCTGTGGCTGAAGCGGTCGTCGCCCAGCAACATCGTCATTGGCGGCGCCGCCGGCGCCATACCGCCGATGGTCGGCTGGGCCGCTGTCAACAACGAGATCACCAGCCTGACGGCGTGGTACCTGTTCGCGATCATCTTCTTCTGGACGCCACCGCACTTTTGGGCGCTGTCGCTGCTGATCCGCAAGCACTACGAACGGGCAGGCATTCCGATGCTGCCGGTCGTGCGCGGCGAAGAAGAGACGCGTCGGCAGATCGTGCTGTACACACTCGTGCTGGTCGCGCTCACGCTCGTGCTGTCGCCAGTCGGCCTGATGGGCCTGGTGTACTTCGGCGCGGCAGTGGTGCTCGGCGCGATCTTCATCGGCTACGCCGTCCGGCTGTGGCGCCTGGCCACGCCCCAGGCAGCACGGCGTCTGTACCTGTACTCGATGCTGTATCTGTTTGCCTTGTTCACCGCGATGGCGGTCGATCGAGTCATCTCGTAGGAGGAGCCCTCAAGCATGGTTCTCGACGCCAAAGCGCTGACGTGGGCGGCCCGGAACAATATCGACACGGCCAAGCTGAAGGCGGCTAAAGTGCCGATTTTCGGCAAGTGGTACTTCCCCGAGATCCCAGCCGGCGTGAGCGTCGTCAATCTGGAAACGGGCGAGCGCGAGGTCTTTCCCACGCGCATGCTGGCCGGCGAGCTGATCTGGGCACCAGAAGCCGATTTGCGGCGCGCCGGTCTGCTACCCGAGGATTTTCCACCCGAAGCCACCCCCACTCAGCCTACGAGAGCGCTCAGACACGTACCGCCCGAGCCGCTGTTGGCGATGGCCAGGCCGCCGGCGTTTCGGAAGGAGACGTCGACCGCTCTCGTGCCCGTCGACGAGCAGCAGGCACTGGTCGACGACGATGTCGCCGCGCTGAGCGCGATTCACATGCCGCGCGCAAGTATCGCGCCGTTCGTGCTCGGCGTTGGCTTCTCGCTCTTCCTGCTCGGCGTTATCAGCCACTGGGTCATCATCCTGGTTGGGCTGATCTGGATGCTGGCTGGTGCTATCGGTTGGATTCGGATTGGCATCCTCGAACTGGAGGCGGGCGGGCACTAGTGCGCTTTCTCGTCGCGGCCGCGCTCGGGATCCTGGTCCTGAGCGTTGCTTGCCAACAGCAGGCCGCGCCCGAAGTCTTGGGCCGCGCGCCCACCTTCTCGCTCACCGACCAGTCTGGTCAGGTGTTCGACTCGACAGCATTGACTGGCAAGGTCGCGCTCGTCGAGTTCGTGTACACGCATTGCACTGATGCGTGCCCGCTGCTGAGCGCCACGTTCGCCCAGGCGCAGCGCAAGCTCGGCGACGAGAAGCTGCTGGGCTCGAAAGTCATGCTCGTGTCCGTGAGTGTCGATCCGACGCACGACACGCCGTCGGTGCTGGCCGAGTACGGGCAACGCTTTCGTGCCGACGATGCTGGCTGGAAGATGCTGACGGGCGACTGGGACCAGGTGTATGACGTCGTGACGGGCTTCAAGGTCGCCACGCGACCGCCGCGCCCAGCGTCAGGCGCTCCGGCGCCAGGCGGCACCGAGCTGACGCATTCCACGCGCGTGGTGCTGGTTGACGGATTGGGCCAGGTCAGGGGCTATCTCGATGGCGTGGATGCGACCGCCGATGAGCTGGTCGGCGCGGTCAAGCGGGTACTGAAGTGACCTTCGGAGGTTCGTTGAGACTGTGAGCGCGACTGCCAGCGCACTGAGTGGCGGCTCGACGGCGCACGCGGCGGAGCAGGTCGAGCCCGGGCCATCCAACGAATGGCTAGGCATCGTCCTATTCATCGTCTCGGAAGCGGTGATGTTCGGGGCGTTCTTCGCCCAGTACTTCTACAACCGCATCCTGTCGCCGGTGTGGCCTAATCCGGCTGGGCTGCCCGAACCAGACTTTCGGGTCGCGGCCTTCCCGCTGCCGGTAATCCTGACGGTGTTACTGGTGGCGAGTGGTTTCACTGCCCACAATGCCCAGACCGCCATTCGGCGTGATGATCGCGATCGGTTCCAGGGCTGGCTGATCGTGACCATCCTGCTTGGGGCTGGGTTCCTGGCTGGCCAGGCCTACGAGTACGCCCAGCTGATCTTTCGCTGACTGGCCTGCATGGTCTGCACGTCACCGCGGGCGTGCTGGTCCTGACGGGGATCATGATCCGCGGCTTCATGGGGCATTTCTCGTCGAGAAACCACTTTGGCGTCGAGGGTTCGGTGTTGTACTGGCACTTTGTCGACGTGGTCTGGCTGGCGTTGTACGCGACGCTGTACGCCCTGTAAGGCAACCGGTGTGACCGATGGGCAATGCCTGGGTTGAGGTTCAGGTCGACCCGCTGCTAGTCGTGCCGCTGGTCGCCATCGGCGTGGCCTACGCCGTTGGCTACCGTCGGTTCGCGCGCCGTCGGCACGCCGACCCTGGTTACCAGACGCGCGGCACGCTGTTCATCCTGGGCTACACGGCACTGCTCGTGGCGCTGCTGTCGCCACTGCACAGCGTAGGCGAGCAGTTCTTCTCGGTGCACATGGTGCAGCACCTTTTGCTGACGCTGGTCGCGGCGCCGCTGCTGTTGCTGTCGAACTCGATGCCGGTTTTGCTGTGGGCTCTGCCACCGCGCGATCGCGCAACGATCGGCCGCCTGATCGGTCAGCCAGGGCCGCTGCGCTCGACCCTGGTGTGGCTTACGCAGCCAGTCATCGCGGGTGGCGTGTTCGTCGTCACACAATGGGCGTGGCACCAACCCGTGCTGTACGAGTTGGCGCTCGCCAGCCGCTGGGCGCACTACCTCGAGCACCTCGTCTTTTTCGGCACCGCCGTCCTGTTCTGGTGGCCGGTGATCGGTGCCGCGCCGCTCCGTACTCCGCTCGGCTATCCCGCGCGTATGGCCTACACGTTCTTGGGCTGGATGCCCAACACGCTGCTCGGCGCAGGCATCAGCCTCTCGCGCGGTCCGCTGTATCCGACGTACATCAACGCCGCGCATACCTACGGCATCGATGCGGCGGCCGATCAGCAGCTGGCCGGGCTGATCATGTGGGTGCCGGGCGACATCCTGTTCGCAACGATCCTGATGCTGCTACTGGCCGCGTATTTGCGTCACGAGGAGCGCGAAGCCGAACGCATCGATCGCGAGCTCGATGCGCGCGATGCGGCCGCGCTCGCCGCTAAAACCAGTGCGAGTAGAGCAGCATATACACCACCCAGCCAGTAACGGCCGTGTAGATCCACATGGGCAGCGTGACACGCGCAATCTGACGATGCTTCTGGAAACGGCCGGCCAACGCGCGACGCAGCGTGACAAATGCAAATGGCGCGACCAACACTGCAACGATGGTGTGCGAGATCAAGATCGCGAAGTACACGATGCGCGAGGCGCCTTCGCCGTCGAAACCCTTACTGCCGAAGATCGCCCAGCGCGCGACGTAAACCAGCACGAACGACGCCGCGAAGATCGAGGCAGTAATCATCATGCGGCGGTGCCACGCGATGCGGCGGGTTTTGACGAAGAAGTAGCCCACCGACAGACAGATGCCGCTGATCACGATCAGCGCCGCGTTCGCCGCCGGCAGCCAGGCCTCTATGAGCTCGCGCATCAGCTGAGTCCATTGTGACGAATCCGGCCGTCGAGGTGCGCGGGTTGTCGAAGCTGTACGGCGGGCGCGCCGTTGTCGACGATCTCAGTTTCACGGTCCAGGCTGGGGAAGTATTCGCCTTGCTCGGCCCCAACGGTGCAGGCAAGACGACCACCGTCGAGATTCTCGAGGGGTATCGCAAGCAGGACGGCGGGGCTGTGCGCGTGCTGGGGCTCGATCCGCGTCGCGAAGGCAGGCACCTGAAGCCGCGCATCGGTCTGATGCTCCAGCAGGGTGGGCTGTTTCCGCAGATTACGCCACGCGAGGCCCTGGCGCTGTTCGCGGCCTTCTATCCACGCCCCGAGGATCCACGACGGCTCCTGTCGCTCCTGGAGTTGGAGGATGTGGCGCGGACACCGTTTCGCCAGCTTTCGGGTGGCCAGAAGCAGCGTCTGAGCCTTGGACTGGCGCTGGTCGGCCAACCAGACCTGGTATTTCTGGACGAGCCGACCGCGGCGATGGACCCGCAAGGCCGCCGTAGCACGTGGCAGCTCATCCGCTCACTGCGCGTGCGTGGCACGACCGTGCTGCTGACCACGCATTTCATGGACGAAGCGGAACAGCTCGCGAACCGCGTGGCCATCGTCGATCGCGGCCGGCTGGTGGCGCTGGACACACCAGCCGGGCTGCGCCGTGCGGTGACCCACGAGCTGCGCTTTGCGACCGAGCCGCCCGTGGCCGAGGTCGAGGTCGCCGCGGCGCTAGGCCTGCCTACGAGCTGCGTCGAGCGTGAAAACGATGGCACGCTTGTGGTGCGGGTGGAACCGAGTCCGCAGCGCGTGGCGCGACTGGCGGCCTGGTTGGCAGAGCGCGGTGCGCTGCTGACCGAACTTCGGGCTGGCAGCCGCACTCTCGAACAGGCGTTTCTGACGCTCACCGAACGCCACGATGGTTGAGCGGCGGTTGCCGCGCGCTGGCCGCTGAAGGCATCCAGGACGTAGGCTTCACGCGCTATGTCCTTGCTGCGCGGCGTGACGCATGTCGCCCTCCTGTTCTCGCTACTGTTCGCACCTGCGGCCGCGATTGCCCAGGACGCGCCGACGCAAAGCGGGCCCGACCCGGCCGCGCTGCGCGCCATCGAGGCGCAGGTCTCGCAGATCCGCGGACTGCCGGCGCAAGCCGAAGTCAGTCTGCGCGTGCTCGACGAAGCTGGTTTGCAGCAATACCTGCTCGACGCTTTCGAACGCGACTACCTACCGGGCGAACGCGAAGCCGACCAGAAGGAGCTCGTCGCTCTGGGGTTGCTCAAGCCAACCGACGATCTGGTCCAGATTCAGTTGCAGCTATTACAAGGCCAGGTCATCGGTGTGTACGACCCCGACGACAAGCTCATGTTCCTGATCGACAGCCAGGCCCAATTCGGCCCGGCCGAGCGGATCACCTACGCGCACGAGTTCAACCACGCGCTGCAGGACCAGTACTACGACCTGAACAAGTTCGCGCCCAAGCACCCGGTCAGCAACGATCGGTCACTGGCGGCCCACGCCGTCCTGGAAGGCGACGCGGTGATGCTGCAAACAATGTGGGCGGCCGCCAACCTGACGCAGGACGACTTGCTCGAGGTCGCGCGCGGCAGCGCCACGGGCGACGACAGCCTGGTGCGAGCGCCGCTGATCGTACGTACTGAGCTGCTGTTTCCGTACATCGAGGGCTTCGCGTTCGTGCGGCAGGCATTCCGTGACGGCGGCTCGTATGCGGCGATCGACGAGATCCTGAAGAACCCGCCTGAGTCGACCGCGCAGATCCTGCACCCCGACAAATACACGGCCGGCGTACGGCCGGTCGAGGTCGATCTGCCCGACATCGCGCAGACGCTCGGCGACGATTGGCGGCGCGTGGGCAGCGGCGTACTCGGCGAGCTCGACTCGCGTGTCCTGCTCGAGCAGTACGGCGAACGGTCCGAGGCCGTACGTGTAGCGGCTGGCTGGTCGGGCGATCGCTGGCAACTGGTCGAAAAGGATGGCCGGTCGACGATCGTACTCAAGACAAGGTGGGAATCTGAGACAGCCGCCGCGGCGTTTTTCAGCGCCTACAAGCGCGGCCTACGAACGCGCTTCAACGCCGCCGCCACCGAGGAAGACTCGGAGGTTCGCCAGGCGCTCACCGCGCCAATCGCCGCGACCGATCTGCGGATCCAGGGGCGCGAGGTCCAGGCGGTGATTGCGTTCGATCGGGCCAGCGCCAACGCCGTGATCGGCGCGCTTACGCCTTTCGGTCTCTGACGATCATCAACTCCGGACTGAAGCTGACCACTTCGTCCGGGTGCACACGACCGCGGCGGCGCCACATACCTGTGGTTTCCTTGAGCAGATAGGCGTTCACGGCGAGGGTCTGTGTATCGAGATCGGCATCGGCGATGTGACCAACACGCTCGCCGCCCTCGGTGAGCACTTCCAGGCCCACGAGCACATCGAGTGGGAAGAAGCGTTGATCCGCGTGTGGCGGCCCGAGATCGACCGCGACGCTGTCGGACACGAGCACCGTGTGCGGCCCGATGCGGTAGATGTACTCCGCCGGGATGCGCTGGACGAGCCACCCATCGGCATGCTGGACATTCAGGACGGCCACCCGAGCTGACTGCAGATCGAGCAGGACATCCGAAACGACGCCCGCCTGGCGGGCAACATGCGTGTCCACTACAGGCAGACCGGTCAGCTTCGTCAGTCGCACCGCCCTTGAAGTGTATGGGGGCGATGCCCCTAATCTTCATCGATGGCGAAGTCGAACAGCACCACGCTGAGGCCGAGATACAGGGCGTCGAACGCCACCAGTAGGCCGAGCCAGTTGCCGATCTCGGGCGGTTCCACACCCGGCACCCGGATAGCCGCGCCCGTGGACTTGACGGTAGCCATGATCACGGGCACTTGAATCGGAAAGAGCAGCAGCGGTAGCAGCACCTCGCGTGCCCGGGTGTGCGCGGCCATCGCCGCGAACAACGTGCCTACGCCGGCCAGGCCAACCGTGCCCAGCACCAGCGCAGGCACAAGCAACGCCAGGTCGACGCGCAGATTGAAGATCGCCACGAAGGCGGGCACCGCCACCACCTCGACCACCAGCATCGCGGCCACATTGGCTATGACCTTGGCCAGGTAAAGCGCCGAGCGATCGACGGGTGCCAGCAGTAGTCCATCAAGCGTGCGCCGATCGCGCTCGCGAGCAAACGACCGCCCGAGGCTCAAGACGCCAGCGAACGTCACCGTCACCCACAACACGCCAGGGGCGACAGCCGCGCTGCTCTCCACCCGCAGGTCGAACGCGAAATTGAAGATGACCAGCACGAGCAACGCGAACACGGCGCCAGCCAACACTGTCTCGCGACTGCGCGCTTCGACGAGCGCCTCTTTCCAGATCAGCACACGCAGCTGCGCGCTGAAGCGGTTCATGCGCTCGCAAGCCGCCGCAGCATGTCGGCGAGAGCCGGCCCGTCCCCCGGCGAGACTGAGCCGCGCTCGTGGACGACCCGCCCGCGCGACAAGACGGCGACGCGCGTGCCAAGCCGCAGGCCGGCTTCCAGGTTGTGAGTGGTCAACACGACTGCTCGCCCACCCGAAGTAGCAAGCGCTTCCAGCAAGCTGAAGGCCGCGAGGTCGAGGCCAGTGTCGGGTTCGTCCAGCAGCAAGACCGGCGGGTCGTGCAGCAGCGCGCGGGCGATCGTCACGCGCTGCTGTTGCCCGCGCGACAGGCGCCCCACCCGCTCATTGGCCAGGTGGGCGAGCCCAACCAGGTCGAGCAGCTCACGCGCCCGCGCTGCCGTGTCGGCCACGCCATACAGCCCGCCGTACAGGCGCAGGTTCTCGGCAGCCGTGAGCTCGTCGTAGAGGTAGGTGACGTGGCTGACCACGCCGACGTGCGCCCGAGCTTCGCGAGCGGGTCGATCCATGATGAGGGCGTGGCCCTGGGCTGCCCGCATCAAGCCCGAGAACACGCGAATGAAGGTGGATTTGCCAGCGCCATTGGGGCCTAGCAAGAGCAAGCGCTCGCCAGGCGAAACGGAGAGGGTGATGTTTGCCAGCGCGGGTGAAGCCGCGGGCTGACCGGGGTAGCGGGCGCTCAGGCTGTCGGCAGCGAGGGCGGCGCCCGTCAGGAGGACAGGCTCTCCTGACGCTGGAGCAGCAGCAGCTCGCGCAGGCGCTGCTTGCCCCGAGTGCGCTCGCGGTCGTAGTCGATCTGATTGACCTGCCCGGCCGCGTAGCGCTCATCCAGCGAGGCTATGCGTACCACGAGCTCGAGCCGCTCCTGTTCGAGATCGCGATTCGGCGCCGACGTTTCGGGCCCGGCACTGCGCGACCGGGCGCCAAACAGCAGTACGCCGCCGCCGAGAACGAACAGCACAACGCCCAGGCTGATCAGCGCCAGCTGCGTGGGACCCAAGCCGCCGGGCGCCGACCCCAGCCCGCTGAGCCGGCTGGGCACCGTTGTTGCCTTCGGCAGATTCGCCGCCGAATACAGAGCGTACGACTGGCCGCCGAGAGTCGCCGGGCCGCCCGCGGTCAGGCTCGAGCCGTCCAGGCGCATGCCCGTGTTCGGCAAGTACACGCTGAAGGCCACGGTGGGATACGGCACTTGCACGGACAGGTCGGCGCTCGAGCCGTTGTACGGCAGCTGGAACGAGAGCGCGAACTCGTGCCGCCCAGGCAGGATCGGCGTGGTCACCTGGATGCCGCCGACGCCCGGGATGACGTCCTGCTGACTGAAGCCGGACTGCATCTGGACGCTCAACGCCCCCGGCGGAAGTGGGAACTTGATTGCCCGGGCAAGCGCCTGATCCTGCGGGTTGGCGGTGACGAACGTGCGGTCGGCGTTGTTGACCAGGGCACCCATCTGCATCAGCTGCAGGCTGCCCTGATCGGCGCCGAGTACGAGCAGGTTCAGCCGTTCCATGTGGATACCGTCGTCGGCATTGGTCGAATCGAAGACGGTCACGTCCGCCTGATGGCTCTGTTCGTCCTGGAGCTGGAACGGCGCGTCGCTTGGATAGTTGACCCCTTGATAGCGACTGACCACCAGGTACACCACGTTCGGATCTCGATCCAGGCCGCCGAACGAATACCGGCCCGCCGCATCGGTGGCCGCGGTTTGCTGCCCCAGTGGCGCCTGCTCCTTGCGCCCAAACGCGACCAGGATGACGTTGACGCCCGCGACCGAGCCGCCACCGCTGGTCTTGTTGACGACCTGTCCGCGGACGACGCCGTCGGTGGGCTCAGCGGCCGTCACACCGGGTAGCACGAGTAGCGCGACGAGCACGGCGACGACGAGTTTCATCGAGCAGAGCTCGCGGTCTTCTTGGACGGCCCAGAGTGGCGTGCGGCTGAGAAGGCCGCCCGCGCGGCGGTAATCTCGCGTTCGATCTCATCGTCGAGCTCGCCGAGCAAGCTGCCGCGTTCCTCGCGCATCAGCTCACCAGCCTGCCCGAGCAGTTCAGTCGACAGCTGATGGAAGTCTTCCGCCGACAACTTGCCAACCTGATAGTCGAACTCGAGCTCGAGCACCTGACGGTAGAGCGCTGTTCGGTCCGACGCGAGCGGCTCGACCGTCGGCGCGGACGCGCGTGTCCCACCTGCCAGCGGCAAGAGCGCGAAGGCGGCCGCGCAGGCGACCAGCACGATGCCGACGATTGTCGGCAGCGCATCCGTCACCGGCTGAGCTCGCCGCGGAAGCGCTGGAACTCGTCGGCCACGTCGGGATCGAGCGCTGCCACCGCGCCGGCTGACGCGGCCCGCGGCGCACGCCGCCAGGACATGAGCACCAGCGCCAGCAAGCCGATACCAAGCGCGAGGCCAACAGCAGGCCCAAT
>WNFV01007530.1_pt1 | contig 22951 bp, 22 predicted proteins | sample 5400101 | NCBI WGS metagenome assembly WNFV01 (sample SAMN13153361, study PRJNA577476) | soil metagenome | isolation source: 115 cm soil or saprolite under grassland replicate 1 | place: USA:California | collected 2016-06-15 | reverse complement strand
TCCCGCTCTCGACCGCCTACTCACTCTCGGAAGCGCTCGGCCGCGAGGCCAAACTCGACGACTCGTTCACCCAGGCACCGTTCTTCTACGCCAGCTACCTCGCCATTCTCAGCCTCGGCGCCACGGTCGTCCTCCTCCCCGGCCTGCCGTTGGTGCCCGTCCTCTTCCTGACCCAGGTCGTCAACGCGGTGCTCCTGCTGCCGCTGCTGGTGGCGATGCGCGGGCTCGCGCGCGATCCGAAGCTCATGGGCACGTTAGCCAACGGCCGCGGCGGCGACATGTTGGCCCTCGCCGCGCTGGCCGTCGTCGCGCTGTCGATCTCGGCGCTCGCGGTCGCCGCCTTCGTTTGACGTGCCGGGCGGCGTCGGTGCTCGCCAGCCAGACCTCCACGGCCGACAGCGTCGTTCGGCCCGGACCAAGCGCCGCCTCAGTTCCGCAGGGTTCTGCGCCGCCCGCTTCGGCGGATCCGCAACCGCGGATCCGCCGAAGCGGCTCATCGTTGATCTGAGTGGCCGGCACGGGCTCACGCGTGGGCACGGCGGATGATGAGACACGCGCCGATCGCTCAGGGATCCTGCTCGAATCGCTGATGAGAGCCTGTTCGGCGCGGTTTTGACCGTCTTCGCTTCGAGCCGCTTGCCGTCTAATCGGGCTGGCCGGGCTGCGGCGAACCGATGCGGTAGGGTCGCATCATCTCGTTGTCCTCGTGCTCGACGATGTGGCAATGCCAGACGAACTGGCCGGCCGTCTTGAATCGCGCTCTCACCCGGGTGACCTGGCCTGGGTAGGCGATGACCGTGTCCTTGAAGCCTGATTCCCATGGCTCCGGAGCGCTGATGTCGCCGGCGAGCTGGATCGGCTCGACGACCTCTCCGTCGGCGTCCGTCACGAGGCCCTGCCGGTTGACGACCTCGAACGCGATCTCGTGGATGTGCATCGGGTGGGCGTCCGCCGTCGTGTTGTAGATCTCCCAGACCTCGGTGTCGCCGACACTGGGGTTCTCGGTCACCGGATCCATCCACTTGCGCTCCGCCCACACCCCGCCGTCCACCGTGCCGAGCAGCGCCTCGACCGGGCCCTCGATCGCTTCGCCGTCCGCGCCGAAGCCGTCGCCCGCCTTCTCGATCAGCGCCAGCGGCCGCGTGAGCGTCTCCGGCGGCAGCGGCGTGATCGCGGGCAGTTGGACGAATTGCGGCGGGGTCGAGTCGTCGACCTCGACCGCGGGCACGACGCGGAACTGCATGATCTGGCCGGTCGTGTCGGGGTCGGCGACGTCGAAGTCCTCATCGGGCGCACCGCCGCCGAACGGCTCGTCGGGACCGACGTTGCCGAGTACGTAGTTCCCCGTTGGGACGTTGCTGAAGTCGACGATCACGTCGGCCCGCTCGGCCAGAGCCATCAGCAGCCGGTTGCCGTGATCGGCTGTGAGGTTGACTGGGGCGGCGAGGAAGCCGCCTTCGTTGCCGATCTGCCACACCTCGACGCCGGGGATCTTGTTGAAGTCGAGGATGAGAAAGCGCGACTGACAGCCGTTCAGGAAGCGGAACCGGTAGCGGCGCTGCTCAACGATCTGGAACGGCCAGGTGTTGCCGTTGACGATGATCATGTTCCCGAAAAACTCGGGGTTCCAGATCGGCGAGAACTCGCCGTCCGGGATGTAGTCGCGCACGATCCCGTCGAAAAGGACGCGCGAGTTTGGATAGAAGAGCGAACCGTCGGCGTTGAAGGAGCGATCCTGGATCGCGATCGGGATCTCCCGGTAGGGCTTGTTGGGCGGGAACTTGTCGCCCTCGCGTGGCGCAGGGCCGGGAAGCGATGCCGTCAACCCCGTTCGGCTGTCCACCACCGCGGCGTCGCCGGCCGGCCCACCGCGGATCAGGTAGAAGCCAGCCGGGCCCGCGTAGACGTTCAGGCGCGTCATGCCGAGCGCGTGGTCGTGGTACCAAATCGTCGCGGCCCGGTTCTCGTTCGGGTACTGGAAGATGGCGAAACCCGGTCCCCAGGTGACGCCGTAGGCCGCGGCGGCCTTGCCCGCGAAGAAGCTGTACCACGTGCCTTCCCTCGCATAGCCCGCCGGGAGGTTGGTCGCGGCGGGCAGGTACCAAGCCTCCGCGTAGCCGTCGCTGTCGTCGCCCACGCCCACCGCGCCGTGCACGTGCGTGACGATCGGCACCGGACCGGTATAGGGGCCAGGCGTCTCCGTGAAGGTCGGCCGGCTGTCCCGACCGCCGGTGCCCCCGGGCGGGTTCGCCCAGTGCAGGGTCGGGTCGACCGGGAGCAAATGGGCCAGGTAATTCCCGTTCCCGTCCACGAGCTCGTTGATCCACTTGACCCGGACCGGCCGGTTCGACATCGCCTCGATCGTGAGCGACGGGGCATGGTGGACGAGCAGGCCGCGGTTGCTCTGCGCCGCCTTCCCGCCGTAGCCCCACACCGTTGTTGCCGCGAGGCCCGCCGGGAGGATCTGCTGGTCGAACTGCTTCATCGAGATCTCGTAGTAATCGACAGGCTTCCCGCCCGGCTGCCTGATCGTGCCGGCCCTGGGCATCACCGGCGGGATCAGCATTGGGGTGACGAACTTGGTCACATCACCCGGATCCAGCGTGCCGCCCGGGATCTGCGCGAGTGCGGCAGGCGCGCTCATGCCGGGAAGCCGCCCAAACAGGTAGAAGCCGGCACTGGCCCCTCCGACCCAGCTGACGAACGTACGCCGCGAGAACCGCCGCATGGTCTTCATCAGTTAGCTCCTTCCTCCCCGCCCAGGAGCCGACGCAACTCCCGCCCCATCAGGGCTGTTCAGCTGTAAGGTGCCGCGTCGACTCTCCCCCTCCGACGTCGATTTGATCACAGTCCTCAGTGATGTGTCAATGCTGTCGCGCTGATGCGACACGTGTATCGCACCGAGATGCGTCGATGACGAAACAGTGGCACGGCAAGAGGCGAGGAATCCTGCTCGCAGCGGCACGCGTCCTTGCCGCACGAGAAGCCGCCAGCATGGCGGACATCGCAGCCGCGGCAGAGATCAACCGCGGGACGCTCTACCGTTACTTTCCGGGGCGCGAGTCGCTCATCCAGGCGCTCGAAGCCATGGCCAACGAGGAGGCTGGAAGCCGCCTCGCGGAAGCGAATCTTGATCAGGTTCCCGTCGAGGAAGGACTCGCGCGCGCGACCCGCGCCCTCGTCGGCGTTGGCGAGCACTTCATCGTTCTGTTGCGCGAGCGGCGCCCCCCCGAGCCTGGCTTCACCGCCCCGCTCGAAGCGCTGCTCCAGCGAGGGCGCGAGGATGGTCAGATCCGCACCGACGTCCCGCTCGCCACCCTCGTCGAATCGCTGCTCGTCCTCGTCGGCGCATGCGTCCGGACGGGCAAGCCCGCCGGAATGGGACTAGAGGACATGAGCGCAACCGCGCTCCAACTGTTCCTTACCGGCGCCCGCCCGGCCGCCGACCGATAACCCTTCCGTTGATGGACGACCTGCGGCGCGGCGCTCTGCCGACGCGCGCCGCGCTCTTGATGCACGCCACGGATGTCCAAAGGTCCGCGCGCTGCCGCAGCAGCGATCGTCGGCCCTACGATCAAACGCCACGCCGGCCGCCGTGCAGGACTCGACGGAGAAGCGGGCGCGTCTGAGGCGGCGGCAAGCCGATATGGACTGCGAGCCCCGCTCACTCGGCGTCTTCGACGATCGTCCTCAGCGCGAGCGCGCCGGTGAGGTCGATCCGTCCGAGGCCGCGCAGGTGGATGTTCAGCCTGCGCGCGTGCGGGTTCGCGGCGAGCAGCTCGACGAACCGGTCCTCGAGAACGCGCGCGGTGCCGAACCAGAGGACGCCGAGCGGGTGGAGGTGGAGCTCGTCTCCGACCTGGGTCGTCTCGACGTCGAGCCGGAGCTCGCGCCATAGGTGCACCGCGATCGAGAGGCCGACTCCCGCGAGCACGGCTCGCTCCACGTGCGGCTCGAGCGCAAGCGTGAGCGTGAAAGTGACCGCGGCGATCGCGAACTGGGGCCGTGACGTGCGAGCCAGAAGCGCGAGCCGATCGATTCGGACGAGCGGGACGACCGCGACGACCACAGTGGCGGCGAGCACGGCCTGGGGTAGCGGCTCGAGCACGAAGCCGAGCGGCAGGAAGACGAGCACCGTGAGTCCCGTCACGAGCCCGCTCATCCTCGTCCGTGCGCCGGCGAGCCGGTTGAGCGCGCTGCGCGTGAAGGATGCGCCGACGGGGAAGCCGCCGCTGAAACCGGCCGCGAGGTTGGCGACGCCCTGCGCGACGAACTCCCGGTTCGCGTCCCACCGCCGCCGGTCGAGGGCAGCGTACGTTCGCGCGATCGAAGAGGCCTCCGCGAAGCCGACGAGCGCGATCACGAGCGCCGGCACGACGAGCTGCGGCAGGTCGCTCAGCGGCAGCGAGGTCGTCAGCGGGGGCAGTCCGGCGCTCACCGTCCCCACGGTCGGGGCGTCGTAGCCGAAGATCTCGGAGTAGGCGATCGCCAGCACCACAGTGACGAGGACGGCTGGGAGGAGTCGGTGCAGGCGCGGGCCGAGCACGAGCAACGCCGATGCCACAAGCGCGATCACGGCCGCCTCCAGCGTCCAGCGTCCCGGATGGACGATCGCGCGTTCCGCCTGAGCGAGCACATGGCTTCCGTGCTTCGGGGCGCCGAGCGCGACCGGCAGCTGCGAGGCGAGGATCAGCACTGCCGCACCCGGGACGAAACCGAGCAGGAGCGGCTGTGACATCAGGTACGCAACAACTCCCGCCCGCAGCAGGCCGACGGCGACCCGGACGACGCCGACGAGCAGCGCCAGCAGCAGCCCGAGCTCGACGTAGTGAGCGCTGCCGGGGGCGGCGAGCGGCGTCAGGGCCGCAAACGTGAGGAGCGCGGACACCGCTGTCGGCCCCGGCTGCAAGTACGGCGAGGATCCGAACGGAGCCGCGGCGAGCGGCGGCACCGAGGCTGCGTAGAGGCCGCGGTAGGGTGGCATCCCTGCGAGCTGCGCGTAGGCGAGCGACTGTGGGACGAGCACGAACGCGACGGAGAGACCCGCGACGATGTCGCGCGGGTCGAGCCGGAGGCGGAGCCGACGCCGCCCGGGTACTGCCTCCGCGTGCGCCACTACGCGGGCACTGCCTGCTTCTCGACCGGGTAGCCGCGCTCGAGCCAGTCGACCATGCCTCCCATCACGAGGCGTGCATCGCGGCCTGTCCGCTGCAGCATCGAGGCGACCGCGGCGCTGCGCGTCTGGTCGCCGCAGATGACGGCGATCGGCCTCTCCGCGGGAACGGCGTCGGCCTTGTGCCACGCTTCGCCCGAGGGCAGGAGCGTCGCGCCTGCGATGTGCCCGTGCCGATACTCGAAGCCCTCGCGGACGTCGAGCACCAGGTAGTGGGCCAGGCGCTCCTTCAGCTCGTCGACGTCGATCAGCGGCAGCTCCTGGACTTCTTCCCCGGCCTCCTTCCAGGCCGAGAGCCCGCCTTCGAGATACCCGCGGACGGCGAACCCGGCAGCGGCGAGGATGCCGACGGCGACCTTCGCGATCGGTTCCGGTTCTGCGTGGACGACGAGCGGCTGCTCCTTCGGCAGCACGAGCTCCGCGCGGTCGGCGAGGTCGGCGCGGTTGAACTGCATGTTCACCGCTCCCGGCACATGACCTGCGGCGAACGGCCGCGGCGGGCGCAGGTCGAGCACGAGCGCGCCCTCCGCCACGGCCTTCTCGACCTCGTGCGGCGTCATCGCCTGCTCACCCCCTCGAGCTCCTCTTTCGAGATCACCCCCACGTTGAACGACTTGATCCACTGGTAGTTCTCGGGGAAGGGCTTCGCCGTCTCGCGGACGAAGTCGGCGAAGCGAACCGCGTCGGGCTGGGCGAGCGCGAGGTTGTAGCGCTTCTCGAAGTAGATCGTCGAGCTCGACTTCCCGCTCATGTTCACGCCGCCGCACGTCGAGCCGCCGTAATGGTTCGGGAAGACCTCGACGTGGTGTGGGAGCGTGAACAGCTTCTCGCGGATCGAGTGGTACTGCGTCTCGGCGCGCGTCTCCTCGTCCATCACGTCGAGCGCGGCCTCACCCACGAGCAGGTCGGGCCGGCCGACATCGCCGACGAACAGCGAATCGCCGGTCAGCACAGCCCACGGCTCGTCGGTGCGCCCGTGGTCGATCACGAGGTAGGCGGTGTGCTCGGGTGTGTGGCCCGGGGTGGCGATCGCCCTCAGCTCGATCTGCCCGACGTGGATCGATTCACCGTCGGCTACGGCTGTGAAGTCGTAGCGGACGAGTCCCTCCGCCGCCGCGCCGAGGTAGTGCCTGGCACCCGTCAGCTCAGCGAGCTCACGCGCGCAGGAGACGAAGTCGGCGTGGACGTGCGTCTCGACGACGCCGACGACGTCGAGCCCCTGGTCGGCCGCCTCGAGCACGTAGAAGTCGGTGCCGAGGTCGGCGATTGGATCGACGACGAGCTCCTCGCGCGCACGCGCGCAGCCGACGAGATACGAGGCCGCCGAGAGCGGCTCGTAGCGGAACTGCTTGAAGATCATTCGCCCTCACCCTTTCGCAGGTAGTAGACGAAGACGCCGTCCTGCTCGTGCCAGTCGAGGAGCTCGTTGCCCGTGTCCTCGGCCCATGCCGGCACGTCGGCGATCGAGCCGCGGTCGGTCGCCATCAGCTTCAGCACCTGACCGGGCTCGAGGCCCTTCATCTCCTTCGCGGCCTTCACGACCGGCATCGGGCAGAGCAGCCCGCGGGCGTCGAGGATGTGGTCTTCCTGGATCTGAGCCATCTGCGCCTCCCTCCTAGACGAACAGCGTCACGTGCGCGCGGCGCGCCTCGGATAGGAAAGCGGCCGCGCCGCCGAACTCGACGCCGTCGAGGAAGTCCTCCTCCGCGTAGCCGAAGACGTCCATCGTCATCTGGCACGCGATCAGGTGGACGCCGAGCTCCTGCGCCGAGTCGATCAGCTCGCGGATCGTCGCGACGTTCTTGCCGCGGAACTTCGCCTTCATCATCGTCGTCGCCATCGGCCCCATCCCGGGCAGCGCCGTGACGAGGTTCGGCATCGGCACGGGCATCGGCATCGCCGGGTTGCCGACCGGCGAGACCTTGAGCTTCCGCTCGAAGTCCCTCCGAATGACGTTGAGCCCGTAGAACGTGAAGAAGACGTGCGCCTCCATCCCGGACGCGGCTGCGGTCGTCGCGAGTATCAGCGGCGGATAGGCCCAGTCGAGCGTTCCCTTCGAAGCGATGATCGCGGCCTTCTTCGTCGCCGTGTCTCGTTTTTGCGAGCGCTCGAGCTCCTCCCGGACGATGCGGCGGACGTCCTCCTCCGAGAGGCCGACCGCCTCGGCGAGCTTCGCCTCATCGAGCATGTGGCACCTCCTGTTCCGCCGCCTCGCGTGCAGCGTCGGCGAGCAGCGTCGCGGCGGCTGCGGCGCGGTCGCTCCAAAACTCCGATTCGTGGCGCTCCGACCAGCGGCCGGCGAACGCGGACAGCCAGCGCAGCGTTGCGGGAGCGTCCTGGCTCAGCAGTGCCTCGAGCACGTAGCGCCGCTCGGCGATCCGCGCCCCGAGCCCGAGCTCGCGTGCCGCGGCGAAAAGGTCGTCTCGGACGAGGATGACGCCCGTGCGCACGGTTGCGAGCAGCTGCTCGAGGAAGGCTGCGCCGCCGACGACCGAGGGTGGCTCGAGCGGCGGAGCTTCGCGCAGGGCGACCGGCAGCGTCCCGGGCGGAGCGAGCTCCTCGGCCTCCTCAGACAGAGCCGCGCCGAGCATTCGGCCCCACGCGCGGTAGAACGGCGGCGCGAGCTCATCGAGCTTGGCGAGGTACGGCCCCGACCAACTGAGCAGGTGCTCGTGCAGCAGCGCGGCGCGGGCCTCGCGTCGCAGTAGCCGTCGCGCGCCGTCGCGCTCGGCGCGCTCCTCCTCGACGAGCGACGCGTAGAGGCCCAGCAGCGCCGCGAGGTGGTCCGGCTCGGTCGGCGGGACGAGCGCGAGCGCACGCCAGAAGCCGGCGACGCGGTCGCGCGCCTCGCCGCCGAGCTTTCCCTTGGGACTCAGGTAGACCGACGCGTAGGGGTAGAGCTTGAAGAGGAAGACCTCGGTGTAATCGTCGTTCCGCGCCTCGCCAGGGAGGCCGAGTAGCCTGGCCAGCCGCCGGTGCGCCGGGGAGGGCGGCTCACACAGGACACCGAGCGCGCGGAAGAGCTCCATCAGCGCTCCCGCACCACGGGGAGGCGGTAAGCGTCCGCGCGCGGCTTGAGTGGGCGCAGCAACCAGTAGGGGCGCCGCGTCCCGTCCGGCGACACGTCGCGCGCAGGGCGGGCCTCCGCGAGCCAGCGCTCGTAGACGGCGCGTGAGCCGGCCGTGTCGACGGCGATGTCGCCGTACGCGTCGCCGGCCTCGGCCTTCCGCACCCGCACGGCCTGGTGCCAGCAGTGCATGCCCGAGACGGGGTCGGGATGGACGGGGAACGTCAGGTTCTGGTGGACGCCGACGTCGGTCCACCAGATCCGCTTCGTGTCCGGGTCGGCCGACTCGAACGGAGAGACGCCGGCCTTCCGGCGCAGGCGCCAGTCGCTGCCGCGATGCTCGAGCGCGACCGTCGCCATCGCCTGACGCTGCCCGCCCGTCTCCTGCTCGGGCTTCCAGCGCCCCATGTGGTGGCTGCACGCAACGACGCCGGGGCGGATCCCCTCCGTCACCCACGCCTTGACGACGAAGTAGCCGATCTCGGTCTCGACGCGAACGAGGTCGCCTGTTGCCACGCCGATCCCTTCAGCGTCGCGCGGATTGAGCCAGAGCGGGTTCGTGTGCGCGATCTCGTCGAGCCACTTCGCGTTGGCCGAGCGCGTGTGGATCTGCACCGGGAGCCGAAATGTCGAGATGAGCACCAGCTGATCCGGCTCGAGCTTGTCCGGATGGACGTGGCTACGCATGTACGTCGGCACGGCCACCTCGGGCCAGCCCCATTCCGCGAGCGTGCCTGACCAGAACTCGAGCCGCCCGCTCGGAGTTGGCCAGCCGCGCAGGATCTTGCCGTCGACCTCGACGCCGACCGGCCGCCGTCCTTCCTGGTCGGCGTCGGGCGTCGGCATCGGTACGACGTTCGGCGAGTCCGGCTTCGGTGCGTGCGTGTAGACGCGGCCGAACGGATCGACGGCGACGTCCACGAGCTCGGAAGCCGGCACCTCCTGCTCGTGCAGCGGCCCGACCCCGCGGGCGACTTCGAAGGCGCCGTAGCGGCGCATCCACTGAAGCGGCGTCACGCCCTCCTCGGCGGCGCGCTCCAGGAGGCCCGGCACCGAGTGCTCGAAGATCCAGGCGTAGTACTCGTCGACGCCGAGCTTCTCGCCCGGACGCTCCTCCGACTCGAAGAACCGGCGGATGCCGAGCGTACCGTCCGGGTCGATCCGCCACGAGAGCTCGATCCAGAACTCGTTCTCCTCCCAGACCTCCCCGGGGTTGACCTCCCGCGTGTCGCGCACCGTCTCGCCGAGCCGCTCGCGGGCGGCGCGCAGCACCGGCTGGCGGAAGCCGACCCACTGCCCGTCGTACTGCTCGTAGGAGTGGATGTCGTGCCGCTCCGACCCGTGCCCCATCGGCAGCACGTAGTCGGCGAGGAAGGCGGTCTCGCTCCAGGTGGGCGTCAGCGCGACGTGCAGGCCGACGAGCGACTCGTCGGTGAGCATCTCGATCCAGGAGAAGCCGTCCGGGTTCGTCCAGACCGGGTTGTAGACGCGCGTGAAGTAGACGTCGAGCGTGCCGCGCCCGTCGTTCAGGAGCTGCGGCAGAAGGAACGACATCTCGTTCATCGCGAGCGGGTATTCCTCCGGCCAGGTGAGCTCGTTCCACTCCGGCGGATGCGGCGGCAGGTGGATCGGCTTCGGCACCCACTTGTTCCAGGCGTTCGGGTAGGTGCCGCCCTCGACTGCGACCGCGCCGAGCAGCGCGTTCAGGAGAAAGAGCGCCCGCGCGACCTGCCAGCCGCCGAGGTTCCCGGCGGCCGCGGAGCGCCAGGTGTGGGTCGCAAGCCGCGTGCCGGCGCCGGCGACGATCTCGGCGACATCTCGCAGCACCTCCGCGGAAACGCCGGACTCGCGCTCGGCGAGCTCGAACGTGTATTCGGCGTAGAGCTCCGCCAGCGCGCGCTCGAACTCCTCGAATGTCTGCGGCCGCTCCGGGTGCTCGTGGGCGAGGTACTCCTGCCAGTTCCACCAGCGGCGGACGAACTCGCGGTCGTAGCGGCGGGTCCGGATCAGGTGGTCCGCAACCGCGAGCAGGATCGCCGCTTCGGAGCCCGGGACGGGCGCGAGCCAGTGGTCGGCGTGCGTCGCCGTGTTCGAGAGCCGCGTGTCGAGCACGATCAGCTTCGCGCCGCGTTGCTTCGCCTCGACGATTCGCTGCGCGTGCGGGTTGAAGTGCGAGTACGCGCTCGGTGAAGCCGTCTGCCCCCGGGCGGCCGACGTGGTACATGACCGCGTTCGGGCGGCCCTCGACGACTGCGCGGCGGATGCGCGCGGCGATGTCGTCGAGCGCGTCGTCCCAGGAGACGCGCTCCCAGCGGCCTTCGCCGCGCGCGCCGGCGCGGCGGAGCGGGTAGAGGATCCGGTCCGGGTCGGTGACCTGGTTCAGCGTCGCCGGGCCTTTCGCGCAGTTGCGGCCGCGCGAGCCGGGATGCTCCGGGTTGCCCTCGAACTTGCGAACGGTGAGCGTCTCGCGGTCGACGTAGGCGAGCAGACCACACGCCGACTCGCAGTTGAAGCAGGTCGTCGGCACGAGCGCGTAGCGCCGCTCGCTCCGGTCGGGCTCGAGCGCCACCCAGTCGTCCCAGCGCTCCTTGGGCGGGAACGACGCGAGGTGGACGCGACTTGGGCCGGGGTAGAAGGTCTCGCCGCGCGCGAGCGTCTCCCGCTTCGCCGCCGTTACCCGCTCGTTGGCGCGACGAAGGTTCATGCGAGCGGAACCGCCTGTCCCGACTGGACGTACGCGTGCTCGTGCAGGAGCACGCCGAGGAGTGCGGGCGCGATGGCGACGACCCCGATCCAGGGCGCCGCGACCGCCGCGGCTACGAGCGCGAGCCCGAGCCAGAACGGTGCCGCGAAGCGTCCGCCCGTCAGCTCCTTCACCGCGAGGTGCGCGTGCGCGGTCGGGTGGGTCAACGAGATCTCCCCGAGCACGAGCAGCACGTGCGCGAGCGCCGCGCCGCCGAGGACCCAGCGCACCTCGTGCGGCGCCTGCCCGAACGGCAGCAGCACCGCAGCGCCGAGCAGCGTCGCCTGCACGAGCATGTGCGGCGGCAGCAGCGGGCTCTGCCAGAGGTCGCGCGCCTTCGCCCGGGCGAACAGGTACGCGGTGTACGCGGCGGTCGCGGTGGCGAGCGGGACGCCTGCGATCGCCAGCCACTCCTGGAGCGCGCGCAGACCGAGGATCGAGCCGAGCAGGTGCGCCGACAACAGCGCGCCGTAGCCGCCGATCACGAACGCGCCGCGCACGAGCCAACTGCGCCGCTGCGGCCGCGCGAAGATCAGCCAGAAGCGCTTCGGATGCTCGAGGTCGGCGATCAGCACCGCACCCGTCGCGGCGAGCATCCCGAGCGCGATCAGCGGCACCGCCCACAGCCACAGCGAATCCGACCATGAGAGCGCGCCCGCGAGCGCGAGCACCGCCGCAACGAGGTAAGCGCCGGCGGCGATTCCCTTCGTCCAGGTGTAAAGGCTGACGCGCCAGTCCCAAGGAGCGCGGTGGGGGACGTCGTAGGCGAGCAGGGCAGCCGCCGAGCTGTTCCAGCCGTCGGGCGCACCGGAGGTCAGCCCGCCCTGCTCGCTCCACATGAACAGGCCGCCGTCGGGACGGCGGGCCGCGATCGGGTCGAGCGTCGCCTGGTGCGCTCCCTTGTAGAAGACCTTCGGTCGTGTCTCCTTCTCCGGCCGGCGCACCGTCACCGGCTCGCGATTGACGATCTGCGCGACGCGCGAGCCGGGATCGTTGAGGTCGCCGACGAGGATCGCCTCGACCGGGCAGACGACGACGCACGCCGGCTCGAGCCCGGCGTCGATCCGGTGCGAGCAGAAGTTGCACTTCTCGGCCGAGTGATCCTCCGGGTTGATGAAGATGGCGTCGTAGGGGCAGGCGGCGATGCAGGCCTTGCAGCCGATGCAGACCGACTTGTCGAAGTCGACGATCCCGTCCGGCCGCCGGAACATCGCGCCGGTCGGACACGCTGCGACACAGGGAGCGTCGTCGCACTGGTTGCAGCGCGTTACCTGAAACGAACGCCGCACCTGTGGGAACGTGCCGACCTCGACGGCCTTCACATAGGTACGCGTGACGCCGAGGGGGACGAGGTTCTCGGACTTGCAGGCCGTCGTGCAGGCGTGACAGCCGATGCACTTCGTCTGGTCGAGGACCTTGACGAACCGCGGCCGGGCTTCCGCGTTGCCGAGGAGGTCGCGAACGTCGAACGACTCCTCGACCGCTGTCATGCCGCCGATGTTTGCGCGCGTCGGCGGCGCGGTGGCTCGCCGACGGCCGCGATCGCCTGCGCGCGCTCCTGGACACCGGCGCAGACGATCGCGCAGAGCTCCTCGACGCGCGGATCGGCGATCCGGTAGAGGACGCTCTTCCCGCTCCGGCGGCGGCCGACGAGACCAGCGGCGGCGAGCCGATTCAAGTGCTGCGACGCGTTCGCGAGGCCGATTTCGGAGCGCGCGGCGAGGTCGCCGACGGACGCCTCGCCCGACTCGTGCAGCTCGCTGAGCAGCCGCAGCCGCGTCTCGTCCGAAAGCAGCGAGAACAGCCGGGCGACCTCGGCGAGCAGCGTCCTGGGAACGACGGCCATACGCGAGCCACGCTAGCGCGGTTCTATCAATCAGTCAAGTAAATGATTGAATGATGCCCCGTGGCCGTCGCGCGACCCCGCGCGCGACGGCCGCCACGCTTGCCTACGTGAAGATGATCTGGCCGCCGGCGGAGCGCTCGTAGAACTCGCCAACGCTGATGATGTCCTCGACCTGGCGCACGAAGTCGGCCATCGTCAGGCCGAACATGTCGACGCTCGCCTTGCAGGCGTACAGGTGTGCGCCTGAGTCGGCGACGAGCTCGATGAACTCCGGGATCGGCGGGATGTCGATCTTCTCCATCTGCCGCTTCATCATCCGGGTCGCGAGCGCAGAGAAGCCGGGCAGCGCGCCGAGCCAGGTCGGCATGTGCAGGCCCGGATTCCCGACGGTCGCCACCTTGATCTTCTCGAAACGGTCCTTGCGGATCGCGTCGAGGCCGAAGAAGGTGAACAAGAGGTCGGCCTCGATCCCTTCCATGCGGGCGCCGTTGGCCATGATCAGGCCGGGGTAGATCCCCTCGAGCGAGCCCTTCGAGATCACGATCGCGACCTTCTCGATCGTCGTCGGCTCGGTTGCGGAGAATCGCGGTTGGTCGAGCAGTTGCGTCATCGCGTGCTCCTTCCTAGATGCAGCCGCGCGGCTTCGGGATGCCGCCGATCTTGGCTGCCAGCTTGGCCGGGCCCTTCGGGAAGAGCTGGTAGAGCTCCTTGACCGGGACGCCCGACTCCTTGCTGAGCGAGCGGATCGTCGGGGCGGTGCCCGTCGCGAGGAACCGCTCGCGCATGAACCTGACAACCAGCCAGTGACGGGGGGTGAGCTCCGCGACCCCGTTCTCCCGCGCGATCGCCTCTGCGATCTGCTCGTTCCACTGCGCGGGATTGGTGAGGAAGCCTTCGGCGTCGACGTCGACGCCGGTTTCGGCGATCAGGGTTGCTGTCATGTCGTCCTCCTCTCAGATCGTGTTGGCGGGGACGTGCTTCTTGCCGGCCGTCGGCATCGCCGGGCCCAGGCCAGGGATCTCTCGCCCGGGCAGCAGGGCGTGCCAGTAGAACCACTGGAACATGAGCTTGCCGAGGTGGTTGAGCCGCGACTCGCGCAGGAGTGGAAGCGGCCCGGCCTGGGTCGGAAAGCGGCCCGGCAGCGGCTCGAGCTCGTAGTTGAAGTCGATCAGCAGGGCTTTGTGGAAGCCGGTCTCGATGAAGCAGTTGGCGTGGCCGTCGTAGCTCGTCTCGAGCTCCTTGCCGGCGAAGTAGCGGACGACGTTCTCGGTCAACACCTCCCCTTCGAAGTGCGTCACCGAGCCGGCCTTCGAGGTCGGGATGTCGGTCGCGTCCCCGAGCGCGAAGACGTTCGGCTTCGCCGGCGTCTGCAGCGTCCGCTTGTCGGTGGGCACGAAGCCGAGCGCGTCGCCGAGTCCGGGCGAGCGCTCGACGTAGGCGGCGCCGCCGTGCAGCGGGATCGTGACGAGCATGTCGAAGTCGAGACGGCGGTCGTCGTACGAGGTGAGCCTGCCGCCGACGCCGTCGACCTCGCCCGCGTTGAACTCGGTCACCAGCTCGATCTCCTTCTCCGCGAGCAGCCCCGCCAAGTGCTGGGAGGCGATCGGCTTCGTGAAGGCGCCGTCGAGCGGCGTCGAGTAGACGAGCTCGACCCGGTTCCTGATCCCGCGCTCGCGGAAGTACCAGTCGGCGAGGAAGGCGAACTCAAGCGGCGCGACCGGGCACTTGATCGGCATGTCGACCAGGTTCACGACGAGCCGGCCGCCGTCGAAGCGCTCGAGCGCACGGTGAAGCCCGTCGGCCCCTTCGGGCGTGTAGAAGGTGAAGACGCGCTCGTTCCAGCCCGGCCCGCTCAGGCCCTCCGTCTCCTCGGGCTGCAGCACGGCGCCGGTCGCGACGACGAGCGCGTCGTACGGCAGCACTCGTCCGTCTCCGAGCAGGACCTCGTCGCGATCGAGCGACACGGAGTCGATCTCGGCCTCGTGGAAGACGACGTCGTTCCGGAGCTGTCGACGCCGCGGCCGGACGATCTCGTCCGTCTGGGCGAGGCCGAAGGGCACGAACAAGAGCCCCGGCTGGTAGACGTGCCGATTGTCGCGGTCGACGACGTGGATCTCGACCTCGTCGGCGCCGAACCGGCGGCGCAGGCGGTTGGCAGTCATCGTCCCACCGGTCCCACCGCCGAGGACGACGATCCGTTTCTTCGTCAATCTCATCACCTCCTCGAATCAGCCCCAGCGTCGCGGATGCACCGCTCGCAGCCATCGGGGCATCCGCGGAATGCGCCTATGGACAACTACGTGGTTGAGTAGTTGTCCACATCACGATCAGCGCGGCTGCAGCCCGACCAGGTGAAGACGACCGCCTACTACTACAACGAGGTCTTCGTGCCGCTCGGCAAGGTCACGCCGCTGATGAGCGTGCAGAACTTCGCGAAGTTCCAGGGGTACCTGAAGAGCTTCCAGGGGATGCAGACCGACGCCGCGAAGCTCGTGCCTATGCTCGCCAGGCGATGCACATGACACCTGCGCAGGTGCAGGCGCTGATGGGCAAGCAGCTGCCGACGATCTCGGGGATGCTGCAGAACCTGCCGGCGATGCAGCGCGACTTCGGCGGCCTGCTCGGAACCATGCAGCAGAACGTCGACATCTTCGGGCAGGTGCCCGCCGGGCTCGCGCACTACAAGCCGCTCGTGACGACGATGCAGGCGAACGTGGACAACTACAACGACGTGAACAGCCTGCCGGACTTCCGGCTGTTCTCCGTGTTCTTCATCGTCCCGGGCGCGCTGCTCATCCTGCTTAGCGGCTTCGGCCTCTACTCCATCCGGACGCCGGTCACAGCGGCCAGCGCTCGGCCCACGCCGGCATGAGCGCGATGTGGAGACGCGGGAGGGCTGCCTGACCGGGGCCCTCCCGCGTCCGTTCAGTTCGTAGTTCTTCACGACACGAGAATCGGCGCGCGCACGGATGTGGGCCGTTGCCTGCGAAAGCAGGCTCCGGGGACACGAAAGGAGGAAGTGCACGCACCGGAGGTGCGCTTGGCGCGGAACTAATACAGCGCGCTCGCGAGGCGGCGGCGGTACCTGACCGTCACCGGCTCCTCGTGGCCGAGCTCGCCGAAGAGCGTGACCATGATCGTCCGGATCCGGTCGCGGTGGGCAGGGTCGCCGCCGACGACCTCGTCCAACATCAGCTGGAGCGCGCGCTCGTGATCGCCCTCCTCGAGCGCCTCGCGGACCTCAGGCAGGTCGCCAGAGGCGCGCAGCTCGGCAATGAGCCGCTCCAGCGCCGACGGCCCCGTCAGCTCGTCGAGGAACGCGGCGATCGAAGCAGGCGGACGTGCGCCGAGGAACTCGGCGACGACCCGGCCGCGCCGGAAGGCCTTGACGGCCGGAATGCCGCGGATCGCGTATTCGGCAGCGAGCTCGGGATTCGCGTCGACGTCCACCTTGGCGAGCTCCACGCTCGCGCTCCGCTCGGCAATCGCCTGCTCGAGGGCGGGAGCGAGGATCCGGCAGGGACCGCACCAGGCGGCCCAGAAGTCGACGACGACCGGAAGCTCGTGCGAGCGCTCCAGCACGTCGCGTGCGAAGGTGTTTTGATCGACTTGCTTTCTGTTCACGCCCACATGATACTCTACAAACGTATAGTTGTGCAGATGTAGGAGGAGTCGATGGCGCTTCCGAGCCCGCTGCCGGACGACCTGGTCGATCTGATCGCGCAGCGCTTTCGCGTCCTCGGCGAGCCGATGCGGATCAAGCTGCTCGACCGCCTGCGGCAGGGGGCGGCGAGCGTTCAGGAGCTGACGGACGCGACCGGAGCGAGTCAGCAGAACGTGTCCAAGCACCTCGGCGTCCTCCTCCAGGCCCGCATCGTCAGCCGCCGCAAGCAGGGGAATTTCACCTACTACGCGATCGCCGATGCCGGCGTCTTCGCGCTTTGCGAAGACGTGTGCGGCAGCGTTCAGCAGCAGCTCGAGTCGCTCCGCCAGATCGTCAACGGGAGGTCGTAGACGTGTTCTTCCGCCAAGTCCTGCACGATGACCTCGGCTGCGCGTCGTACGTCGTCGCCGACGGAGGCGAGGCGGTCGTCGTCGACCCGAAGTGGGAGATCGAGGAGTACCTCGCGCTCGCCGAGCAGGAGGGGTTCGAGATCACCCACGTCCTCGAGACCCATAACCATGCCGATCATCTGTCGGGCCGCGGCCGCCTGGCCGAGGCAACCGGCGCGACGATCCACGTGCCGAACGCGGACGAGGTCGACTTCGACGCGACGGCGATCGGCGACGGCGACGTCGTCGAGGTGGGCGATGCGCGGATCGCCGCCGTGGCGACCCCCGGGCACAGGCCCGAGCACCTGGCGTACCTCGTCCAGGATCGGAGCCGAGGCGACGACCCATGGATGGTGCTGAGCGGCGACTCGCTCTTCGTCGGCGACCTCGCCCGCCCGGATCTCGCCGTCGAGGCCGAGGAGGGCGCGCGCGAGCTCTACCGATCGCTGCAGAAGCTGCTTCGGCTCGAGGACTTCGTCGAGGTTCATCCCGGCCACATCGGCGGCTCGCTCTGCGGCGGCGCCGGCATGAGCGAGACGCCCGGCTCGACGATCGGCTTCGAGCGTCGCTACAACCCGCTGCTCACGTTCGCCGACGAGGACGATTTCGTTCGCGAGCTGATCTCCGACCTGCCGCCTCAGCCGCCGAACTTCCAGCAGATCGTCGAGCTGAACCGTGGACCGTTGCTCCACGAGGTGGCGCCGCTGCCGCCGCTCGAGCCGAACCGCGTCGAGGAGCTGGTCGATGCGGGCGCGACAGTGCTGGACGGCCGCGAGCCGCGCGAGTACGACGCGGAGCACATCCCCCGCTCGCTGAACGTGACGATGGCCAAGGCGGCCGTCGGCACCCGCGCCGTCTGGGTCGTCGATCCGGAGTCCGACGTGGTCGTGCTCGCCGCGACCGACGAGGAGGCGCGCCGGCTGGCGCGCATGCTCGAGGCCGTCGGCTTCCGTAGCCTCAGAGGCTACGTCGCGGGCGGGATCGCCGCCTGGCAGGAATCCGGCCGGCGGCTCGAGACGACCGAGGCGATCGACGTACCGACGCTGGCAAAGAAGCTGAACGCGGGCGAGGTCGAGCTGCTCGACGTGCGCGAGGAGGACGAGTGGCGCGAAGGCCACGTCGAAGGCTCACTGCACCTGCCGTACCACGAGCTGCGCAACGCGCCGCCGGACGCGATTCGATCGCGCGACGGAAAGCCGCTGGCGGTCGCGTGCTCGGCCGGCAACCGCAGCTCGCTCGCCGCCTCGCTGCTGAAGCGGGACGGCGTCGAGGACGTGCTCCACGTAGCCGAAGGCGGTGTCGCCGACCTGAGTGATCACGGCGTCGAGCTCGTCGGGGAGGGCTGACAGCGGCGCCAGCTTCCACCGACGGCCTCTCCCGCCGTGGACTCAGGGCCCCCGCCGATGCGCGAAAGCGCGCTCGCTGCCTGCTCTTCCAGCGGGAGGTGTCAGCATCGCGTATCTGCGCTCCAGGCATACCTTGCTCGGTTCCAGTAGCGTCGATTCGAGGCCTTCGAATCAGCGGGGTAAGCGAGGGATAGTCCGACGGGCTGCTCGCGAAGGCGCTCTTCCTAGCCGGCGCGGATGAGGCAAGGCGCAAGGCCGAGGAGCTCGGCGTCGACATAGTGTTGGTCACCCACGACCGCCGCACGATCGTGACCGGGAGCCTCGTGTGAGAGGCGACCCGACCTTCTGGATGCCTCGCCCGCGCGAGCGGGCTCACGGCCTACGTCTTCCTAACTCTGTCAGTCCTCGGCGGCTCGTTCTCAAGAGCCGGTCGTTCGGCCGCGCGGTCAAGGCGAAGACGGTAACGGAGCTCCGCCGATTCCTCGCGTTGCTCGCGCTGGGCGCGATCGGGCTCCACGGTGTGACGCTCGTCCTCGACTCGACCGTGCACGTGTCGCCGTTGGCGCTGCTCGTCCCGGGGCTCGTCCCGTCGCGGTCAACCTGGCGCTCCTTCGCTCGATGACGAGGGCGACGATCCCGTCGGCAGGCTCACGCCGACGGCGACGCTCCCCGCAGCTCCGCCCGTCCCGCCGACCCGAGCCGGAGGTCGAGGCGGACGACTTGGCCGCGCGCCGGCCGCGCGCCGACCAGGCAGGTACCCGCGGAGCGCGTTGAGGCGCCCCCACACGGAGGTAAGCCGCCCGAGCCGAGCCTCGGCCTCCGTCGTAACGGCGGGCTCGCTCAGTCCGAAGCGAAGGCCTGGAAGAACGTCGGGAAGGTTCCGAGCACGGCGAGGGCGAGCAGCACGACGGTCGCGATCACGACCGTCCGGAAGGGCGGGCTCGAGCGGCGCCAGGCCGCGGTCAGGATCCCCCACGAGGCGAAGTACGCGATCACGGCGAAGATCGTCTTCCCCGAGAGCGGCCCCACTCGGTCGTTGAATTGGAGGAAGTCCTTGATGCCCGTGCTCGCCTCGGCGAGCGTCGTCAGCAGTCCGAGCGTCAGCCCGCCGATGCCAGCAGCGAGCATGGCGGCCAGGACCGGGCCCTCCGCAGGCTCGTCGCTGGCCTCGGCGGCGGTCTGCCGCGGTTCGACTGTCTCGGTCGACATGCTCACCTCATCTCACCGGGGCGGCCTTGGTGATCAAGGCGCCGAACAGGCCGGCGATCGCAGCGGTGGCGAAGCCGGCGACGAAGAACGAGAGGACGAGGATGCGTGCGCGACGGTTCCGCGTAAGGCTCGTCCCGTAGTAGACGACGAGGAATGCCGCAACGGTCGCCAGCATCGGCGACAGCCACGCGATGTGCTCCTTCCACTCCATCCCGAACTCGTGCCAGTCCTTCGTGTCCGGATCGGCGAGCAGGATCGACTTCGCGCTCGTCGGCGTCGTCTCGCGGTACCAGGGATAGACGATCCAGGTGCCGGTGATCACGGTCGCCCAGGCGGCGATCGCCATCGTCCACGTGCCGATCTTGAGCCGGCGCAGCCGCTCGTGGATCCCCTCCGGGGTAACGAGCTCGGTTCGGAAGCTCCAAAGCCCGGCCAGCCCGCCCGCGAATGCGAGCAGGAAGAACGTGCCGATGATCATGCCGTGAATCAGCGTCCACGTCTCGCGGTTCGTCAGCTCCACGACGCCTCCTTTTGCCGAGGGACACGCAGATAGTGACGAGTATCGCAAAGGCTAGAAACCGGGATTCTCTCAAGATCCTTGCGGGGAACTACGGATTTCGCCGGACGTCAGAAGAGTCCTACGATCCGGCCGTCCGCATCGAGGTCGATGTCGAGGGCCGCTGGGTGGGCGCTGAGGCCCGGCATGGTCTGCATCTGCCGGCAGAGAGCGACGATCCAGCCCGCCCCGGTGTACGGGCGGAGCTCGCGGATCGGCAGCACGAATCCCGATGGCGCGCCGGTAAGCAGCGGATCGTGCGAGAGGGACAGATGCGTCTTCGCTACGCAAACGGGCAGCCGTGCGAGTCCGCGGTCCTCGAGCACGGCGAGCTGGGACTTCGCCTCGGTCGAGAGCTCGATGCCGTCCGCACCGTAGACGCGCGTCGCCACCGCGTCGAGCTTCGACTCGATCGAGTCTTCCAGGTCGTACAGCGGCCGATACGGAACGGGTCGTGCCGACGCGTCGACCACCGCCTCCGCGAGCCGCACGGCGCCTGCGCCGCCCTGCTCGAAGCCGTCGTTGATCTCAGCGGCGAGCGCTCCCAGGTCGAGCGCAAGGCGCCGAGTAGCGTCGAGCTCGACCGCCGAGTCGCCGGGGAAGCGGTTGACGGCCACGACCGCCTCGAGACCGAACTGGCGCACGATTCGCAGATGTGCAGCAAGGTTGTCGGAGCCGCGCTCGAGTGCCTCAAGCCGGCCGTTCGGATCGCCCCCGTGGTGCTTCAGCGCCTGTGTCGTAACGACGAGGACGACCGCCGCAGGAGCCACCGCGCCCTGCCGGATCACGATGTCGAGCAGCTTCTCGAAGCCCATGTCGGAGCCGAAGCCCGACTCGGTGACGACGTAGTCGGCGAGCTGGAGGCCGAGCAGGTCGGCGATGAGCGAGTTGTTGCCATGGGCGATGTTGGCGAACGGACCGCAGTGGACGAGCGCAGGCTGGCCCTCGAGCGTCTGGACGAGGTTCGGCTTCAGCGCGTCCCTCAGCAGAGCGGCCATCGCGCCCGGAGCGCCCACTTGCTCGGCCGTCACCGGCTCTCCGTCGCCCGTCGACGCGACGGTGATCTCGCCGAGCCGCTTGCGCAGGTCCGTCAGACCGCGCGCGACCGACACGATCGCCATCACTTCCGAGGCGGCAGTGATGTCGAAGCCGGTCCGGTGCGGCGAGCCGTTCGCGGGGCCGCCGAGGCCGACGTCCACGACTCTGAGCCCCCGGTCGTCCATGTCGAGGCAGCGGCGCCACGTGATCGAGCCGGGGTCGATCCCGAGCTCGTTGCCGTGCAGCAGATGCGCATCGATCATGGCCGCCAGCAGGTTGTTCGCGGCGCCGATCGCGTGGATGTCGCCGGTGAAGTGGAGATTGACGTCCTCCATCGGCGCGATTTGCGCCCGCCCGCCGCCGGCACCGCCGCCCTTCAACCCGAAGACGGGACCGAGTGACGGCTCTCGGAGGCAAGCGAGGGCGCGCCTTCCCGTCCAGCCGAGCGCCTGAGTCAGCGCGATGGCCGTGGTCGTCTTGCCCTCGCCCGCTCTGGTCGGCGTGATCGCCGTGACGCAGACGAGCTTGCCCTGGAGCGCCGTGCGACGTCGGACGAGCGCGGAGAGATCGACCTTCGCCTTGAAGCGCCCGTAGAGCTCGAGCTCGTCCGGCTCGAGACCGACCTCGGTCGCGACGTCGACGATCGGGAGGAGCTGCGCGCGCTGGGCGAGCTCCAGATTCCGGCGTGCAGGCTGTATCGCCACGTTCATAGACTGCGCCGCCACGCGCGCTCCGCCCATCGGTGGCCGCACCGAAGGCCGATCCGTGGAAAGCCGCGACTCGCGCTCAGCAAACGCCCCGATGTCAAGAGGGCGTCAGGGAGCGATCGTGCGGGTTGACACGAAAGGAGAGCCGAGATGGCGACATTCTGGGAAATCGTGGTGATGGCGTTCGTGATCGGCGTGCTCGCGACCGTGGCATTCGGGCTCGCGTGGATGTTCACCGCCGGTCCGCGACACCTGCCCCACTGAGATGGCGAGGCCGGAGAGTCCAGGCCCGTGGCGCTGGCAGGGGCGCCCGCGGGTGCTGATCGAGAATCCAGACGACGGCGGGGGCCTCGCAGAGGCCGCGATCCTGCGCCGCGCCGGCTACAGCGTGGCCGTGTGCCCCGGGCCCCTGCCTCGCGGTCGTCCCGCGGCCGGCTGTCCGCTGCTCGTCGACGAGCCGTGCGCGCTGGCGAACGGCGCCGACGCGATCGTCACCAGCCTCGGGCTCGACCGACCACGGACTCGCGACGTCGTCCGGGCGCTGCGGCGGCTCTACCCGGAGACCCCGCTGATCATCGAGGTTCGCTCCGGCGAGGAGCGCTGGAACAGCGACGTGGTCGAGGGGTGCCTGCTGGTCGAGTCGCCGGACGAGCTGCCGGCCGCCGTCGGCGCGGCGCTCGCATAGGCGGCGGCTCCGCACTTTCCCGCAGTTGTGATCAGTGCTCGTGCGGATGCCCGTAGACCCGGCGGGCGCAAGAGTCGGGTCGATGACATCGACGCTGGAGCAACCCGTACCCGTACTGCGCGTCTTCGACGAGCTGGTGCCACCGCTCTCCGAAGCGGAGGCTGTCGTCGAGGCGGATCGCTGTCTCGAGTGCGGCGGGCCGTACGCCGAGGCGCCCTGCACCCTCGCCTGCCCGGCAGGCATCGACGTGCCGGCCTTCGTCGGCGCGATCGCGCGGGGCGATCCCGACGGCGCGGCGGCGACGATCTTCGCCGAGAACCTGCTCGGCGGAACCTGCGCTCGCGTCTGCCCGGTCGAGGTGCTCTGCCAGGGCGCCTGCGTCCTCGAGCACGAGGGGCGCGAGCCGATCGCGATCGGTCGGCTCCAGCGCTACGCCACCGACCACGCCCTGTGGGGCGGGGTGCAGCTCCGGCCGCGTGCGACGCCGATCGGGCGTGCAGTCGCCGTGATCGGCGCCGGGCCGGACGG
>WNFV01002859.1_pt1 | contig 22955 bp, 21 predicted proteins | sample 5400101 | NCBI WGS metagenome assembly WNFV01 (sample SAMN13153361, study PRJNA577476) | soil metagenome | isolation source: 115 cm soil or saprolite under grassland replicate 1 | place: USA:California | collected 2016-06-15 | reverse complement strand
GCTGCGAGAACCGCCTCCCAGCGCAGCCGTTCGGCGCACGCGAAGTACGCGGTCAGGAGCGGGAACGCGCCCCAGTCGAGCGCGAACCAGGCGTCGGAGTGGAGGCGCCCGCCGAAGAACTCGAGGTTGTAGGCGCACACCACGAAGGCACCGACGGCGACGAAGGCGAGCAGCCAGAGGTCATAGGCGATCGCGCCGGCGATCCCGATCCCGATCGCAGCGGCAATCGAGAGAGCGGCGAGCCAGCGGAGCACCGGGCCGGGGATCTCGGTCGACAGCGGCCGCCCGTTCAGCTCGTCGAGCGCGTGGGCGCCGACCCCGACCGCGAGCAAGAAGGCCGCGAGCGTCGCCCCCAGCCGTCCCGGCTGCCAGTTCGGAGCGAGCGCCGCGCCGATCACCACGTAGCTGAGGTGCCAGAGCGTGTACGGCGGGTGGAGGAGAGTGACGTAGTCGCGCCAGCCGCCGCGGGCGAGCGCGTAGAAGGCCGGCCGAGCGTCGGCGCTCACCGGCGGCGTCCCCAGATCACGATCCCGCCGCCGAGACTGAGCCGCCGGTAGCGCACGTCCTCGATCTCGGCCGCGGCCCATAGCTCGAGCAGCCGCTCGAGCGGGAGGCGGCGCCAGAGCTCCTCGATGCTCGGGCCGAGGAAGTCGCCGACGTCTCTCCAACCCGGGGAGATCAGCCGCCCGGCCAGCGGGAGGCCGGCACGGACGTACAGGCGCCAGAGCAGCCGCGCGACCGGGTTCGGGGGGACACCGAACTCGAGCCCGGCGATCGTTCCTCCCGGCCGGACGACGCGCGCCAGCTCACGCAGGGTCGCGCCCGGATCGCCGACGTAGCGGAACAGGTAGGTGAAGGTGAGCGCGTGGAAGGAGGCGTCGGGGAACGGCAGCCCGTCGGCCTCGCCTTCCACGAGCCGGACGCCCGCGGGCAGGCGGCGGCGAGCCTCGGCGAGCATCTCGGGGCTCTGGTCGAGGCCGACGACCGCGCAGCCCTTCCGGGCGAGCAGCTCGGACGCGACCGCGCCGGTGCCTGTCGCCACGTCGAGGACGGTGTCGCCCGGCCCTGCCTGCACGCGCGAGACCAGGAACCTGCGCCAGCGCGGGTCCTGTCCGAAGGAGAGGAGGCGGGCGTAGCGGTCGTAGGTCGGGCCGAGCGGGGCGAAGAGCGCCCTCGCGTGCTGCTGTCGGGCGGGAACGGCAGCCACGGAAACGAGTCTACGGGCGCTATAGGAGGACTTGGCGAAACATGGTCTGTGCCGCCGGGCCGCGCTGAGCGCCGCGCTGCCTCCCGCTCCGGCGGCGGCAAAGCCGCCACCTCCGCTCCTTGGCCGGCTCCGGCAAGCCTACGCCGGCTGCGTCCTCAGTCGCCCCGATAGTTATTCACTATCGGCGCTCCCTGCGTCCTTACATCGCGACGCCCATCGCACCCCGGTGACGAGCAACGTTCCGCCAAGTCCTCCCCGGCAGGAAACGTGCTCTTCAGCACGTATCCGTCCGAGCCGATACCTACGGTAGCCGCCATGCCGCAATGGGTCCTTTTCCTTGTGCTCGCGATCGTCGCCTGGCTCACGCTCGCGGTCGGCGGCGGGCTGCTCGTCGGCCGTTTGCTGAGCGTGGCCGCGCGGTACCTGCCGCATCCGCGTCGGCGCGTCGCCTAGACGAAGGCGCCGCCCCCGTATCATCGGGCGGTGGACAACGGTCTCGACGCCAAGCCCACGATCGAGGCGCTGGAGGACGAACGCAGGCGTCTACAGGACCTCGAGCGGAACCTCGCAGCCGAACGCCGGCGCGTGCAGGAGACGGCGACCCGCGAGATCGCCCGCATGCAGGAGGCGCTGCGCGACGCGGCAGAGCGCGCAGCCAAGCGAGAGCGCGAGCTGGATGCGACCAGGCGGAAGCTCGAGCGAAAGCTCGAAGGCGGGCGGATCGGCCGGTTCGTCGGCTTCCGCGAGCGGGCCGCTGAGGCAAAGGAGGAGAGAAGCCTCGACCGGCGCGAACAGTCACTCGTCGAGCGCGAAGCGAGCCTTGACGAGCGCGAGCGCGCGCTCGCGCTGGCCGGCGCGCAGGCAACCACCGAGGCCGCCCGGCTCCAAGATCTGGAGGCGAGCCTGGACGAGAGCCGGACCAACGTCGAGCAGGCGGCGGCCGTGGCGGTCCGCGCGGCAGAGCTCACTGCGCGCGAGACCGAGCTCGAGCAGAAACTGGAGCAACTGGTCGAGGCCGAGCGGCTGAGCTTCGAGCAGCTCGCGGAACGCGCCGCGCGGCTCGATGCCCGCGAGCAGGCGCTGTCACGCGAGCACGCGCAGGCGGACGACCGGCAGGAGGCCGAGCTGGCGCGCCGGGCCGAGACGGTCGCAGCCCGCCAGGCAGAGATCGAGGAGCGTGCCGCGCGCCTCGACCAGGAGGCCGCGGCCCTCACGGTCCGCCGGCAGGAGGCGGCGGCTGCGCTCGAGGCGCTTGGCGCGTCGCAGCAGGAGCACGAGACGGCGCTCGCCGAGCGGGCAGCGGAGCTCACCGAGCGTGAGGCGGCGCTCGAGCGGCGCGAGCTGGCCCTCGCGGCGCGCGCCGAGGAGCCGGAGCCGGTCGCGTCTCCCGACCTGCGGGCGGAGCAAGAGCGGCTCGACGCGAAGACGCGGACGCTCGAGGACGCCGAGCGGAGCCTCGCCGAGGCGCGGGTTCAGGTCTCGGCCGGAGAGGCGAGCGTCCGGCGCCAGGAGGAGGCGGTCGCGGCGCAGGAGGCGGCGCTGGCGCACGAGCAGGAGCGGCTGGTGGAGCGCGCGGCGCGAGTGGACGAGGTCGAGCAGCGGGCGGCGGCGCTCACCGACCGGGCCACGGTTCTGGACGCCCGCGAGGCGGAGCTCGCGGAGACGATCGCAGCGCTCGAACAGCGTGAGCGCGAGCTGGCCCTGTTGCGGGACGAGCTCGATGCGGAGCGTGGCCGGCTGGCGGAGCGGTCGCGCCGGTTGGCCGAAGCCGAGCGCAGCTCGCCGATCCGACCGGCGCACCGTGCGCGGGCGGTCGGCTTCAGCGAGGGCCTGCGCGACCTCGCTCGCAGGCGCGGCGCTAGCTGTTAGCTTCCTCCCGTGCTGAGCGCACTCGCCACCAGCCACAAGGTCGGGATCGCTGTCGTGGCCGGGGTCTTCATCGCGTTCGCGCTGGTGTCGTCATTCGTGCTCCCGTCGATGCGGCCGCGGTTCCCAGGCCGGCGGCTCGGCCTGTTCGTCGTGGTCACGGTCGTGCTGACGGCCGGGATGCTCGGGACGATCGTCGCGCTCGCCAAGGAACCGAAGGAGCCTCGTGAGGCGGCCGGCGAGACGACCGCGCCCGCACCCGCGCCTACGTCTTCGACACCGGCGCCCGCGACGACGGCGCCGGCACCGGCACCGGCACCGGCAGGCGACGCGGCTGCGGGGAAGACCGTCTTCGAGACGGCTGGTTGCGCCAGCTGCCACACGCTGAAGGCTGCAGCAGCGACCGGCACGGTGGGGCCGAACCTCGACGACGCGAAGCCATCCGCGGCGCTCGTCGTCGAGCGGGTGACGAACGGCAAGGGCGTGATGCCGTCCTTCAAGGGACAGCTGAGCCCGAAGCAGATCGCGGACGTCGCCGCCTTCGTCTCCTCCTCCGCCGGCAAGGGCTAGGGCGAAGGCCCGCCGGAGCGGGCCCTGCTAAGACGGCCCTGGTGGAACAACGTTTGAACCGCCCGACCCCATGGTGGACCCTCGGCAGGCTCCTCGAGCTCGAGGGTGCGGTACCGTTTCAGCGGTGAGCGAGTCTCTCGAGCTGACGATCGTCTACGAGCCGGGCGACGACGGCTGGGTCGTCGCATCGGTTCCGGAGGTGCCAGGAGTTCACAGTCAGGGCAAGACGCGCGAGGAGGCGCGTGAGAACGTCATCGATGCGCTGCGGGGCGTCCTCAAGCTCCGCTTCGGCGAGCATCCTTAACCGGTTCCTTCGCCGCACGCCGCATCAACGGCAGGGCGAGTAGATCAGGCCCGGTCGAGCTCGTCGGCGCCGAGGCCTTACGGCCTCGGCGCCTCGAACCTGACGCATAGGCGGAGAGGGCGGGATTTGAACCCGCGACCCGCCTTTCGACGAGTACGCGATTTCCAGTCGCGCTCCTTCGGCCGCTCGGACACCTCTCCGCAGCACGCACAGGGTATCGGCCGGGCCTGCGGTTTCCTCAGTCTCCGCCGCGACCGACCTGGCGGGCGCGGCTCACTACCGCGGAAGGTCGAGCACGATGCGAGCGCAGCGAGCGAGCGAGGGGGCCGCGGGGGGGAACCGGGTTCCCCCCCGCGTACAGCGGAGGGGGAGGGATTTGAACGCTCGATCCGCCTAACGACGGATAACGGTTTTCGAGACGCGCCAACTTCGGGTCAACCATGGGGTTGGCGCGTCCGCCGGGCCACACCGTGGGCCAAACGCACGCTAATGCGCCGAAGGAAGCACGCCTTCGCTCGCAGGTGCCAAGGGGATTAAAGTCACGCCCGAGTAGCTGCTGCGAGTTGCAAGAAGCGGGTGATGCCTGCAAATGGCCCTCTTCTCGTTTGCAACAACTTGCTACAAGGTGTCCTCTCCTGAGGCCAGTCCGTACTCTCGCTGTACTCCCGTGTACGCCCGACCCCTCCTTACCATTGAAATCGGGAGGGGGTCGTCCTATGCGGGATTCCGCGTAGCCAGGCCCGTTTGCGCCTGTCGCTGGTAGCCGCGAATCGCCACGTTTTGCGTTCTTGTGCACCCCGGTGCACCCTGCCGAAACGGCTGGAGTGCAGGCGGCAGCACAACCACTGTACGAGGTGCGCGTCTCTTCTCCAGCAGCTTGAGCGGTGTCGGCGGAAGGTCGAAAGAGCGTCCGCGATACGTGGACTGCAGCAGGTGCCACCTGTGTGACAGGGTCCCGGCGTGTTCGACGGCTTCACGCGCGAGCGGGTGGACACCGGCGAGGTCGAGATCAACCTTGTTCGCGGCGGGTCGGGCCCGCCCTTGCTCCTCCTGCACGGATACCCGCAGACCCACGCGATGTGGCACCTCGTCGCTCCCGGACTCGCGGAGCGCTTCACCGTCGTCGCCCCCGACCTGCGCGGCTACGGGGACAGCTCGAAGCCGCCCGGCGACTCCGTGCACGCCGTCTACTCGAAGCGCGCCATGGCTGTCGATCAGGTGGCGCTGATGGAGACGCTCGGCTTCGAGCGGTTCGCCGTCGCCGGGCACGACCGCGGCGGGCGCGTCGCGCACCGGCTTGCGCTCGACCATCCCGACCGTCTGACGAGCCTCGCGATCCTCGACATCGTCCCGACGCGGGCGGTCTTCGAGTCGACCGACAGCCGGATCGCGACCTCGACCTACCACTGGTTCTTCCTCAGTCAACCCTTCGACCTGCCGGAGCGGCTCGTCGGACACGAGCCGAGCTTCTTTCTCCGCTGGTGCCTGCGCTCGTGGAGCCATGGGCGCGACGACTTCTTCGCCCCCGAGGCCCTCGCGGAGTACGAACGCTGCTTCGCCGACCCGGCCTGCATCCATGCCACGTGCGAGGACTACCGTGCTGGCGCGTCGATCGACCTTGAGCACGACGCCGCCGACCTCGAGCGCACGATCGCGTGCCCCGTGCTCGTGCTCTGGGGCGCGGGGCGCCTCGATGCGACCTTCGACGTTCTCGCGCTGTGGCGCGAGCGGGCCGCGGACGTGTGGGGACGCGCGCTTCCGGCCGACCACTTCGTCGCCGAGGAGGTGCCGGAGGAGACAGCGGCCGAGCTCGGCGCCTTCCTGGTCTGACGGGGCACGAAGCTCTAGGCTCTGCCGGACGAAAGGAGGCGAGGTGACGCTGCATCAGGACGTGCCAGCGACGGCCGCGACGGAGAAGCGGTGGTCGTTCGAGCTGATCGACCTGTCACGGCCACTGACGGTCGAGACCGTGGATGCCCTCTTCGGCGACCTGGTCGCGAACGGCCAGAACCAGTACTTCCGCGACCTCTCGGTCGAGGTGGCAGTGGACTACACGACGACCAACGCGTACTCCTGCGTGCTGCGGATCCCCGACCACGTCGGGACCCACATGGACGCGCCGATCCACACCTTCCCCGGAGGGTACTTTCTCGAGGACGTCGACCTGCGCCGGCTGATCGGCGAGGCCGTCTGCCTCGACCTCGACCGCGGCGGCGCCGACTACGGCTACACCGCGGACGATCTGGAGGCGGCCGGGAGCGAAGTCCGCCCGGGCGACATCGTGCTGATCTACTCCGGCTTCCGCGACGCGAATCTCGGAGAGCGGATGCGCCAGACGTACCTGACGCCTTCCGCAGCCCAGTGGCTCGTCGATCACGGGGCGGTCGCCGTCGGCCTCGAGCCAGCCTCGCCCGACCCGGTCTGGGCCGGCATGTACGAGTACGGCTGGGCCGACGTCGACGGGCCGAACCCGCCGCCCTGGCCCGCCCACGGCATCCTGCTCAGCAACGAGGTCTACATCATCGAAGGGCTGACGAACCTCGACCGGATCCGCGGCCGCAGGGTGCGCTTCGCCGCACTGCCGCCGCTGATTCCCGGGCTCTCCGGCTGCCCGGTCCGCGCCGTCGCGTGGATCGAGGAAGCGGCATGAGCACCGAGTACACCGTCGACACGAGTCGCGCCCACCACAACTGGGACAACTCGCGCGAGCCGGTCGTGGCGATCGCGTCCGGCGACGTCGTCCACTTCGACTTGCTGATGACCGGCGAGCGGCAGGTGAGCGAGACCTCGACCGTCGACGAGGCGGTCTGGGACTTCGACACGATCTACAACCTCGGCGGCCCGGTCTTCGTCGAGGGCGCTGAGCCGGGAGACACGCTCGAGATCGAGGTGTTCGAGCTCACTCCGGGCGCGTGGGGCTGGACGACGATCATTCCCGGGCTCGGTCTGCTCGCGGACGACTTCCCCGACCCGTACCTGAAGATCTTCGACCTGCGCTGCGGAACGACCGCGGTCGTCGCGCCCGGGGTCGAGGTTCCGATCGTGCCGTTCCTCGGGACGATGGGCGTGCACCCCGACGAGCCCGGCGTTCACAGCCCGTTTCCCCCGCACAAGGGCGGCGGCAACATCGACACCCGTCACATCGTCGCCGGCTCGACGCTGTGGCTGCCGGTCTGGTGCCCGGGCGCGCTCTTCTCCTGCGGCGACGCGCACGCGGCGCAGGGCGACGGCGAGGTCTGCGTGACCGGGATCGAGTGTCCCATGCAGGCGTCTCTTCGATTTACGCTTCAGAAGCGGTCGATCTCCGGCCCCGCCTTCCGGACGCGTCCGGTGGAGAAGCCCGAAGGCCCGGCGTACTCGACAATGGGGATCAGCCCGGACCTGATGGAGGGCGCGAAGACCGCCGTGCGCGCGATGATCGAGTGGCTCGGCACCGAGCACGGCCTCTCGCGCCAGGACGCCTATGTGCTCTGCAGCCTGGCCGGCGACCTCCGCATCTACGAGATCGTCGACGCGGGCGTGTGGAACGTTGGGATGGCGATGCCGCTCCACGTCTTCCGGTGAGCCGCCGCGCCTTCGCCGCTCGTGCCTCGCGGTCCCGGCGTCCAACCCGCGCATGATCGAGAAGGCGGCCGCCTCGGCCGCCGACCAGGTGTTCATGGACCTCGAGGACGCCTGCGCCCCAGGCGAGAAGGTCGGCGCCCGGGCGCTCGTCGTCGAGGCGCTGACGACGCTCGACTTCGGGGCCAAACTCCGCGTCGTACGCGTGAACGGGGTCGGAACGCCCTGGTGCCACGGCGACGTGACGGAGCTCGTCACGGGAGCGGGCGCCACGCTCGACTGCATCCTGCTGCCCAAGGTTGAGGCCGCGTCGCACGTCCACTTCGTCGATCACCTGCTCGCCGGACTCGAGGCCCAGCTCGGCCTCGAGCGCCGGATCGGGCTCGAGCTGCTGATCGAGACCGGCGCCGGGATGGTCGACCTGAAGGAGATCGCGGCTGCGTGTCCTGTCCGGACCGAGGCGCTCGTCTTCGGCCCCGGAGACTACACAGCCGACCTGGGCGTGCCTCGACTCGAGCTCGGGATGATCGATCCCGAGTACCCCGGCCATCAGTGGCGCTGGCCGATGAGCTCGATCGCGGCTCACGCCCGCGCCTCCGGGCTGCAGGCGATCGACGGGCCGTACGTGGACTTCAAGGACCCGGACGGCTATCTCGAGGGAGCGCGCCGGGCGCGCCTACTCGGGTTCGACGGGAAGTGGTGCATCCACCCGAACCAGATCGAGTGGGCGAACGCGGCCTTCACGCCCACGCAGGAGCTGTACGAGCGGTCCGAGCGCCTGCTCGCGGCGTACGGGGAGGCGACCGGCGCGGGTCTGGGCGCCGCCGTCCACGAAGGGAAGATGATCGACGAGGCGACGCGGAAGCTCGCCGAGAAGCTGGCCGCGGCCGGCCGCGCGGCTGGCCTGAAGCCTCCCCACGTAGCCTCCTAGCCGAGCGCAGCCCTCAGCGCTCGAACTCCTCGTGGTGCTCGAGCCACCAGTTGGCGATGTCGATCCGCCGCGCGAACCAGACGTCGCCGAGCTCGAGCGCGTACTCGATGAACTCGCGGAGCGCGGAGGTGCGCCCGGCCTGCCCGGCCCAGCGCGGGTGCAGTCCGATCGACATCATCTTCGGGTGGCCAGCATGGCCCTCCCGGCGCAGCTCGTCGAGCCCGCGGCGGCACTGGTCGAAGAAGTCGGACGGGGAGCCGAAGCCCTGGGGTAGGACGTACCGGCCGTCGTTGTACGTGAAGCTGTACGGGACGATCAGGTGCCGCTTCCCCTTCACCTCGACGAAGTAGGGGAGATCGTCGTTGTACGCGTCCGCGTCGTAGACGAACCCGCCCTCCTCGACGACGAGCTCGCGCGTGTTCACGCTCGGCCCGTACCGGCAGTACCACCCGAGCGGACGCTGGCCGCACGCCTTCTCGATCAGCTCGACCGCCCAGGCGATGTGCTGCCGTTCCGTCTCGCGGTCGAGCAGCCAGTGCTCCTCCCAGCGCCAGCCGTGGCTGCAGGGCTCGTGGCCGCTCTCCCGAATCCACTGCCCGACCTCGGGGTTCCGCTCGAGGGCGATCGCGGCCGCGAAGTACGTGGCCTTGACGTCGTACTCGTCGAACAGCCGCATCAGCCGCCAGTTGCCGGCCCGGCTGCCGTACTCGTAGACCGACTCGGCGGCGAGGTCGCGATACTCGGCCGGCATCACGTAGTTGATCTCGGCGAGACCCTCGTTGCGCCCGTCGCCCGCGGCCATCGAGTACTCGGAGCCCTCCTCGTAGTTGACGACGAGCTGGACGGCGGCCTTCGCGTCGTTCGGCCAGACGACCTTCGGTGGGCGCCGCCCGTAGCCGATCAGCTCGCGGCGCGGCCCCGGGATGTCCTGGTCGACGAGGTGCATCTCTCGTTCCTCCTTCCTAGCGGACCTTCGCTTGCTCGGTCTCGTGCATCAGCCCGGGCTCGCGCAGGTGCCAGTCGGTCTCGCGCTGGTAGGCGGCGCCCGCCCGCACGACCGTCGCCTCCTCGAACGGTGCGGCAGCGAGCTGCACGCCGATCGGCAGCCCGGAGGCGTCGAAGCCGCACGGGAGCGACGCCGACGGAAGCCCGGCGAGGCTCCAGGCGTAGGTCAGTCGCGTCAGCCTGCGGGTGGTCGCGATCATCTCGGCATCTTCGGCCCGCGGCGCCGTCGTCTCGGTCACCGGCGTCAGGATCAGGTCGATGTCGCGGAAGGCGAGCTCGACCGAGCGGAGCCACTGGCGTGACCACTGGCGGCACGCGGCGTAGTGCGATCCGGCCACGTCCCGACCGAGCAGCAGTCGGCGGAGGACGTCCTCCCCGAAGATCTCCGGCTGCTCCTCAATTCGCCGGCGGTGGATCGCGTATGCCTCGGCCCAGATCATCGGGATCGTCGTCTCGTCGGCCTGCTCCGCTCCTGGCAGCTCGATCTCCTCGACCGCCGCTCCGCTCCGGGCCAGCACCTTCGCGGCGTCCCGGACCCGGCCGGCGACGTCGGCGTCGACGCCGTCGAAGAAGAAGTTGCGCGGGACACCGATGCGCAGCCCGTCGAGGCCCGTGTCGATGCCGGCCATGACGTCGTCCACGGGCCGGTCGACCGACACTGGGTCCTCCGGGTCGTGGCCGGCGATCACGGAGAGGACGAGCGCCGCATCCTCGACGCTCCGGGCGAGCGGCCCCGGCGCGTCGAACGTCCACGTGATCGGGAACACGCCTCTGGTGGAGACACGGCCAGTCGTTGGGCGCAGGCCGGTCACGCCGTTCAGTGCGGCAGGAATCCTGACAGAGCCGCCGGTATCGGTTCCGATCGCCGCGGCGCAGAGCCCGGCGCCGACCGCGGCGCCCGAGCCGCCGCTCGAGCCGCCGGGGATGCGGTCGAGGTCCCAGGGGTTGCGGCACTCGCCGTGGTGCGGGTTCTGGTTCGTCGCGCCGTAGGCGAACTCGTGCATCGTCACCTTCCCGAGCAGGACAGCGCCTGCCTCGCGCAGCCGCCGCGCGATCCCCGCGTCCCGGTCGGGCACGTTCTGGGCGAAGAACGCGGAGCCGACGGTCGTCCGCATGCCCGCGGTGTCGATGTTGTCCTTGAGCGCGATCGGGAGCCCGTGCAGGGGGCCGAGGCTCCGGCCGTGCGCGAGCTCCTCGTCGGCCTCGCGCGCCTGCTCTCTCGCCCGCTCGGCGGCGACCGTGATGTACGAGCGCACCCGGCTGTCGATCCGGTCAATCCGCTCGAGAAACGCGTCGGTTGCTTCGAGCGAGCCGATCTCGCCGCGGGCGATCCGCCCCGCCAGGCCCGTGGGCGGTAGCGCCGTCACGCCTGGGGGGAGAGCTCTTCGCGAAGGTGGGCGAGCAGCGTCACGCCTCCGCTCGTGATGTGCTTGCGCATCGCCGCCGCTGCGCGGGTCGCATCCCGGTCCCGGATCGCGTCCATCACGGCCTCGTGCTGCTGCAGCGAGAGCTCGAGCCGTCCGCTCAGCGCCCACATCGTCCGCCACGGAAAGGCCTCCCAGAGCTGACGGATGAGATCGTTGAGGATCTGCCAGCCGGACGCGTCGTAGATCGCCCAGTGCCAGTCGCGGTTCGGGTCGGCACTCGCCGTGCGTTTCCCGCTGCCGTGCGCGTTCGCGTGCCGCTCGTGCAGGCGCTCGAGCGCCTCGGCCTGCTCGTCGGAGAGCTGGGGCACCGCGAGCTCGACCGCAAGCGGCTCGAGCATGGCCCGGAGGTGGTAGACCTGTTCGGTCGTGTCGGGCGAGTGCTCGGCGACGACGATACCGCGGTGTGGGCGGTAGTCGACGAGCCGGTCGGCCTGGAGGAGCCGGAGCGCCTCTCGAATCGGCGTCGGGCTCATTCCAAGCTCGCGCGTCAGCTCGTCGACCCGCAGCCGCTCGCCCGGGCGGAGCTGGCCTCCGCGAATCCGCTCCCTGAGCTCCTGGAGCGCGACCTCCGTCTTCGTCAGGTGCCGCGGGGTAACAGCCACCAAAAATAAGATATAGCTTTCCTCACCGATGGGCGAGCGCACGCGACCTGCTGTGGTCTGGGAGGAGCAGCCGCTCCGCTCGCTCCTGTTCGCGCCCGGAAATCACCCCCGGAAGCTCGAGAAAGTCGGCACATTCGGCTCCGACGCGATCGTGCTCGACCTCGAGGACGCCGTCGCGGATGCCGAGAAGGAGGGCGCGCGGGAGACGGTTCGCGCCGCGCTCGAGACGTACACGCCGCCCACGGTGGTGTTCGTCCGCGTGAACGGCGCCGAGACCGGCCGCCTGGAGGACGACGTGGACGCGGTCGTCTGCGAGCACCTCGACGCCCTGATGGTTCCGAAGGTGGAGCACCCCGAGACCCTGGCGGACCTCGACCGTCAGCTCGCCCGGCTCGAGCGCGAGCGCGGCCTTGCGGCCGGGCGCGTGCGCGTCCTGGCGCTGATCGAGACGGCGCGCGGGCTCGTGCGGAGCGAGGAGATCGCCCTCGCCGCTCCGGCGCGGATCCTGACCCTCGTCTTCGGGCTCGGAGACTTCTCGGTTGACATCGGCGTCGACCTCACCCAGGACGCGACGGAGATCCTCTACGGCCGCTCGCGCGTCGTCGTCGCGGCCTGCGCCGCCGGGCTGCGGCCGGCGCTCGACGGTCCGTACCTCGACCTCCAGAACGTCGAGGGCCTCGTCGAAGACACGCGCCGCTCGCGGCAGCTCGGCTTCCAGGGCCGCGTCGTCGTCTACCCGCCCCAGGTCGAGCCCGTGCAGCGCGTCTACTCGGAGCTCTCGCCGGAGGAGGCCGAGCGGGCGCAGCGCGTCGTGGACGCGTTCGAGGCTGCCGAGTCGGCCGGCTCCGCCTCGATCCAAGTGGATGGCCGCTTCGTCGACTATCCGATCTACGAGCGCGCGCGAGCGAAGCTGCGCCTGTACCGGGCGCAGTTCGAGGAGGCGGGCAGCACGGCGTGAGCGACTCTCCGCGCCCGCTCGAGGGCCTGCGTGTCGTCGACTGCGCAACCCTCTTCGCCGGCCCCGTGATCGCGACGCTGATGGCCGACTTCGGCGCCGACGTCATCAAGGTCGAGCACCCGCGAGGCGACGGCCTGCGCTCGATGGGCTGGCAGAAGGACGGGGTCTCGCTCTGGTGGGCGCTCGTCGGCCGCAACAAGCGCTGCGTCACCCTCAAGCTGTCCGACCCGCGCGGCGCTGAGATCCTGAAGCGACTGGTCGGCGACGCCGACGTGCTAATCGAGAACTTCCGGCCGGGTACGCTGGAGCGCTGGGGTCTTGGGCCGGAGGTGCTGCACGAGGTGAACCCGCGGCTGGTCATCGTCCGCACCACCGGGTTCGGCCAGACCGGCCCCTACGCGAAGCTGCCCGGCTTCGGGACGCTCGCCGAGTCGATCTCGGGCTTCGCCCACATCAACGGCTGGCCGGACAGGCCCCCGGCCCTGCCCCCCTTTGCCCTCGGCGACGGCATCGCGGCCCTGACGGGGTGCGCCGCGGTGATGTTCGCCCTCTGGTGGCGCGAGCACGGCGGCAACGGGAAGGGCCAGGTCATCGACCTGTCGATCTACGAGCCCCTGTTCTGGGTGCTCGGGCCCCAGGCGCTGATCTACGACCAGCTCGGGGTCGTCCAGGGGCGCACCGGCAACCGCGCGCCGTTTACCGCGCCGCGCAACGCCTATCGCACGAAAGACGGGCGCTGGCTCGGGCTCTCCGGCAGCGCCCAGTCGATCGCCGAGCGCGTCATGCGGATCTGCGGCCGCGAGGACCTGATCGAGGAGCCGTGGTTCGCCGACCACACGGGGCGGCTCGAGCACGTGGACGAGCTGGACGAGGTCATCCAGGGTTGGATCGGCGAGCGGACGACGGAGGAGGTCCTCGGGGCGTTCGCCGAGTTCGGGGGCGCGATCGCTCCCATCTACTCGATCGAGGACATCGTCAAGGACCCGCAGTACCTCGCCCGGGAGACGATCACGCGCGTTCCGCACCCGAAGCTGGGGTCGATCCTGATGCAGAACGTGATCCCAAGGCTCAGCGAGACACCGGGGCGGATCGAGCATCCCGGAGCTGAGCTGGGGGAGCACAACGACGAGGTCTACGGCCGCGAGCTCGGGCTCTCCGAGCCCGAGCTCGCCGAGCTGCGGGAAGCGGGGGTCGTCTAGGCACTCGAGGAGGAGGCGGCGTGATGTCCAGCAAGGACGAGCTCGGGCGCAGGGTGGAGGAGCTCGGAGCAGTGCTCCATCCGGAGCGCGACCCGAACGAGAGCCGGTGGGGAGCGAAGACGGAGGAGTTCTACGCGGCCTGCGGCTTCGGCACCCGCATCGGCTTCGGCCGGAGCCCCGCACTGCTCGTGATCGACATGACGCTCGCGTTCTGTGACCCGTCGTACAAGGTCGGCAGCGACCTGACCCCGACGATCGAGGCGATCGCATCCCTGCTCGAGGTGTCTCGCGCGGCCGGTATCCCGGTCTACTACACGACGATCGCGTACCGTGCCGACGGGAGCGACGGCGGTGTCTTCGTCGAGAAGATCCCGTCGCTTCGTGAGCTCCTGCTCGACGACCCGGCCACGTCGGAGTTCGATCCCCGGATCGCGCCGGCGGACGGCGACACCGTGATCGCGAAGAAGTACCCGTCGGCGTTCTTCGGGACGAGCCTCGCCTCGATGCTGGTCGCCCGCGGCGTGGACACGCTCGTCCTCAGCGGCTGCTCAACGTCTGGCTGCATCCGGGCGACCGCGATCGACGCGGTCTCCAACGGCTACCGCCTGATCGTGCCGGAGGAGGCAGTGGCCGACCGGGTGCCCGGCCCGCACTACGCGAATCTCTTCGACATCGACGCGAAGTACGGGGACGTTCTTCCGCTCGCCGAGGTGCTGGAGAGCCTCGGCGCCGTAACGGAGTCCGGACGGCTGCCCGAGGCGGCGCGCTAGTGCACGCGGTCCGCTTCCACGAGTACGGGCCTGCCGAGGTGCTCCGGTACGAGGAGGTGCCGGACCCCAAGCCCGGCCCGGGGGAGGCGCTCCTCCGCGTGCGCGCGTGCGCGGTCAACCACGTCGACATCGACATGCGGAACGGCACCTCCCGGCTGCCGATCACGTTGCCGCACACGCTCGGCTTCGAGATCGCCGGCGACGTCGTCGCTGTCGGCGAGGGCGTGACCGAGGTCGCTCCGGGTGACCGCGTCTCGCCGCTGTTCCAGATTCACTGCCGGGAGTGCGAATGGTGCGAGCGCGGCGAGCACATGCATTGCGAGCGGATCAGGATGCTGGGTGTGCAGTCGGCGGGCGGATACGCGGAGTACGTGGTCAGCCCGTCATGGGCTCTGCTGACGTTGCCCGACTCGCTCTCCTACGAGGACGCTGCTGCGACCCAGACGACGTTCGGGACCGTCTGGCACGCTCTCGTCACACGCGCCGGCCTCGAGGAGGGCCAGTGGGTGCTGGTCAATGCAGCAGGGAGCGGCGTCGGGACGGCAGGTGTCCAGGTGGCGCGGTTCCTCGGAGCGCGTGTGATCGCGGCCGCCGGCGCCGCCTTCAAGCTGGAGCGGGCGCTGGAGCACGGGGCCGAGGCGGGTGTCAACTACGCTGCCGAGGACATGGCGGCGCGCGTCCGGGAGCTCACCGGGGGGCGCGGCGTCGACGTGGTGATGGAGTGCGTCGGCGGCGACGTCCTGCGGGCCTCGCTCGAAGCGCTCGCGAAGGACGGGAAGGTGGTCACCGTCGGTGGCCACGCCGGCGAGATCGTTCCGGTGGACGTGATCCTGCTATTCCGGAACCAGTGGTCGCTCATCGGCTCCGTGCGCGCGACGGCTGACGAGCTCCGGCACGTCGTCGGCCTCGTCGCGGAGGGAACGCTCAGCCCGGTTGTCCACAGTGTCTTTCCGCTCGCCGAGGCCGCCGATGCGCACCGAGTGCTCGAGGAGCGGTCGCAGTACGGAAAACTGATCCTCGCTCCGTGAGCGAGCCGCGGCTCGCGGAGGTGCCCGAGTGGGCCGCGGCGGGACCCCTCGCCGGGCTGTATGCGGACATTCGCTCCGTGCTCGGCCTCCCGATGGTGAACCTCGTCTACCGCCACCTCGCGACGCGGCCCGGCCTGCTGGAGCGCTGCTGGACCGCGCTCCGGCCGAATCTGGCCTCGTCGGCGGCGGCCGCCGCCGCCACGGAGCTCGGCGCGCTCGCCGCTCTGGGCGGCCCGCAGGTCTCGCTCGTCGCCGGGCTCCCAGAAGAGACGGTCCGTCTCGCACGGGCCACGGCCGGCGCGTACGGGCGTGGAAACGCACTGAACGTCCTCGCCATGTTCGCGCTTCTCGACGGCTGCTGCGGTGGGGCCGGGGGGGAGGAGGTGCCCCCTCCGGCACCGGCGCCGATCCTGCCGATGGCGTCGCTCGACGAGCTCGCCCCGCCGGTCGCGGAGCTCCTCGATGAGATCAGCCTGCGTGTGGTTGGCGGCGAGGAGCCGAGGCTCGTCCCGAGCCTCTTCCGCCACTTCGCGGGCGATGAGCGCTTGCTCGCCGCTTCCTGGGCGGTTCTTGAGCCCGGCCTCGACGAAGCCCTCGAGCGCGCCGGACGCGTGGCCGGGCGGGCCAGGACCCTGGCGGCCGATCTGCCACATCCGGTGCCGAAGTTGCAGGACGAGAGGGCTCGCGACGTAGCGCGAAGGTTCTCGAAGGCGACGTCGAGGATGCTCGTCTGTGGCGAACTGCTCGGGGCGGCGCTCGGCGAGGCCGCCTAGTGGGTCAGCGGGCGGTGCGGGGGCGACCGGTCGCACCGCTGGCGAGGGAGGCGATCCGGCACCCGCGGGGGGAGGACGGGCTGCTCCGACAGACGACCTCCTACTGCTCCTCATCGTCCCGCTCTGGGCGTTCAACTTCACGGCCATCCGCTACGCGGTCACGAACGGTTTCGAGCCGCTCGCCTACGCCTCGATCCGCTGGGTGATCGCGGCCGTCGCGTTCTCGATCGTGACCCTTCGGCTCGAGGGCAGCCTCTGGGTGTCGCGCCGTGACCTCGGCCTCCTCACCCTCCTCGCCGCGTGCGGGCTCTGGCTGAACCAGACGTCTCTCAGCTACTCCGTCCACCTAGCAAGCGCCGCCACGGTCGCACTGCTCTTCGGCACCCTGCCCGCGTTCGTCGGGCTCTTTTCCGCCGTTGCCGGCGTCCAAAGGCTGCGCGCGAGCGAATGGGCCGGGATCGCCGTCTCCTTCGCCGGGGTCGCGCTCATCGCAGCGGGTGGGGGCGGAAAGCTCTCAGGACACGTCGGCGGGATCCTGCTCGCGCTCGTCACCGCGGCCACGTTCGCGGCCTACTCGGTCGGTGTCGTGCCGCTGATGCGCCGCTACTCGCCGTACCGCATCAGCGCCGTGACAGCCTCGATCGGGGCGGTCATGCTGGCGGTCTCCGGCTCCTGGCAGCTGTCGCGGCAGAGCTGGGACGCCGGCGGACTCGCCTGGGGGGCGCTCCTCTACGGCGCGCTCGCCGCGGTCGGGCTCGGCAACCTGCTCTGGTTCAAGGTGATCCGGCGCGTCGGTCCCGGTCGGGCCGCCGTGTACCTGAACCTCCAGCCGTTCATCGGAGCCGTGTTCGCGCTGCTCGTGCTCTCGGAGGGGCTGAAGCCTCTGCAGCTAGCGGGCGGGGCCGTCGTCGGGGCGGGCATTGTCCTCGCCAGAACTCGGCCGCCGGCTGCCCCGGCAGCCGAGTGAGGAAATGGAAATAGGATGTTTTCTATTGGCCCCTTCTATATGATCGCGCCACCAGTCCCGGCGGAGGAGGGTAGGTCCATGACGAACCACATCCGTTGGCGGCGCCTGGCTGTTCTCGGCGTCGTCATTGCGTCTGTCGCCGCTGCAGTTGCTGTGAGCGGAGCCTCGGGAAGCGGGGCCCCGACTGCGGCCGGCGGCGCCAACCGTGCGAGCGCCTGTCCGTTCAAGGGCGGTCAGATCAAGGCGTTCATGGCCGTCGACAAGGCCGGCAACACGGGGGACCTGGGCCTCGGCACGGTCCGTTCGGCGCTGCTCTCGGTCGATCTGATCAACAAGTCGGGCGGGATCCTCGGCTGCAAGTTCGTCCTCGACATGGCCGAGGAGGGCTTCCCCGACGTCGACGTCTGCCTGCGTGCATACCGGTCGGCGATCGCGAGCCGGAAGTACGACTTTTACTTCGGCTCGACCGGCTCCGGCTGCATGGCCTCGGTGACCGCACTGACCAACGCTGCGAAGAAGGCGATCATCGCCAACCAGGCCGCCGACCACCAGCCGTTCTTCAACCCGAAGTTCCAGACGTACAACTTCCACGCGGCCGTCTCGACGTTCCTGGAGGGACGGGCCTCGGCCGAGTTCGCCATCAAGAAGGGCTGGAAAACAGCGTCCGTGCTGGCGCCGAACTATGCCTACGGCCAGGACGCCGCAAAGGCGTTCGTCGAGTACTTCCAGTCACACGGCGGCAAGGTTCTCGGCAAGCAGTTCCCCGAATTCGATGAAAAGAACTTCACGCCGTTCATCAACGCCACGCTGGCGAAGAAGCCGCAGATGATCTTCAGCGCCTTCTTCGCGGGCTTCGTCATCCCGTTCTGGAAGCAGTGGAAGGAAGGCGGTCATGACACGACCCCGGCGATCGGCGGGCTGATCGACACCCCCGGCTGGGAGCTCGTGAAGAGCGCCGCGCAGATCCCGAAGAACTCCTACGCGTACGACCGCGGGGCGTGGCAGCTCCTGCGGCTCACGCCCTCGGGCAAACAGTTCCACAACGCCTACGTGGCGAAGTACGGGAAGACGGCCCATCCAGTCCCGCTGTCATGGGGCCAGGCGTTCTGGAGCGGAGCGGTCATGGCGAAGGCCCTGATCGAGAAGACGAAGAGCGTCGATCCGGACGACTGGGTCGCGGCAGTCGAGAAGGGCAATTTCACGTTCCCAGGCCCGTTCCACGTCGGACAGACCCCGGTGAACCCGATCAACCACATGGCCGACAACTGCGCGCAGGTCGGCGCGCTGTCCTACGCCGGAGCGGCCAAGGTCAAGGCGCAGTACAACCTGAAGGACTTCAGGAACATCTGCATGCACGACATCCTGTCCAATGCGGAGGCCAGGAAGATCACGACGAATTCGAGGGTCGGCGCGCCTGCGCTAGCCGCCTACTCGAAGGCCGTCGCCGCAGTGAAGGCGGCCGACAAGAAGGTTCCGCTGATGGGTACCGGATCCTAAAGGGGCAATAAGGAGGAAGAGCATCGCTCCCGGTGGAGCTTGCAACTAGCGCCAATCAGTACTTCGCCCAGGTCGTGTCGGGCCTGGGCTCGGGCGCGGTGCTCTTCCTCATTGCCTCCGGGCTGACCCTAATCTTCGGCGCGCTTCGCGTCGTTAACTTCGCCCACGGCTCCCTGTACATGCTGGGCGCCTACGCGGCGTTCGAGTTCGGTAACGCGATTGGGACCGGCAACGTGACCTTCTGGGTCGTCCTGCTGCTCTCGGGGGTCGCCGTCGCGCTCCTCGGCGCCGTGGTCGAGGTGCTCGTCTTTCGGCCCATCTACCGGCGGCCGCTGCTGACGCAGCTGCTCGTCACGTTCGCGCTCGTGCTCGTGATCGCCGGCGTCCAGCGCAGGATCTGGGGTGCGCAGGGCGAGTCCACCAATGGCCCGCCGTTCCTCTCGGGCGGCGTGAGGATGTTCGGGACGCAGATCCCGCTGTACCAGTTCTTCTTCATGGGCGCGGCGATCGTGATCGCTGTTGCGCTCTGGCTGCTTCTCTACCGGACCGAGCTGGGGCGGATGATCCGGGCCGCTGTCAGCGACAACGAGCTGCTCGCGCTCTCGGGTGTCAACGTGCGGCTGCTGTACACGGGCGTCTTCGCGCTCGGCTGCTTCTTCGCTGGCCTCGCGGGCGCGCTCGTCTCGCTCCAGGGGGCAATCGGGCCCGACCTCGCGGTGGATTCGATCATCCGTGCCTTCGTCGTCATCGTGCTCGGCGGCCTCGGCAGCCTCGGCGGCGCGTTCATCGCTTCGATGGTGGTCGGCGTCGCGGAGGCGTTGGGGATCATCTGGGTGCCGCCGGCGTCGATCGCGATCGTCTTCGCCGTGCTGGTGGCGGTGCTCGCGGTGCGGCCGCAAGGGCTGTTCGGCGCCCGCGTCGCGTGGACGCAGGAGCGGGCCGGCCAGGCGGCGCCTATGGCGGCGCTCCTCTCCGCGCCGCTGGCCGCGGCGGCGGCCCTGCTACGGGGGTTTCAGCAGCCGGAAGCCGCGGCCGCGGCGGGTAGTCGCCTGCTCTGGCCGATCGGCCTCGGCGGGATCGTCGTGGTCGGGCTGATACCGGTGATTGCAGGCTCGGGCGACGTGATCCGGATGCAGCAGGCCCTCTACCTGGGCTTGCTCGCGCTGAGCCTCAACCTGCTCGTCTCCACGACCGGGCTCGTCAGCTTCGGGCACGCGATGTTCTTCGCGGTGGGCGCGTACATGGTCGCCGTACCCTTCCAGCAGCTCCAGTGGGACCCGCTGCTGGGGTTCGCGCTCACACCGGTCGCAGGTGCGATCGCCGCGTTCGTGATCGGGTTGGTCGTCCTCCGCGGACAGCAGCTCTACTTCTCGCTCCTCACGCTCGGCGTGGGCCAGCTGATCTGGGCGACGGCGCACGGCTGGCAGCGGATTCTCGGCGGGACGAACGGAATCACCGCAGTCTTCGGGCCTGAGTGGCTGAACGGGTTCACGCACCCCGACAACCTGTACTGGTTCGTCTACGGCTGTGCACTCGTCTGCGCGGCGCTGCTGTTCGTCGTGACGAGGTCGCCGTTCGCAGACGCGCTGCGCGGGATCCGGGAGAACCGGCGCCGGGCCGAGTTCTCGGGGCTCCCGATCAAGCGCTACGAGCTCGCGAGCTTCGTCATCGCCGGTACCTTCGGCTCTGTCGCGGGCGGCCTGTTCGTGGTCGGCGAGTCGCAGATCACGTCGGAGCAGATCGACTGGCGCCGCTCCGCGCTCGCACTGATCGTGTGCCTGCTCGGCGGCACGCGGTACTTCCTCGGCCCATTCGTCGGGGCGATCTTCTACATCTTCGTCTTCGACTGGGTGATCAGGAAGACGGTGCTGTACGACACCGTCCTTGGGCTGATCGTCCTCGGGGTGGCGCTGCTGATGCCGGCGGGCCTGTCGGGCGCGCTCGACTGGGTGCTCACGCGTGCGGCTGCAGTCGTCGCCCGGACGCGGGGGCAACCGGTCGTCCCGAGCGAGGAAGACGTCGATCAGGAGGAGGTCGAGGCGACCCATTTGCCGGAGGTGCAGGCCGTCGCACCGGTCGTCGCTGCCGCGGCGGCCGGAGCCGCGGACGCGCAGACCGGGCCGCTCCTCGTGGTCCGTGGCGTCAGCCAGCATTTCGGCGGGCTGGTCGCGGTCAACGACGTGAGCTTCGACGTCCGGCCAGGCCGGATCCACGCGATCATCGGCCCGAACGGCGCCGGCAAGACGACGCTATTCAACGTCGTCACCGGCCTGCTCCAACCGAGCTCGGGACAGGTTCTGCTCGACGGGGAGGAGGTGACGGGCCGGCCGGCCTGGCAGCTCGTCAAGCGGGGAATCGGCCGTTCCTTCCAGCAGACGAACCTCTTCTGGGCCCTGTCGGCGCTCGACAACGTGATGCTCGCTCACGCAGCTGCCCGGGGGCTGACCTGGCGTCTCGGCGGCTCGCATCCGGTCGCGATCCGCGAGCGCGCCGGCGAGCTGCTCGACCGCGTCGGGCTCGACCGGTTTGCGGACGTACCAGCGACCTCCCTTTCCCACGGCGACCAGCGCTCGCTCGAGCTGGCGGCGGCGCTCGCCGTGGACTCCCGTTTGCTGCTCCTCGACGAGCCGACCGCCGGTCTCTCGCCCGCCGAGACGAAGACCGCCGTGCGGCTGATCGAGCGGATTGCGCGCGAGCAGGGGATCACCGTCCTCTTCGTCGAGCACGACATGGACGTCGTGTTCGGCGTCGCCGACTGGATCACAGTCCTCCACTGCGGCGCCGTGCTGGCAGAGGGGACGCCCGAGGAGATCCGGCGTAACCCGGACGTCCGAAGCGCGTACCTCGGGCCCGAGGAGGAACGCGAGGACGAGGAGGTGACGTCGCTCGTATGACCGCCTCGCCGCAGCCGCGCGCTGCCGCGCTGGAGGTGGATGGGCTCGACGCCTTCTACGGCAAAAGCCAGGTGACCTTCGGCCTGAGCCTCCGCGTCGACGCGGGCGAGACGGTCACCGTGCTCGGGCGGAACGGAGCAGGGAAGACGAGCATGCTGATGGCGATCGCCGGGTCGATCTCGAGCCGCTCCGACAGGCTCGCCCTCGCAGGCCGCGAGATCTCGCGCCTACCCCCGTTCAAGCGGGTGCGCGCTGGCCTCGCGCTCGTCCCCTCCGGCTCCCGAGCGTTCCCGAACCTGACCGTCGAGGAGAACCTCAGCCTCGCGGAGCGGAGACGGAACCGGAACGGCACCGATCAGGACTGGTCGCTCGCCCGCGTCTACGAGGTGTTCCCGCTCCTCCACGCTCTCCGCGCCGCGAGCGCCGGGTCGCTGTCGGGCGGCGAGCGCCAGATGCTGGCACTCGGCCGGGCGTTCGTCGCGAATCCGACCGTGCTCATGCTCGACGAGCCGAGCGAGGGGCTCGCTCCGATCGTCGTGCGCCGCATCGGCTCGATGCTGCGGGACTTGAACCGCCACGGCCTGGCAGTCCTCCTGACCGAGCAGAACCACCGGGTCGCCCTCGAGACTGCCGAGCGGGCCTATTTCATCGAGAAGGGCCAGATTGCGTGGAGCGGCACCCCGGAGGAGGCCAGGCGGAGCGACGCGGTCGGCCGCTACCTCGCGATATGAGCGGCCTACTTCAGCGCAAGTGCGTTCGCGGGGCTGCCTGCCCCGCCGCGGAGGTTGAGCGGCTCGGACACGAGCAGCGTCTCGTAGACCCCGTCGGCGGCGCAGTCGTCCGCGAGCTCGTCGAGGCGCCAGAGCTCCCCGAGCGGCATGGCCGCGATCGCGGCGATCCGGTTGTCCCACAGGAACGCGGGGATGTCATCGCCGTGCAGGCCCGGCGCCCCCGGGCGGCCGAGCTCCGTGAGTCGCTCGCGCTCCGGGCGGTCGAGAAGGTTGTAGGCCTCCAGCCATGAAAATGCCTGCAAATGGGCTGGAGGGGAAGAGGCGAGCCTTACCTCGCGATTCGAACCCTGGTGCGTTTGTGATGCGTTAATGATGCGCTAAGAAACGGGGTAGAATCCCTCTGTGAAGAGCTACCGCCGCTTGCGCCGACTGGTACCCGACGCCGAGGTGATTCGCCGCCGCGCCGCCGGAGAGACGTTCCGGGAGCTCGCTCCCGACTACAGCGTGTGGCCCACGACCCTCAGCCGCTACTTCGCCCGCTCGGCAGTCTCGAGGGCGACCCGGTGGTTCTGCTCGGTCAGGAGGACTGCCAGGCCGTGGCGGTTCAAGTCCCGCAGCATCGAGCCGATGCGGCGCACGACGATCGGAGCGAGCCCCTCACTCGG
>WNFV01008008.1_pt1 | contig 22956 bp, 20 predicted proteins | sample 5400101 | NCBI WGS metagenome assembly WNFV01 (sample SAMN13153361, study PRJNA577476) | soil metagenome | isolation source: 115 cm soil or saprolite under grassland replicate 1 | place: USA:California | collected 2016-06-15 | reverse complement strand
TACTTCAAGCGCTGTCCCGAAGCCCGGCCGCGAAGTGAGCGTGAACCCGCCCTCGATCGTCTCCGTTCGAGCACGGATGTTCTTGAGGCCCTGGCCGGCCTCCCTCGCCTGACCGTCGAAGCCCTCGCCGTCGTCACGCACCGAGACAAACCGGTCGCCCTCGCGGAGGCCGATCACGACCTCGGCGTGATGGGCGTTCGCATGCTTGCGCACGTTGGCGAGTCCTTCCTGCACGATCCGGAAGACCTCGATCTGCTCGTCGGGCGCAAGCCGGACGGCGGGATCGATCTCCAGGTCGACCTCGAGTTGGCCGTCGGCCGTCAGGAACTCGACGTAACGACGCAGCGCGGCGTCGAACGGCGCGTTGCCGGCCGCGGTCGACAGCGCGAGGATGGCGAAGCGCGCTTCCTGCTGTGCCGCATTGGCCGCTTCCCTGAGCTTCGCGATCGTCTCCTCCAGCGGCGCGCCCTGCTGCAGCATCGTGGCGTGCGTCGAGACCGCGAACAGATACTGCGCGAGCCCGTCGTGGATGTCGCGCGCGACGCGCGCGCGTTCCTCGGCGACAGCACGCCCGAATTCGGCGTAGCTGATCGCGCGCCAGGCCCCGACGAGCAGCAAGCCGTAGGCGAGCAGTCGCAGGAAGTCGCCGCGCGAAACGGAGCTGGTGGCGAGCACCGGGGTGAAGATGAGGTGCAGCGACGCGAACAGCATCAGCGTCGAGCCGAGTGCCAGCCAGCGATCGAGATCCTCACGCCGTTCGTAGAAGCGCTTGCCGAACCCGACCAGCGCGAGCAGGTTCAGCAGGGCGAGCGCTGCAAGCGAACCGGTCAGCAACCCGGGCGTCTCGGCATCGGGATCGAGGATCGGCAAGTCCGAGGCCGAGGAACGCAGAGCAAGCCAGCTGAGAAGGAGCACCATGCTCGCGGCGATCGCCGTGTTTGCGAGCGCGCGCGATCCTGAGCGGCCGCGCACGAAAGGCGCGGCGGCGATCAGCACCCACGAGAACGTCCGGCCGATGACGGCTGCCCAGGCTTCGGGCCGGTGGATCGGATGACCGTTGAGCGCGGGAACGATCGAGAACGCCGTCGTGGAGACGGACGCGACGAGGAAGCCGGTACAGAGCAGGAGGTCGAGGCGCCGGCCCTCGACCGAGTAGCGGACTCCCGTGAGCAGGGCGATGATGCCCGCGGCGAACGCGGCGATCGTCTGCAAGACGAGCCGCAGCTCCGGCAGGTTGACCTCCGTCTGGAGGTCGCGGCGCGCGACGAAGAGCGCCAGCGACGCGCCGAGCAGGCTGATGAGGAGGATCTCTCCTCCGAGCCAGGCCTGGAAATCGTCCTTGTTGCCGTCTTGCCGCACGTTCAGTCTTGTCGGCAGATCCCTCCCCGCCGATAAGAGGCGAAGTGCCCATGGCTGAGCGAATCCTGCTTGTGGACGACCATCCGCTGCCCCGGTCGGCGCTCGGCGGCCTGCTCGAACAGCACGGTTTCGACGTCGTCGGGGAGGCGGCGGACGGGGAGGAGGCGATCTCCAGGGCGGGCGAGCTCCACCCTGACTTGATCCTGCTCGACCTCTCGATGCCGGGGCTCGACGGCCTCAGCGCCCTGCCTCGGCTGCGCGAGGCCGCCCCGAGCTGCGAGGTCGTCGTCCTGACGGCGTCGGGAACGGAGGAGAACCTCCTCGGGGCGATCCGCGGCGGCGCGGCGGGCTACCTGCTCAAGAGCGAGCCGCCCGAGCGCATCGTCGGGTTCCTGCGCGGCGTCGCGAACGGTGAGGCGGCCCTCTCGGGCGCGGTTGCGCGCCGACTGCTCGAACAGGTGCGTGCGGGTGGCGGGCGCGGCTCGGGCGTGCCGGACGCGATTGCGGCGGTGCTCTCCGCCCGCGAGCTCGAAGTGCTGTTGCTGCTCGACGAGCATCTCGGGACGGACGAGATCGCGAAGCGGCTGTTCATCTCCGAGCACACGGTCCGCTCGCACGTCAAGAGCCTGCTCCGCAAGCTCGGCGTTTCCTCCAGGCGCGACGCGCTGGAGGCGCTGGCAACGGCCCGCGGGTGAGACTCACCCAGAGTGGGTGAGACCGATCCCCAGGGCAGGGCGATGCTCGCCGCGTGCCACCTGGTCGATACTGAAGGCGAGGTCTAGGCGCTCCATTCCGAGCGGGCGAAACGAGATTGTGGCGAACGAACAGACGGCCGGCTCAGCCGGCCGTCGTGCCGTCCGAGAAGCCTTTCAGCGCGGCCTCGACAAGCCGCGGGAGCGTGTCGAGGTTGTAGCCGCCCTCCAGCACGGCGCCGACACGTGGCGCCAGCGCTGCGCAGCGCCGGGCGAGCTCGCGGAAGCCGTTGTCGGTCACGTGCTGGTCGACGAGGTAGATGTCCTCGTCCTCGTGCGCGTCGAAGCCGGCGGACACGAGCAGGAGCTCTGGGCCGAACCGCGCGACGGCCGGCTCGACGTGGCGCTCGAACGCTTCGATCCAGTCCGAGTCGCCACGGCCTGGAGGGAGCGGGACGTTCACGGTCGTCGGGCCGCCTTCGCCCTCGGCGCCCGTCCCCGGATAGATCCCGGTCTGGTGCAGCGACGCGTAGAGCACGGAATCGTCGCTCGCAAACACGTCCTGCGTGCCGTTCCCGTGATGCACGTCGAAGTCGACGATCGCGATGCGCTCCACACCATGCTCGGCCTGCATGTGGCGCGCCGCGACCGCGACGTTGTTGACGAGGCAGAAGCCCATCGCACCTTGCGGCGGGGCATGGTGCCCCGGTGGGCGGACCAGTGCGAACGCTCCTGTCTCCGCCGCCTCGATCGCGCAGCCCACTGCGAGCAGGCAGGCCTCCCAGCTCGTCTCGGAGGCGAGCGTGTTCGGATAGTCGAACCAGCCGGGCTCGCTCAGCTCCTCCAGAACCTTTAGGTACTCGTGCGCGTGTACCCGTTCGAGCGCCGCGCGCTCGGCGGGCTTCCCGTGGCGTGCTTCCGGAAAGGCGTCGAGCAGCACCTCGAGCCGCCGCTCGGACTCCGGATGGCCGAAGGTCGGATGGAGCCGCGCGAGAGCGGGATGCGTTACGACGTCGATAACGCTGCGACTCGGTCGGCGAGCGCGTTCAGGCCGAGCTCGCGGACGAAGGCGGACGCCTCCGCCCATTTCGGGGTCTGATCTTTGAGGGGAGGTAGGGGGGCGGAGGCGTCCAGCGTCGCCATTCGCCGGTACATCCGCAGTTCCTCCGCCTGCGCGGCGAAGCGGCCGTCGTCGAGCATCGCCTCGAGCGTGCCGTACTGCGCAAGCAGGCTGGCAGCCGTCTTCGGGCCGACGCCGCGCGCGCCCGGAATGCGGTCCGAAGGATCGCCGCGCAGCGCGATGAAGTCCGGCACCTGCTCCGGCGCGACGCCGTAGCGCTCACGCACCTCCGCCGGCCCGACTCGTGCGAGCTCGCTGACGCCGCGCGTCGGCTGCAGGATCGTCGTCTGTTCGCTGGCGAGCTGGAACGAGTCGCGGTCGGACGTCACGACGAGCGCGGTTCCGCCACGCTTCTCTTCCGTTTGCACGGCGGCCGCCAGGAAGTCGTCCGCTTCGTAACCCGGAGCTTTCGCGGCGCCGAAGCCGAACGCACGCACCAGCTCCGGCAGGAGGTCGAGCTGCTCGAGCAGGTCGGCGTCGAACTCGCGGCCGGATTGGTAGCCCGCGAAGAGCTCGTGCCGGTACGTCGGGGTGTCGAGCGAGTCCCAGCCGACGAGCGCGGCGCGCGGCTCCTCCGCCTGCCACAGCCGGACGATGAAGTTGGAGAACCCGAGCAGTGCGTTGCCGGGTTTCCCTTCTGCGCGGCGGAAAGTCTTCGGCAGCGCGTGGTACGCCCGGTGCGCCAGCGAGTCGCCGTCGACGACGAGGAGTGGGCGGGAGGAGGGGGGTGACATGGTGCGAATCCTGGGCTACTGTGGCGGGAGTGAAGGGGTCAGTCTGGCGAGTGTTGGTCCTCGCGTGCGTCGGGGTCCTCGCCTGCGTCGGCGTCGCGCTCGCGTCCAACACCGGGTCGTTCCTCGATCCCGCCGCCGATGCGGAGATGTCGCCCGACATCACCGGCGTGTCGATGACGAACGACGACGCGGGGATCGTGACGATCAAGATCACGCTCGCAAACCGCCCGACCTTCGCGGCGGACGACGGCGCCGGCATCGGCATCGACGCCGACCAGAACCCCGACACCGGGAGCGTCTTCTACGGCGCGGAGTACGAGCTCGACCTGGACGGCAACGTCGCGAGCGTGCTCCAGGCTTCGCCGGACGGGAGTTACAGCAAGGCGACCTCGCCAGCGTCCTACCAGGCGAGCTTTGCGGGCGGTGTTGCGACCTTCACGTTCAAGGCGGCGGACTTCGGGGTCACCTCGGTCTTCAACCTCTACGCGGTCGGCTACGACCGGAACTGGATCGACACCGCGCCCGACATCCGCGGCGTGAACTACCAGCTCGTCGGCGGGACGGCACCCCCGGCGCTGCAGCCGGACCATCGCGCACCGGTCGACCAGGCGCTGAAGTCCGTCGGCGTGCACGGCAAGACCGCCGAGCTGTACTACTTCGCCTCCGATGGTCGCGGCGAGACGGCGGACACGATCGTCGTCTCTCGCGGTAAGAAGGTCCTCAAGCGCATCAACTTCCGGCTCGAGGACACGAATCCGTTCCTCCCGTACTTCGCGCGGTGGAAGGTCCCGAAGAAGGTCAAAGGGAAGCTCCGCTTCTGCGTGACGTCGATGGATCGCGCCGGGAACAAGAGCAGCGCGAGCTGCGCCGCGCTGACGATCAAGTAGTGCCTCGCTCATAGACCGTCGCTGAGGCGTTCGATCTCGACCATCAGCTTCTCTGTCGCCGCGCGCGGATCGAGCCCGTCGACATCGACCGGCTTGCCGTAGCAAACCCGCAACCGCCCGAGCCGCGAGAGGCGGTCGGTGCCGGCAATCGCCGCCGGGACGAGCGGTGCGTTCGCTTCGAGCGCGATGCGCGCGGCGCCCGTGTGCGCGCGGGGCTGATGCTTCTTGACGAGGCCCTTTCGCTGGCGCGTGCCGTGCGGGAACATCACGACGATGTGGCCTTCCTTGACGAGCTCCACGGCGGTGTTGACCGCCTCGACGTCCCGTTCGCCGCGTCGCACCTTGAAGGCCCCGCCGGCGCTGATCAGGGGCCCGAGCGGCCACCAGAACAGCTCCGATTTCGCCATGAAGCGCAGGTAGCGGCGGGGCCAGAGCGGGATCCCCAGCGGCCAGGGGTCGAAGTTGGAGACGTGGTTCGCGGCGAGCACGAAGCCCCCGTCCTGCGGCAGATTCTCGACGCCTTCGGCACGGAGCCGGTACAGGCCTTTGAGGAGCGGCCACGACACGGAGGCGACAAAGGTGTAGAAGGGGCTGGGCCGCACGCGGCCAAGTATCTCCGGCTGGCCTTCCTTGACGGCTCGCTATGGTGTTTTCGATGGCTAAGACCCTTGTGATTGCAGAGAAGCCTTCCGTCGGCCGCGATCTCGCGGGCGCGCTGGACGGTCCCTTCCAGCGCCGCAAGCTCGACGACATCAAGCCGAAGCGCGGCAAGAAGAAGACGGAGGAGACCGCCGCAGAGGCCGTCGAGAAGGCGACCTCGAAGCCGCGTGCACGCACAACGCGGGACGAGGCCGTCTTCCTCGAGTCGGACGACTACGTGATCACGTGGGCCGTCGGCCATCTGGTCCAGCTCGCCGAGCCGGAGGAGTACGACGAGAAGTGGAAGAAGTGGCGGATGGCCGACCTGCCGATCGTCCCGCCGAACGGTTTCAAGCTCGTCCCGCGCGACGCGAAGGCGAAGAAGCAGTTGAAGCTGATCGAGACGCTGCTCCAGCGCGACGACGTCGACCAGGTCATCAACGCGTGCGACGCGGGACGCGAGGGCGAGCTGATCTTCGCGTACGTGTACGAGTCGGTCTTCGGCGCGTCGGCGACGAGCCCGGATCCGCCCAAGCCCGTCGAGCGGCTGTGGATCTCCTCGATGACGAAGCAGGCGATCCGCGAGGGCTTCGAGAAGCTCCGGCCGGGTCAACAGATGAACTCGCTCGAACTGGCTGCGCGCTCGCGCTCCGAGGCGGACTGGCTGGTGGGCATGAACGCGACGCGGGCCGCGACGATTCGCGGCCGCGCCTGGGTGGGAGGTGTCGTTTCGCTCGGCCGCGTGCAGACGCCGACGCTCGGGATGATCGTCAAGCGCGAGCGCGAGATCCAGGCGTTCGTGCCCGAGCCGTACCGGCTGGTGCACGCGACGTTCCAGCCGCCGTACCAGGGGATCTGGTTCGAGGGCGACGAGACGCGCATCTTCGGAGACCTCGAGCGCGCCGACCGCATCGTCGCGAAGGTGTCGGGACAGGACGGCACGGTCGAGAAGCTCGAGCGAAAAGAACAGTCCGAGCGCGCACCGCTGCTGTACGACCTGACGTCGTTGCAGCGCGACGCGAACCGGCGCTACGGCTTCTCTGCCCGCCGCACGCTGCAGGCGGCGCAGTCGCTGTACGAGGCGAAGAAGGCGATCACGTATCCGCGAACCTCGTCGCGCTACCTGTCCGGCGACATGGTCCCTCAGCTCAAGCCGACCGCTGCGACGCTGCAGCCGATCGCGGACTACCGCGCAGCCGCGGAGTACGTGCTCGCGCTCGACCAGTTGCCGTTGCAGCGCGTCGTCAACGACGCGAAGGTCGACGACCACCACGCGATCATCCCGACGGACGTCGATCACGACGTCGAGTCGCTGACGCCCGACGAGCGGCGCGTGTTCGATCTCGTCGCGCGGCGCTTCCTCTCTGTCTTTCATCCGCCTGCGCGTTATGCGCGCACGACGGTGATCACGCTCGTGGAGGAGGAGCGCTTCCGCACGCGCGGCAAGGTCACGCTTGAGGCCGGCTGGCGCGCCGTGTATGGCGTCGAGGCGGACCACGAGCGCCAGTCGGAGGACGAGGAGAAGGAAGGCGGCGAGATCCCCGCGCTGCAGGAGGGTCAGACCGCCCGTTGCATCGCGGCCGAGATCGAGGACAGGATGACGAAGCCGCCGCCTCGTTACACGGAGGCGACGCTCCTGTCCGCGATGGAGACGGCCGGCAAGCTGATCGACGACGAGGAGCTGCGCGAGGCGATGAAGGACTCCGGCCTCGGCACGCCGGCGACGCGTGCGGAGACGATCGAGACCTTGATCCGCCGCGAGTACATCGAGCGCGTCGGCAAGGACCTGCAGGCGACACCGAAGGGCATCCAGGTGATCACGATGCTCGAGGAGCACAAGCTCACCTCGCCGGAGTTGACCGGTGACTGGGAGCACAAGCTCGCGGACATCGAGCACGGCCGCGGCGACCGCGAGGCGTTCATGAAGGGGATCGCCGAGTTCACGAAGGAGACGGTCGACCAGATTGCCGCTCTGGACAAGGAAAAGCTCCGCCCCGAGCGGGTCGAGCTCGGCCCCTGCCCGCGCTGCGGCGCCGTGACGGGCGAGATCATCCGCGAGAACTCCAAGGCCTACGGCTGCACGAGCTGGAAGAGCCGGGAGGAGACCGGCTGCGGTTTTGTGATCTGGAAACGGGTGGCGAGCCGGACGCTCACGCCCGAGATCGCGCGCCAGCTGATCGAGGAACGTCGGACCCGGGAAGTACTCTCTGGCTTCCGGTCACGGAACGGCAAACCTTTTCGTGCCCGGCTCGTCTTGAACGACGAGGACAAGATCGAGTTCGAGTTCCCCGTGCGTGCGCAAACCAAAGAGCCTGCGGCGACGGAATAACAAAGGGCACGGTCTCGTTGCAGTTTCAGAACCCCCAAAGGGCGGTTCTCCCTGGAAAGAAAAGGGAATCCCGCCTACAGTGCGAAGGTTGGCCGCAGATCACAAAGTAAGAGCCGAAAGGGACAGTTGACACAGAATCAGCTTCACGAACTGCTTGATTCCGACCAGGCCAAGGCGCTCGTCGAGGGTGCCGAGGAGCGCGGGTACCTCGAGGCCGCCGAGCTCGAGGCGTTCTCCCTCGAGCACGAGCTGAACGAGGACGAGATCGAGGAACTGACCCGCGAGCTCGAGCGGATCGGGCTCGAGGTGCGCCAGCCTGCCGCCGAGGCGGAGAAGGAGGCCGAGAAGGAGAAGGAGAAGGCCGAGCCGGCCGAGCCGCACGTGCTCTCGGGCTCCGCAGACAGCCTCCAGCTCTTCCTGGCCGACGTCGGCCGCCACAAGCTGCTCACCGCCGCCGAGGAAGTCACCCTCGCGAAGGCGATCGAGCGGGGCGATCCCACCGCCAAGCGCCGGATGATCGAGTCGAACCTGCGTCTCGTCGTCTCGATCGCCAAGGGCTATCGCGGGCTGGGCGTCCCGTTCCTCGACCTGATCCAGGAGGGCACGCTGGGCCTCAACCGCGCGGTCGAGAAGTTCGACTGGCGGCGTGGGTACAAGTTCTCGACGTACGCGACCTGGTGGATCCGCCAGTCGGTGCAGCGCGCCGTGGCGAACCATGCCCGGACGATCCGCGTACCCGTCCACGTCGTGGAGCGGCAGCAGAAGCTGTCGCGCGCGGCGCGCCGGCTCGAGGTGGAGCTGGGCCGCGAGGCGACGAAGGACGAGCTCGCGGAGGCCACCGGCCTCCCGATCCAGCACGTCGACGAGGCGCTGGGCGCCGCGCAGGCGTCCGTCTCGCTCAACCAGACGGTCGGGGCGGACGACGAAGGCGAGCTGGGCGACCTGTTCGCCGACCGCGAGGCGGCCGACCCGTTCGACGAGGCGGAGGAGTCGCTCCGGCGCCAGGGTGTCCGGCGCGCGCTCGACGCCCTGCCCGAGCGGGAACGCCGGATCCTGGAGCTCCGCTTCGGCTTCGAGGGCGAGCCCTGGACGCTCGAGGCGATCGGCCACGAGCTGGACCTGACGCGCGAGCGCGTCCGCCAGCTCGAGGGCCAGGCGCTGGCCCGGCTGTCGGCGCTGCGAGATCTGATCTCACTCGCTGCCTAACCGCGCGAGAAGTTGATCGGACATGAGGGCGGCTTCGGCCGCCCTCAAGCGTCTTGCTGCCCGACTGCCTGTGGATCGATTGTCACGCTTTAGGCACAACCAGGGTCAGACCCTGGAAGTTGTGACGCGGCCCGATCAGCCGGCGCACCTGTGGAATATCCGTCACGCATTCGGCACACCCAGGGTCAGACCCAGGAAGTTGGAACGCGGCTCGACCGGACGGCCCATCGTTTCCCGGCTCCAGGCGTCTAACTAGAAACGCCGCTTACTTTCTGTTCATACTTGGGCGTCCGCCTGGGAGGGCGGGGGAACGAAAGGAGATTGGGTGAGGGGGTACTTGAGAAAGCTGGTCCTGCCGCTTGCGGCATTTGCTGTCCTGATTGTCGCCGGGACCGCGGGTGGCGCTTCTAAGGCGGGCACGCTCGTATTCGGAGGCGTCGGCGAGCCGACGTATCTCGATCCGGCACTTGTGTCGGACGGCGTGTCGTTCATGGTCACGGAGCAGGTCTTCGAAGGGCTCGTCAGGCTGAAGCCGGGGACGACGAAGATCGTCCCGGCGTTGGCGACCAAGTGGAAGCTCCAGGGTGGCAAGACGTGGACGTTCTGGCTCCGCAAAGGCGTGAAGTTTCATGACGGGACGCCGTGGAATGCGGCGGCGGCCTGTTACAACTTCAACCGCTGGTACAACTGGACGGGCGCGTTCCAGGATCCGTCGGCGACGTTCTACTACCAGGCGACGTACGGCGGCTTCAAGAAAAACGAGGTCGCGAACCTGTCCCCGCCGCTGTTCCACAGCTGCGCGGCGCACGGGAAGTACCAGATCGTCGTCAAGCTGAACCGGACGTCCGGCGTGTTCTTCCCGTCGCTCGTGATCTCGTCGTTCGCGATGCAGAGCCCAACGGCGATGAAGAAATACGGCGCGGACCAAGCGACGCTCTCCGGCGGCACCTTCAAGCCGACCGGGACGTACGCGTTCCAGCATCCGACGGGCACCGGCCCGTTCAGGTTCAGCTCGTGGACGATCGGCCAGAAGGTCGAGCTCGTGCGGAACCCGAAGTACTGGGGCCCGAAGGCGAAGCTGGACAAGATCGTGGTCCGCCCGATCGCAGACAACGAGGCGCGCTATCAGGCGCTCAAGACGGGTGAGATCTGAAGGTCATCAAGCGGCCGGCGTTCAACGTCGCGTATGTGACGATCCACCAGGGGCCTGGCTCACCGATGAACGACATCAAGGTGCGGCAGGCAGTCGCATACGGGCTCGACCGCGCGACGGTGGTCAAGCAGTTCTACTACGGCACAGGGAAGGTCGCGAACGAGTTCCAGCCGCCGTCGCTGTTCGGCTGGACGAACAAGGTGCCGAAGTACCCGTACAACCCGACGAAGGCGAAGCAGCTGCTGAACTCGTCGAGTTGTCACGTGCCGTGCAAGATCGACTTCTGGTACCCGACGAATGTGTCGCGGCCGTACATGCCCGACCCGAAGCGGAACTTCGAGGCGTTCGCAGCGAGCCTCGAGAACTCCGGCTTCAACGTGACGGCGCACAACGCACCGTGGCGTCCGACGTACGTTCCGAAGGTGAACGAGGGAAGTGCCGGCGATCTCAACCTCATCGGCTGGACCGGTGACTATGGGGATCCCGACAACTTCCTCGGGACGTTCTTCCGGAACTTCAACCCGCAGTTCGGCTTCAACAACTCGTCGATCACGGGCATCCTGAACAGGGCGCTCAACGAGCCGAACTTCCAGAAGCGGGTCGCGCTGTACCAGAAGGCGAACATCATGATCATGAAGTACTTGCCCGGCGTTCCGTACGCGCATGCAACTCCGGCACTCGGTGCCGAGAAGCGCATCTCGAAGCTGATCGCAACGCCGGTCGGTGGTGTGTGGTTCCAGTTCGCCTCAGTCGGAGGTCAGTAGTCAGATAGACAAGCAGCCGGCGGACGACTGACAAATGCTTCGGTACGTCGTCCGCCGGCTGTTGCTCCTCGTGCCGATCCTCCTCGGCGTCTCGATCCTGATCTTCTTCTGGATCCGGGCGTTGCCCGGGAATCCAGCGAGTGCGTTGCTCGGCGAACGGTCGACACCCGAGCTGGTCAAGGAGTACAAACAACGGTACGGGCTCGACCGCCCGGTCCCGGTGCAGTACTGGGACTACGTCAAGAACACGCTCAAGGGTGACCTGGGGACGAGTATCTCGTCGCGCCGAACGGTCACGTACGAGATCAAGCAGCGCTTCCCGGCGACGATCGAGCTTGCCCTTGCGGCGATGATCTTCGCCGTCGGCCTCGGCATTCCACTCGGCTTCCTCGCCGCAAAACGACACGGTGGTCCGTTCGACCACTTAACGCTGATCGGGTCGCTGCTGGGCATCTCGATCCCGATCTTCTTCCTCGCGATCATCCTCAAGTATCTCTTCGCCGTGAAGTGGCAGTGGCTGCCGAGCGTCGGCCGCGAGGACGTGCTCAGCGACGCGAGGCACCCGACGAACTTCTACATACTCGATGCATTGATCGAGCGCGACTGGCATGCGCTCGCGGACACGATCAAGCACCTGGTCCTGCCCGGCATCGCGCTTGGCTCGATACCGCTGGCTGTGATCACCCGGATCACGCGTGCCGCCGTCCTCGACGTTCAGAACGAGGATTACGTTCGGACGGCTCGCGCGAAGGGATTGGCGCCGCTCACGGTCGATCGCCGGCACGTGCTTCGCAACGCCATGCTGCCCGTCTCGACGATCATTGGCCTGCAGACCGGGCTGTTGCTCTCGGGCGCGGTCCTGACCGAGACCGTCTTCGCCTATCCGGGGATGGGGTCGTGGTTACGCGACGCGATCTTCAACAGTGACTATCCCGTGCTGCAGGGCGGGATCCTGTTCCTCGCGATCGTGTTCGTCCTCGTGAACCTGCTCGTGGACATCTCGTACGCGATCATCAACCCGCGGATCCGGTACAGCTGATGTCGGTCGCCGAGCTCGAAGCACGGGAAATCCAGCTCGAGGGGCCGTCCGGCCTCTGGAGCGAGGCGCGCTATAGGCTCATTCGGAATCCGACCGCAGTCCTCGGCGCAGTGTTCGTCGCAGTCTTCGTCACCTGCGCCGTTTTCGCGCCGCTGATTGCGCCGTATGGCCCGAAGGAGCAGAACCTCAATCTCCTCAATGCCGGCAAGCCGATCGGCCCCACGTCGGGCCATTGGTTCGGCGTCGATCTTCTCGGTCGTGACGAGTTCTCGCGGATCATCTACGGCGCACGGTTTTCCCTGCTGATCGGCGTCGTCTCCGTCGCCATCGGTCTCTCCATCGGGATGCTGCTGGGCTCGATCGCGGGCTATCTCGGCGGCTTCATCGACTCCGTGATCATGCGGGTGATGGACGTGATGCTGGCTATCCCGGGCTTGCTGTTCGCGATCGGCATCGTCGCGATGCTCGGTCCGGGCCTAGGCCAGATCATGGTCGCAGTCGGAGTGGTGAACATCCCGATCTTCGCGCGCTTGTTACGCGGCTCGATCCTGGCGCAGCGCGAGAACGACTTCGTGCTCGCGGCACGCTCGGTCGGCGTGCGCAGACGGGTGATTCTGTTCTCGCACATCCTCCCGAATGCGATCTCGCCCGTGATCGTCCAGGGGACGCTCGCGATGGCCACCGCGATCATCGACGTCGCCGGTCTGGGCTTTCTCGGACTCGGTCCGCAGGACCCGGCCACCCCGGAGTGGGGGACGATGCTCACGGACGTGAACAGTTACCTGAACGTCGCGCCGTTTCTGGCCATCATCCCGGGCATTGCAATCGTCGTCTCCGTCCTCGGGTTCAACCTGATCGGCGACGGCCTGCGGGAAGCGCTGGATCCGAAGCTGCGCACCCGTGGCTAGAGAGCCGCTGCTCTCGGTCGAGGACCTCCACGTCCGCTTCTGGACACGGCGGGGGACGGTGCACGCGGTGAACGGGATCTCGTTCGACATCGCACCCGGCGAGACGCTCGGGATCGTCGGCGAGTCGGGCTGCGGCAAGAGCGTGACGTCGCTCGCAATCCTCGGGCTGCTCGCGCGCAACGGACGCGTCGAGTCTGGGAAGGCGATCTTTGGAGGGCGTGACCTGATCCGCCAGAGCGACCGCGCCCTGCGCCGGATCCGCGGTCGCGAGATCGCAATGATCTTCCAGGATCCGATGTCTTCGCTGAACCCGGTGCTCACGATCGGCCGACAGATCCGCGAGGCGCTGGAGACGCACTTCGACATGCATCGGAAGGAGGCCGAGCAGACCGCGGCGGAGGCGCTCGACCGCGTCGGGATCCCGAGCGCGAAGGCGCGGATCCGCGACTACCCGCACCAGTTCTCCGGCGGCATGCGCCAGCGCGCGATGATCGCGATGGCGCTCGCCTGCAAGCCGAAGCTGCTGATTGCAGACGAGCCGACGACGGCGCTCGACGTCACGATCCAGGCGCAGATCCTCGACCTGCTGCGCGCGCTCGTCGCGGAGGAGAACGCAGCGCTGATCCTGATCACGCACGACCTCGGCGTGGTCGCCGGAATGTGCGAGCGCGTCAACGTGATGTACGCCGGCATGTTCATGGAAACCGGATCGGCGGAGCAGTTGTTCGGCGGGCCCCGTCATCCGTACACGCTCGGTCTGCTGCAGAGCGTGCCGCGTCTCGACGCAGGGCGCCGCGCACGCCTGCATCCGATCGAGGGTGCGCCGCCGAACATGCTGCGCCCGCCCGCAGCCTGTCCGTTCCAGCCGCGCTGCCGCTTCGAGGTCGACCTCTCGGGACGCGAGGTGCCCCCGCTGGTCGAGATCGAGCTCGGCCACAAGGTCGCATGCTTCAACCCGGTACCCGTCGACGAGTGGGATCGCACGCGCGCGGCGGCGACGGCATGACGACCGGCAACGGCGCCGGCCCGCTCGTCGAGCTCGAGCACCTCAAGGTCTACTTCCCGATCAAGAGCGGCATCGTGCTCGACCGGCACGTCGGCGACATCCGCGCGGTCGACGACGTCTCGCTGACGATCCGGCGCGGCGAGACGGTCGGCCTCGTGGGCGAGTCCGGCTGCGGCAAGTCGACGGTGGGCCGCACGATCCTGCGGCTGTACAAGCCGACCGGCGGACGCATCGTCTTCGACGGCCGGGACATCTCGCAGCTGAACGAGCAGGAGCTGCGGCCGCTCCGTCGGCGCATGCAGATGGTCTTCCAGGACCCGTTCGCGTCGCTCAACCCGCGCCACAGCGTCGGCCGGATCGTCGGTGAGCCGCTGCGCAGTCACGGCCTTGCGAACCGGCGGGAGGCGGCCGGCCGCGTGCGCGACCTGCTGCAGACCGTCGGCCTGCCTCAGGATGCGGCGGGCCGTTACCCCCACGAGTTCTCCGGCGGCCAGCGGCAGCGCATCGGGCTGGCACGCGCGCTTGCGCTCAATCCCGACTTCGTCGTCGCCGACGAGCCCGTGTCCGCGCTCGACGTCTCCATCCAGGCGCAGATCATCAACCTGTTCGAGCAGCTGCAGGACGAGTTTGAGCTCACCTACCTCTTCATCGCTCACGACCTTGCCGTGGTGCGGCACATCTCCGACCGGATCGCGGTCATGTACCTCGGCTGGATCGTCGAGGTCTCGCCGGCGGCGGAGCTCTACGAGAACCCGCTTCACCCGTACACGATCTCGCTGCTGTCTGCGGTTCCGATCCCCGACCCGGTCGTCGAGAAGCAGCGCGAGTCGATCCTGCTCGCAGGCGATCTGCCCAGCCCGGCAAACCCGCCGCCGGCGTGTCGGTTCCACACGCGCTGCACGTTCGTGCAGCCGACGCGCTGCCGCGACGAGATCCCGCCACTGCGCAAGCTCGCGACCGGGCACGAGGTCGCATGCCACTGGGCCGAGGACATCCAGTCGGGGCAGATCAGGCCGCGCGAGCGCGAGCCGGTCTTCGAGCCGGGCTTGCAAGAGCCCGAGGAAGCGCCGCCGCCCGTTTGAGAATCTCGTCCGCGTCCAGCGGCGCAACACGGAGCTCGGGCGGTGGGCGGCGGAGGAACGTCCCGATCAGCAGTAGCTCGTCGAGCTGCTCCGGGCCTGGTCGCTCGGCTGCGGCCAGACCCGCTTCGACCTCGACGCGGCCGGTGAGGAGGCGCGCGTCGGCGATGCGGCCGTTGGCGACGAAGAACCCGCGCGCGTAGCCGGGCTCGATCGAGGGGACGATCACACAGCAGCGTGTTGCGCGCAGCTGTTCGAGCCGACGCATGGCGCGCACGACGTCCTCGACGGCGGCGATGCGATCACGCAGTCGCCCCGCATCCTCGAAGCGGCGGCAGTCGGAGAGATCGCGGAGGCGAGCACGTAACCGAGGCAGTGCCGACTCGGGATGCTCGGCCTCATCCGCACGAAGCGCTCGTGCAGCGAGCCGTGCACGGGTGCGGCTCTTCAACGGTCCTACGGGCGACGGCTTGGTCGAGCAGACAACGCTGTCGCCGCGCCGGCGGAGGTAGACGTAGCGGTCCGGCCGCGTGTTTCGTGCATTGGCCGGCGGTCTCAGCTCGCGCAGGAGACGCAGCTCTTCGAGCGCCGCCTCGAGCTCGGAGCCGCAGACACGCCATTCGATCCGCGCGAGCGCTGCGAGCGCCGCCTCCACCGCCGGTCGCTGCCGGTCGCTGCGGAAGTACGAGCGCAGCCGTGCACGCAGGTCGCGCGCGCGACCGACGTAGAGGATCTGGTCGTGCGCGTCACGGAAGAGGTACACGCCGGGCGCGCTCGGCGCGCCGAACGCGAGCGCGCGCTTCGCGTACACCTTGCGCACCCGAGGCGCCGCGAGGTCGACAAGGTCGGCAACGCTCAGCGCGCCGCGTTCCTGCGCAAGGCCGATCAGCTGGATCAGGATCTCGGCCGTGGCCTGCGCGTCGGGCAGCGCGCGGTGGCACGGACGCGCCGCGGTGCCGAAGAACTCGGACAGCGACGCCAGTCCGGCGCGTGGCGTTCGCCCTGTCAGCAGCCGCCGCGCGAGCCCGACCGTATCGACGACCGGGCCTGCGAGCCTCGCGCCGGTGAGGCGCTCCGTCTCGCGGTCGAGGAACGCGAGGTCGAAGCGCGCGTTGTGCGCGACGAGCACGGCATCCCCTGCGAACTCGAGGAAGCGGCGGACGGCGATCGCCGGGTGCGGGCGCCCGCGCAGGTCGGAGTCGCGCAAGCCCGTCAGGGCGCTGATCGCCGGGCCGATCGGCACGCCTGGATCGACGAGCAGCTCGAACTCCTCTTGCAGATCGAGGTCCCGCACGCGGACGGCGCCGATTTCGCAGATGTGCGAGCTGCCGGGCCGCAGCCCGGTCGTCTCGAGGTCGACCACGACGAACGTCGCGCGCTCGAGCGGGAGGTCGGCGCCGGGCGGATCCGCGAGCCCGACCGCATCGCCGCGCCAGGCGAGCCGTGCGTCCTCGCCGACGACCTCCTCGAGCAGGCTCCGAGCCATCGCAACCGGAGCGGACCGAAGTGCGAACAGCCGCCTGGCCGCCTCCTCGACGAAGACCGGCCCACGCCGCTCCTCGACGAGCTCGACGAGCCGGTCGGCCGCGTCCAGGCGGAGCTGCATGAGGAAGAGGGTAGGCGAACATACGTTCGGTGTCCAGCGGAGACGGTCCGAAGCAGGGGTTTGCGGGGTCCGGTTTCGGAACGCGAATTCGGACCAACTGAAAGCAAGTGGAGCCCAGTCGTGATGCGCTTGCAAAGCCAAACCGAACTAACGGCGAGCGCCGAAAGACGTCTGTAAGAATCGAGCGTTCCGCGTGCGGACGAGGGGGGTCTGCGCCCGCCGCGGCTTTCCCAAGGGAGGAGTTCAGATAGTGACGAAGAGACCGAGGTTTCGCATCGCCGGTGGCCTCGCGCTCGTAACCGCTCTTGCCTTCCTCGCCGGCTGCGGCGGAGGCGGCAACAAGTCCTCGAGCGGCAACAACGCGGGGAGCAACAAGGGCAAGACGTATCCACTGCTGCGGGCGGTCTGGGATGCACCGGACTACATGGATCCAGCCCTGTACTACACGGTCGCGGCGTACCAGCTGACGAACTACGTCTGGAGCGGGCTCGTCGGGTACAAGCACGAGAACGGGCCGGGTGGCGCGACGCTGGTCCCGTACCTCGCGGAGAGCATGCCCAAGATCTCCGCGGACGGAAAAGACTACAAGTTCACGCTGCGCGACGGGCTGAAGTACTCGGACGGCAAGCCCGTCAAAGCGAGTGACTTCAGATACACGATCGAACGAGACTTCAAGATGGACTCGCCGGGTGTCGGGTTCTACTCCGACATCACCGGCGTGAGCGGCGACAACGGCTTCGCCACGACGAAGAAGGGTCACATCTCGGGGATCGTCACGGACGACGCCAAGCGCACGATCGAGATCAAGCTCGATCAGCCGCGCGGCGACTTCCTCTACATCCTCGGGATGGAGTTCTCGCACATCGTGCCGTCCGGGACACCCGCGTCGGATCAGTCGACGCACCCGATTCCCGCAACCGGGCCCTACATGCTGCAGAGCTACCAGCCGAACCGCAGCATCACGCTGGTTCGGAACCCGAACTTCAACAACCAGATCCCGACCGAGCCGTCAGGGAATCCGGACCGCGTCGAGGCGACGATCATCACCGACCCTGTCGCGGCCTACCAGCGGGTGATCAGCGGCAAGGCGGACTACGACTACCAGGTGGTCCCGACCGACCGCCTCCAGGAGGCCCAGTCGAAGTACAAGGACCAGCTACGCATCTACACGAACGCGAACACCTACTACTACGCAATCAACAACCGGATCCCGCCGTTCAACAACATCCAGGCCCGCAAGGCGGCCCAGATGGCGATCGATCCGCAGGCGATCATCTCCGGGATCTACGGCGGCCTGGGCCGCCCGACGGAGAACTTCCTGCCGCCGGGGTATCCGCAGTACAAGAAGATCAATGCGTGGAACTTCGACCTCGCGGCGGCGAAGAAGCTCGTGCAACAGTCCGGCACCGCCGGTCAGACGGTCGACGTCTACGGGCCGAACGAGGACCCGTCGAAGTCGACGACCGAGTATCTCGCCAATCAGCTGACGAAGATCGGCTACAAGACGAAGCTGCACCTGCTCGAGCACGCGGTCTACTTCCAGACGATCGGGGCGCAGAAGACCCGAGCCCAGGCGATGTTCACCGACTGGTACCAGGACTATCCGCACCCGCTCGACTGGTTCGACGTGCTGCTGAACGGCAACCGCATCACGCAGACCCACAACAACAACCCGGGCAACGTCGACGTGCCCTCGGTGAACAAGGAGATCGAGGCACTCAAGAAGATCAGCGACATCACGCCTGCGGTGAACGATCGCTGGGCAAAGGTCGACTCCGACCTGATGGCCAAGTACGCCACGACGATCCCGTACATGAACCGCTCACAGACCGACTTCTTCGGTCCGCAGATGGACATGAGCTGTTACGTGTTCGGCGTCGTGTCGTTCTGGGACTTCGGCCTGAGCTGCAAGAAGTAGGCGTGTCAGCGAGAGGGAGAGCGCCGTCGTGCGGGGCTCTCCCTCCTGTTCAACCCCCGGCTGCTGAGGGAAAGATGGCGTAATGGCAACCGAGTCCTCGACCGATTTCACGCTCGACTCGGCTGCCGCGCTCGCGGCCGAGGAGGAAGGTGAGATCGAAGGCAAGAGCCCGTGGTTGCTCGCGTGGCGAAGGCTGCGCCGGAACTACGTCGCGCTCGGCTTCCTTGTGCTGTTCGTTCTGATCGTGATCGCTTGCCTGTTTGCCGGCGTCTATGCGCATCACGTAGCGCACACTGGACCGGACGACAACCACCTCGGCGAGACGTTCACGAAGAACGGCAAGAAGGTGCAGGTCGTCTCGAAAGGCTTCATCACCAGTGGCGGTGAGTTCCATGCAGGCGGCATTCCGGTCGGCCCGCAACTCTGGCACGCCGGCGGCCGCTACGTCTTCGGTGCCGACAACCAGGGGCGCGACGTCGCCGTCCGGCTGCTCTACGGCGGCCGCAACTCGCTGAAGATCGGGATCGGCTCGGCGCTCATCTGCACCGCCCTGGCGCTGGTGTTGGCGCTGCTGGCGGGCTATTACGGCGGCTGGGTCGACTGGCTGATCGCGCGCGGCTTCGACCTGATCTGGGCGTTCCCAGTGTTACTGCTCGCGATCGCGCTCGGCACGGCGCTGTCGATCAACGGTTTCCATCATCTCGGGATCAACCTCCAAGCGGGCAGCCTCTGGATCCCGACGCTCGTGATCGCCTTCGTCCTCGTTCCGTATATGGGCAGGCCGCTGCGGGGCCAGATCCTGTCGCTGCGGGAGAAGGAGTTCATCGAAGCTGCGACCGCGCAGGGCGCGAGCCCGCTACGGATCATGTTCGGCGAGCTGCTCCCGAATGTCGCATCCTCGGCGCTCGTGCTGTTCACGCTGATCATCGCCAGCAACATCCTCACCGAAGCGGGGCTCTCCTTCCTCGGCGCCGGAGTGCAGCCGCCGAGCCCGTCCTGGGGAACGCTGATCTCGGATGGTCAGGGCCGCATACAAACGGCCCCGTGGCTGGCGATCATCCCGGGCGCCGCCATCGTGCTGACCGTCCTCTCGCTGAACATCTTCGGGGACGGGCTTCGTGACGCGCTCGATCCGCGGGCGAAGGTCAGGCTGGAGCATTGATCGGGTTCCTCATCCGCCGTTTGATCGGAGCGCTGCTGGTTCTGATCGCCGTCAGCTTCATCACGTACCTGATCTTCGTGAAGATTCCTGGCGGAGATCCCGCGCAGCGCATCGCCGGCCGAACTGCGACCGACGCAAACATCGCGGACATCCGCCAGCGGCTCCATCTCGACGATCCTTTCTACGACCAGTACTGGGGGATGATGAAGTCCCTCTTCACGGGGAGCCTCCGGTCGTATCAGCAGCAGCTGGACGTCGTCGACCAGATCAAGCAGGGGATACCAGCGACGTTCTCGCTCTGCATCGGTGCAGGCATCATCTGGCTCGGCTTCGGCATCCTCGTCGGCGTCATCTCGGCGGTAACGGCGGGCAGATGGTCGGACCGCGTGATCACCGTGTTGGCGCTGATCGGAATCTCGATGCCCGTGTTCTGGCTCGGACTGATCGTCCGCTATCTGTTCGCGGAGGGCCATCCTTTCGAGTTCATGCCCGACAGTGGCTACGTTGCGCTGACGACCAACCCCTGGCAATGGTTCGTCCATTTGCTCATGCCGTGGCTCGTGCTTGCGGTCCTGTTCATCGGCTTCTACGGGCGCGTGCTCCGCTCGAACATCCTCGACACGATCAACGAGGACTTCGTCCGCACGGCGAAGGCGAAGGGCCTGCCCTGGCGGCGTGTCCTGGTCAAGCACGTGCTCCGGAACTCACTGATCCCGATCGTGACGCTGTTCGGACTGGACTTCGCAGCGGTCCTCGGCGGGAGCGCAATCCTGACGGAGACAGTGTTCGACCTCAAAGGTGTCGGCTGGACCGCAGCGCGGTCGGTTGGTTTGCTCGACCTGCCTCCGATCATGGCCGTCACGATCTACGCGACGTTCTTCATCGTCCTCTTTAGCGTGATCGTCGATCTCGTCTACGCGTGGCTCGATCCGCGCATCAGGCCCGCGTAATGGCCGAACGTCTCCTCGAAGTCAAAGATCTCAAGGTCCAGTTCGCGACGGAGGACGGGATCGTCAAGGCGGTCGACGGCGCATCGTTCGAGCTCGACCGGGGCCGCGTGCTCGGGATCGTGGGGGAGTCGGGCTCGGGCAAGAGCGTGACGGCGATGACCCTGCTTGGGCTGACGCGCGACAAGAACACGCGCTTCGAAGGCGAGGTGCTCTACAAGGGCCGCAACGTCCTGCAGATGAGAGAGGAGGAGCTGCAGGAGGTCCGCGGCAACGAGATGTCGATGATCTTCCAGGATCCGATGACCTCGCTGAACCCCGTGTACACCGTGGGGGCGCAGATCTGCGAGGCGATCAGGGTCCACGAGCGCGCCCAGAAGGGGGCTGCGCGGCGGCGGGCGATCGAGCTGCTGAGGCAGGTCGGGATTCCAAACGCTGACTCGCGGGTGGACAACTATCCGCACGAGTTCTCCGGCGGGATGAGGCAGCGGGCGATGATCGCGATGGCGCTCGCGTGTAACCCCGACGTGCTGATCGCGGACGAGCCGACGACGGCGCTGGACGTCACGATCCAAGCGCAGATCATCGAGCTGATCGACCGCCTCAAGGACGACTTCAACTCGGCAGTGATCCTGATCACCCACGATCTGGGCGTCGTCGCCGAGATCGCCGACGAGATCGTCGTGATGTACGCCGGCCGCATCGTCGAGCGGGCGCAGACGCGTAGCCTGTTCTACGACCCGCAGATGCCGTACACGTGGGGCCTGCTCGGCTCGATCCCGCGGCTCGACCGTCCGAAGCAGGAGCGTCTGCACTCGATCAAGGGCATGCCGCCTTCATTGATCCGGACACCGGCCGGCTGCAAGTTCCGGCCCCGCTGCCCGCATGCCTTCGACAAGTGCATGGAGGAGCCCGGACTCGAGAACCGCGTCGAGGAGCCGGGCCACCTCGACCGCTGCTGGCTGTCCGTCGCGGAGAAGCGCAGCCTGCGCGAGCGAACGATTGCCGGCGAGGAGGCTGCATGAGCGGGAACGGCGGCGACCCGCTGATCGAGGTCCGCAGCCTCAAGAAGTACTTCCCGATTCGCAAAGGTTTGCTCCAGCGGGAGACGGGGCGCGTCCACGCCGTAGACGATGTGACCTTCTCGGTCCGCGAAGGGGAGACGCTCGGCCTTGTGGGGGAGTCGGGCTGCGGCAAGTCGACGCTGGGCCGGACGATCGTCCGCCTGCTCGAGCCGACGGACGGGGCGGTCGTCTTCGAAGGCCGCGATATCTCGTCGCTGGGGACGCGGTCGCTGCGGCCCCTGCGGCGCCAGATGCAGATGGTTTTCCAGGATCCCTACGCGAGCCTCAATCCGCGCAAGCGGGTGGGTTCGATCATCGGCACGCCTCTCAAGATCCACGGCATCGACCGCTCGGAGCCTCGCCCGAGCACTACAACCGCTTCCCGCATGAGTTCTCGGGCGGGCAGCGTCAGCGGATCGGGGTTGCCCGGGCGCTGGCCCTACGCCCCAAGCTGATCGTGGCCGACGAGCCGGTCTCGGCACTGGACGTCTCGATCCAGTCCCAGATGCTGAATCTCCTGGACGATCTCCAGAAGGAGCTCCGGCTCACCTACATCTTCATCGCCCACGATCTCGGCGTCGTCCGGCACGTGAGCAACCGGATCGCAGTCATGTATCTCGGGAAGCTCGTCGAACTCGCGCCGGCCGAGGAGCTGTACCAGCGGCCGATCATGCCCTATACCGAGGCGCTCCTTTCGGCCGTCCCGATTCCGGATCCCGACCTGAGCAAGCAGCGCGAGCGGATCGTGCTGGAGGGGGACGTTCCGAGCCCGATCAACCCGCCGTCGGGCTGCCGCTTCCATCCGCGCTGCCGGTACATGACGGACATCTGCCGCGAGGTCGAACCCCCGCTGACGGACTACGGAAACGGGCATCTCGCGGCCTGTCACCACCCGCTCAACGTGGACAAGGAGACCCTGGCCCGGGTCACCGTGTCGGAGCGGCACACGCCCGCGGCGGCGGACGAGCGGGCCAAGCCGGAGGAGCCCGGGAAGCAGCAGGCGAGGCCAATCCCTCGAACAGGGTAGAACGCCGCGCTAAAGCGGCTTTGCCAAGCGGCCGATAGCCCAGGCATGGACGCCGCGGAGCGCAAGGAGATCCTGAGCCGCTACATGGACCATCAGCGCCGCTTCGAGGCGGTCGCTGCGAAGCGGCAGAACGGGAACGCCGAGGTCATTCCCTTCAACGGCCCCCTCCGCGAGCTGGAGCAGGAGCCGACGATGCGGGAGATCGAGGTGCTCCAGCTGATCTCCGACGGTCTCGTGAATCGCGAGATCGGCCACCGGCTCTTCCTCAGCGAGGAGACGGTGAAGTCGCACGTGCGTCACCTGCTCGCAAAGCTGCA